>Ga0213876_10001803_pt1 | contig 12975 bp, 13 predicted proteins | sample BarmaccomBMRX_R9_FD_160113 | JGI IMG/M metagenome (GOLD analysis project Ga0213876, IMG submission 160113) | Root-associated microbial communities from Barbacenia macrantha in rupestrian grasslands, the National Park of Serra do Cipo, Brazil - RX_R9 | ecosystem: Host-associated > Plants > Roots...
GCCGCATCGTCCGCATCCACCGTGAGCGCGGCCTTCCTGGCGCGGCCCCCGACGCGAGGACCAAGCTCGCGCGCGACGGCGAGCGGCAGGTGCCGCGGCGACGGCGGGAAGAACACGAATCCCACCATGTCGGCACCAGCCTCGAGCGCGGTGTCGAGTGTCTCCGGCGTGGACAGGCCGCAGATCTTGATCAGGAGGGACATGGCACCAGACAGAGTTCGAGACCGTGCGGCGCGTTTCTACAACGCCGCGCCCTGCTTGTCTCGCCCGCCGAAGCCAAATAATCCGCCCTGGGACGGCGGCACCAGGCGCGCCGGCTCGCCGCGCAAGGCCGCGTGAGCGGCCTGCAGATCGGCCAGTTGCGCCCTGGCGTCGCGGGCGTCCGCCTCATGCCGGCGCGCGGCGCGGCGCCAGTGGCGCTGCCCGAACCAGGTCGCCATTCCGCCCGCGATGACGCCGAGGATCGCCACGACGATGATCAGGGCGAACAAGGGCATTCCCACCGCAAGCGTCGGGTCGTTCGGATCGAACGGATCGAACGACACCCTGACCGAATGCCAGTTGGCCGCCCCGAAGGCGGCGAACACCAGGGCCAGCGGAATGACGATCACATAGGTGACGAATTTTCGCATGACCATCTTTCACCAGGAGCGGCGTCGCCGGCTGACCCGCGACATGGCGACAGATTCCGGATCCAACAACCTAGCTGCTGACTTCGGGATTGTCGCGGTTGAGCCGCTCACGCATTTCCTTGCCGGTTTTGAAGAACGGAACGCTCTTCTGGTCAACCGGAACATGGGCGCCGGTGCGCGGATTGCGCCCGGCCCGCGCCGGACGGTGCTTGACCGAGAAGGCGCCGAAACCGCGCAGCTCGACCCGGTCTCCACGCGCCAGCGCCGCGATGATCTCGTCGAGAATCGCGTTCACAATGTTCTCGACGTCCCGCTGATAGAGATGCGGGTTGTGCTCGGCGATGCGCTGAACCAGTTCGGATTTGATCATCGAAAGGTAAAACCCGGCAACATGCAGCTCGGCATTTCCGTGAAAATGGCTTGAATTGTCAAGACGCTAAATCAATTTTGCGCGACGCGAAAATGCGTGACAAACGCCCAAAAGGGCCCTGTCACAATACAAGCGGGACGGGAAAAGCCGCCCCGCCCCGCCGTGAGCGGGCCTAATTGGAGGCCGCGGGACGCCAGAGCGCCAGCATTCCGTCGAGCCCGAACCGGTCGACGGCGCCGGTGATGCCGCCCTGCTCCATCTGCCGCGCAATTGCGCCGAGGCCACATGCATCCAGCGCCACCGAGACCGCCGTGCGGAGGAAAGTCAGGTCACCGAAACGCGGCGACAGGCTATAGTCGCGGACCGGCAGATCCTTCTTGACGTTCTTTTCCGCAACGAGCCAGGCGATCGCCATTTTTTCATCGCCGAGCTGATCGATCAGCTTCAGCCCCACTGCCTGCCGGCCGGTGAAAACGCGCCCGTCGGCAACTTTTTCGAGCAGCGTGTCGTCCATGCCACGCCGGTCCTTCACCAGCGAGCGAAACCACGCATAGGAATCCTTCACCAAAGCATCCAATGCATCGCGCGCTTCGGGGCTGGTCGGCTCAAATCCATTGGGCGCAGCCTTCAGCGGCGATGATTTCACTTCCTCGACTTTGACGCCGATGGTCTTCAACAGGTCGGTGAAATTCGGATATTGGAACAGGACGCCGATCGACCCGACCAGCGAACTCTGCTGTGCGACGATGTGATCAGCGGCGATCGCAGCGATGTAGCCGCCCGACGCCGCGAGCCCCTCCACGACCACGACCAGCGGCTTCTTGGCCTTCAGCCGCACCAGCGCGTCATAGAGCTGTTCGGAGCCGGCGGTCGTGCCGCCCGGCGAATTGATGTGGACGATCACCGCGGCGGCGCGCGAATTCTCCAGCCGCTCCAGCGCCTCGACGCGATCCTGATCGCTGCGGATCAAACCCTCGATATTGACCCGCGCGATCGAACCGGAGGTTGCGAGCACGTTGCGCCCGCCCGGCGATGCCAGGGTGGCGATGGTGATGATGCCGGCAATCGCGAGCAGCACCGCGACGACGCGCCAGAATGTCAGCTTGCGACGAATCCTGCGCCGATCGACGATCACATCCGAATCAAGCGACATGAAAATTCTCCTCAAAGATATCGGCGCGGTGTTGCATGGTTGAAGTGATCTATGCTGCACCAGATACATCAATTGCGGTGCAATTTGAAGAAACCATGGCTCGCGCCACATGCGCTCTGGGCGCGGGGTGTACAAGACGGCAAAGAACAAAGAAAAGGCTCCGGTCGGAAACCGGAGCCCAATTCTTGATGAGGCATGATCTCTTCGGTCGGATTATGCCTGTAGGGAACCGCTATCAGCGATCGCCGCGGTTCTTCAGCGCGGTGCCCAGGATGTCGCCGAGCGTGGCCCCCGAATCGGAGGAGCCGTACTGGGCGATCGCTTCCTTCTCCTCGGCCACTTCCAGCGCCTTGATCGAGACCTGCACCTTGCGGGCCTTCTTGTCGAACTGGATCACCCGCGCATCGACCTTCTCGCCGATCGCAAAACGATCGGAGCGCTGGTCGTTGCGGTCGCGGGCCAGTTCGGAGCGCTTGATGAAGGTGGTGAAGTCGGTGCCGACGATCTTCACGTCGATGCCGCTGTCCTTCACGTCGAGCACTTCGCAGGTCACGACGGCGCCCTTCTTGACGTCGCCGGGTTCGGCGAAGGGATCGCCCTCGAGCTGCTTGATGCCAAGCGAAATCCGCTCCTTCTCGACATCGACGTCGAGCACCACGGCTTTCACCACGTCGCCCTTCTTGTAGTTGTCGATGACCTGCTCGCCGGGCAATTTCCAGTCGAGATCCGACAGATGGACCATGCCGTCGACGTCGCCTTCGAGGCCGAGGAACAGACCGAACTCGGTCTTGTTCTTGACCTCGCCCTCGACCACCGAGCCGACCGGGAATTTCTCGATGAAGACTTCCCAGGGATTGCGCATGGTCTGCTTGAGACCGAGCGAGATGCGCCGCTTGACGCTGTCGACCTCGAGCACCTGCACCTCGACTTCCTGCGAGGTCGAGACGATCTTGCCGGGGTGCATGTTCTTCTTGGTCCACGACATCTCGGAGACGTGGATCAGGCCTTCGATCCCCGGTTCGAGCTCGACGAACGCGCCGTAGTCGGTGATGTTGGTGACGCGGCCGTGGAAACGCGAGCCCAGCGGATATTTGCCCTCGATGCCCTGCCACGGATCATCGAGCAGCTGCTTCATGCCGAGCGAGATGCGGTGGGTCTCGTGGTTGATCTTGATGATCTTGACCTTGACGGTCTGGCCAATGGACAAAACCTCGGTCGGGTGATTGACCCGGCGCCAGGCGATATCGGTGACGTGCAACAGGCCGTCGATGCCGCCGAGGTCGACGAACGCACCGTAGTCGGTGATGTTCTTGACCACGCCGTCGATGACCTGCCCCTCTTCGAGATTCTGCACCAGCTCCTGGCGCTGCTCGGCGCGGGTCTCTTCCAGCACCGTGCGGCGCGACACCACGATGTTGCCGCGGCGCCGATCCATCTTGAGGATCTGGAACGGCTGCGAGTTGTTCATCAGCGGCGCGACGTCGCGGATCGGCCGGATGTCGACCTGCGAGCGCGGCAGGAAGGCCACGGCGCCGTCGAGATCGACGGTGAAGCCGCCCTTGACCTGGTTGAAGATGACGCCCATGACCTTTTCGTTGTTCTGGAACGCCTTCTCCAGCTTGCCCCAGCTCTCCTCGCGCCGCGCCTTGTCGCGCGACAGCACGGCCTCGCCGAGCGCATTCTCGATGCGGTCGAGAAACACCTCGACCTCGTCGCCGACCTTGAGGTCGCTGTCGCGGCCGGGTCCGGCAAATTCACGCAAGGACACGCGGCCCTCGGTCTTCAGGCCGACGTCGATGACGGCCATGTCCTTCTCGATCGCAACCACCTTGCCCTTGATGACGGAGCTTTCCTGCAGGTTGCCGCCGGCAAAGGATTCATCCAGCATCGCGGCAAAATCGTCGCGAGAGGGGTTGTAACTATTCGCTGTCGCAGCACTCGAAGCCATATGTTCTCCAGATGCGAAGTAAGCCGGACGCTCTCGGTGAAAGGGCGTATCGCGCGTGCAGTGTCGGGAGCCGCATAACCCCCGAACCGCTCCCTTGCGAAATGCGCAAAGAGCGGGCCGGCAGATGCCTGCGCGTTCGATACGTTGAATTCTTCCGGAGCCGAAACTTCGATCTCGACGACACGTTCGAGAGATCGACCTTCAAGACAGGGAGCGGGCGTTCCTCCAGTGACGGCGGCGGTTTTGCCTGAAAAGCCTCAGACCCGCTGCCGGCCCGCTCGAACGGCCTCGACAATGTCGATGGCGGCCCGGACGCCCGCCTCTATATCGAGCTTGGAATTATCTAGCAAGTAAGCATCTTTTGCCGGTTTTAAAGGCGCAACGGGCCGGTTCTGGTCCCGCTCGTCGCGCGCCAGGATGTCGGCAAGGATTTTTGCCTCGTCGGCCTCCTCGCCGCGGCTGCGAACCTCCGCGGCGCGGCGGCGGGCTCGGACCTCGGGGTCGGCCACGACGAAAATCTTCACGTCGGCGCCAGGACAGATCACGGTTCCGATGTCCCGGCCATCCAGCACCGCCCCGGGAGGGCCAGCCGCAAACGCGCGCTGAAAATCCACCAGGACTTCCCGGACTTTTGGGATGGCCGAGACCACCGAGGCGGCCTCGCCCGCCTCGTGCGATTTCAGGGCCGGATCAGCGAGCGTCTCGGGCTCGAGTTCCAGCGCAGCCTTCACGGCGCGGGCTTCGTCCCGGAGATCGGCTCCCTGCCTGAGCAGCGCGTGCGCCACGGCGCGATAGATGACCCCGGTATCGAGGTGGCGATAGCCGTAATGCTGGGCAAGGCGCTTGCCCAGCGTACCCTTGCCGGACGCCGCAGGCCCGTCGATGGCGATGATCATCGGCTTTCATTCCCCGGCGGCCGGGGCCCGCGCGCGCGCCGCAGCGGCCGCTCCTCGGTAAAGATGTTACGGGAGGCGAACTCGGCCGGGCTCGAAAAGGTCAGATATTCTCGCACGCCTTCATCCGCCATCGGAGATGCGTGCCAAGCCCGATCGAGGTACCGCCGGGGCGAATAGGCCCAGTCCGGAACGTCAGGCAATCCGTATTGATGGGCGAGATATTCGGCAACCGCTCCGAACAAGCTCTCCACACGGGGGTCTCCAACAGCTGGCGGCTCGTCCGCGAGCATGGAACTTTTTAGCTCCGCTGTGGGCGCCAGATAAAATTCGTCGAGAAATTCACGCAGCGCCCGATCGAGCGAATGACCGGACGCGACGCATTCAGCGGTCCGTGCGAGGGTATCGGGGCGCATCGATCGAAGTATCTCCAGAAAACAGACGCTTTAGCACGAAACGCTGCTTGTCTGCGTGCGCAGCGCTATTTGGAAAGAACTCGGCGAGGATTTCAATTGCCTCTTCAGTGTCCTTCAGATTGAGAACCTTCAGCAGGTGCGCGACATCCGTCATGTCCTGCTGACCTTTTTCGAAATCCGAAATCCTCAAGGCCTTCAGCTTCAAAGCAAGCATGTATCGGGCGGTTGGAACGAGAACGACAAGTCCGACGTCGTCGGCCAACCTTGGAAATGTGCCAAAGGCGGTGAGGTCGCGTGCTTCTCGTGCCAGGGCACTCAGGTGAAAGCTCACGGCATCATTGAGCCAGGTGGCGGACCAGCCATTTTCACGCGCGATGCGTTCAACGATGTCCGAAAGCCAGGCCGGCCAGGGCTGCCCGATCTCGGCGATATCCACATCCTCGGTCGCGAAGCGGAAATTGCTGGCCAGCATCAGCGCGGAGCCGCCATAGACGGCGATCTGCAATTTGGTTCCGGCCGCGACCGCGGCGCGGCCGATCCCGTCAAAGGCATCGAGCAGCGCGTCGCGGTCGAAAGCTTTGCTCATCCGCGCCTCAGGCGAAATCCGCCCCCAGCGAGCGCATCATGGGAACGAAGCCCGGAAAGGAGGTGGCGATGATGGCGATGTCGTCAACCTTGACCGGCGCATCCGAACCCAGGCCCATCACCAGTCCAGACATTGCGATCCGATGATCCATGTGGGTGACGACGAGGCCGCCGCCGGGAACATGCCCCCTGCCCTCGACGATGAGGTCGTCGCCGACGATCTCGACCTGCACACCGTTCGCCCGCAGCATCGCGGCTGTCGCCTCCAGCCGGTCGGATTCCTTGACCCGCAATTCATGGAGCCCGCGCATCACGGTGGTCCCTTCGGCATAGGCCGCCGCCACCGCCAGCACGAGATACTCGTCGATCATGGATGGCGCCCGCTCGGGCGGCACCTCGACACCCCTAAGTTTCGAGGCCTGAACGCGCAAGCGCGCCATCGGCTCGCCGGTATCGCTGCGCAACTCGCTCTCCTCGATGGACGCTCCCATGTCCCGCAGGGTCGTGAACAAGCCGGTGCGCAGTGGGTTGGTCATGACGTCGGAGAGCACGATATCGGAGCCCTCCACGATCAGCGCCGCCACCACGGGAAAGGCCGCCGACGAGGGATCGGCCGGGACCACGACCTCGGCGCCGCGCAGCTCAGGCTGGCCGGTCAGCGCGATGCGCCTTCCATGGGCGCCCTCCGCTGTCGTGACGATCTCGGCGCCAAAATGCTTCAGCATCAGTTCGGTATGATCGCGGCTCGCTTCGGGCTCGATGACCGTGGTCACTCCGGGCGCGGCAAGCCCTGCCAGCAGCACCGCGGACTTGATCTGGGCCGAGGCGACCGGGGAACGATAGACGATCGGAACCGGGTCGCGGGCCCCCTGCAGGGTCAGCGGCAGCCGCCCGCCCTCGCTGGCTGCGGTCACTTTTGTCCCCATCAGCGCGAGCGGGTCGAGAATCCGCCGCATGGGGCGGCTGCGCAACGACGCGTCGCCGTCGAAAGTGGCCGTGATCGGGCTGCCCGCCACCGCCCCCATCGCCAGCCGGCAGCCGGTGCCCGAATTGCCGAAATCGAGCGGATTTTGTGGTTCCTTGAAGCCGGAGACGCCCACGCCACGCACCAGCCAGCGGTTGTCGCCGGTGCGCTCGACGAAAGCCCCCAGCGCCCGCATGGACTTGGCCGTGTTGAGGACGTCCTCGCCTTCGAGCAAGCCGTCAATTCGGGTCTCGCCAACCGAAAGCGCCCCGAGAATCAAGGCGCGATGCGAGATCGACTTGTCGCCCGGGACGCGCACGGGCCCCGTCAGGGAGCCAGAGGCGCGCGCCTCGAGCGGCGTCAGGTCAGTGGATTGGGCCAAGATGCATATCCTTATCGGTGGCCGGCAGTTACCACAGGCTGAACTGCGCGTCACGCGCCCGCCACATTGGTCCAGACCAGCTATTGACAGCAGCGCTTCAACTAGCCAAGTGAAGCACCGCTTTTCAGACATCCCCAGGGATTGTGCACGTGGCCAAATCCGATCTCGGAACCAAACGCATTTGCCCGACCACGGGCAAAAAGTTCTATGACCTCAACAAAAACCCGGTGATTTCGCCCTATACCGGCGAGATTGTGCCGATTGCTCCGGTCGCGCCCACGCGCATGCGCGGCGAAGCCGCCCGTACTGCCGCGATGGCAACCGCCGAGGCCGCGCCGGAGCCCGCCGAGGCCGAAGAGATGGTGTCGCTGGAGGAGGCCGACGCCGAGGAGAACACCGGGAAGGTGAAGGCGGTGGTGCCTGAATCCGAGGACGACATCGAGGTCGATGAGACGATCGAGGACGATGACGACGATGATTCGACCTTCATTGCCGATGACGAGGAAGGCGATGAGGACGTCACCGACATCATCGGCGATGTCGGTGACGACGAAGAGACTTGAGACTTGAGATAAGTCCAAAACTATGTTCTGAGGACGTCCGGCGCGTCGCCCAGACGCACCGGTTGGGCATGATCCGGAAAAGTGGACACCGGTTTCCGAACAGATCATGCCAAGAGACAGGTAAGGGGCCATAGCTCAGCTGGGAGAGCGCTTGCATGGCATGCAAGAGGTCGGCGGTTCGATCCCGCCTGGCTCCACCACGTTTCGCCTTCGGCTACGCGTGGCGCAGCCACGCAAGATGAAGCGAAGCGTGCCCGGCGTAGCCCACCGGGCGAAGACGGGCCGGTGCAGCGATGAGCGTTCCCTCCGGCCGTCCAAAGATTGGTTCAAATAGGTCCTACTCCCCCACAGCCGCGTTGAGCTGGTCGCGCAGCGCAATCAGGTTCTTCTTCAGCGCCGTAAGTTCGCCGATCGAACAGCCGGAGGCCGCAAGGATCGCGGGCGGCACCCCCCTCGCCTTCTCCTTGAGTGCCTGCCCCTGGGATGTCAGCGCGACCAGCACCTGACGCTCGTCCTCGCGCGAGCGAGTCCGCTTGATGAGATGCGCGGTCTCGAGCCGCTTCAGCAGCGGGGTCAGCGTGCCGGAGTCCAGGAACAGCCGCTCGCCGATGTCCTTGATGGGCACGCCATCCCGCTCCCATAGCGCCAGCATGACGAGATATTGCGGGTAGGTGAGACCGAGGCGGTCAAGCAGAGGCTTGTAGACCCGGTTGAAGGCATGCGCGGTGGAATAGACCGCGAAACACAGCTGATTGCCGAGCATGAGCAGCGCCTCGGCACCATCTCTCCTGGCCATTCTTGATTTTCTCCGGACTGCCTGGTCCCAACTTCGCCGGCCGGCGTCTCCGGCGCAATTGCGCGTGCCGATCACGATCTTTCTATCGGCCATTTATATTGCGCGCAATCTATTTGTGTGCAATTCATGACGCCCGTCAATCCCCAAGCGAAACGGAGACCCCAGATGTCCGTGAACGTGCTCTACAAGACCAGCGCCAAGGCAACCGGCGGCCGCGACGGCCAGGCCGAAACCCTCGACGGCGCACTGAACGTCAAGCTTGCCACGCCGAAGGAACTCGGCGGCGGTGGCGGTGCCGGTAACAATCCCGAGCAGCTGTTTGCGGCCGGATACGCCGCCTGCTTTCTCGGCGCGATGAAGTTCGTGGCTTCGCAGGGCGGCCCGAAGGTGCCGGCCGATACCGCCGTAACCAGCACGGTGGGAATCGGGCCGCGCTCCGAAGGCGGTTTTGGCCTCACCGTGGAGCTTGCAGTCTCTCTGCCGGGCGTGCCGCACGCCGAAGCCGAAGCACTGGTCGCGAAGGCGCACCAGGTCTGCCCCTACTCGAATGCGACGCGCGGCAACATCGACGTGAAGCTCAGCGTGGCGTAAGCACGCCCGCTCTTCGCGGAGACGGGCCGCCGGCCGTTGCGGGAAGAACCTGCGACGGCCGGCAGGCGTTTGGAGATTTGCGTCGGGCCGGCGGCAATGCTTTATGCGGCTACAGATGACACCAACCTGCGCGGCGCTCCATGACCTCTGACCTTGTTCCCGGTGCTGTGGCCGGATTGCGCGTGATCGATCTCACGCGCGTGCTCGGCGGCCCCTATTGCACGCAGATCCTCGCCGACCACGGCGCCGACGTGATCAAGGTCGAACCGCCGGCCGGCGACGAGGTGCGCGACTGGGGACCGCCCTTTCACGACGGCGATGCGGCCTATTACGTCGGCATCAACCGCAACAAGCGCTCGATCGGGCTCGACCTCGCATCCGAAGGCGGCCGGGCCGTACTGCTGAAGATGCTGGAAAGTGCCGACGTCCTGATCGAGAATTTCAAGCCCGGCACGCTCGACAAATGGGGCATCGGCAAGGAGGTACTGGGCAAAAAATTTCCGCAGCTGGTGCACTGCCGCATCTCCGGCTTTGGCGCCGATGGCCCGCGCGGCGGTAATCCCGGCTACGACGCCATCATCCAGGCCATGACCGGCATGATCGCGGCGACCGGCTCGCCCGAAAGCGGGCCGACCCGCATTGGCGTGCCGCTCGTCGACATTACGACCGGACTTTATGCCGCGATCGGCATCCTGATGGCGTTGTCGGAACGGCAGCGCTCGGGCCGGGGACAGTTTTTGGAAACCACGCTCTACGAAACCGGGCTCGCCATCATGCACCCGCACACGGCGAACTATTTCATGCACGGCAAGCCGCCGTCGCTGACCGGCAACGAACATCCCAACCTCGTGCCCTACGCGATTTTTCCAACCAGGACCGACGACATCTTCATCGGTGTCGGCAATGACGGCACCTTCCGCAAGCTCTGCAACGAGATCGGCAAACCCGAGCTCGGCACCGACCCGCGCTTCGCGCGCAACAAGGACCGTGTCGCCAACCGCGAGGCGCTGCGCGAAGAACTCGCTGCCGTCTTTCGCGAGCGCGAGGCCGAGCCGCTGTGCAATCGCCTGCTCGCCGCGGGCCTGCCGGCCGGACCGGTGCAGAAAATCAACCAGGCGTTGGATAATCCGCACACCCTCTACCGTAACGACATTATCGAAAAGGATTGGTACAAGGGCGTCGCCTCGCCGATCCGTCTCGATCGCTCGAAGCCGAGCCTGCGGCGAACGCCGCCGAAGTTCAATCAGGACGCCCGCGAGGTACTCGGCGAGTTCGGCTACGACACGAGCCAGATCGATGCGCTGGTCGCCGAGGGCGTCGTGTGCGGCAAGCGCAAGCGGTAAATCGGATTTGCATGTCGTCCCGAATGCTGGGACGACATGCGGGCATCTTCTCCCATTTTCCCGCTTCCCTTCGCGGGCGTTTCCCCTACGATCCGCTTCGTTTCCACGGTCATTTCCCCGTCATCCGGCGCTGCTAGGCGCAACGAACGACGATGACGGCCCAATGGGAGGTTTTTGATGGCTCTTCGACAATTCGGTGCTGCCGCCGCGGTGACGACCGCGCTGGCATTTGCCGCGTCCCCCGCGCACGCGGTGACCGAAATCCAGTGGTGGCACGCGATGACGGGGCCGAACAATGATGTCGTCGTCAAGCTCGCCAACGACTTCAATGCCACACAGAGCGACTACAAGATCGTGCCGAGCTACAAGGGCAGCTATCCGGATACGCTCAACGCCGGCATCGCGGCATTCCGCGCCGGCAATGCGCCGGGCATCATGCAGGTGTTCGAGGTCGGTACCGCGACCATGATGTCGGCCAAGGGCGCGATCAAGCCGGTGTTCGAGCTGATGAAGGAGCAGGGCGAGACATTCGATCCGCAGTCCTATCTGCCGGCGATCACCGGCTACTACTCGACCGCGAAGGGCGACATGCTGTCGTTTCCGTTCAACTCGTCGAGCATGGTGATGTGGGTCAATCTTGATGCGCTGAAGAAGGCCGACATCCCCGAGCCGCCCAAGACATGGCCGGAGGTATTCGCCGACGCCAAGAAGCTACATGCCACGAGCCCGACCTGCGGCTTCTCGTCCTCGTGGGTCACCTGGGGATTCATCGAGCAGTTCAATGCCTGGCATAACCAGCCGATCGGCACCAAGGCGAATGGGCTCGACGGCTTCGACACCGTGCTCGAGTTCAACAGTCCGCTCGAGACCAAGCTGCTGGAGAACCTGGTCGAGCTGCAGAAGGACAAGAGCTACGATTATTCGGGCCGCACCAACACTGGCGAGGGCCGCTTCACGTCAGGCGAATGCCCGCTCTACATGAGCTCGTCGGCGTTCTATCCGAACGTCAAGGCCAATGCGAAGTTCACCTATACCGCCGTGCCGATGCCCTACTTTCCCGATGTCGCCGGCGCGCCGCAAAACTCGATCATCGGCGGCGCCTCGCTGTGGGTGATGGGCGGCAAGTCCGCAGAGGAATACAAGGGCATCGCAAAATTCTTCACCTTCCTCTCCGACACCGACCGCCAGGTCTATCTGCACGAGGTCTCGGGCTATCTGCCGATCACCAAGGCGGCCTATGAGAAGACCAAGGAGAGCGGCTTCTACGACAAGAACCCGATCCTGGAAGTGCCGCTGAAGGAGCTGACCAACAAGCCGCCGACCGAGAACTCGCGCGGCCTGCGCTTCGGCGGCATGGTGCAGATGCGTGACGTCTGGTCCGAGGAGATCGAGGCGGCACTCGGCGGCAAGAAGTCGGCCAAAGAAGCGCTTGATGCGGCGGTGTCGCGCGGCAACCAGATGCTGCGCCAGTTCGAGCGCACCGCGGCGAAGTGATCCGCGCGCGGATCGTGGCCGGGTAAGCCGGCCACGATCCGTGCCTGCATCAAATCGCAGCACGACCGGGGGGCGTGATGGAGAACCGTGCGATCTTTTCAGGCAGGCTGCTGGCGCCGCTCCTGGTGCTGCCGCAGCTTGCCGTTTCATTGATTTTTTTCTACTGGCCGGCGGCGCAGGCGCTGTGGCAGTCGTTCCTGGTCCAGGACGCTTTTGGGCTCTCGACCGAGTTCGTCTGGTTAGAGAACTATGTCGCCCTGCTCAAGACGCCGGAATATTATCATTCGATCGGCGTGACCTTCGTGTTCTCGACCCTGGTCGTCGCGTTCTCGCTCGCGATCGGTCTGTTGCTCGCGGTGATGGCCAACCGCAACATCAAGGGCGTGCAGATCTATCGCACCTTCCTGATCATCCCCTATGCGGTGGCGCCGGCGGTTGCGAGCGTGCTCTTCATCTTCATGTTCCAGCCCGGGCTCGGCATGATCGCGCGCGCCCTGCAGCGCGCCGGCATCGACTGGAATCCGGTGCTGAACGGCAACCACGCGATGATCCTCGTGGTCATCGCCGCGGTCTGGAACCAGATCAGCTATAATTTCCTGTTCTTTCTCGCCGGCCTGCAGGCGATCCCGAAAAGCGTGATCGAGGCGGCGGCGATCGACGGCGCGCGGCCATGGCGGCGGTTCTGGACTATCGTGTTTCCGCTGCTGTCCCCGACGACTTTCTTCCTGATCGTGGTCAACATCACCTATGCCTTCTTCAACACGCTCGGCATCATCGATACCGCAACCGAGGGCGGACCGAATGCCGCCACCCAGACGCTGGTCTACAAGGTGTTTCAGGACGGC
>Ga0213876_10001804_pt1 | contig 12963 bp, 8 predicted proteins | sample BarmaccomBMRX_R9_FD_160113 | JGI IMG/M metagenome (GOLD analysis project Ga0213876, IMG submission 160113) | Root-associated microbial communities from Barbacenia macrantha in rupestrian grasslands, the National Park of Serra do Cipo, Brazil - RX_R9 | ecosystem: Host-associated > Plants > Roots...
CCGCCGGTTGACGCCCGAGCAATATCACGTCACCTGCGAGGAAGGCACCGAGCCGCCGTTTCGCAACGCGTATTGGAACGAGCACCGGCCGGGCATCTACGTCGATGTCATCACGGGCCGGGCGCTGTTTTCGTCGCTGGACAAGTTCGACAGCGGCACGGGCTGGCCTTCGTTCACCAAGCCGCTGGAGCAGCGGGAGGTGAAGGAGAAGACGGACAGCTCCCTCGGCATGGACCGGACCGAGGTGCGTTCCAACAGCAGCGACGCGCACCTTGGCCACGTCTTCGACGACGGCCCGCGCGACCGCGGCGGCCGGCGCTTTTGCATCAACTCGGCCTCGCTGCGCTTTATCCCCGTCGATCAGCTCGAAGCGCAGGGCTACGGCCAATACAAGGCGCTCTTTGAGGAGCCGAAGAAGAAGTAAACCCTAGCCTTCGATCAGGGCGGCGGCGGCGCGCTGCTGGCGGGCGGCCATTCTTTCGTCGAAGGCGTGCGCGCTGGCCATCAGCAGCGTCGAGAGCGGGGTGAAGACGTTGCGCTCCGGGGGCGTCTGGCTCAGGTGCGAGACGCGCAGTTGCAGGTCGCGCCAGCCGAGCATCTCGGTGACGGCCAGCGCGCCGTGCCAATGCTCGCGGCTGTGGCCGCCGCCGGTGGCGCTGGCGTGGACGAGCTGGCCGCGCACGAAGCCGAGCTGGCCGCTCTGCTGGCCGGCGTCGCCCGCGCGGACGTGGACGAGGCTCGATTTTTTATCCAGCTCCATCATCTGCAAAAAGCTCGGCAGGCTGAAGCCCTGGATGCTGCTCTCCTCGTCGGCCGCGAGCAACTGCGCGACGGCGTCGAACAGCGTGCGCAGCTCGAAGGGCTTTTCCAAAAACAAGCGCGCGCCGAGGTTTTGCACAAATTGATCCACCTCGGGAAAGCCGTAACCGGTCATGGCCACGACGGGCAGCCGCGGATGGTGGCGGCCCAGGTGGTCGAGCAATTTGAACCCATCGACCTGCGGCATGCAAAGGTCGGTGACGACTAGGTCGAACGGCTGGCGGGCGAGCAGTTCGATGGCGCGGATGCCCGAATCGGCGACGACGACTTTGCACTGGACGTGATCGGACAAGCCGTCGCGCAAGGCGTCGGCCAGGGTTTCGCGCAAGGTCGGCTCGTCATCGACCAGCAGGATGGTTTTCATAGCAGCAGCGGTGGTGAAGTAGGGAAAAGGCGGGAAAGGGGGCGGCAAAAAATGCCAGGGCGGAATTTCTCCAACAGAAAGCACTTGCTGTGCCGGTGCGTCGGTCGCCGCAGGCGCGGGCTTTACCCGGAAATCGGCACGCCGCGATAGACGCGCACCGCCGAGCCATCCGCCAGGAAGACCGAGGCTGGCGCTTCGCCGAGCGCCGCGGCCAGCGCCGGCCCGTAGAGTGCCGCGGCGGCGGGGAGCGCCAGTTGGAAATCGCGCACGGCGCGCACCCGCCAGCGCGGGTGTTCGACCGCGTATTCGAGCGTCCGCTGGCCGTGCGAGGCGCGGTCGCTGTAGCCCCAGTAATGTTCGGTGATGAATTCCTCCACCGACCCCGGCGCGCTCTCTCGCGCGGGGCCGTCGGCGCGGCCGGCGAGCTGGTGCCACGCGCCGGCAAATTTCCAGGAAAACGCGACCTCGTCCGGTGCCGCCGGGTCCGGGCCGGCCAGGCGCGAGCGCATCGGCGCGGCGGCGTAATTTTCCCGATAACACAGCCGCGCCACGAGGGCGATGGCCAGTCGCGGGACGATTTCCTTGATGAACACGGTGCCGCGGCGCACTTCGCCCGTCCGCGGATCGGCCCGGCGCACATAGAAGCGCAGGTTGACCTCGTCAAAATCGCGGTGCCACGGCACGCCGAGCCGGCCGCCGAGCAGCCGGGTGCGCAGAAAGCGGAAGCCGACGAGCGAGACAAACGTCTGGCCGCGATAAAAATCCAGCGCCGTGCCTGCCGGCACGAACGCGGCCAGCGCCGCCGGCTCGACCGCGAAGCTGGCCATGAGCAGGTGCCGCCATTTGGCGGTGAGAAATATGGCGGGAGGCGGCTGCGGCGATGGGGAAGCATCCATTTGCGAACGAACGATACCATTCTCCGACAAAAGTCAGGTGGATCGCGCGCTCCGTCGCGCGATGGCTTGCGCCGGCAGGCGTCTGAATTTTTCCAAGGCCGCTGGCGCGGCTAATCCATCGCGCGGCGGAGCGCGCGATCCACCGACGCCACGGATTCTCATGATCGCCAGCGAGGTTGCGTCGCGCTGCGAGCGGGCCGAAGGTTTGCGCCAGCCTCCTATGCGTTACTTGGTCAAAGCCCGCGTCAAGCCCGGGGCCGCCGGCGCCTTGCGCGCGGCCATCGCGGACGGCACGCTCGGCCGCGGCTCGATCGCGGGCGACGAATATTTGCACGACATGCGCGAGGCGCGCGCCGGCGAGGATGGCGTCGCGCATTGGGTCGAGACCTGCTTTTGCCGTGTGCCGCTGGACGAAGAGCGGCCGTATTGGGAACAATACTTCGAGCTACTCTCCGTGCGCGACGCCCACGCCCGCCGCAACTGCCGGCACGAGAACGGCACCGAGCCGTGGGCGTGCTGCGATTGCGATTGCACCCGGCGGCTCGAAGCCCGGCTCGGGCAGACCGGCCGGCCGTTTCTCGAAACGCTCGACCCGCCCGCGCCGACGGCTTGACGCGACCGCAATCTACCGTCAACGCACCGCAACGCGGGAGTAGTGGCGGCGGCGGTTTCGGGGAAGAATGCTGGCATGTTGCGCATCTCCCACTTCCGTTTTTTGCAGCGTTGCCGGCGGCTTGCGGCCAGCGGTGCGCTCGTCGGCGTCGCGTGTTTGGTTCCGTTTGCCGACGTTCGCGCTGCGACGACTCCGGGCGAAGGCGGCGGGCCGGCGGCGATTAAGAGTTATCTCCTCGGCAAGCTTCAGTCGATGGCCGGCGCGGGGCACGATTTCGTCAGCCACGCGGATGCTTATCAAAAACTCGTTGACGCCAGCGGCGGCGACTACAACCGCGCGGCGCTCGAGCACGGCGCGGAACTCCAGGCGTTGATCGTGAAAATGCAGGGCGACTACCGAGTTTATCACAACAACGGCTACGAAACGGTCGAGGGCATCGTCGCCGGGACAAAGGCGATGGTTGATTTCGACACGTATCTCGACGCCGGTGTGCCGAAGGCCGAGGCTTCGACCGACTCGCCGTATTCGCCGCTCGTGCTGAAATCGCGCGACGGCAAGATCATCAGCGACCGCAACGGCAACCTGTTTCATTACATCATCGAGCCGACACTTTGGGGCACGAAGGAAACCTACCTGCGCCGGTTGAGCGTCGAGGCCGCGGCAAGCGTCAAGCCGCTGACCGTGCTGCCGCGCGCCGAGGTGCTCACGGCGGCGGCGGCGGATTGCGCGCGCAAGCTCGACGACTTGCTCGGCGTCGCCACGCGCTGGCAGCCGACCTTGGACGAATGCGTCGGCGCGCTCGTCTGGATGACCCCGACGCTCAACGGCTATTTCGACGACTGGCGCGATTCGCGTTACAACCCGCAGGCTTCGCTCGGCCGCTACGTGGCCGAGAGCCGCGTGCTGGACATGCGCGGCATCATGTCGAGTTTGCAAATCGTTTGCAACGCGATCCTGCCGGAGTTGAACAAGAAAGACCCGGCGCTGGCTGCGCGGCTGAAGAGCGAATACGCTGACATCATGAATTTTATCGCGCGGGTGGACGAGCGCGAGCGCCGCAGCGGCGGCAAGATCACCGCGGCGCAGATCGAGGAACTGGCGCACCAAGCCAAGAGCTTGACGGATCAACTCAGCCCGCACCTGCGCCAGATGGCGGCGGTGTTGAATCTGCACCTGCCACCCAAACCGACGCTGGCTTAAATTCTCTCCCCTCGGCGGCTTAATCCTAATCGTAATCCTAATCTTACGGGACTATGCACCTGACAAATGTTCCTTCTGGAGCAACGGAGTCGATGCTTCTGGCAGCCTTCGTCAGGTGCATAGTCCCGTAAGATTACGATTAGGATTAAGCCGCGCTGAGCTGCCAATGCACTGACTGATGACAAACTTTATTCGACTCCGCTCACGGCGCGCGCTTGCGCTGCTATTGCTGACGCTGTTCGTCTCGCTTCCGCTCTGCGCGCGCGCGGCCGGTCGCAGTGACGACTTCCAACAAACCGAAGCCCGCGTCGACGACTTCGCGCTCGACTTGGTTTCCGCGCCGTTGCCGCCGGAACGCGCGGAGGAGTTGAGCCAGATTTTCGAGCCGTTGCGCGCGGGCGTGCAGGACGCCGCGGCGCGGGCGCTCGCGCAACTCGACGCGGCGTTGCCGCCGGCCGCGCAAGTCGGCGCGGCGCGCGCGCGTTTGCAACACATCGCCGCGCTCGAAATGCTGCGCGCGCAACGCGCCGGGCAGATCGCCGACGCGCGCGAATGGCGCGCGCTCATCACGCTGCCGCGGTTCGCCAGCGGCGAGGAAAACGCCGTCTTGCTGCAAACCGCCGATGTGGCGCAAATGCGCGCGCCGGCGGTGACGAAAGCGCTCGCCCGCGAGTATGTTTCCTGGCAGGTCTTGCGCGCGCGGCAACTGCTCGATTATTTGCAACTCGGCGCGCGGCGCGACGACGCGACGGCGGCGTTTTTGGACCTTTACAGCCACGAAATCCGCGCGCTGACGCAGTTCCCCGCGCCGCTGCTCGTCGCGGCGGATTTGCCCACGGACGGCGCGGAAAAAATCACGCGCCCGCTGCCGGCGTTGACCGAGCCGTTCGACACGCCGGACAACGCGCGCACGCTGGCCCAATGGCGGCAGGACGTGGAGAGCACGCTGCCGAATCTGCTCACCGAACAGGACGCCGCGCGGCTGCAACGATTGCTCGCGCGCTTCGTCAAATTGATCCCGAAGGAATACCGCAACGGCGTGAACAAAGGCGCGATCCTCATCGCGCTCGAATACCGCGAGGCGACGCAATTCACGCAGCAGGCGCAGGGCTTGGTGAACGAACTCGGCCCCGTCTGGGAACGCGATCTGCCGGCCGCTTACAACAAGCGTCACCGCGAGGTCGTGGACAAATTTGAAGCGTTGCGGGTGGCGATTTCCAAGCTCGCGCCGCCGGACAAAATCGCGGCGCAGGCGACGGAGATTTCCGACATTTTGGAAAACGACTTCCACCTCAGCGCGCGCCGCACGGGCGACCGGGGCGACGTGATCGAGGAGACGGCGCTCGAAGTGCGCGCCGCGCTGACCGGCTCGCTGGCCGCGGCCAAGGCCGACCAATGGCAGGAAGCGGAAAGCCAGCGGCTCGATGCCTACACGGCGTTCGACAGCGAGATCGAGCCGCGCGTGCTGCCGCGCGATCCGGACCTCGGCCGGCGCGTGGAGCGCTCGTTCCTCGACGGCCAGCCGGACCAGGCGGGCATCAAGGCGCTCCTGGATCGCCGCGCGCCGATGGAGGAACTCGAAGCGGCCTACGAGCAGACGCTGGAGGGTCTGGACAGTTCGGTGAAATTACTGCGCACCTCCGTCTCGCCGACGACGCTCGGGTTCACGGCGTTCAGCATCGTCTCGCGCGAAGGCATGGAGGCGGTCGTCGTGCTGGCGGCGCTCATGGCGGGACTGCGCGGCGCGGAGCAGCGCGGCACGCGGCGCGGCATCGCGGCGGGCGCGTGGCTGGCGCTGGCGGCGACGGGCGTGACGTTCTGGCTGTCGCTCACGGTGATCCAATCGCTGCGCCAGCACGGCGAGAAATTGGAAGCCGTCGTCTCCATTCTGGCGGTGATCATTTTGTTGATCGTCACCAACTGGGTCTTTCACAAATTCTACTGGGTCGGCTGGAACGCGAAGATCCGCAGCTTGAGCAAGGCGGCGCAGAACGTGAACCAGCAGCGCTGGGAATTTCTCGCGCTGCTCGGCGTCGGCTTTCTCACGGTTTATCGCGAGGGCTTCGAGACGGCGCTCTTCTTGCAGTCGCTCCTGCTCGAGGGCAATCGCGCCGCGGTGGCGGTCGGCTGCGTTGGCGGCTTGGGCGCGATCCTGCTCATCGGCGCGCTGACGTTTCGCTTCGGCGTGAAGCTGCCGTATCGGCGGATGCTGGTCATCACGGGCGTGCTCGTGGTCTCGATCATGGTCAGCTTCCTCGGCTCGACGACGCGGCTGTTCCAAACGGTCGGCTGGCTGCCGGTGCATCCGATTCCGGGCTTGCACCTGCCGACGTGGACCGGGCTGTGGCTGGGGCTGTATCCGAGTTGGGAAGGCGTGCTCATCCCGCCGCTGGCGCTGGTCTATGTCGGCGGCGCCTGGCTCTGGACGCGCTGGCAATCGGCGCGCAACCAGGCGCAACTCGCCGTGCCCGCCGCCGTGCCGGTCGAAGTCGCTGCAAAACGCGCAGAACCGGAGACCGCTTCCGTGTGAGGCTCATGTGGGTGGATCGCGCGCTCCGTCGCGCGATGGCTTAGCCGCTCTGCGGCTCTGGATAATTCAGGCGCCTCCTGCGGCGCACATTCATCGCGCGACGGAGCGCGCGATCCACCCACGCGATGCCCACGGTCTTATTGATCCCGGCCGTCGCACGCACCCGCTTTGTCTTTTTCTCCCGGCACTTCCATATGAATCCGCCAACCAAATCCACCCACCGTCAGCGCCTCGCCGTGCTCGCCGTGCTCTGCGGTTGTATCGTCGCGGCCGACCGCGCGCACGCTGCCTCGAATATCTTTTCCGGCCCCGACCAGCAAACGCCCGGCGCGGTGAGCCAGAATGCGCCCAATCCCTTGTCGCCCGAAGGGCTGAACGACGCGCGGCATTCCATCTTTGAGCGCGACCTGCTGCTCGGCGATTTCAACGGCGCGCGCGAGCAACTTCTTTTCAAAGGCGTTTCCATCTCGCCGAACTACATCGGCGAAGTCATGGGCAACCCGACCGGCGGCCTCAGCCGCGGCGTCACCTACGACGGCGTGCTCAACGTGCCGCTCGACGTGGACTTGGAACGGGTCACCGGCTTTCTCCATGACCTGACGTTTCACGCCAACGCGCTCTGGATTCACGGGCAGGGACTTTCCACGCGGCACGTCGGCGATTTTTCCAACACGAGTAACATCGCCGGCTACAACACGGTGCGCTTGCAGGAGCTTTGGTTTGAACAGCAGCTCTGGCGCAAGCGCATCTCGCTGCGGGCTGGCGTGCTCGCGGCGGACGCGGAATTTTTCACGACCGGCTACGGCTCGTTGTTTTTGAACGGCACGTTTGGCGCGTTTACCCTCGTCGGCGCGAATCTGCCCGACCCGCCGATCTATCCGGTCGCCGCGCCGGGCGTGCGGCTGGAGATTCGGCCGGTGTCCAAATTCCTGTTGCGCGCCGGCATCTTCGGCGGCGACAGCGGTGGCAGCCAGGATCAAAACAATCACGGCACGAACTTCAACCTGCGCAGCCGCGACGGCGCGCTGGTGTTTTCGGAAATCAATTTTTTCCTGAACCAGTCGCCCGGTGAGCGCGGCCTGGTGGGCACTTACAAGCTCGGCGCGTTTGTCCACACGGGCGGTGCGAATTTGCCGACGTTCACCTCGCAGACGAACGCCGCGCTCGGCGTCAGCGGAATCCGAAACGCTAGCTCGAACTATGGCATTTACGGCGTGATCGACCAGCAGCTCTTGCGCGCGGGCGGACGCAGCGTGGGCGCGTTTCTGCGCGTGGGCGGTGCGCCGTCGGACGTGAGCTTTGTCGATTTTTACGTGGACGGCGGTTTCAATTTCACCGGCTTCGTGCCCGGCCGGCCGATTGACGTGCTCGGGTTGGCCGTGGCGCACTCGTCGGTCAGCGGCAAGTTCAGCGACAGCCAGCGGCTCCAAGGCTTGCCCGGCTTCAGTGCGGAGACGGTGCTCGAAGCAACCTATCGCCTGATCCTCGCGCCGTGGTGGAACGTGCAGCCGGATTTGCAATACATCTTCCATCCGGGCGGCCAGCACGGCTCGCACGACGCGCTCGTGCTGGGGATGCGCACGTCGGTGGCGTTTTGATCGCCGGTAGTTCATAAAAATGGGACGGCGCGGAGAGCCATCCCTACCTGGCTTTGCCGCGGGGCGACGGCGACAGCTTGAGGCGCGTCATCGAGTTGGCCAGCTTCGCGTTGCTGTAAAGGCCGGGGCAGCAGCCGTGCGTTTCCCAGAACGCCTTGGAAAAATGACTGAGGCTGCTGTAGCCAACGGCCACGGCGGTCTCGGTCACGTTGTGCCGGCCTTCGCGGAGCAATTGCGCGGCGCGCGCCATGCGCACCTGCCGCAGATATTGCGGAATCGTCAGGCCGAGCTGCTGCGAAAAGGAACGGCTGAGATGAAACACTCCGCAGCCGGCTTCGCGGGCGAGTTGTTCCAGCGTGGGCGGATTTTCCAAGTCTCGTTCGAGCAAGGCGCGCACGCGCTCGACGCGCTCCCGGCCGAGGCGTTTCTGACGTTCGCAAAACAGCTCCGCCGTGCTTCCGCCCGCCGCTGGACCCGGTGCGAAAAGCAGCAGAGCCGCCAGTTCGAGCACCTTGGCCTGATACCAAAGCGCCTGCACCGGCAAGAGGCTCTGGATCGGCGGTTCGATCAAGGCGTGGGCCAGGTTTTGCACGGCGACCGGCATCGGTTGCACGGTCGCAAAGATCGGTGCGTCGTCGCCGGTCGCGCTCAGGAACGCGTTCACGTCCGGTTGCAAATACTCGCCGACCGCGCCGACGTGCCGCGCCAGAAAGCCGCGGCTCATTTCCACCGTGACAAAATGATGACGCTCATTCGCCGCCCGCGTGGCGGCCAGCCGGGACGCGCGCGTGTGAGCGTAGAGCGCGATGGTGCGCACACCCAACGTCACCGCGCGCGCGCCGGCTTGCAGCCGGCCGGAGCCTTGCAGATTCAAGCAAATCTCCACGCTGTCGTGGTGAAACGAGCGCGCCCAGTCCAGCTCCCGCTCAGTGCGAAACGCGTGGTATTCCACGCTGATACCGTGTTGACCGAAATTCCCGTAAAGCTGCCGCCAGGTGCCGTCGATTTTTTGCCAGGCACCATTCTCGCCGACGGAATTGGAAACGGCCGGGAGCATTTGCGATCAAGTCTCAATAACACTAGAGAGCGCCTTGGCGGGCTGCCAATGAAAATTCAGGGACGGTTCGCCGAAACGTTCCTGTCAAAACGAGCTTGGAAATTTTCCAATGAACGCATCATGATGCGATAATTTGTTCTTGCCGGCGGCGGGCCGATGGCGTTTATTCCGCTTCGCGTTTCCCTTCCCATGAAGCCATCGCCGCCGCACCCACTCGAACTCCTCTTGCGCGAGCGCATCGTCATTCTCGATGGAGCGATGGGCACGATGGTCCAGCGTTACAAACTCGACGAAGCGGCGTATCGCGGCGAACGCTTTGCCAAACACGGCACGGACGTGAAGGGCAACAACGACCTGCTCTGCCTGACGCGGCCGGCGGTGATCGAGGAAATTCACGGCCAATACCTCGAAGCCGGCGCGGACTTGATCGAGACGAATACGTTCAACGCCACGTCGCTCTCGCAAGCCGACTACGGCTTGGAATCGCTGGCGTATGAATTGAACATCGCCGCCGCCGGTTGCGCGCGGCGGGCCGTGGAGCGCGTGCAGAAGCAAGACGACAAACCACGCTTTGTCGCCGGCGCGCTCGGGCCGTTGAGCAAGACGCTCTCGATCTCGCGCGACGTGAACGATCCCGGCGCGCGCGACGTGACGTTTGACCAAGTCTGCGCGGCCTACACCGAGCAAGTGCGCGGCTTGCTCGACGGCGGCGTGGACGTGCTTTTGGTTGAAACGATCTTCGACACGCTGAATGCGAAAGCGGCGCTCTTCGCCATCGAAACATTTTTCGACGAACACCCAAAGCGCCGCGTGCCGATCATGGTCAGCGGCACGATCACCGACCTGAGCGGACGCACATTAACCGGCCAGACGGTCGAGGCATTTCTCAACAGCGTCTCGCACGCGCCGCTGTTGAGCATCGGACTCAACTGCGCGCTCGGCCCGCAGGAAATGCGGCCGTATATCGAAGAACTCGCGCACCTCGCGCCGACGTTTGTTTCCTGTTATCCCAACGCTGGCTTGCCCGATCCGCTCTCGCCAACCGGCTTTCCCGAAACGCCGGAATCGCTCGCGCCGCAACTCCGCGAATGGGCGGCGAACGGCTGGCTGAACATTGTCGGTGGCTGCTGCGGCACGACGCCCGCGCACATCAAAGCCATCGCCGAAGCCGTGCGCGATTGCCCGCCGCGCGTGGTGCCGGAGATTCCGCCGCGCCTGCGACTAAGCGGACTCGAAGCGCTGGCCGCCTAGCGGCGGAAGCTCTAAGCCCCAAGTTCTAAGCTCTAAACAAGTTCAAATCTCAAAGCGTCAAACTAGAGATCATCGTGACGCTAGTTTTTGAACTTGGAGCTTTGAACTTGTTTAGAACTTAGTGCTTAGAACTTAGAACTTTTTTTCCATGTCCGCTTCCACCCAAGGCTCCCAATTCCTCCTCATCGGCGAGCGCACGAACGTCACCGGCTCGCCGCGTTTTGCGAAGCTCATCCTTGCCGGCGACTACGAAACTGCGCTCGCCGTCGCCCGCCAGCAAGTCGAGGGCGGCGCGAACATTCTCGATGTCAACATGGACGAGGGAATGCTCGACGGCGAAGCGGCCATGCGACGTTTCCTGAACCTGCTCTCCGCCGAGCCAGACATCGCGCGGGTGCCGATCATGATCGACTCCTCGAAATGGAGCGTGATCGAAGCCGGGCTGAAGTGCATCCAGGGCAAAGGCATCGTGAACTCGATCTCGCTGAAAGAAGGCGAGGAAAAATTCATCCATTACGCCAAGCTCATCCGCCGCTACGGCGCCGCGACGGTCGTCATGGCGTTCGACGAACAAGGGCAAGCCGCGGACTTCCAACGCAAGACGGAAATCTGCGCGCGCGCTTACCAAATCCTCACGGAACGCGTTGGCTTTCCGGCAACGGACATCATCTTCGATCCAAACATTCTCACCGTCGCCACCGGCATCGAGGAGCACAATAACTACGCCGTCGATTTCATCGAAGCGACGCGTTGGATTAAACAAAACCTGCCCGGCGCGAAAGTCAGCGGCGGCGTGTCGAACGTCAGCTTTTCCTTCCGCGGCAACAACCCGGTGCGCGAGGCGATCCATTCGGCATTTCTCTTTCACGCCATCCGCGCCGGACTCGACATGGGCATCGTCAACGCCGGCCAGCTCGCCGTTTACGAGGAGATTCCCAAAAACCTCCTCGAACTCGTCGAAGACGTGCTGCTCAACCGCCGGCCCGACGCCACCGAGCGGCTCGTCGCGTTCGCCGAAACGGTCAAAGCCGGCGGCAAGGAAAAAGTGAAGGACGACGCTTGGCGCGACGCACCCGTCGAGGAGCGGCTCTCGCACGCGCTCATCAAAGGCATCACCGATTTCATCGAAGCCGACACCGAGGAAGCGCGCGGGAAATTCGCGCGTCCGCTGGAAGTCATCGAAGGCCCGCTCATGGCGGGCATGTCGGTCGTCGGCGACCTTTTCGGCGCGGGGAAAATGTTCCTGCCGCAGGTCGTCAAAAGCGCGCGTGTGATGAAAAAGGCGGTCGCCTATCTCATGCCGTTCATGGAAGCCGAGAAAGCCTCGAAGCCCGCGAGCGAACAGCGCGCGCAGGGACGAGTGCTCATGGCCACGGTGAAAGGCGACGTGCACGACATCGGCAAAAACATCGTCGGCGTCGTGCTGGCGTGTAACAACTTCGAGGTCATCGACCTCGGCGTGATGGTTTCGTGCGAGAAGATTTTGGACGAAGCAAATAAACACGGCGTCGATGTCATCGGCCTGAGCGGCCTCATCACGCCGTCGCTCGACGAAATGACGCATGTCGCCAGCGAAATGCAGCGGCTCGGTTTCAACACGCCGCTGCTCATCGGCGGCGCGACGACGAGCCGCGCGCACACCGCGGTGAAAATCGCGCCGGCCTACGACCACGCCTGCGTGCATGTGCTTGATGCTTCGCGCTCCGTCGGCGTGGTCAGCGCGTTGTTGAATCCCGAGCAGCGCACCGGCTTTGTCGCGGAAACGAAAACGGCTTACCAAAAACTCCGCGAGGATCACGCCGCGCGCACGACGGAGAAAAAAATGCTCCCGCTCGCCGAGGCGCGGGCCCGCCGCACGCCGATTGATTGGAGCACGAGCATCATCGACACGCCGTCATTTCTCGGCCGCCGCGTCATCGAAAACCAGCCGCTCGACGAACTCGTTCCCTTCATCGACTGGTCGCCCTTTTTTCACACCTGGGAACTGCGCGGCCGGTATCCCGGCATCTTCGACGATCCCTACGTCGGCCCGCAGGCGCGCGAGCTTTACGACGACGCCCGCCGCCTGCTCGACCGCATCATCGCCGAGCGACTGTTTCAAGCCCGCGGAGTCTATGGCTTCTGGCCCGCGAACAGCGTCGGCGACGACGTGCAACTCTACGCCGACGAAACGCGCGCCGAAGTCGTGCAGACCTTCCACTTCCTGCGCCAGCAACAGGAGAAACCGGTTGGTCAATTCAACCATTGCCTCGCCGACTTCATCGCCCCCGCATCTACTTCCGGCTCTCAACTCTCAACTACCCACTCTCAACTCTTCCGCCCCGACCACCTCGGCTGCTTCGCCGTCACCGCCGGGCACGGCGTCGAGGCGCTGGCGTTGAAATTCCACGCCGAGCACGACGACTACCACAAGATCATGGCGCAAGCCCTCGCCGACCGGCTGGCGGAGGGGTTCGCCGAATTCCTGCACCATCGCGCGCGGCTCGACTGGGGTTTTGGCCAAACGGAAAACCTCAGCAACGAAGACCTCATCCGCGAAAAATACCGCGGCATCCGCCCCGCGCCCGGCTACCCCGCGTGCCCCGACCACACCGAGAAGCCGCCGCTCTTCCGCCTGCTCGACGCGCCAGCCGCC
>Ga0213876_10001805_pt1 | contig 12954 bp, 12 predicted proteins | sample BarmaccomBMRX_R9_FD_160113 | JGI IMG/M metagenome (GOLD analysis project Ga0213876, IMG submission 160113) | Root-associated microbial communities from Barbacenia macrantha in rupestrian grasslands, the National Park of Serra do Cipo, Brazil - RX_R9 | ecosystem: Host-associated > Plants > Roots...
CGCTGATAGCGCTCGGCGACGACCTCCGGCGGCACCTGGTCGGGCATCGACGCCGCCGGCGTGCCGGGACGCGGCGAATACTGGAAGGTGAACGCACTGGCGAATCGCGCGCGTTCAACCACCTCGAGGGTCTGCGCGAAGTCGGCCTCGGTCTCGCCGGGGAACCCGACGATGATGTCAGTGGTGATCGCCGCGTCGGGCATCGCCTCGCGGACGCGATCGATGATGCCGAGGTATTTCTCGGCGCGGTAAGAGCGTCGCATCGCCGCAAGCACACGATCGCTGCCGGACTGCAGCGGCATGTGCAGACTGGGCATCACGTTGGCCGTCTGGGCCATCGCCGTGATGACGTCGTCCGTGAAGTCGCGAGGGTGCGGTGACGTGAAGCGGACCCGCTCGAGGCCGTCGATCTCACCGCAGGCCCGCAACAGCTTCCCGAACGCCTCGCGGTCGCCGAACTCCACGCCGTAGGAATTGACGTTCTGCCCGAGCAACGTCACCTCGAGCACGCCGTCGTCGACCAGCGCCGCCACCTCGGCCAGCACCTCCCCCGGCCGCCGGTCCTTCTCCCGGCCCCGCAGCGAGGGGACGATGCAAAACGTGCAGGTGTTGTTGCACCCGACGCTGATCGACACCCAGGCCCGGTACGCCGACTCCCGTCGGGTCGGCAGGGTCGAGGGAAATGTCTCGAGCGCCTCGAGCAGCTCGACCTGGGCCTCCTGCTCGACCCGAGCCCGTTCGAGCAGGACGGGCAGCGATCCGATGTTGTGCGTGCCGAACACCACGTCGACCCACGGCGCCCGTTCGACGATCGTGCGCTGGTCCTTCTGCGCGAGGCAGCCGCCAACCGCGATCTGCATGCCGGGGTGCTGCGCCTTGGTCCGAACCAGGTAGCCGAGGTTGCCGTAGAGGCGGTTGTCGGCGTTCTCCCGCACCGCGCAGGTGTTGAACACGACGACATCCGCAGTGGTGCCGTCCGCCGCTGCGACATAACCAGAGGCTTCGAGCAGTCCCGCGATCCGTTCGGAGTCGTGCACGTTCATCTGGCAGCCGAAGGTGCGCACCTCATACGTCCGCCGCTCCACGGCTGCCAGGGTACGGCGAAACGAGGCAGCGCCAATTGCCGCGACCCGCGCGCCAACGCTCGCATCGGTCGGCACGGCGTGAGACAAATAGGCCTCGTCAAACGGGTTGGAGACGCAGTGCCTCGATCGCTTCGCACGGTGCTTGCGTCGGTGACGGCCGGAATCCTCGCGGGCAGCGGGTTGCTGATCACCACGCCCGCTGCCGTCGCCGGTCAGCTGCCGGAGAGCAGCACTCGACTGGACACTGCACCGCAACCGGTGCGATCGACCACCGGCAAGGACCTCATCCTGACGCTCGGAGCGGAGCGACACTCTCGTGCTTCGAAACCCGACGCACACGCGGCGAGCAAGCTGACCGCGACGTTGACCAACCTCAATGGCACCGAGTCACATGCGTGGACCTTCGATCTCGCCAAGGACTCGTTCCGTAACGCCAGCAACGCTGACGGTCAGCTCAAAACCGGTCACCAGGTGGCGCCGTACGGGTCCGTGGATCTGTCGATCTCGGCGGCTCACAAGGGCGTGAAGCACGACTGCGGCGCAGGCGACTTCTCCGTGACGCACAAAGTGACGCTGAAGGGCTCGGTCAAGCTGAGGACGCACTCGGCCGGGCCGAGCTCCTGGGGCACCGTGAAGCTGAGGAACATCACCCTCAAGGGCAAGCTGTACGGCGGGCACGGCCCCGACAACGAGGAGGCATGCACCGGATTTCCGGTGTGCCTGCACGGCATCAGCTGGCTGGCATCGAAAGGCGACATCACGCTCTCGGGCGACCTGGTCGGCGCGCAGGGTGACCATCCGATCGGGACCATCCGTGGTGACCGTTACACCGAGCTGTTGAAGCCGGTCGGTGGCTTTCGCCTCGACGAAGTGATCGCGGGCGCCAGCCATCAGAGGCTCACGAAGCTGAACGGCACCAAGACGCTCTCCGTCGTCGCCGACGCCGCGCAACCCGCAGTTGCGGGCGGTGGCACCCTCACCGCGACCGCACACAGCCCGTGGGCGACGGGGTGCGCCGGCGGCCAGGAGAAAGGCAAACTGTGGACCGCGAAGTACGTCGCCGCCGACCAGCCGCTGACGTTCGCCGAAGAGATCTTCGGTCCCATCTCACTTGCGAAGGCCGGCGCGACATTCGAGAAGTACCACGTCGCATGACAGGAGAGGGAACATGTCCCGATTGACTCGGTCCGGTGCCGCGCTGGCGTGCAGCGCCGTCGTTGCAGGCGCGGCCGTCGCGGCGAGCCCCGCGGCATTCGCCGCGGTCCCGGAGTCGCTGACCTTGTATGACAGCGGCGGCCACGTGGTCGTGACGACAACCGGCCAGCACCTCATCATGTTCGTGACTGCGAAGCGGTTCAGCACCGACGGCACGTCAGACGCCGGCAGTCCGGGCGCCGTGACCGTCGAGCTGATGACGAAGGACCGGTCGGAGTCGCACTCGTGGACCTTCTCGGTTCACGGTGGGTCGTTCACGAACCACCGGGTGCGAACCGGCAAGCAGGCCAAGCCGTACGGCAAGATCCGGCTGAGGACGCATCCGAACACCTCGTTCACCAAACACACATGTGGCCCGGGCAGCTACACGCAGACGGCGACGATGACCACCAAGGGCACCGTTGCGTTCAAGACGCACAACAAGCACTGGGGCAGGGTCGCCAAGCGCCACATCCGGATGACGCACGGAACTCTCGTCGGCGAGCACGGTCCGGACGCCGAGGAGGCTTGCGCACGTCAGGTGCCGTGCCAGGCCGGCACGTCGTGGAGCACCTACCACAACCACGTCAGCCTGGTGGGCAGCACTCTGACCGGGCCGAAGCGCCCGAGGCCGAAGAGCACGATCGAGGCAAACCGGCTGGTCCGCCTCGCCGCCCCGGACGGCGCGTTCCGCGTCGACGACGCGAAAACGAAGGCGCCGCTGCCGAAGGCGATCAACAAGCACGGTCATCCAGCGCTTCGGATCCGGACGGCGGCAGGAAGCATCGCGACCGGCAAAGCCCTGCTCGTGAGCAGCACCAAGCGTCCCTACTCGCAGGCGTGCAAGACGGGGACCGAGCGGGGCCGGGAGTACGACACGTCATGGAAGGGAGCCATCACGATCCACGAGAGTGCGTTCGGCAAGCTCCGGGTCAGGAATGCGCCGTTCGCGAACTACTTCTCGGTGACCATTCACTGAAGATCTGTCGGCCCTGACGGCAACAGGTCCGTCACGATCGCAACTGCACCGATGAATTCGCGGCGGTGCCGTGCGAGGCTCCGGCCATGACGGCACCGATGCGGCTGGCCGGCGCGTTCGTCGACGTCCCCAAGAGCGACCATGCGCGGGCGGTCGAGTTCTGGAGCGCGGCGCTCGGCAGGCAGCCGGAGTACAGCGAGAAGTTCCCGGACTATGCCCAGTACGACGACGTGACGCCCGGTCTCTACTTCATGGTTCAGGCCACGGGCGACGACACCCACCGCGTTCATATCGACTTCGACAGCGAGGATCGCGACGCGGACGTCGAGCGGCTGAAGAGCCTCGGCGCGACGGAGGTGTCGAGAAGCCATCACTGGGCCGTGATGCGCGACCCAGCGGGTGTGACGTTCTGCGTCGTGCAAGATCTCAAGGTCGCCCAGCAGAAGGCGGCGGACGCGGATGCCTAGTCACCGCAGCAGGCTGTGCAGCGCGCTCATCGACGTGCCGCATGCCGACTACGACCGTGAGGTCACCTTCTGGCAACAGGCACTCGATCGACCCGCGGAGGTCGGGGTCGACGACTCCGAGTACACCGGCTTCGGCGAACCGACGCCCGGGGTGCAGTTCATGGTGCAGTCGGTCGGCGACGACACCGCTCGGGTTCATCTCGACATCGAGACCGATGACGTCGAGGCAGAGGTCGCGCGGCTGACTGCGCTCGGCGCGACGGTTGTCGGCAGGCCGAAGCGCTGGGTCGTCATGCGCGACCCGGTCGGCACGGTCTTCTGCGTCGTGCGCGTTCAGCTGAGCGACGCGTTCGAGGCGAGCGCCACCACGTGGACCACCTGAGACCTACTTCGGAGTCGGCAGCCATCCCACGTGCCCGGCGAGTTCGGCGTACCCGACGAAGGCGACGCTGTCCATCAGCGTGTGTGCGATGAGCAGCGGCATCACACGGCCCCATCGCTGGTAGAGCCGGCCGAAGATCAGGCCCATGATCGCGTTGCCCGCGAAGCCGCCGACCCCTTGATAGAGGTGGTAGCTGCCGCGAATCAGGGCTGACAGTCCGAGGGCTCTGCCGTCCGACCAGCCGAACTGCTTGAGGCGATGCAGCAGGTAGCCGGCAACGATCACCTCTTCGAGGGTCGCGTTCTGCAGTGCGGACAGCAGCAGCACGGGGATCCGCCACCAGACGGCGGGAAGGTTCTCCGGTACGACGGTGAGGTTGGCACCGGACGCATGCACGATCAGGTAGAGGCCGAGGCCGGCCCCACCCACCACCGCCGCCAAGGCGGTGCCGCGCAGGCCGTCGCGCCGTGGCTCCGACGGGTCGACTCCGATCGTCGCCAGCCGCTCGCCGGATCGATTCAGGAAGTGTGCGACCAGGAAGACCGGCACGACACCGAGCGCCAGCACAACCAGCTGGAGGGCGAGATCGAGCCACGGGCGACCGGGGGCTCGAGTCCCGTTGAGCAGCGCGACCTGTGACGTGAGCGATCGACCACTGGTGACCGACCCGATGAAGCTCACCAGGGCTCGCACTGCCGAGGCGCCGAGCGACAGACCGAAGACGAGCCACACCTCGTCCCGCAACGTGCGGCGTTCGGTCATGCGTGCAATTGTGCTGGGCGCCGTGCGCGCAGCCGATCGCCTGCGATCCGCGCGATCACATAGCTGGCGAACGAGATCGTCGCCACGAAGAAGGAGGCTGGCGGTGTCGGCCACTGCAACGTTGCCAACACGCCGCCGACCGAGGCCAGCAGGGCCAGCCCGATCGACCACACCATGACGACGCCGGGCCGGGCCGACAGGCGCGTGGCGGCGGCCGCCGGGGTGACGATCAGGGTCAAGATCAGCAGTGCGCCGGTGATCTGTAGCACCTCGGACACGGCCGCGCCGAGCAGGATCGGAAAGCCGACGGCGATGGCGCGCACCGGAACACCCCGCGCTGCGGCCGCCTCCGGGTCGATCGAGGCGAACCACAACGGACGCCAGCAGATCGCGAGGATGGCAAGCACAGCCGCGCCAACGATGGCGAGCAGCTCGACCTCGTGGGTCGACACGGAGGTGATGGAGCCGAACGCGAGGCCGAACGTCGTACTCGCGCTGTTGTTCTGGAGGCGCCGGATGAACAGCGCACCCAGACCAAGACCGAAGGCAAGGACCACACCAGTCGCGGCGTCTCGGTCACGGTCCCGCAGCCCGAGGACTCCCAGCAGGGCGCCGACGCCCGCCGAACCGATCAATGCTCCGCTCGCGGCATCGATGCCGGCCAGGAGTCCACCCGCGGCGCCGGTGAGCCCGAGCTCGGCGATGCCGTGCACGGAGAACGCCTGACCGCGGGCGATGACGAGCGGCGAGAGCGCACCGGACACGACAGCCGCGACGGCTGCGGCGATCAGGGCGAGGTGGACGAAGTGCTGATGCAGCAGGGAGAGAAACATCAGGCCTCCCCACCGTGGTGGTGATGGTGGCCGTGCGGGTCGTCGGGCGCACCGACGATCACGACGTGATCGCGAACCCGGACGACGTCGACCTGCAAGCCATACAGCGCGGACAGGCGCGCACTGGTCAACACCTCGTCGGTCGTTCCGGCCGCCCACCGGCCGGCCGCGAGGTACAGGACGCGGTCGACGTGGCGCAGCAGCGGGTTGACATCGTGGGTCACCACGACGACCGCGGCGCCGGTCGAGGTGCGGCAGCTGTCGAGGACGTCTGCGACCTGGCGCTGGCTGCCGACGTCGAGCGAGGCGAGCGGCTCGTCCGCCAGGATCAGCGCCGGGTCGTCCACGATCGCAGCGGCCACTCGCAGTCGCTGCTGCTCACCACCTGACAGCAGCCCGACCGGCGCCGAGGCGTACCCGGCTGCGCCGACGGCAGCAATCGCGTGACGGATTCGATCGCGGGTGCCAGCCGTTGTGCGACGCAGGCCGAACCGGTGGCCGACGGCGCCGAGCGCGACGAGGTCGATGCCCCGCGCGGGTAGATCCCGGTCGAAGTTGCGGTGCTGCGGCATGTAGCCGACCCGGCGGTCCCCGCGGCGCACGGCGTCGCCGAGGATCCGGACCTCGCCGGCCGCCGGACGCAGCGTGCCGAGCAGGAGCTTGAGCAGCGTGGTCTTGCCGGTGCCGTTCCCACCGAGCACGGCGACGAACTCGCCGGGCTGGATGTCGAGGCTGAGGTCACGCCAGAGCGTCCGGCCGGGGTACGCCGCGGCAACTCCCGAGAGCGAGACGACCGCGCTCATCGGGCCAGCGCATTGTCGAGGGCGCGGATCTGGTCGAGCTGCCAGCGCTCGAACGTCGTGCTCGCCGGGCGGGTCTCGGTGACACCCACGACGGCGACGCCATCGTTTCGCGCCAGCGAGACGAGCTGGTCGACGATCGTCGTCTGGGCCTGCTCGTTGACCAGCAAGGCACGGATCCGGTGCCCGGTGATGAGATCGCGCATGGCGGCGATGTCGGCAAAGGATGGGTCGACGCCGGACTCGATCGCATGGGTGAAGCTCGCGACCGGGATCACGCGCAGGTGCGCAGCGGCCAGCAGGTAGCCAGGAACTCGCTCGGTGTACGCGACCGGCGTACCGCTGAAGCCGTCGCTCAGGCCCGCGACGGCCGCCTGCAAGGGATGCAGCGAGCGGATCGTCGCGGCGACGCCGCGGCGATAGTGCGCGGCGTGAGCGGGGTCAGCCGTCTGCATGGCCGCGCCGATCGCCCGCACGACGTCGGGAAGCCGGGGTACGTCGTACCAGAAGTGAGGGTTCACGTCGCTGCCAGCGGCGTGCAGGACATCGGCTACCGAGACAACTTGGCGCGAGGTCGATGGTGCCGCGGCGATCAACCGGTCCATGAAGCCGTCGTAGTCCGCGCCGTTGACGATGACGACGTCGGCACCGGCGACCGCGAGACCACTGCTGGTGCCCGGCTCGAACAGATGTGGGTCCGCGTCCGGGCTGTTGATCAGGCTCGTGACGTCGACCCGGTCGCCACCGACCTGGCGGGCGAGGTCACCCCAGAAGTTCTCCCCCGCGACCACCTGGAGCCGACCGTCGCTCGCGCGGGCCGGGATCGTGCTGCAGCCGGAACAGCTGATGGCGAGTGCTGCGAGCGCGAGCAGCAACCTGGCCATGACGCCATGCCAGCAAGGGCAAATGTTGATTGTCCAATGCGCATCCGTGCATAGGACTCAGGCGCTACTCCCGCACGTCGGCATCGCGCAACGGCCCGAATGGCGAGAGCAACGGCAGGTACGGCGACGGGTCGCCGGTCCAGTCGTAGGCGCTGACCTGCGCGTTGCTTCGGCGCCCCGTCAGCGCTCTCGTCCACTCGTGCTCGGTTGCTGTCGCGGTGACGCCACCGTCCACCCCTGCGCTCCAGCCGGTGTCGGACGCGCAGAGGCGAAGTGGCGGCAGCTCGGCCTTGCGGGCGACGGCAACAGCGCGGGCGCCGAACCCGTCGGTCAGGAAGCGAACCCCGGCAGCGTCCGGCGTCGGATCGAGACCGAGAGCGCCGCGGATGTCGGACTCGTGGGTGAGGATGTCGAAGCTGACCGGCGCAGGGACGTTGCCGCTACGCACGGCGGCGTCGACGCCTGGGAGGACCCCGGCCCACTCCTCGAGCAGCTCGTCGAGGGAGCGGTCGACCCGATCGTCGACCTGCTGCTGCGTCCACGGCTCGCCACCGGCGCCCTCGACGCGGCCGTTCGCGAAGTCCACCGGACCTCCGACGAGGTGCGACATCAGGCCGTGCAGCGTCCAGCGCGGCGTACCCGGGACCACGACCGCGAGGTCCGCCTCGTCGAAGTCGGTGGCGAGCGCGGTCACGCGTTGGTAAGCACCGGCGTAGATGTCGGCGATCTCCTCGGGGGTGGGCGCGAACTTCACTTGGCGACCTCGGTGGCTCGGGACTCACGGACGACGGTGATGCGGATCTGGCCGGGGTAGGTCAGCTCTTCCTCGATCTGCTTGGCGACGTCACGGGCGATCACCTGGGCGCCGATGTCGTCGATGTCCTCGGGCTTGACCATGACCCGGATCTCGCGGCCGGCCTGCATCGCGAAGACCCGTTCGACGCCGTCGTGGGCGCCGGCGATCTGTTCGATCCGCTCGAGTCGCTGCACGTAGTGCTCGAGTGATTCCCGTCGCGCCCCGGGCCGGCCGCCGCTGATGCCGTCGGACGCCTGGGTCAACACGGCTTCGACGGTGCGGACCTCGACCTCGTTGTGGTGCGCCTCGATCGCGTGGACGACGTCCTCGGACTCGCCGTACTTGCGGGCGATCTCGGCACCGATGATCGCGTGGGAGCCCTCGACCTCGTGGGTGAGCGCCTTGCCGACGTCGTGCAGCAGGGCGCAACGCTTGCAGACGTCACGATCGAGGCGTAGCTCACTGGCCATCATCCCGGCGATGTGCGCCGACTCGACGAGGTGCTTGAGGACGTTCTGGCCGTACGACGTGCGGTAGCGCAGCTGACCCAGCAGCGCGATCAGGTCGGGGTGCATCTCGGTGATCCCGAGATCGACCAAGGCGTCCTCGCCGGCGCGGACACACAGCCCGTCGACCTCGGCCTTGCTGCGCTCGTGCTGCTCTTCGATGCGATGGGGGTGGATCCGGCCGTCGAGGACGAGCTTCTCGAGGGTCAGCCGCCCGACCTCGCGCCGTACCGGATCGAAGCAGGACAGCAGCACCGCCTCGGGAGTGTCGTCGATGATCAGGTTGACGCCCGTGACAGCCTCGAAGGTGCGGATGTTGCGACCCTCGCGGCCGATGATGCGGCCTTTCATCTCATCGCTCGGCAGGTGGAGAACCGACACGACCGATTCCGCGGTCTGCTCGCTCGCGACCCGCTGGATGGCGAGGGTGACGATCTTGCGGGCGCGCTCCTCGCCTTCTTCCTTTGCCTGGGCCTCGATGTCGCGGACGATGTGAGCGGCCTCGCGTTTGGCCTGGGTCTCGATGACCTTGACGAGCTCGGCCCGCGCGTCGGCGACGGTCAGCCCGGCGACGCGTTCAAGCTCCGCCTGGCGGTGCTCGGTGGCTGCCGCAAGCTCGTCTCGTTGCCGGTCGAGGGCGGCCGCCGCAGCGGCATGCTGCTTGTCGCGCTCGGCGAGCCGTCTCGCCTCCTGCTCGAGGCGCTCCTCGCGGTCCTGCAGTCGTTGCTCACGGCGCTGCAGGTCGGACAGCGCTTCGCCCGTTTCGGGCCGTGACGTCGGCGGCGGCGGCGCGGGGGTGACGCCGACAGTGACGCGCCGGAGCAGGACGACGACGGCCGCGCCGATGGCGATCACGGCGACGACCAACACCGCGACAAGAGCGGTCATGCGCGCGCCCCCGCCCCACAAATGGAACGTGACTGTGGGCACTGGCGCGCCCGCGTCACGGACTGTGACTCTCTGGTGATTCCGAGGTTAGGGCGAGACCGGAAGATCGTCTAGGAAAGTCGAATCTTCCTCGATCACCCGGCGGCTGACGGAATACGCGAGCGAACCACCGAAGCCCTTGCGAGCCAGCATGCTCACGAGCCGGCGCAGCTGGACGTCTGGGGCGAGACCGGACATGCTGCGCAGCCGGCGACGGACCAGCGCCTCGGCGGCGGCCGCTTCGTCGTCGGTGCTGACTGTCTCGAGGGCGTCCTTTGCCAGCTCGTCATCGACGCCACGCTTGCGGAGCTCGGCCGCGAGTGCCCGCCGAGCCAGGCCCTTGCCGCGGTGCCGGCTGTCGACCCAGGCCTGGGCGAACGCGGCATCGTCGATCAGGCCGACGTCGACAAACCGATCGAGGACGGCGTCGGCCACCTCCGGTGGGACCCGGCGCTTTGCCATCGCCGTCGCGAGCTCGGCGCGAGTGCGTGGCTGCGCCTCGAGCAGGCGAAGGGCGATGGCGCGAGCGACCGACTCCGGATCGGGCTCCGGGTCGTTCGAGCGCGGCTCAGAACTCAACCGGAGTCGGGCCCACGTCGGCGGTCAGGTCAATCGGAGCATCCGGATCGATGCCACCCTCGGAGGCCGGCGCGTCGAGCTTTGCCCCGATCCCCAGCTTCTCCTTGATCTTCTTCTCGATCTCGTTGGCGAGGTCCGGGTTGTCGCACAAGAAGCTGCGGGCGTTCTCCTTGCCTTGACCGAGCTGGTCGGCGTCGTAGGTGTACCAAGCGCCGGCCTTGCGGACGATGCCGTGGTCGACTCCAAGGTCGATCAGGCTGCCTTCGCGGCTGATGCCGTGACCCCACATGATGTCGAACTCCGCCTGCTTGAACGGCGGTGCGCAGTTGTGCACCACGATGTCCTCAGCGACCAGGTTGTGAAGGTCCTCGACCTCCACGTCGTAAGTCGCGACAGTACGAGCCGGGAGAACCGCCTGAATGGCGCTGTATGACAAGCCATCGGCAAGAAGGCCGTGAAGGAACGGATCGTCCAACGCCTCTGCGAGGGGGGTGAGCCGATCACGTCTGATTCGCGAAACCCCGAGCACTGACGGCATGCCGCCTTGCGGGTTACCTGCATGCTCACCGATGAGCTGGGCTGCCTGTGTGGGCGTTACGCCTCGGGACCGCAGGTGCGCGAAGACCTCAGCCGAGACAGAAGCAGCTAGGTAGCCCTGCTGGGAACCACGCCGGCGCCCATCCCGCACGGCGAGAGCCTCGGTCAGGACTCGACCACGAGGACCCCACATCGGAATGACGGCGGCAAAGGCCTGAACATTGTCGCTGCCTGCGACGCGAACTTCCCATGTGGTTCGAGTTCCTAGAACGCGACGTCCCTTGATGAGGCTCGGACGCTTCCCGGTCGGGTCATAACGTCGGACCGACGAGGCAATGCCCCATCGACGAAGTGTCCACTGCAGCTGGTGAGCAAGTTGTTCGGAAGTCGTCGTGTAACCGACTCGCAGCGCGCCCGTTTGCTCCCGTGACACCCACCCATCGGTTTCGAACAGTCCGAACACGAGATTGGCAACCAAGTCCTCAGCCACGTCCTGAGACAGCAGACTGAGAGGCAGGGTCTTCTCCCACGCGAGCTTTCCGTATATACCGGCCTCGCGACACAGTGCGAGCACTTCGTTCTTCTCACCGATTCGGTGAGAGAGAGCAACGCTGAGCTTTTCGGGCTGTGGCTTCGGGTCACACCCCATCCCAGCTGCGATCTCCGAGACATCGCGGATCAGGTCAGGGGCCACATTGATGAAGGAGATCGGCGTCTTGCCACCGACGTATCCGTCCCCGATCAGGTAGCCCAACAGGCGGGCCTGTTCAGTAGACATTGGCCGCGATGTACCGAACTCGCCGAAGCGACGGGGCCGTGCCACTCGGTCACCAGGACCCAAGTCGCCTGCGAGACGCCAGCCGTTGTCGGTCATGATTTTGTGGTCAGGCGTAACCCAGATCTCGGCGCCGCCTCGAATCTTCAGCCCGATTACTTCCTGCTGCCCTTGGTCAAACCAGTTCACCACTGAACGCACGTGAAGTCCGCCCTGCTTGTCGGCGGCGCAAACCGACACCGGCAGTTTGTTGGCGACGATGTCTTCAATTGCATGAGTGATACCGGTCATTGGGTCATAGACCCGCGTCCCGGCCGCAAGACACTTGTTCTTGACAACCTTCACCCGAGTGCGACTACCGACCGCATCCTGACCGTCCTTCAGGGTTTCAATGCGGCGAATGTCCAAGCGCACCGACGCGTAGAACTTGAGGGCTTTTCCACCCGTGGTCGTTTCTGGCGAACCAAAAAACACGCCGATTTTTTCGCGAAGCTGATTGATGAAAATTGCAGTAGTCCCGCTCGTTGCCAACGCACCCGTGATCTTTCGCAGCGCCTGGCTCATGAGGCGAGCCTGAAGGCCAACGTGCGAGTCGCCCATCTCGCCCTCGATCTCGGCACGTGGCACCAGCGCGGCGACCGAGTCGATGACAAGGATGTCGATCGCGCCAGACCGGATCAGCATGTCTGCAATCTCGAGCGCCTGCTCACCCGTATCGGGCTGGGACACGAGTAGTTCGTCCGTGTCGACTCCTAGCGCTTTCGCATATTCGGGATCGAGAGCGTGCTCAGCGTCGATGAACGCTGCGATGCCGCCGGCCCTTTGTGCATTGGCCACCGCGTGCAGCGCAACGCTCGTCTTTCCGCTGCTTTCCGGGCCATAAATTTCAACGATGCGGCCGCGCGGCAGTCCGCCAATACCGAGCGCAACATCCAGCGAGATCGCACCGGTAGGAATCACGTCAACAGGAGCGCGACTCTCGTCGCCCAGTCGCATGACCGCGCCTTTTCCATGCGACTTTTCGATCTGGCTCAGCGCGTTCGCCAGCGCCTTGTCGCGATCCATCCCTGCTGCCATGCGAGCCCTCCGAGTGGTGTCTGGTGCCGCTGACGTTAGGAGCCGGGTCGGACAGTTTCGAGGCGCGATCCGGATCTGTGGACGCCATGTCGTTCTCCACAACCTATAGAACAGGTGTTCGAAGTAAAGCCGACACGCCGCCGCGCGTCCGAACGCGTCGATGACGATCAGCGTTACGGTCACGACGTGATCCGGCGGCTCCTGGGGATCGTGTTGCTGTCGGCGATATTCGGGCTGATCAATGGCGCCGTGGCAGGAACGGTCGCTGAAGGCTCATGTCCGTCGGAGCCTCCGGGAATCCCGCTTGCAAGCTGCGAGGGGCCGAAGTTCCCAACTGGCCACGCCTGGCAGTCGGTAGTGGAATTGGCGGG
>Ga0213876_10001806_pt1 | contig 12948 bp, 9 predicted proteins | sample BarmaccomBMRX_R9_FD_160113 | JGI IMG/M metagenome (GOLD analysis project Ga0213876, IMG submission 160113) | Root-associated microbial communities from Barbacenia macrantha in rupestrian grasslands, the National Park of Serra do Cipo, Brazil - RX_R9 | ecosystem: Host-associated > Plants > Roots...
AATGTGCTGGGCCGTGCCGCGTACCTTCACGTCGGGTCCGTTCGATTCGTAGGAGCGCGCCAACGGATTCGGACCACGCCGGTTGCGACCCCGCATGCGCTTGTTTGAACCTGGTCTCATCCAGCCTGTCTCCGATTGCCAGCCACTACCGTCCAATTAAGGAGCCCGACTCGCTGCTTGCCTGGCTCGAGGCGACCGCCTGTCCTCGCAAGGCCGAGTTCCGGTACCGGTGCAAGATCCGGCCCCCTAAAATTTCTGCTCGCCGACTTGGCGCCAAGTGCAGCGCACCGTCTTCAGCGAAGGAATTCCATGCGTGTGATCCGTGCCGTTGGGCGGGTCATTTCATACGCGTGCAAATGAGCCAACCCCAGTCCCCGCTTGCGTCAAGCTTCTTGCCTAACAAGCTGTTTCCAAGCTGCCTTCGTGATGCCCCGGCCGACCCGAGCGGCAGGGTCATCGATGGAGTGGCGCCATTTCGGTGGCGCCCACCGCAATCCATCCGCCAGCATCGTTTTGCCGCGTCTCGCCCGGCTCGCGTCAGCAACACGGCGACGATCTGTTCGGGACGGTCTTATCCGTTTTGCAACAAAAATCCAAGCGAAATTCGCAGTTAGCCCCATGAAAGGAGGCGATCAAATTCCGAAGGATGCTCCGCGCATGCGGACGATGCTCCAAAAGCGCATCTTTTATCTAGGACCTGCTGCCTCTTTTTCAAAGGCGGATTTGCGTTGTTTTTTCACGAGCGGGCGTGGGTTGCTGGAAATTGCGCCTCCGCGCTGATTACCCGGTCGATGCCGGCGAGGTCCGCATGTGAAGAAAAAGATTTAAAACCAGAGGTTTCCAGCAAGACGTCCACTTCACCGGCCTGTCCCGCGCCGATCTCGAGGAAAATCCTCCCCTTCTTCGCCAGGACGTGCGGCAGGTCTTTTGCCAATGCCCGATAAGCGTCCAGCCCGTCCGTACCCCCATCGAGCGCAAGGCGCGGATCGTGGTTGCGCACCTCGACCGCCAGGCCGTCAAGATCGCCGGTCGCCACATAAGGAGGGTTCGAGACAACGACGTCGAATTTGCCCCGAATCGGGTTTGCCCAATCGCCTGCAATGAAACACGCTCGATCGGCGGTCCCGTGGCGCGTCGAATTGATCTTTGCAGTCACAAGGGCATCGATGGAGCGGTCGATGCCGAAGAGCGTGGCGTTCGGCAGCTCGGTTAAGAGCGAAATGCCGATACAGCCGCTGCCGGTTCCAAGGTCGAGGAGGCGCCAGGGGTATTTGCGCCCCCGTGTTGATTCACAATGGCGAAGCACCACCTCGACGAGCGTCTCCGTCTCGGGCCGCGGCACAAGCGTCGCGGCCGAGAGCTGGAATTCAAGGCCCCAGAATTCGCGCGCGCCAAGAATGCGAGCCAGCGGCTCTCCGGTTAAACGGCGGTACGCGAGCCTCGCAAGGCGAGGCGCGGCCTCTCCAAGGGTTTGCTGGCCTCGCGCGACGAGACTTGCACGATCCAGACCGCAAGCGGCCTCGACGAGGCAGCGTGCCTCGAGAGCGGCCCCCGCGACGCCCTCGGCGGAGAGGCTGTGCCGAAGCATTGCCAAGGCACTCTGCGCCGATTGACCGGCGTCGAACGCGAGGCGCGGCCTTTTCGTCACGCCGCCTCTTCTTCCGCCATCGCGAGAAGCGCCGCTTGCCGCTCCGTGACGAGCGCGTCGATCAATTCGTCGAGAGCGACGCCTTCGAGCACTTCGCCGAGCTTGTAAAGCGTCAACCCGATGCGGTGATCGGTCACTCGGCCTTGCGGAAAGTTGTACGTCCGAATGCGCTCCGAACGGTCTCCCGAACCGACCTGGCTGCGCCGGCTTGCGGCGCGTTCGTCCTCCCGCCGGGTGCGTTCGCGATCGTAGAGCCGCGCGCGAAGAATAGCGAGCGCCTTCGTCCGGTTGCGGTGCTGGGAGCGTTCGTCCTGCACGAACACGACGATTCCGGTAGGAATATGCGTGATGCGGATGGCAGATTCGGTCTTATTCACATGCTGGCCGCCGGCACCGGAAGCCCGCATGGTGTCGACGCGAAGCTCCGCCTCGTCGAGCGCCATCTCCAGCTCCTCGGCTTGGGGTAGCACGGCAACCGTGGCGGCCGAGGTGTGGATGCGTCCTGAAGCCTCGGTCGCGGGAACGCGTTGGACCCGATGCACGCCGCTCTCGAAACGCAAACGTGCATAAGCGCCACGTCCGCGTACCTCCGCGATCGCCTCTTTCACGCCTCCGACCGCGCCTTCGGTCTGCGAGAGCACCTCGAAGGTCCATCCTTTCGAGCCGGCGTAGCGTGCATACATGCGGAAGAGGTCGCCGGCGAAAAGCGCCGCCTCGTCACCGCCTGTGCCGGCGCGGACTTCGAGAATGGCGCCTTTCTCGTCGGCGTCATCCTTGGGCAGCAGCATCAACCTGATCCCTTGGCGCGATTCGTCAAGCCGCGCGGCGAGCTCCGCCTTTTCGGCCAAGGCGAGCTCGCGCATCTCGGGGTCGATGGCGGGCTCGGCCAACATTGATTCCGTCCCGGCGAGCTGCGCCTCGGTGGCGCGCAGTTGATCGATCGCCGCGACGATCGGCTGGAGTTGGGACAGCTCGCGAGAGAGCTCGATCGTTTCCGCGGTGGGTGGGTTCTCGGCCAGGCGAAAAACGAGCGCCGCGTGGCGGGCCAAAATCGCGTCGAGCTTGGTAACGGGCAGGTTCATGGTTGAGGCGTATATAGATGCGCGAGCAGAGAGTAGCGAGTAGCGAGATCGCGAAGGGTGAGGAGCGAGTTCGCTTTTAACTACTCACTATTCGCTGTTCCCAATTCGCCCGCTACCGCGGGTCGATCGTGACGCCATGGGCTCTCGCGAGCGCGGCGATCTCGGAACGAAGGGTGCGGTTGCAGCCCAACTCCTGAACCAGCGGCAGGAGGGCATTCCGCAGAGTGCCCGCGTCGAGCGACAAGAGCATCGCCTTCACAGGGCCGATCGAGGCGGGCGGCATCGACAATGAGCGGTAGCCGAGCGCAATCAGCGTCATGGCTTCGAGCGGGCGCCCCGCGATTTCTCCGCAGACCGCGGCGGGTACTCCCGCGAGGTTGGCACGATCGACGATGCGCATGAGGACCCTGAGAGCGGCGGGCGACAGCGGATCGAAGCGGTCCGAAACGCGCGCATTGTCGCGATCGGCCGCGAACAGGAATTGCAAGAGATCGTTGGAGCCGACCGAGATGAAGTCGACCCGCGACATGAGCTCGTCGAGCTGGAAGAGCAGGGAAGGCGCTTCGATCATCGTTCCAAGCCGGCAAAGTCGCGGCAGCTTGTGCCCGTGCCGCGTCAGATACTCTTGCTCGCGCAGCACGATCTCGCGTGCCCGGTCGAACTCGTCGACGCTCGCCACCATAGGGAACATAATGGAGATGTCGCGGCCGTCCGCCGCCTGAAGCAATGCGCGCACTTGCGAACGCAAGAGACCCGGACGATCGAGTCCGATGCGGATTGCCCGCCAACCGAGTGCCGGGTTTTCCTCTTCGACGGCCAGTTGGTAGGGAAGGATCTTATCGCCGCCGATGTCGAGCGTGCGAAAGATCACCGGCATATCGCCGGCGGCACGCAGAACCGCCTCATAAAGCCTGCGCTGCTTGGCCGTCGTCGGCAGGCGGTCGGCGATCATGAATTGCAGTTCGGTGCGGAAAAGCCCGATGCCCTCGGCTCCGGTTTCGTCGATATGCGGCAAATCGACGGAAAGGCCCGCATTCAGCGCAAGCATCACCTCGACGCCGTCGCGCGTGACCGAGGGCACATCCCTCAGCTTGCGGTATTGCTCCTGGCGCCTGGCGCGCAAGCGCGCCTTCTCGCGAAACGCGGTCTCGACGTCCGGTTGCGGACGCAAATGCACCTCGCCCGAACCATCGACGATGATGGCATCGCCATTATCGGCGAGGCCGACAATGCCTTCGACCTCGCCTACCGCGGCGATCCCCAGAGTGCGCGCCACGATCGCGACGTGGCTCGAAGGCCCCCCTTCCTCGAGGACGAGGCCGCGCAAGCGCGAGCGGTCGTAATCGAGGAGCGCGGCCGGGCCCATGTTGCGCGCCACGATAATTGCGTTTTCCGGGAGATCCCTCGCCCGCGTCGGATAGGCGCCCTCGACGAGCGCCGAAAGAACGCGGTTTGCCAGATCGTCGAGGTCATGCAGGCGTTCGCGCAGATAAGGGTCGGTCTGGCGCATCATCCGGGCGCGCGTATCGGACTGCACTCGCTCGACGGCGGCCTCGGCCGTGAGGCCGGAGGTGATAGCCTCGCGAATGCGCCTCTGCCAGCCCTCGTCATTCACCAGCATCCGCACAGCCTCGAGCACGTCGCGATGCTCGCCGTGATGCACGATGTCGCCGCGTTCGATGAGGCTGTCGATCGAGGCGCGCACGCCGAGAACGGCATCCTGGAGGCGCGTCAATTCGAGTTGCGGGTCGTCGGCCACGAGGTTCTTCACCACGACGCGAGGGTCATGCAGCACGACGTATCCGAGGCCGACCCCCTCGTTGAGGCGCGCGCCCTGGAGCCGGACGGGACGACGTGCCGCCGTCGCGGTTCCGGGAGAAGCCGCCGTTTGCAGATCGGCCGATGCGATCGTTTCGGCGAGGACCATCGCGGTCGTCTGCAGGGCCTCGATCTCGTCCTCGGAGTAGAGCCGGCTCGTGCGGTTCTGCACGACGAGGACGCCGAGCACATTGCCGAGGCGCAGGATGGGGACACCAAGAAACGATTGATAGATTTCTTCGCCCGTCTCCGGCTTGTAGGAGAAGGCCGGGTGCGCTCTGGCATTGGCGAGATTGACGGGCTTGGCCTCCTCGACCACGAGGCCGACGAGGCCTTCGCCCGGTTTCATGGTGGTGACGTGCACGGCTTGAGGTGCGAGCCCCTCGGTGGCGAAGAGCTCGAGCACTCCGTCATCACGCGTCACATAGATGGAGCACACCTCGGCCACGACATTGGCCGCGATCAGGCTCACGATTCGATCGAGCCGGGCCTGCGCGCCGATGGGCTCGGCCATCAGTTCGCGCAAACGTCTGAGCAGCAGGCGAGGTCCGCCGAGAGTTGGCCGCATGGTCTGGCTACCTTCCGAGCCGATTCAGGTCCGGCCGCTTTCAGTCACCTGCCCGGCGCTTTCGCAAATCGATCGGCACGACCTGACCGATGGCGAGCAGCGCCAACTCGAGATTTGACCATGTCCTTATCGCCAAGCGCCCGACCCGGCCAAGTGGAAGACTTCGCATTTGAGGCAGAACAAGCCCGGGGCTTGGCGCCGGACGTTCGCAAGGGGCGCTTTAGCGGGGCTTACGCGCAAATGCAAAGCCCGGGTGGACCGCAGCCTCCGATTGAACGCGATTTGGCCGACCGCCTCGCGCAATCAGCCTCTGTCGAGCCCATAAAGCGAATGCAACGTGCGCACGGCGAGTTCGGTGTAAGCGGCATCGATGAGCACGGAGAACTTGATCTCTGAAGTGGTGATGGCGCGAATGTTGATGCCCCGCTGCGCGAGCGCCCGGAAGGCGGAGGCGGCGACCCCCGCATGGCTGCGCATGCCGACGCCGACCACGGAGACTTTCACCACGTCGTCGGCACCTTCGATGCGGGCATAGCCGATGGCATCGCGCGCTTCTTCGAGGATCACCATGGCGCGCTCATATTCGCCGGCAGGCACGGTGAAGGTGATGTCGGTCGTGAGCTGATCGTCCGAGACCACCTGAATGATCATGTCGACATTGATGTTGGCCTCGGCGAGCGGCGTGAAGATCGCCGCCGCGACGCCGGGCTTGTCGGCGACGCGGCGCAAGGTGATCTGCGCCTCGTCCTTCGAGAAGGCGATGCCTGTCACCATCTCCTGTTCCACGATGTCCTCCTCGTCGCAGATGAGCGTGCCGGGCTTCGGGTTCGCCGGATCGTCGAAGCTCGACCGTACATAAGTCTTCACTTTGTGGTTCATGGCGAGCTCGACCGAGCGCACTTGCAACACCTTGGCGCCAAGCGAAGCCATTTCCAACATTTCCTCGAACGCGATCCGCTCGAGGCGCTTCGCCTTGGGCACGACGCGCGGATCGGTGGTGTAGACCCCGTCGACATCCGTGTAGATGTCGCAGCGATCGGCCCTGATCGCCGCCGCCAGCGCCACCGCGCTCGTATCCGAGCCGCCGCGGCCGAGCGTCGCTATGCGACCGGTCTCGGGCTCGACGCCCTGGAAACCGGAAACCACGGCGATTTCGCGCCGCTCCTCGAAGCCCCTGATGATCGCGCTTCCATCGATGGCCGCGATGCGAGCCGCGCCATGCGCGCCATCCGTGGTCACCGGAAGTTGCCATCCCTGCCAAGAGCGTGCCGCCAGACCCTCGTTTTGCAGCACCAGCGCCAAGAGCCCTGAGGTGACCTGCTCGCCGGAGGCAACGACGGTATCGTATTCGCGCTGATCGTAGACGGGGCCGTTGCGCGTGCCGCGCGCGGCCTCCTTGACCCAGGAGACGAGTTCGTTCGTTTTGCCGGACATCGCCGAGACGACTACCGCGACATCGCTTCCGGCGTCGAACTCGCGCCGCACGTGGCGCGCGACATTGCGGATGCGCTCGATATTGGCGACCGAGGTGCCGCCGAATTTCATGACGAGACGGGACATGGTTTCGGGAAGAAAACGAGATCGGGCCTGGGCGACGCGAAGGGGCGCCTCCATTGGCCGTGAAGCTCGCAGATGTCAAATCACTGCCGGCTTTGCGGAGCGCGAAGAGAAAGCTACAAGGCCTTCATGCGAGCCCCTTCGATAGACGATGCCGAGGTCGAGCGCTTCGAGCGTCTCGCCGCAACTTGGTGGAATCAGCAAGGCCCGATGCGGGCCTTGCACGCCATGAATCCCGCCCGGCTCGCCTGGATTCGGCGCGAAGCATCGCGCCATTTCGGGCTTGATCCGAGCGAGCGGCGCATATTCGCGGAGCATAGTGTCCTGGATATCGGCTGCGGCGGGGGGCTTCTTTGCGAGCCGCTCGCGCGCTTGGGGGCGAAGGTCACGGGCATCGATCCGGCAAGCGAGAACATCGAGGTTGCCAAGGCGCATGGCGAGCGTGCGGGGCTTGCGATCGATTATCGATGCTCGACGGTCGAGGAGATCGCCGCGCGAGGCGAGCGCTTCGCTGTCGTGCTTGCGATGGAGGTGGTGGAGCACGTGGCCGATGTGCCGGCCTTTTTGACGTCATGCGAGCGGGTGCTCGAGCCCGGCGGACTCCTGCTCATGTCGACCTTGAACAGGACCTTGCGCTCATTCGCGCTTGCGATACTCGGGGCCGAATATCTTCTGCGCTGGCTGCCGCGCGGCACGCATGATTGGGAGAAGTTTTTGACCCCCGGGGAGCTCGCGTCGCAATTGCGAAGAGCCCGGCTCGTGCCCCGAAATCCCGAAGGGCTGCTTTTCGATCCGTTGCGATGGGAATGGCGATTGTCGCACGACACCGCCGTGAACTATGTGGTTTCGGCACGCAAACGAGGCACGCAAAACGCCGCAGCCGAGAATGGCCGGGCAGAGGGGGCGGAGAAGACATGATGACCATGAACAAGCGTGTGCTGCTGAAACGTCGACCGAAGGGTTGGGTGAGCGAGGGCGATTTCGAGTTCTCGGAAGCTCCGATCCCGAAACCCGCCGAAGGCCAGGTGCTGGTGCAAAATCATTGGCTTTCGCTCGATCCTTACATGCGCGGGCGCATGAACGATGCGAAATCCTACGCCGCGAAGGCCGAGATCGGCGAGGTCATGATCGGCGGCACGGTGGGCGAAGTCCTCGAGACGCACGATGCCTCGTTCAAGAAGGGCGACTTCGTCGTGGGCATGCTCGGCTGGCAACAATTCGGCGTTGCGTCGGCGAAGGCTTTGCGCGTGATCGACGTCAAGGCCGCACCGGCCCAAGCCTATCTCGGGGCGATCGGCATGCCGGGCGTCACGGCATGGATCGGGCTTTTGACGATCGGCGATCCCAAGCCAGGCGAAACCGTGGTGGTTTCCGCGGCGTCGGGTGCGGTCGGCTCCGTGGTTGGACAGATCGCCAAGATCAAGGGCGCGCGCGCCGTGGGAATCGCGGGCGGCGCTCGGAAATGCCGCTACGTCGTCGAGGAGCTCGGCTTCGACGCCGGCGTCGATTACAAATCCCCGAGCTTCATCGCGGATCTGGAAGCGGCAACGCCGAAAGGCATCGATGTCTATTTCGAGAATGTGGGCGGCGACGTGCTCGAGGCCGTCTCACGACGTTTCAACTTTTTCGCGCGCATGCCGCTATGCGGCCTCGTCTCGCAATATAACGAGGCAAATCCGGCGGGCGTGCGCAACCTCCACGCCTTCCTCGCCAATCGCGTGAAACTTCAAGGCTTCATCGTCTCCGACAAGCCGGAGCTCTGGCCGCCCGCCTTGAAGGAGCTCGCCGCGTGGGTCGCAAGCGGCAAGGTCAAATACCGCGAGACGATCGCAGATGGGCTCGAGAACGCTCCGAAAGCCTTCGTCGGCATGTTGAAGGGTGAAAATTTCGGCAAACAGCTCGTGAAGCTCGTCTAAGGCCGAGTAGCCCTTGACCGGAGAATGTCCCGGACGCACGAAGTTGCCTGACTTTGTCGAGGGGGCCGGTCTCGGCCCTCACAACCTGTCGCGACGCCGTTCGGCGGCGGCCGAATCGGAGGTGGCCATGAAGATCCAGATTGCAACGAGCCGACGAAATCCCTGCGGGCGGCGAGACTGGCGCCGCGTCACCGGGGGTGCCGTCAGGAAGGTGCTCGTTCCTGCCGTTGCGGCTCTTCTCGGCGCCCTATTGCCGGCGAAGGCGCAGCAGCTCGCAAAAGTGACCTACGGCACGAATTGGCTTGCCGAGGCTGAGCATGGCGGCTTCTATCAGGCGGTCGCCGACGGCACCTACAAGAAATACGGGCTCGACGTGACGATCGTGCAGGGTGGCCCCAACAACAATCTGCGTCTCTTGATGTCGTCCGGCAAGATCGATTTCTTCATGGGCACCGACATGATCCAGGCGATGAGCGCCGTTGCCGAGGGCATCCCTACGGTGGTGGTCGCGGGCATGTTCCAGAAGGATCCGCAGGTGCTCATGAGCCATCCTGGCGAGGGCCTCGACATCTTCGCCAGCCTCAAGGACGCCCATGTGGTTCTGGTTTCCAAGGAGGCGGTCACCTCCTTCTATCGCTGGCTCGAATCCGCCTGGGGTTTCTCGGAGGAGAAGATCGGCCCTTACAATTTCAACCCGGCAGCCTTCATCCGTGACAAGAAATCGGTGCAGCAGGGCTTTGCCACTTCCGAGCCTTATGCGGTGGAAAAAGTCGGCGGGTTCAAGCCGAACGTTTTCCTGCTTGCCGATAACGGGTTCGACACCGTCGCCACGACGATCGAAGGCCGGCGCGATTTCGTCGAAAAGAATCCGGATGTGGTGCAGCGCTTCGTCGATGCGAGCGTCATCGGGTGGTATCATTACCTCTATGGCGACAACAGAGCCGCCAATGAGCTCATCAAGAAAGACAATCCAGAGATGACCGACGAGCAGATCGCCTATTCGATTGCGAAGCTGAAGGAATACGGAATCGTCGATTCGGGTGATTCTTTTAAGAACGGCATCGGTGCCATGTCGGATGCGCGAATGAAGAGCTTTTACGATCAAGTGGCGAAGGCCGGCGTCTTGCCCCAAGGGCTCGATTATAAAAAATCTTACACGCTGCAATTCGTGAACAAAGGAGTCGGCTTGGATTTGAGACCGAAATGAGCACCGACCGGAAGGGTTGGCGCAAGGCGAGGCGCGAAGGCCCGACCGGAAGCGAGGCGGCGGTCACCGGCCATGATGCGGCCTGCGCTTTTCGCGCAACGCCACGGCATTGGAAGCGCGCGCAAGCTCACCCCAGCTTCTCGCGATGAGTGCCTCAGCCCTGCCGTCCACCCGGTCCGCAGCGCGCAAGCCCGATGCGGTTTCGCGCGCGGCCGGCGAGGCCGTCCAGAAGGGCGCCCCCCTCGTCACTCTCTTGGACGTGTCGAAGGAATTCCCAAACGGTGTCACCGCGCTCGCGCGGCTCGAGCTTTGTGTGCGCGCGGGCGATTTCCTTTCGCTGCTGGGGCCTTCCGGATGCGGCAAATCGACGGCCTTGCGCTTGATCGCCGGGCTCGAGCCCACGACTGCAGGCAGGATCGAATGGGCAACGGGGGACGCCAAGTTGCGCCCGCGCATCGGTTTCGTCTTTCAGGAGCCCACGCTCATGCCTTGGGCGAGCGTCGAGATGAACGTCTTCCTGCCGTTGCGACTAGCCGGCTGGTCCTTGCGCGACGCGCGTCCTCGCATCGAGGAAGCGCTTTCGCTCGTCGGCCTTCCCGATTTCAGGAAAGCCATGCCGCGCGAGCTGTCGGGAGGCATGAAAATGCGAGTTTCGATCGCACGCGCCCTCGTCACTCGCCCGAGCCTTCTGCTCATGGACGAGCCCTTCGCCGCGCTCGACGAGATCACCCGCTTCAAGCTCAACGACGATCTGATGCGCCTGAAGCAGGAAATGGGCTGCACCGTGGTTTTCGTCACGCACTCGATCTATGAGAGCGCCTATCTCTCGACGCGCATCGCCGTCATGGCGGCGCGCCCCGGCCGCATCATCGCCGAGATCGACATCGATGCGGCGCTTCCGCGCGAGGAGCATTTTCGCCGCGAAAGTGCTTATCTTCAGGCCTGCGCCAATGCTGCGGATGCGTTGCATGGCGCGATGGACGCCAGGGATCACCTGTGAGCCCCGAAATCCCGCACATCACTGCACCGGAAGACGAAGGCTTGACGATCGGAACGTCGCCGGGCGACGGCCGGCGCGAGGGCATCATCAAGGCTCGCCTCGTCGGTGTCGTCTTGCCGATCCTCGTTTTTGCCATCGCGATCGGATTGTGGGAATTGATCGTGCGAGTGAATGGAATCGAACCGTTCATCCTGCCCGCGCCGAGCCTCGTCATTTCGACGCTCATCAAGGATTGGGGCACGCTTTCGCTCTCGCTCCTGGTCACCTTGCGCACCATGGCGATTGCGCTTTTGCTCGCAACTCTCGGCGGCGTCGGTATCGCCGTGATCTTCGCCCAATCGCGGCTCATCGAACGTTCGCTCTATCCCTTCGCGGTGATCCTGCAGGTCACGCCGATCGTGGCCATCGCACCGCTGCTTCTCGTTTACCTCGATTCGGGAACGGCAATTCTTGTCTGCGCCTTCATCGTCGCCTTCTTCCCCATCCTGTCGAACACGACCCTCGGTCTCGCCTCCACAGATCCGAATTTGCGCGATCTTTTCAAGCTGTATGGCGCGGGACGCTGGCGCGAGCTCGTGCTCTTACGGGCGCCTTCCGCTTTGCCCTATTTCCTCGGGGGCGTGCGCATTGCAGGCGGGCTTGCGCTCATCGGGGCCGTGGTCGCTGAGATCGCCGCGGGATCGGCGGGCCACGGCTCGGGATTGGCCTATCGAATCGTCGAGTCAGGGTATCGTCTCAACATCCCGCGCATGTTCGCGGCCCTGCTCCTGATTTCGCTCACGGGCATCTTCATCTACGCGATCCTGGCACTCGTCTCGCATCTCCTATTGCGCCGCTGGCATGAAAGCGCGCTCGATCGGTGAGGGTGAGTAGGGAAGCGTGAAGCGTGAAGCGTGAAGCGTGAATGCGCTCGGTGGGCTAATGACCCACTACTCACTTCTCATACCCCACTTTTCACTTTTCATTAGTCTAGCCACTCCTCATTCCTCAGTCCTCACTATTCACGCCTTCCCTTGCCGCCTGAGCGCCTCGTGCACCGCTTCGACGAGCTTCGCCTCGGGCACGGCGAATTGCGCCGGTCGCGCGGACTTGTATTCCTCATGCGAGGCGATGGCCGTCGCCTGGCGCGCGCCTTCGATGAGGTCCTTGATCTCGACCTCGCCCTTCGCCTTCTCGTTCTCGCCTTGGATGATAACGAGCGGTGAACCGCGCTTGTCGGCATATTTCATCTGTGCCTTCATGCCGGCTTGTCCGAGATACATCTCGGCCTTGATGCCGGCCGAACGAAGCTCGGACGCCATGCGCTGATAGTCCTCGACGCGCTCGCGATCCATGACGAGCACGACGACAGGTCCGTGCTCCGCAAGCCCGGTCACGATCGGGCTCTTCACCGCTTTGAGCGCCGAGAAAAGGCGCGACACGCCAATCGAGAAGCCGGTCGCCGGCACATCCTCGCCGCGGAATCGGCCGACGAGGCCGTCATAGCGCCCGCCGCCGCCGACCGAGCCGAACACCACGGACTCGCCTTTCTCGTTCGGCACCTTGAAGGTGAGCTCGGCTTCGAACACGGGCCCAGTATAATATTCGAGGCCCCGCACGACGGAGCGATCGATGAGAATACGGCTCTCGTCATAGCCGCCCGCACGCGCGAATTGCGCGAGGGCCTTGAGATCGAGGAGGGCCTGTGCACCTGTCGGGCCGAAGCCCGCCGTCTTCTCGAGCCGCTCGAGGCGCCTAAAATTGTCCCGCTCGAGGTCGCCCGGGCTTGTGTCCGGCGCGTAAAACGCCCGCGCTTGCGCCGCATCGACGCAAAAACCGAGGAAGCGCATCACCCTGTCGGCTCCATCGGCCGCGAGGCCGGCGCCTTTGGTGAAATCGCCGCTCTCATCCTTGCGGCCACCCGTGAGGAGCTGAAACACGCCATTCGGTCCCAGCCGGTCGAGCTTGTCGATCGCGCGCAGGACGCCGAGCCATTGCGCATCGCCGATCGCGCTTTGCCCCGAGAGCACCTCGCGCAACCCTTCGAGCAATTTGCGGCTGCTGACCTTGATCACATAATCGCCGCGCGCGACGCCCACGGCTTCCATGGCATCCGCCATCATCATGCACATCTCCGCATCGGCAGCCGGCGAGGCGGCGCCGACCGTGTCCG
>Ga0213876_10001807_pt1 | contig 12941 bp, 5 predicted proteins | sample BarmaccomBMRX_R9_FD_160113 | JGI IMG/M metagenome (GOLD analysis project Ga0213876, IMG submission 160113) | Root-associated microbial communities from Barbacenia macrantha in rupestrian grasslands, the National Park of Serra do Cipo, Brazil - RX_R9 | ecosystem: Host-associated > Plants > Roots...
CCACCTGAGACATCCTCTCGGTGTCGACCGGCTGGTCCCGCCGCGCGCCGCGCGCCAGGTGCAGCGCCGTACGGATCGTGAGCTTCCGCGTCCAGGTGACGATGGCCTCCGGGTTGCGCAAGCGGCGTAGGTTGCGGAAGATGGCCAGCAGTGCCTCCTGGGTGGCATCCTCGGCGACCGACGGTGCGACGGCGGCGCACAGCCGGCGCACCAGCGGCAGCAACGCATCCAGCAGTTGATCGAGGGCCAGGGCATCGCCCGCCTGCGCGGCACCCACGAGCGCCGGGTCCACACTCAATGGTCGCAGGTGAGGACGTCGACCGCGTGCAAGGCGGCGGCGACGCCCACCTCGGCCAGCAGGCCCGGGGCGGCGGACTGGTCCGAGGCCACCGCCAGGGTCGCACTCCGTCGGATGGCCGGACGATCGCGCCACGTCGTGCCGGGCAGATCGACGGCGCCCGTCTGGCCATCCATCAGGTACCCACGCCGCCACCGGACGCGGTCGCGCCAGCGGGGCAACGACGCATCGAGCAGGCGCTCGATGCGCCCGATGGCCGCCTCGACGGGTTCCCATGGTGCACACGCCGCGGCTGCCTGCAGCAGCTCGGCGCCGCGCGGGGCGAGCGTGCGATCGACCAGGCTGTAGCGCGCCATGTAGATGCGATCATCGAGATCGATGACACGGACCCAGTCTGTCGCACGGTCGGCTGCCAACCCGAGGTCGAACAACGCGGCCCGTCCGCTGGCCCACGCGAGGCTTGGATCGCCCGTCAAGCGACGGGCCTCGGTGAGGTGCGTCGCTATGATCGTGGGCCGCTGCTCCACGCTCCGTACGCGCGCGCCCAGACGAACCCGCACGCCCAGGTGGATTGCCCGTCGCATGAGGTCGTCGACGAGCGTCGACCAGCCACCCACCACAGAGTGGGCGTTCCCTGACAACAACCGCCCCAGCCGCTCGTGCACGAACGCCGCCGAGAGGCGCCCCGGATCGTGATCGAAGGTCGCGATGAAGCACAGGCCGATCACCGCCTCGGCTGACTCACGATCGGCGCGCTGCTCCAGCCACGCGCGAAAGGACTGGTCACTGGGCGCTTCACACCCGGCCTGGTCGCCCGGCGAACCCACCTCGGCGGGCCACGGCCCGAGCCGGTCACGGTGCCGAAACAGCGTCTTTGGCCGTTCGGGCGCGACAACGGCCGGCACGAGGCTGCGCTCCGCGAGCCAGTGCCAGAGGGCCCCATCCGCGTACAGGGCGTGCGGGCCGATGTTGGCCCGGAACCGACCGCGCATCGAGCGTGCTCGACCGCCAGCGGCCGAGCGGGCTTCGTGGACGGTGACGGACCAGCCTCGCTCCGCGGCCGCCACCGCGGCAACCAGGCCACTCACCCCCGCCCCGACCACCACGAGTTCGTCCATCGGCATCTCCGAGTAAGAAAGAGGCCGCCTCGTGAGCGAAGGTTCCCGTGGACCACAGAAACGCCGCGCGGCGAAACCCGAGCGCAGGCGAGCGACCGTTTGTCACGCGGTCTGGCTCGCGTACCCTGCGGGTGATGCTCGTCTTGCGCGCCGCGCGCCTTTTCGACAGCCGCCATCGCCAGTTCGTCCAGCAGCCGCTCGTAGTCGTCGAAGACGGCCGCGTCACCGGGCTGGAGTCGGGCTCGTTCGAGCCGCCCAGCTCCGCCGACGTCCAGGACTTCGGCGACGCGACGCTCCTGCCGGGGCTGCTGGACGCGCACGTCCACCTCGGCTTCGACGCGAGTCGCGATGCGGTCGCGCACATGCAGGCCGACTCCGATGCCACGCTGCTGTTGCGCATGCGCCTGGCCGCCCAGCGCGCGCTGGCCGCGGGCATCACGACGGTGCGCGACCTCGGCGACCGCCACTATCTCGGCACGACCTTGCGCGATTGGTACCGCGGTGGGTCCGAGCCGGGACCTGAGATCGTGGCCGCCGGACCGCCGATCACCGTCACCGGCGGCCACTGTCACTTCATGGGTGGCGAGGCCGACGGCGAGTTGGAGGTGCGCCGCGCCGTGCGTGCCCATGTGAAGGCCGGCGTCGACGTGATCAAGATCATGGCCACTGGCGGGCACATGACGCCTGGGACGAACCCGAGCTTGCCGCAGTTCACAGTTGCCGAACTCCGGGCAGCGGCCGACGAGGCGCATCGGCTCGGGCGGTCCATCACCGCCCACGCGCACGGGCCGACGGGCATCACGGCGGCGGTCGAGGCCGGCGTCGACTGCATCGAGCACTGCTCCTTCCTGGTCGGCCGTGCACGGCACCCCGATCCGCGTCTCATCGAGCGCATCGCCGAACGGGGCATCGCCGTCAGTCCGACCCTCGGCATGCTGCCGGCCGACGACGGCGCCACGCCCACCGAGCTTGGCGCGCTCGCCGAGAGCTTCCTCCCGATTCTGGCGCAGATGCACCAACTGGGGGTGCGCTTGATCGGCAGCACGGACGCTGGCATCTCGCCATCCAAGCCACACGACGTGCTGCCGTACGCCATCGCCTTCCTCGCCCGCGCCGGCCTCAGCCACACCGACGCCCTGGCCGCGGCGACCGCCGTGTCGGCCGAGGTGTGTGGCCTGGCCGACCGCAAGGGCGCGCTCGAGGTCGGCCAGGACGCCGACGTGCTGGTGGTCGGCGGCGACCCGAGCCGCACCCTCGACACCCTCCGCGACGTCCGCGCCGTCTACCGCGCCGGCCAGCGCGTCGGCTGACGCCGCCGGTTGTCCTCGTCGCCGCTGCTCGGCACGATTTTGATCGCCGCGCTGGGGGGCTATAGTGGGGGGTGTGTCAGTCCAGCCGCCGCCGGCGGCGACCCCAAGACGACACATGAGGGGGCAGCGATGGTGAGCCAGATCTACTCCGCCGATTCGCACGTGCTCGAGCCGCCCGACCTGTGGACCACGCGCATGCAGGCCGCCTTCCGCGATCGGGCGCCACACCTCGAACACGAGGTCAACGGCCAGACCGGCGACTTCCTGGTCTGCCCACCGCTGCGGCCGTTCAATCCGACCAGCCTCGGCTGCGCGGGCATCCCGCCCGAGGACCTCGAGCGTTTCTCCAGGGGCGGCTACGCCGTGTGCCGCCCGGGCGCCTGGGACCCCGCCGAGCGGATCAAGGACATGGACCTGGACGGCCTGGCCGGCGAGATCTTCTACTGCGGCTACGGCATGGCGCTGTTCAGCCATCCCGACGAGGCCTTCCAGCGCGACGCCCACCGCGCCTACAACGACTGGGCCCTGGAGTACGCCGCCTACGCGCCGCAGCGGCTGTTCCCGGTCGCCAACATCTCGATGACCGATCCCGACGCAGACCTCGCGGAGCTCCATCGCATCAAGAAACTGGGCTTCTGCGGCATCTTCATCTCCAACGATCCGCTGCCCGAACGGCGCTATGACAACCCGCTGTGGGACCGCTTCTGGAGCGCGGTCGAGGAGTATGACCTGCCGGTCAACATCCACATCCTGACGCGCCAGGGCGGCCCACAGGTCGGCGCCAACATGATCGTCGACGGCGTCCTGCTGCCCGTGCCGGCCTTCCGCACCATCGCCGAGATGATCACCGGCGGCACCCTGGACCGCCACCCGAAGCTGAAGATCATCAGCGTCGAGAACGACATCGGCTGGATGCCGAACTATCTGAAGCGACTCGAGTGGTACTCGTACCGCTTCGGTCCGCGCTTCCCACAGCTCAAGGGCCAGAACGCGGCTGACGTCTGGCGGCGACAGGTCTACGCCACCTTCCAGGACGACGTGCCAGGCATCCGCTGCCGCGACCTGATCGGTGTCGACAATCTGATGTGGGGTTCGGATTACCCGCACTTCGATTCGACGTTCCCCAAGTCGCATGAGGCCATCGCGCGCAACTTCGAGGGCGTGCCGGAGCACGAGCAGCGGCTGATCCTGGGCGAGACCATGCTGCGCGTCTACCACCTGGAGCAGGTGGTCGATCGCGTCGGCGCTGGTCCTGCTGCTGCTGCTGCTGCTGGTGCGCCGACGCCGGCCGGCGTCGGCGGCAGCGACTGAGCCTGGGCAGCGGCCCTCGGGGAGCTGGCTGGTGGCGATGAACATGGCGCTCGTTCGGCACGAGCAGAGCTCGCGCGAGCTGCAGCGTGTCCAGGACACCATCGCCGGCTGGCTGACCGCCCGAGCCGACCAGCCGGCCAACGGCGACACGCCGCCACGCGCGGCCTACCATGCCTCGCAGATCGCGGCGCTCGGTGCCACCCTGACAAGCATCGTCGGCGTGCTACAGCGTGGGCTGCAGGCGATTCACCCGGACACCACCGCGGCCGACAGCGTCTACGAGCAGTGTCGGGCGGTGGACCAGGCGGTGGTCTGGCTCGACGCGGTGTGGGCCTACTTCCGGGCGCGGCTCGACCAGCGGTACGAGGGTGACGTCGCGGCGCGGTCGCTCCTCGAAGCAGCCGACGAAGTGGTCTGGAGCTGTTACCAACCGGTGCTCGCGGCACTCGGCAGCGGGTCACCGCCGCTGCCGTCGATCGAGCCGCGCTTTTCGCCGATGGCCTGGGAGCGGGACCGCGGGGCGCCGCCGCCGCTGCTGGTGCCCCAGGAAGCGGCGCGGCTGCCGCTGGTGCGCATCCTGGAGCGCCTGCCGGTGGCGCTGGTCGAGCTGCCCGGCTGGTGCACTGATGCGCCGTGGTGGCTCGTCCACCTGGCCCACGAGGTCGGGCACCACGTGCTGTTCGAGCTGCGCCTGGCCCCGGCCGTGCGCCAGGAGCTGCAGCGCGACCTGTCGGCCGAGCAGGCGGCGCGCTGGACACCGTGGGCGGCCGAGATCTTCGCCGATGCCTTCGCCGTGGCGATGATGGGCCCGTCGGCGGTCCTGGCCCTGGTCGAGGTCGAACTGGCCAGTAGCCAGCTGATGGGACGCGATCGCGGCGACGCGGCAACCTATCCGCCGCGGGCGGTGCGGCTGGCGCTGGCGGCGCGGGTGGCCAGCGCACTGGGCATGAACGCCGACGAGGCGATGCGGCGGGTCGACCTGGCGGCGGTGCGGCAGGCGGTGCCGTCGGTCGGCGACGATCTCGACCTGGTCGAGGTGATCGCGGGCCGCCTGGCGGAGCTCCTCACACCGCTGTGTCGGACGGCGACCATCTCGGACCAGACGATCCAGGACTGGGCCACGACGTTGCTCGAGCCGGGCGTGATCCGGCCGCCGCGGCGGGCCGAGACGGCCCGCTCCGTCGTGGCCGGGGCGGTGCGGGCGTGGGCCGAGATCGTGGCCGCCGCGCCTGATGCGAACGCGCGCGCCGAACAGCTGCGGCGGCTGCGCGAGCGCACGGTGCAGGTCGTGCGCGATGGTGCGCCGCCGGGCCGGCGCGGCAAGCGCCCACAACCAGCGACGCCTCAGCAGGCAGCTGCGGCCCAAGGGCAGGCCGCGACCGGGGAGACCGAGGTGGCGCGGTGGCTGCTGGAAGCGGCCGGGGCCGATGCTGGCGTGCTGCTGGCGAGCCCAGACGTATGACCGACGCTGAGCCGGGGCGCGAGCGCGAGACGCCCGCGTATCCGAGCGGCCTGCAGGCGTCGCTGGCGTTCGTCCGCCAGCCTGACGGCTGGCGCGTGACGTTGAGTCTGTTCGATCGCGCCACAGACCGGGCCCTGTCCATCTCCGAGGCCGCCGGTCCGACCACCCTTGACCTGCCCACGCTCGTCGCGCTCGACGGCTACCCGGCCACGCCAGACATGACGCCCGAGCAGATGGCCGAGGTGCGCCAGGCGCTGGAGGCCCTGAGCTCGAACGCCAGCACTGAGGCCGCGACGCGGCGTGTTGGCACCTGGCTGCTCAGCCTCGGGCTCGCCGACCAGTTGGAGTCGCTGCGCGCGCGCACCAGCGGCCTGCTGGACATCGCCATCACCCTCGACGTCGACGACCCCGTGCTCAACGGTCTGCCGTGGGAGCTCATGCACGACCAGACTGGGTTTGTCGCGGCCCGCCAGGGCGTGGCCATCACCCGCCGCGTCCGCGGCACCGGCATGTCGGTGGAGCGGCTCGTGTCGCCGCCACGCATCCTGTTTGTGGTCGGCACCAGCCACACCGAGACGAGCATCCGCGCTGGCGCGGAGTACCTGGGTCTGTTGAGCACGCTGCGGCGGCTCAAACGGCTGGGCGCCAGCCCGGGCGTGGAGCTGTACCTCAAGACCCGCGTCCTGCTGGCGGCGACGCCGACCAGCCTCCAGACGGCGCTCGACGACTTCGCACCGTCGGTGGTGCACTTCATCTGTCACGGCGTGCTGGTCAATGGCGCGGTGCACCTCGAACTGCAGCCGGACGACGGCCAGGCGCAACCCGCCCCGCCCAGCTACGTCAATGTCGACAGCCTGCTCGCTGCGTTTCGCCGGCACGGGATGCCGCAGATGGTGATCCTGAACGCCTGCGACACGGCCAGCGCGCGCGTCGATGGTGGCCTGGCGACCGGCCAGGAGTTCGCGCCGTTCGCGGTCCGACTCATGCGCCCCCAGGCGGGCGGCGACGGGGTCCCCGTGGTCGTGGCCATGGCCGGCGAGGTCGCCGATGATGCCTGCCGGCTGTTCGCGCGGGCGTTCTACACCGAACTGCTCGACGGCGGCGACTTTGTGCAGTCCACGGCGGCGGGTCGGACGGCCGGCCTCAACCACCTGGTCGGCCAGGAGCGCTACACCGCCACCGACTGGGCCTTCCCCGTGCTGTACCTGTCGGAGGCGATGCGCCGGCCGCTGACGATCGACCCACCCAGTCCGATCGAGCTCAAGTGGTACGAGGTTGCGGCCAACAAGCTCGAGCCGCGCTGGCCGTCGCTGTGTGGTCGGTTCGCCTTTCTGGAGCAGTACGCCCAGTTGATGGGCGACGATCGACCACGCCAGCAGCAACAGCAACAACAGCAGCAGCAGCCTGTCGCCACCGAGTTTGCCCAGGTGCTGGCTGTGCATGGGAAGCCCGACGGTGACAGCGGCAAAGTGGGCATGACCTGGTTGCTGCGGTCGCTCGCCGCCGCGGCGCTCCGCGACGGGCACCTGCCGTGCCTGCTCATCAGTGACGTGGTCACCCCGTCCATGCGGAAACACCACTGGAAGCATGACTGGCCGCTCACCTTCAACGAGCTACTCGAGCTGTTGATGACCGCCGCCAACAACATGGCCGGCGAGCTGGGGCTGGACAGCTGGGCCTGGACCAACCATGACACCCTGGCGCGCAAACTGGGCCTCCCTGGCGTGCTCGATGATGCGGCTGCCCAGCGGCCCCGCAGCCCCTGGCTAAGCCGGCCCGACGACGAGCTACCAGGCTTCGTGACACCCATCTGTCGCGATCTGATCGCGCTGCTGGAGGCGGCCGACGCGCGGCGCGACGGCGGCGTCGCGGCCGGCACCCCGTCGGCGCCGGGCCACTCGAAGCTGCTCATCCTGGTCGACGACGTGCACAAGATGAGCGAGGCTGCCGAGGGCCTGATCAAGCTGCTGCTGGGCCCCGCTGGACTCAGCGCGGACAGCCTGAAGGACCGCGCCCGCGCCATCTTCACCTATGCCGATGGCGTGGTGGGGGACACCGCCGCCCAGCAGGCCATCCGCGACGCGTTTGACAGCAACGGGCGCATTCGTCAGCCGATCCAGCTGACGGCCTTCGAGGCCGAGAAGTGCCAGGCTTATCTCCAGTACCTGCTGGGCTGGAAGCAAGGCGATCCACCGCAGCCGCGGCCGCTGATGGTTGGCCGCGCCGCCGACGTGCGCGAGCGTGTCTGGAGATTGATCGACAAACGTGTCAAGGGCTACCCCGGTAACTTCGGGCGGGCCGACGAGTGGATCGAGTACTGGACCGATCCTGATGGCGAGAACCTCGTCCGCCCGGCCAATGACATGGACCTGTTACTGAAGCCCTTCTGAGCAACCGCATGACGCTGTCGGAGGAGTCCACCCGTCGCGCCGACCCGAGTCTCGACGAGGACAGGTTCGAGGAGTGGCTGGCCCGCCGCCGCCTGGACCGCCGTCAGCAGCTGGCGCGCCTGCTGCCGACGCGCGACGCATGTCTGTGGCTGGCGCTGGTGCCAGGCTGGACGGAGCCGTTGCTGGTCGCCGCGCTGAAGGTGCCGCCCGATCAGGCCGCCGGCGTGGTGGCCTGGCTCAGCCAGGCCAAACTGATCCGCATCGAGCGCCAGTGGGGCGCCGCCGACGACGACGCGCCGGTTATCGAGGTGACCGAGGAAGGGCGGGCGGTGATCCTCGCCGAGCTCGCCGACCGACCGGGTGAGCTCCGCCAGGCGCTGGCCCGCGCCGCCGCCACCCTGCGTTCGGTGTCCGACAGCACACCAGGCATGACCCCATCCCTGCGCCGCTGGGCCGAGCTCGGGGTCGCGCTGGTCGAGCCGGCCGCCGTGGCCAGTGTGCTGGATCAGCGGGTCGAGGCCGCACTCGCACTCCGGAACGCCAGTGCGCCGGACATCCCAGAGGCGGTGAGCTGGCTGAGCCAGGCGCGGTCGTTTGCCCTGCTGCTCGAACGGGAGCACGAGCTGGGGCTGAGCGTCGCCATCCAGCGTGGCACCGGGCGCGTCGAGCTCGCGCGGCGCCAGGCGGCCGGCGACGCCGACTTTCGCGTCCTGCGGCACTACCTGAGCCGACCCGTCCTGGATGAGCTGTTTCGGACCCTGCTGGCCGGGCCAGACCAGCTCTGGGCGCTGCACTTCATCGGCGCCGGTGGTGTCGGCAAGTCGATGCTCATCCGCCACCTGGCAGCCGACACGGTTGTCGACGAACCGATCGCGACCGCCCGCGTCGACTTCGACTACCTGCACGCCGACTACCCCGGTCTGGCGCCTGGTCTGCTGCTGGACTCCTTTGGCGCCCAGCTCCTCCCCTACGCCACCAACACACAGACGCTGAGCCTGTTCGATGCTGCCAGCCGCACCCTGCAGGAGCTCCACCAGCGCTTGCAGGCGGACCGCACCTCGCCCCGCCGCGGCTCGCCCACGGCCGACCCGCGCTTCCGCGAGGCACTCAGCCTCTACCTGGACGCGCTCAAGACGCTCGACCGGCGCGTGGTGCTGATCCTCGACACGTGCGAGGAGCTGGCCAAGGTCAACCCGGACCGCCGCAGCCAGCCAGCGAGCGTGGTCGAGACCTTCCGCGTCCTGCGCGCGCTGCACGACGGGCTGCCGGCGCTGGACCTGCCGGAGGACGCGCTGATCCCGGCGACCGGTGGCCCCGGCCTCAGTCGGCTGCGGGTGATCTTCTGCGGCCGACGCCTGTTGGCGTCGGCCGGACAGTTCGCGCCCGAGCGCAACGCCTACCGCTGGCAGGTGCCCGACCCTGTCCAGTCGGGGTTGCCGGCGCGCCCGTACCTGCGCCTGCACGAGCTGCGCGGGTTCGATGAGCAAGAGGCGCGCGCGTACCTCGAGCAACGCAACGCCCGCGATCTGGCGGAGTATGAGCAGACCCGGTCGGCTGATCCTGAACGGGCTGCGCCACGGCTGATCCCGACCCATCTGTTCGGGGCGATCATCGACCGCAGCCGGCCGGACGCCGGCAGCGTGGTCGATCCCGCCATCTGGCGCGATCAACCGGTCGACAACCCAGATCCAGCCGCGCGCTGCAACCCGTATGAGCTGAACTTCTTTGCCAGTTGGGCCAGCGACGAGCCGGGCCTCACCGACGAGCAGATCCGGTCCGCCACCGACGACCGCTACGTCCAGACGCGCATCATCGATCGCCTCGGCAACGCCGCGCTCGTCCGGGTGCTGCCGACGGTGGCCGAGCTGGGGCACGTCGACGAGCGCACCTGCGAGGCCCTGCTGCAACGTGCCGACGAGGAGGCGCGCGACACCTTCGCGCACCTGCGCGACCAGGAGTGGGTGCGCGCCCGCTACGGCCCGCGCGGCGAGGTGGTGCTGGATGTCGACCGCGGGACGCGGCGGCGCATCCTGGCGTTCTATGCACGCCCGGGCCGCGCGACCGAGCGCGACGAACAGCGCGACGCCGCCGCGCGCGAGCTCGCGGCGCGGACCGCGACCGATCCCCTGGACACCTTGGACTGGTCGGTGTTCGACGCGGCCTTGCGCGTCATGCAGTGGTTCCCCGAACGCGCCGTCGCGTGGTGGGAGGAGGTCGGCCAGCGCATGCTGCGCGAGCGCGGACCGCAGTGGACCTACGACACGACGCGGTCGCTCCTCGGCGAGGACGGGGCGGCCGTGGCGGTCGACGACGCGCCCCCCGATGCGCCGGAGCTCGAAAACGGCTTGCGGCCACTGGTGCTGATGACCCATGCGGCAGCCTTGTGGCACACCGGCCGGTTCCGCGACCTGCGTGAGATCTGGACCCAGGCTGAGACGGCGTTACAGCGTGCACGGCTGCCGGCATCGGTACGGGACCGCGTCGCGCGTCGGCTGCCAGCCGGCCAGCTGCTGGCGCTGCTGGCCGAAGACGCCGAGCCCGGGTCGCTGCGGACCCGGCAGGCCGCCCTCGAGGACGCCTGTGCGCGGTTCTGGGACCAACTCGATCAGCTCCCCACGGCCGACGTCTCGCCCCTGCTGGCCGCGTCCTGGATCGGGACGGTCGAGCTGTTGCTCGTCCTCGCCGAGGTGGAGCGAGTCGACCAGGTGCTCGCCATGCACCTGCTCAGCGGGAGCGCGCCGCTCACGCCGTCGCCGCCGCCATCGAATCCGCTGCTCGCGCCCGCTACCACGCAGGGCGACTGGACCGCGCTCGACCGGCTCCCGTCGGACCGACCGCCGGGCCCGGTACGGCTGGCGCGGCTGATCCTCCACGCGTTCGCGGCGTCGGATACTGGTCCTGTCGGCCGCCAGGTGCTCGTCGTGTTCGCCTGCTCACTTGCCGGACGCGCCCTGGTGCGCGAGCGGCGCTACGCAGACGCGCTCGCCTGGTTGCAGGCCGCGATGTCGTTCCCGTCGGACCGCACGGAGCTGGCCGGCAGCCCGTGGGACAGCTGGCGCGTGCCCGACGACGTCGCCGCGCGTGTCCGGCTGGAGGCCGTGCGTCTGCTGTACCCGGCCTGGCTGTCGGCGAGCCAGGCGCGGTCCCTGCTCGACGGACTCGCCCTGACGCGCGTCACCAACGCGGACCAGGAGCGGCTGGCCTCGGCCGGCCTGGGCCTCGAGCTGGCCGACCGCCTGCCGCCGGCCGACCGGCGCGTGGTGCCGGCGCCGGAGCTCGACGATGCGCCGGCACCCTGGACCGCGCCCCCGACCGTCCGCCGGGCTGCGCCCGAGCTCTTCGTGCAGGTCGCCAGGCTGCGAGCCGCCAATGGCCTGGTCAGCCGTGCGGTGCAGCCGCTGCGCGCGATCACCCGGACGGCCCGCGGCAGTGACGTCGAGACCATCCGCCAGGCGCAGCGGACCTGGTTGACGATCGCCCGCCGCATGCGCCTGCGCGAGGTGCCCGAGCTGGCCGATATCGACGCGCTGAGCTTCGAGCCGGCCGCGCTCGGTGACCAGGAGCTCGTCTGGGCCGGCGCGGCCCTCGATGGCCTCCCACCGCCACCACTCACCAGTCTGGCACCCCATTCGCCGGACGCCGACCAGGAGTCGCACGCCCGCTGGCGTGTCACGCCGGCCGGCGCCGACGAGCAGGTCCCTAATCTGCCCGCCCAGGCCGGGACCACGGTCGCACGCCGTGCCGAAGGGCCGCCGACACCGAGTCTGGACTTCCTCACGCTGTCGCTCCTGCTTGACGCGCTCGAGGCCGAGCTAGTGCGGGGTGGTCCAGTCAACCGAGGCGCCAGGCGTCAGCAGTGGTCAGAGACGCTCGATCGCTACCAGGTCACCAACCCGGACCACCCGGAGGAAGCGCTGCGCGTGTGGCTCCGCGCCCGCGCCCTCCTCGACGGGCTCCCGCTCGATCTGGCGCCCATCGGGGATCGCCTGGGTCACCGCCGCAGCGCGGAGATCGCCCTGGATGAAGGCGAGATGCTGCTGTTGCGCTTGCCTGGCCAGGCCGTGCAGCTCGTCGAGCAGGCATGCAGCTGGTACCGGGCGGCCAATGATCCGATCGGCGCGTTTGTTGCCCAGACGCTCGCGGTCATGCTCAGGGAGAGCCCGCGCACCGAGACGCCGTCATCTGCGGAATCGGTGGACCTGCTCATGCACTGCTACGCCGGGCTCCTGGCGCGCTTGAATGGTGACACCGCTGTCCTCCCGGCGGCCGAGCAGGTCGTCGATGCCGTGCGCGAGCGGGCGCTCGATCCGCTGCTCGCCCAGGCCGAGCCGGCCTGGCGCCCCTGGCTGCGGCGCATGGCCGTGTGCCTGGTGGCGCACGACGGTGGTGATCCGACGCCGTTGCTGCCGGTGGCTTCGCCGTCCAAGCCGCTCGCGCGGGACCTCCAGTTGCTGGCCGCCGCGCGCCCGGAGGCTGTTCCAGCAACGCCCCCAGAACCGGAGGCAGAGTCCGAACAGAGTCTGACCACGCGCGTGCGCACGACGCTGGGCAACATCCTGGCCGTCCTGCTCGGCCTGGCGGCGATTGGCGGCCTCCTGTTCGTGACGCTGAGTGGGCTGCCCAGTCTGTGGCAGCGTGTCGGCTCGCTCGGCACCGGCACCGAGCTTGCGGTGCTTGGCGCCCTGGCGATCAGCCTCGTCGCCGGCCTGATGAGCGTCGGCGTGGCAACGAAGTCAGCGAACCCGCCGCCCATCGTTCAGACCGCCATCGCCGCCGTCGTCCTGGTCGTGGTGGTCCCCGCCCTCCTCGACCGCGCGGTGATCCAGCTCGGTGGCCCCGCCGATACCAGCAACTATTGGCGGACCTCCACCGTGCTCGCGGCGTGTCTCCTGTGGTTCGGCGTGGTCCTTCAGTGGCGCTCGAACCGAGCCGCGCTGGTCCGCGTGGTGCTCAGCATCAGCGCCGATCCTGGCGCACCCGCCACCGACGCGGTCAGCCTGGAGTTCGTGGTCCGTGGCGTGTTCGGCGGTCCACTGCACCTGGTCCGCCTGC
>Ga0213876_10001808_pt1 | contig 12939 bp, 16 predicted proteins | sample BarmaccomBMRX_R9_FD_160113 | JGI IMG/M metagenome (GOLD analysis project Ga0213876, IMG submission 160113) | Root-associated microbial communities from Barbacenia macrantha in rupestrian grasslands, the National Park of Serra do Cipo, Brazil - RX_R9 | ecosystem: Host-associated > Plants > Roots...
TTATGGATGAGGCCGGCAAGGTCCTCGACGCCAATACGCTGATCGAATCGAGTAGTGACTATCTGACATGGCGCGCCTTCGATCGCGTTCGTCTGAAGGATGATGTCGCTGATCGTCAGCTGAACGACGCCATCGCGGCTACCTCAAGTGGCGCAGAAGTGCGCTCTTTTCCGATGCGAAATGACAGGGGCGGAGCTCTGAGGGTGGCGCACGTCGTTCCCATTCGGCTTTCGGCGAGAGACATTTTTGTCCGCTGCGCATTCGTATTCGCCATGATGCCTCTAGCGCGACCACAAGCGCCGCCGGTCGAGCTCGTTCAATCGCTATTCGACCTGACCGCCGCCGAAGCCCGGGTCGCCCGGAGCTTAACGATGGGACAAACCGTCGAAGAAATCGCGTCAGAAAAAGGAGTGTCATCCCACACCGTTCGCACTCAGGTGCGCGGCGTTATGGAGAAGACAGGCTCCAGGCGGCAAGCCGATGTGATCGCATTGCTAGGAGGTATCGGCGCCATTGGAGGATGAGCCCCAAGGGGCACGACCGCGACATGGCATAATCGCAGTCGGAGACGGTGTTAGCGGGAGCGGCAAACTGCGATGACCCTTGGAGGACCTCATCGGCCTGTCGCGCGAGCTTGGCCAGATGTCACTCGTTGTCGCTCGGTTATACATCCTTGGCGCTGTCCCCCGCCGTCACTTCGTATTCCGCGCCTGTCACAAGAGCGGCGGCGTCCGACGCGAGAAAAACAGCAACTGGGGAAATGTCGTCGGGCTGCAGCCAGCCGACCCGCATCGGAACGGTTGGCGCACGGTTGTCCCACGCCTGTTGTGGGCTGGGGCTTTCGACCTTTTGCCCGGTTTCGCCCATGCTCTCCGACAAGCGCTTCTCGTAGCGGGTGAGAGCGGTGTCGACGAGCCCGGGGATGACGGCGTTGACAGTAATCCCATGCTGCCCAAGCTCCATCGCAGCGGACTTCATGAGGCCGAGAATGCCCCATTTGGAGGCCGAGTAGCTCGCGGCGTCCTTCGTGCCATGCTTGCCCTGCATGGAGGAGAGAACAAGGATTCGGCCTTTCTTTTTCGCCACCATTTTGGGGGCAAAGGCGCGGATCGTGTTCGCCGTGCCGTTCAGATTGTTGTCGATCACGTCCCGCCAGTCGGCATCGTCCATTTCCAAAAGAGGCTTCCAGCGCTGGATTGCCGCGTTGGCGACAACGATGTCGATCTTGCCGAATTGCTCCTCGGTTTGATCCGCGATCTTGCGAAGCGCCGCAATGTCGCGGATGTCGGCGCGGACGGTCTCGACGCGTCGGCCGAGCGTGCGGATCATATTCGCTGTCTCCTCCAATTCTTCCGGGGTGGCCGGGACTGCATTGGACGCGGAAGAGACCGGACCTGCGATGTCAACGGCGACAATGTCGGCGCCGTTCGCCGCCATTTCGACCGCGATGGCGCGACCGATCCCCCTTGCCGCTCCGGTTACGACCGCAACCTTTCCCGCGAGATTGGATCCCCGTCCCGCCACGACAGGCCCGGAGCTCTGGTTAGGCGAAGGCTCCGGCATCGGCTTGCCGGCCAGTTCCTTCGGCGCGTTGTCGGTTTGAACCGTCCCCGGCTCGGCTTGAGCACGCGCCCCGCCGGCCGCTACGGCTCCCGAAGCCGCGGCAGCCATGAGAAACCCTCGCCGTTGAATGCCTAGTAGGCCCATCTGTCTGGCTCCTTCATACAAGCTGTTCCAACTCTGTGAAGGACCATCCGTTCCCAGTGATTGCCGTGCGTCCTGGTGGCACGACTATGCGGTTGAGCAAGTGATCGCGGAGACCGGTTAGTTGACCTGGACAGCCAACGAGTGTCTTCGCTAAACGTTCTCGTCCCCTTGGAACGCACTGCAGCGGCTGGTGTCCGCACATTTCGGGCGCTAGGTTTGGCGCCGCGATATTCAGCCATAGCGATCGCTGCGCTCCTCACGCCCTCTTGAACCCGCGGCCTGCGGTAAACGCGGGAACGCCTTCCGACCTCTCACGTTAAGCCGAGCGACCTCGGGCGATATGCGGCCAGGGAGCGGGCCTGTGGGCTCGAGGACCGATTTGGGCAGCGGAGATGTCCCATGCCGACCGAACGCAGCGATGACCGTCAATCCGTCAACCGGCGCCGCTTTCTCGGCGCGTCGGTCTCCACAGCGGCGATCCCGTTCGTGGGAAAGAGCTTCGAGGAGGGGCGCGCCGAGCCTCTCGCGCCCGCGATCGCCGAAGGCCCTATCTCGACAGAGCTCACGATTAACGGCGCTCCCTACCGATTAGCGCTCGACGTGCGAACGACGCTCCTCGATGCGATCCGCGAACACATTGGGCTCACCGGATCAAAAAAGGGCTGCGATCACGGCCAGTGCGGCGCCTGCACGGTGCACATCGACGGCGTGCGCGTCCTTTCGTGCCTGACGCTGGCGGTGGCGGCGAAGGGCCACGAGGTTGCCACCATCGAAGGGCTGGCGCGCGCCGACGGGCCGCTCCATCCGATGCAGCAGGCCTTCGTCGACCACGACGCCTTCCAGTGCGGCTATTGCACGCCGGGCCAGATCATGTCGGCTATCGGCTGCGTGAAGGAGGGACACGCGGGTGACGACGACACGATCCGCGAATTCATGAGCGGCAACCTGTGCCGCTGCGCCGCCTATCCGAACATCGTCGCGGCCGTCGCCCAGGCCAAAACGCAGATGGAGGGCTGAGGCGATGCGCGCATTTGCTTATGAGCGCGCGCCAACGGACGCGGCCGCGATCCAGGCGGCTTCGACGCTGGCGCAACTCCCGCCGACACAAGGTCGGGCGCCGGTCGAGTACCTGGCGGGAGGCACGACCCTCGTCGACCTCATGAAACTCGATGTGATGCGGCCCGCCAAGATCGTGGATCTGAGCGCGCTCGCACCCGCCCACGACGCGATCTCCGTCTCGCCCGATGGCGTGCGGCTCGGCGCCATGGCGAAGATGGCGGCGGCGGCCGATCATCCGGAGATCGTCAAGGCCTATCCCGTCATTTCGCAAAGCCTGCTGCTCGCCGCGAGCGCCCAACTTCGCAACATGGCGACGCTCGGCGGCAATGTCCTGCAGCGGACGCGCTGCCCATATTTTCGCGACACGTCCTGGGGCGCCTGCAACAAGCGCGACCCCGGCTCTGGCTGCGCCGCGACGGATGGAATCAACCGACAGCATGCGATCCTTGGCGGCAGCGCCGACTGTATCGCGACCTATCCGGGCGACTTCGCGCAAAGCTTGATCGCGCTCGACGCGACCGTCGACGTCAAAGGCCTGTCCGGCGGCAGAACCATTCCGTTTGCGGCGCTCCACCGGCCGCCTGGCGCGACGCCAAATCTCGAGACGACTCTTGCGCCGGGCGAGCTCATGACGGGCTTCCACGTGCCCTCTGGCCCTTGGACGAAAAGGTCGCTCTATCTCAAGATTCGCGATCGCCAATCGTATGAGTTTGCGCTCGCGTCGGCCGCGGTCGCGCTCGACATGGAGGGCTCCAAGGTCCGTGAGGCCCGTATTGCGCTTGGCGGGGTCGCGACGATTCCCTGGCGATCCCGGGAAGCGGAGGCTGGGCTGGCCGGGAAAGAGCTGACCGAGGATATGGCTCAGGCCGCCGCCCGCGCCGCCTTCGCGGACGCAAAGCCTCGTGTCCACAACGCCTTCAAGGTCGCGCTTGGCCAGTCCACCCTGGTGCGCGCGCTCCTGCAAGCCGCAGCCATGGAGGGCTGAGCGATGATCGATCTGGCTGCTCCCGCGCCCCTCGGCAATATGGGTCAACCCATCCCGCGCTATGACGCGCGCGCCAAGGTCACCGGCAAGGCGGTCTACGCCGCCGACGCCGCGCTTCCCGACGCAGCCTTTGCCTGCCTGCTCTCGAGCCCGATCGCCAAGGGACGGATCAAGACGTTCGATCTCAAAGCCGCGCGCGCTTTGCCCGGCGTTCTTGACATTCTGACCTATGAGACGATCAGCGAAGGCATCCGCAAGGTGAAGTTTTTTACCGAGGGAGGACCAGCTTCGAACTCCGTCGTTCCGTTGGGCTCGGCGGAGATCGCGTATGCAGGCCAGACCATCGCCATGGTCCTCGCCGAGACCCTCGAGGCGGCTCAAGACGCCGCCTACCAGATCGGCGTCGAATACGAGGAGGCGCCGTCGACGGCGACTTTCGACTCGAAAGGCGCAGTCGAGCAGGAGCTGGCTCAGCAGAACAAGAAACACGACGACCCCAAGGTTGGCGACTTCGCGGCTGCTTATGACGCCGCGCCTGTCAAAATCGACGCTAGCTATTCGACTCCCACCCAGCACCATAACCCGATCGAACTGTTCGCGACCCAGTGCGTCTGGAACGGCGCGCAACTCACCGTTCACGAGCCGAGCCAGAACGTTTACGGGATCAAGAACGGGCTCGCGGCCCAGCTCGGCATTGAGCCGAGCCAGATCAGGGTGATCAGCCGCTATGTGGGCGGCGCTTTCGGCTCCAAGGGCGCCCTTACCCAAAGAACGGCGATCGTCGCTGTCGCCGCCCGCCGGCTCGGCCGTCCAGTCAAGCTTGTCCCGACCCGCGAGCAAGGCTTCACGATTGCGACGTGTCGCGCCGAGACGCGGCAGCGCCTGCAGCTCGCCGCCGCCCGGGACGGAAAGCTCCAGGCCCTCAGTCACGAAGGATCAGAGGTCACATCGCGGGCCGATCCTTACGCGGTCGCTGGCACCGACGCTTCGACGCGCATGTACGCTTGCCCCAATGTCGCGAGCAACGTCAAGATCGTTCGCGCGGATCGTGCGACGCCAGGCTTCATGCGCGCGCCCGCCGAGACCCCCTACTTCTTCGCTCTCGAAAGCGCGATGGACGAACTTGCCGTCGCGCTGAACATGGACCCGATCGAGCTCCGCCGCGTGAACGATACGCAGACCGAGCCGATCAAGGGCCTGCCCTACACGAGCCGGGCGCTTATGCCGTGCTTCGACCAAGCAGCGGAGGCGTTCGGCTGGAAGGGCCGCGACCCGAGGCCGGGCACGACGCGAGTCGGCGATTGGCTGATCGGCTGGGGATGCGCGGCTTCCGCTTATCCGACCCAGATGGCGGCTGCGGCCGCACGCGTGCGCGTCTTTTCAGACGGGCGAGCGCAGGTCGAGACGGCGGGCCACGAGATCGGCAACGGCCTTTACACTGTCGTTGCGCAAACCGCGGCCGAGCACCTCGGCCTGCCCGTCGAAAAGATCTCGGTGTTCCTTGGGGATACGGATCTGCCGCCCGCGCCCGTGGCGGGCGGATCGATCTCGACCGCGAGCGTCTGCACTGTCGTCGCTCAGGCGTGCGATTCGCTCCGGGCGCGTTTGGGCCAGGACGGTAAGCCCGCCGCCGACATCGCCGCCGCGATGAAGGATCGCGGCATGGGCGCCCTTGAGGACTACGCTGAATCCATTCCCCACGGCGTGGCCAAGGACGGCGTGCAGGCTCTGTACAAAGGGGCCGCGATGCCGATGGGCGGCGCGCGGCTCAAGGATCGCATCCAGTTTGCGTTCGGCGCCCAATTTGTCGAGGTACGTATCCACGCGCGCACGCGTGAGATCCGCGTGCCCCGAATGGTCGGCGCCTTCGCGTCCGGGCGCATCCTCAATCCTCGCACCGCCCACAGCCAGTATATGGGCGGCATGATCTGGGGCGTTGGCTCCGCTATTCACGAGCAGACGGAGATCGACCCCCGCGCGTCACGTTACGTCAACGCGAACCTCGCCGATTACATGATTCCGGTGAACGCCGACGTCGGCGAAGTTCATGTCATCATGATCCCGGAAGAGGATACAGCGATCAATCCGCTGGGCGTCAAAGGAATTGGCGAGATCGGCATCGTCGGGACCTCGGCGGCGCTGGCCAATGCGATCTACCACGCGACCGGCCAACGGTTGCGCGACCTGCCGCTGCGGATCGACAGCTTAATCACTGGGGTGTGACGCCACTGGTACGGGAAGCATGCCTATCAGTCTGCTATTGGTGGCCACCGTCTCAAGACTTGGCTCGGCTGATGCGCGTCGTCACCTCGCTCTTTAGACAATCCGAGTCCGTACAGTTCCAATCCCCGCAATAGCCCCTTCCAGCACGTCACCGGGGACGACCGCCCCGACCCCCTCGGGTGTTCCCGTCATAATGAGATCACCCGGGGCCAGCCGGACGAGGCGCGATAGATAGGCGATCGTTTCCGCCACGTTCCAGATCATGTTTGAAAGGTCAGACGACTGACGGAGGGCGTCATTGACCTTGAGTTCGATTGCGCCTGTCGATGGGTCGATTCGCTCAGCCGACACGAGATCGCCCATGGGGGCAGAATGGTCGAAGCCCTTGGCCATATCCCAGGGGCGACCCATTTTCTTCGCGATCGCTTGCATGTCCCGACGCGTCATGTCGAGCCCGGCCCCGTAGCCCCAGACGGCCGATAGCGCATCGTCTTGGGAAATGTTCGCGCCACCGGCGCGAAGCGCAACGACGAGTTCAATCTCGTGATGTAACTCCGCGCATTCGGTCGGATAGGGCATGTCTGCGCCGCCGGTGAGGACAGCATCGGCCGGCTTAGTAAAGAAGAACGGCGGCTCACGGTCTGGGTCGTGGCCCATTTCCCGAGCGTGGTCGGCATAGTTGCGGCCGACGCAAAAGATCCGCCTGACCGGGAAGATGCCACCCCCACGAACCGGGACGCAGGCGACTGGGAGCGGCGGAATGACAAGCTCACTCACGTTAATGTCTCCGAACAGTTGGGAGAAGCCGGCCACTGCTAGCCACTATTGCGCCACGCGCCTAACTGAATGGTCTGGGGCATCGAGAATCTGATCTAAGAAATTCCCCAGTGACGCTTTGATGAGGGGCAACGCAGGATTAGACCGCCGGGTTATCGCATCGTGGAGCACAGCATTGGAGTACGGCAGCCACAGTTCTTGACGGAGCGCGGCAGGCGAGTGCGTTTCTTTCAGAGCCGCCCTGAAAGCTCTTGCCTCCCGTTTTTGGATGACAAGGTCAGCTGCGCTGTTGGCCATCCATACCGGAATGTCCTTCAGCTGTTTGGATGCATGTGTGTAGAGGCGGCCGTCTTCGGAGCTGGCTCTAAGCCAAGCTCCAAAAGCCCGGATTGCTCGGTTGACCTCCAAACCCGAATGTCCCGTTCGGAACTTGCCGTCGACGGTGGCAAGGTTGATTCCTGTCAGTTGGCTTGCCCATGCCCCGGTCAGGGCGAGCGGGTGAACACCGAAAGCGGGAGAGAATAGGATCAACCCAGCGACTTGATGCGGATTGCGAATAGCAAGCCAGGTGACAAGCAGCGCGCCCGTTGAGTGCCCCAGTAAAACGACCTTGCTGCCCAACTCCTGCGCCAGAACAAAGTCTGCTCCAGCGTCGCTGAGCCATTCTTCCCAATGAACCGTTCGCTCGAGGACCGATCGATCGGCCTCGAAGTGTCCACGCATGCGCGAGACAAGCGTGTTGATCGAGTGATCGGCTATGACTTGCGCCAAATCCGCCATCGCTTGGGGAGAATCGTACAGTCCATGAATCATCAACGCGGAGAGAGCGGTCGGCAGCGGAGTTTCCGAGCCTCCCCCTCGTACCAAGAGGCGGCGTCGATGCGGTTGCGGAACACCCAACGCCTCGTCAGCCGCAAGCCACGGTTCAATCCGTGCTCGAAGATCTTCGTTGAGTTGAGTCTTGCAGTCCAAAGCGGAACCTACCGATTATGGCGTCGTAAGAGGGATAGACTTTGGCGTTGGGCAACCCTTCACCTAGCAATCCCAAGCAATTCGAAACCTGAAAATCGCCCGCTATTTCACAGTGCAAGGTCCCAGCGTAGCTTCCTAGGCGAGGAGTCGGACTAGCGAGGTTGACCTTTGCTTCGCTCACCGTGACACCCAGCCATCCGCACCCCGCTTGCCTTCGGCCAGTCTGCCGATCAGGGCATTACCCGCCAAGTCGTAGATAGCCCCGACCTGCTGGACTCGAAAGCCCAACAGCGTCTTCCATTCGGAACAGCTGGCAATGCGCTGTTTGGAAGGTGAAACCACTGCTGCCTCAACGCGACATTTACCGCCTCTTAAAGCGTGGGATAGTCGATCGATTATTTTGCTCCACACCTCACTCTGATCCGCATTGCGGCGAACGCCGTCCAGCAATTCCATCAGCGGCTGGAGCCGTAGCGGGGCCTGCGATGTCGTGAGTTCCAGACGGATGAGAAGACCGGTCAGGCTGCAGTGCGCAAGTCATCCGGATGCACCTTGCGGCCACTCCGCGAGCACTCCTTAACCTCCGCGGGCGCACACGTGCGGTATGTTTTTATTGCTGTTGCTGCGCCGCACACATCGTAAGATGCCTGCCTCGGCGGCATCCTTCGGACCGCCGCCGACTGGGGCATGCACCGAGAGTCAATCAGAGCCTGGTTACATGGAGTCCGACACCCGCTTCGCCGCGCCTAGGCGTGATCGTCATCGTCATCACTCTCAACGGCGATGGCCAAGACCAGCCCATGCAATGCGGAGCCGGGGGCGACAAAAGGTCTTCCAGCCTGAACGCCGTCCAAAGGAAACTGAACGCCCCGGTTTTAGTCTTTGGCTGCGGCGCGCCTCGGCGGCGGGTCTCGAGGCGCCGGATATTCGAGCCAATTGTGCCGACAATCGATCTCATGGATGGACGATGAGCACGCCGCACTGACGCCGGCTGTCCGGTGCTTCATCAGGGCCGAGAGATTTCCTCACGCGCCGCGAGTCATGCGGCAGGACCGGGCAAATTTGCCTGTCCTGCCTTCTCTCGCGGAACAGCCGCCAGCTTACCGGTATTTGGTCTCAATATCCTCGCGGCTCGTAGAGGCTCAACCATGCAGAAGGCGGATCTCGACCGGATTGTCGCCGAACTGCGCTCGGCTGAGGCGGCATATGAGGAGGCTCGTCGCCGGCGTGATGACGCGGTCGTCAAAATGGCGAGGGTAGAAGGCTTGAACAACCGCGAGATCGGCCGGCGCGTCGAGATTACGTCGGAGCGGGTGGCGCAAATCCTGAAAGCGAACCCCAAGTGAAAACACGCCTTCTTTTCTTCGACCCCGAGTTCAAGGATCGCTGCGGGAAGCGCCCCTCATGATCTGGACTTTTCAAGGGACCGACTATCAGACGGAGCGCGAGTACTATGCCGCCATCGCCCGAGAATGGCTCAGCGCCGGAGGTCTTAACGACCGACAGTTCGTACGCGAGACGCTCGCAGAGACCTCAGATGACGAACTCGCCGACGAAGTAATCGAGGGTTGGAGCTTCGCTGGCGAGAAGCCCTCCTTCGAACGCAACGGCCTGATTCAGGCCTTCACTGGCTATCGACACACCGTCGAGGCATCACCGGTCGAAGCCGACGACGCTTCGAACCGAAACCTGTGGTGAGGGGTCGCGAATGCAGACACAGGACGCTTGTGTTGGCTGGATCGTTTCGCTCGTAGAAGCGGCGGGCCCAAATGCCGCACAAAAGGCGCTTGTCGAGGCTGACGCGTACCTGGCGTCCTTTGGCGATCTCGAAGGCGCCACCTCGCGCCGAGTAGAGTTGCTAGCCGCACTCCACGAACGCCTCCCCAGGACCGCGCTAGCTCAGGATGTGATCAGGGCCATGTCCAGCAGAGCGATTGACGCTTAATGCCGGGATCTTGCATGTGATCCGGATCGCCATCACGGCCGATCTCGACTTGCGCGTCGCAAATCAGAGCCGCCTGGGCGCGGATCGCGGCTTCTCGGTCATTCATGGGGCCACTAGACGATTGGCTGAACCCCGCGCCGCAGGGGGGTGTCTATCGGCGCGGGGCTTGCGCGTCTCCTCCAGTGTGTGTGGGCCGAATGGGGCGCGCCTTAATGTCATATGGCTGTCACATCCTCCCCAGCAATCGTCAAAAAAGAGGAGGTGGCGCGAAGTCATCATACGCCTGGCGGAACGCGGCCCTCACGCGCGAATCGTTTGACGCCCGTCAACTTCAGGTCCAGTGTCAGGGAGCTAGCCTGGAGCCGCCTAATGCCCTTGAAACGCCTACTGAAGGAAAGCGGCAGCTTCGGGCCGACGGCAGCCGCGACCCTCTTGAAAGCCTATGATGACGTAGTCGGCGACCTAGGATTGAAAGCAACCGACGAAAAGGAGCGCGTGGCCAGGCTCATCATCGATCTGGCGCAACATCGGACGGAACTCGACGCCGCGAGTATCCGAGGACTGGCCGCGCGCCTTTTGAAGGAAGCCGACGCGGCCCATTAGAGCGGGCGTGATCCTAGTCTATCGGCTAAAAACTTCGCCCCAGTCATGGCCGACGTGCATAAGAGCAAACACGGAACAACGGGTGTCGGGCCGAGAACGCCGATTCCCGGCTTTCGCGCAAAATGTGCGGGGTCCGCGCGCTCGGCCCGATAGCTTCGATATGCCATGCTCAGTTGGGCAAAAAAAGGCCGCCCCAGAGGCGGCCCCAAGTCCAAAGTTTAGGGATGTCGACTCCCCGCCGAGCTGGGAGAGTTCTTGGCGGGGAGCGGCCGCGCCGAACAATGATGACAACCGCAACCGCGACGGTTGTGGCTTATGCACAGAATGAACCGTGCCGCCATCCGCCATGCGCGATCCCCTGGCAAGGTTGCCTGCCGGGCGGGGGCCTCGCGGCCGTCAGGCGCTCCATGCGGTCAACCTTTCCTTAACCATCACGGCGCGCCGCCGGAAACACCCCGCCAGCCGTAAAAGTTTATGGGACAAATCAATCGAGGTTCGTACTCATGAACACGATCATCTGCGCTGCTATTGCGACAATTTTAATGCTTGGATCGGCCTCCGCTCGCGAAGCCGTCTGGAGCCCAATTGTCCCCAATCACGGGGCAAACATCGCCGCCGAACGTCAGGTCGCCCAATTCCCGAGCAGGGGCGAGGGCGGCGTCCCGTGCACGACCGAATACATTCTGACGCGCGACACGCGCGGCTGGTATCTCCGCAAAGAGGTCGATTGCGACGAGTGAGGCCCTTCTCGGCTATTACAGGACGACGGGAGGCTCATGGTAGTTTGGGTATCCTGCGATTTTCTCAGCAGAGTTAGGGCGGCTTCGAGCCGCCCTTTTCTTTTCGTGCTTGTTTGATGAGCTTTCTCAACTGGGCACGGAGCAAAGGCCCCTTCATGGTTGCGGGCCCGTAGCCCTCACGCCTCAGCTTGTCCCTTAGATCGCCGATATGCGCTACTGCTCCCGATCGGGCCAATTGAAAAGCACGCTCCAAGGCTGAGATTTTCCAATCCATGCTGGGGCCCCTCGCCCGCAAATCCACAACGGCTCGATAAACGAGAACTCCGACTCGACCGTTCCGGCCGGCGACGGTAGAGCGTTGGGATGCTCCTCAACATTTGTGTCGATTGACCGTACCTTCACGGTAAACGCAGGATTCGCTTGTTGCGCGCTTGAACCCGCGCCCCAGCCCGGCGCGCCTATTGCCCCGACTCCGAGCCCCTGCTCGGGCGGGGCTTTTTCTCGCGAAAAGGACCGGCGGCCGTATTAAAAATCCGAGGTCACCATGAAGGTTTATCTAACGCATAAATATGGGCCCGCGACAGAGCCGAAATGCAGGAGAATTGAGTTTTCTAACGAGGCGGAGGCAGTCACACGCGCCTGCGCCCTAATCGCTGCTGGCGCGGCCGGCGACATCTTTGAGATCACGGACGACGCGGAACACGTAATTACCGATGACCAGGCGATCCGAAGTCGTTGCAAACAAACCATGATGCCTTAACCCAAGGAGGCAAGGCGTGCTACAACCTTGCTGACGAAGACCCTCGGAACAACCTTTTCACCCGCTCGTCGGCGTTCGGACGGGCGCCCCTCCAGCCCCCCAGCCGAAGGCGCTCGGGATCTACGAGACGCCGGCGCGGGGTTTCCAATGCGCTTCTAAGGAATCCGCGGATCAATCATCGAAAAGGTGCTCAAGGTCGGGGCGGCGCTCAATGATCGCTCGGGCCCGCTCTTGCAGCTTGCCTTGCACCCGCTCGAGGAATGGGGCGCCGGCTTGCACATGCAAGTCCTGTCTCAGAGCTATTCCTTCGATCACGTCGCGCAGCTCGGGGTGCCTTTCCACAACTTCGCTAATCTTGTCCCGCAGGCGAGCGTTTCTGCGGCGCAACGTCTCGGGCTCACGCGGAGCTGGCGTCGCGCCCTCAATTTTGTCGGGTCTCGCAAAAGGATCGGGTGGAGGCTGCAGCTCCGACGGCGGGTTCTGCGGGATGTCGGGAAAATCGGGAGGCAGCGGCGGCGGGCTGACGGGCGGTGGCCCTGGCTCGTCTGGTTTGGGCATCGCGTTCCTCCCTCGAACCATGAGGCAACCGGGGGCGAACTCGTTTGTTCCCAGGCTTCTTGGGGTGAGACCAACGCTGCGCACACGCAGTGGCAAGCGCGCGAAGCGCTGCACGAAGGGAGCCAGATGAGCTTTGACCCGACTCTTGTCAGTAACGTCCGACAAAGCTGGAGGGCGGCTATGTCAACCGAACAATGGATTATCCATTATCTAAACCGTGATCGCATAAAAGCAACATCGCGTACTATGCCCAGCAAGGAAGCAGCGCTTCGCAGAGCCCGCGATCTAATATGGCAGCGCTGCACAGTTTGCCGGATACTCGACCAACATGAGGTTGTCGATAAGCTGGCCATTGAGGAATGGGCAAAAGCCAATCCGGGCGGCCCGGCCCAATTTTAGAGATCTTCGCAGCGCAGTGCCGGAGCCCCAGCGAGCGCTACAGCGATCAGTCGCCTAGTGCTGGGCAGCGCGTGTCTGCTTCGGCCGGCGCCTTAAGCTCTTCCAGCTAAGCGCGGGGCGTAAGGAAACCGGTCGTGGCTCTCTCCGCGCGGGAACTGCAAGCCCTTAACGCGATTACTCCAGAGTTTCCCAAACCAAACTCGCCGAAAAT
>Ga0213876_10001809_pt1 | contig 12930 bp, 6 predicted proteins | sample BarmaccomBMRX_R9_FD_160113 | JGI IMG/M metagenome (GOLD analysis project Ga0213876, IMG submission 160113) | Root-associated microbial communities from Barbacenia macrantha in rupestrian grasslands, the National Park of Serra do Cipo, Brazil - RX_R9 | ecosystem: Host-associated > Plants > Roots...
TTTTATGCACTTTGGTGCATTATGTATGGGATATCGTTCAGTACAATACAATCAGTTAAAATAGAAATCAGGGACGAAATACGACAACTTTGCCATTTGATGAATAATATCGATAGTAAAGAAGATTTTGACCGACAAATAATTGCATTCAGAAACCGGTATAAAGCGCCGCAGCCACACAGCTCGTTTGAAGATGGTCTAAGGGAAATGCCGCATGCGAAACTTACGGATATATCTAGCATCGCTGCTGGTAAGCCCATATTATCGAATAATGACAAGCAATTAAAGGGAAAAGTTCCATTCATAAAGAAATTAAAGGCAGATTCGTATATCATAAATCCTTCTGAACATTCTTTCACTCTTTGGCCGAATGATGGGAGCGTTTGGAAGCAATCTTTGAAAGAGAGAATATTAATTCAGAAGGGTGTTGAAAATAACAACATTGTATTATCACTTATAAATGTTCCTGCCGTTGTCGGTCAAAACATTGTATCCATTGTTCCGACTCGCCCCGGCTTTCATATTTATTATATATTCGGTATCCTGGCGAGCCCGGTGGCTTACCATTTACTTGGCAGTGGCCAAAAGGAAAAGAGTGAACTGGCCATTCATGCCATTAAGAATTTGCCAATACCGCTTATTGATGAACCGAATCAGGTGCCTTTTATCAGGCTCACCGAATACCTGCTTGCTTTGCCGGAAAAAGACAAGCGTTTTTTATTTTTCAAGCGATTACTAGATCTGATCGCCCTTGAAGTTTTTTTTAAGGATGATTTTAGGTCCGCAGGGGTTGAAATTTTGAGTCAATTGAAAAGTCTTCCTGCAATTGAATCAAACATAGAAGATGACAAAGATAAATTTGTCGATGTGGACAAAGTGTATAGTGAGCTTAGTGACCCTGCACATGAGGTAATGGCATTATCTCTAAAAGCATTGAATATTAATCCTACGAAGAATTGAACTTCAGGATATGCCAAATCAAAAGAAAATTATTTCAATTGAACTCGAAAATTATCGAGCCTACTATGGCAAATATGCGCCAATAGCTTTAGATGGTGGAGAAAATTTGCTTATTTACGGTGAAAATGGAAGCGGCAAGAGTTCTCTTTTTAAGGCGATTAATAATTTTCTTGCTAATTCGATCTCGGCTCAACCATTCATTAAAAACAGATATTTGTCAGCTAATGATGGGAAAATCCTGATCGGTTTTGATGAATTCGATGCAACAGGAAAATTAAATTTGCCAGTGTCCTATCAGTTTGGAGCGAATGTCAGCAATAATAACCAACTTTTCATCCAGAGCGCGGCGCTTATTAAAGGATTCCTTGACTACACCAAGTTGCTGGATATTTATTTTAAAAAAGAAGCCAAACCAAATCTCTTTAACCTGGTTGTTACAAATTTATTGGCTGACCACATTTCGTCAAGTACAGGAGCCACTTACAGATTCGGAGGTAAATGGAAAGAACTCCAGGTAGATCTAATAGCCAACGCAAGATCAAGAAGAAGCAGAAGCCATAAAGCTGCATTATTGGAGTTGCCGAATTTCGAAACCCATTTACGAGGAACGCTTGACCGGATATTCGTAGAATTGAATCGTTTGTTGCGGACTTATTTCACCGATCTCAACCTCGAAGTTAGTTATGATTTAAAGCCAATGAATTTCTTTTATGGATCTGGTAAGGATTCGTGGCATACAACGGCAATTTTTCACTTTATCGTTAAGAGGGATGGTATTGAAATAGCTGATAATTACAGTGATTATTTGAATGAAGCCCGGTTATCGGCATTTGCGATATGCATTTACCTCGCTTCTCTAAAAATTAATCCGTCCAATATTGAGTTGAAAGTCTTGTATCTCGATGACATTTTTATCGGACTGGATGCCGCAAACCGAGTTCCTATCATGGATATTCTTATGCGCGAATTTTCCGAGTATCAAATATTTCTTTCAACCTATGACAGACATACCTATGAGGTTGCCAAGCGTCAATTTGCGATGTCGAGAGAGAAATGGAAATGTATCGAATTTTATGTAGGGACGGAAACACTTGGTGCTATCTCTTTTGATAAGCCCATTATCGTTTCCGATGACGACAATTACACCCGAGCCCTGTTTTTTTTGCATCATGCTGTTAAACCCGATTACCCCGCTGCGGCTAATTACTTTCGAAAACATGCTGAAGATATTTTAACCCGGTGCCTGCCCGAACATGAGATCCGGGAAGACGATCTTTCCCAGATTGCAGGATACCAGCTTACGAAACTAGTAAATGCAGGAATAAGGTTTTTACGGAAGGTGGGAAAAGACGAAACATTGCTCCAACAATTGAAAAATGCTCTCCCGACATTGCTTCATCCTCTCTCGCATTTCAACCTAAGTTCGCCAGTTTATAAAAAGGAGTTGCTGGAGGTTCAAAACTTATTACCTAGAATTGAATCGTTTCTGGTTAATATTATTGATATATGTACGCCAACCTTTCATGCAAAGCATCCTTTTTTGCTTGATATCAGAGTGGCGATTGATCTGGTACACAGGTACAGAATTTTTCCAAAAGAAATGATATATGTTATGTCAGAGCCTGGGTCACCAAAACGTCTTTCAATTGGTGATTGCCATTGCGAGTCAATTCGCCAAGTGAACAATGTAGGCGCTGAGACAAATGAGATAGCCATACCTCCTCACGCTGCAAAATTTCAATACCAATCTTTGAGCGATGCTTATGATAAACTTTTCGATTTTAATTTGATTGCTTATCCTGCGCTGTTAAAGTCCGCAGATTATATTAATGAGTTTTCAGTATATATTAACCAGGGACTTCAACCGTTGGCGACGTTTATGCTTCCTGCGGTTGCCGTGGCTCCCTAAAGCGATATCTTAATTCCTTTCAATAGTTTATTTCGTGCGGTATAATGACAACGACACTATTAATAACGGCAACATATTTTTTCGGGTGAAAGTATCATCAAATCAGAAGGCCATGAATTTAGCCGGCCTTCTGATTAATCGTTTACCGAAAGAAGATCATCTCCTCCTCCACACATTATTCCCCGCGTTAAAATCCGGCAACACCTTATCCGGATTATAGGTGATGGACTCGATCTCCTCTGTTGAAGGATACTTGAATGTCCAGCTCGTATTTCTTTCCCAGATCTCAACCGGCAGTTTGATCCGGCTGGTTTTGCCGCTGGTGGTCTTGATCTCGAGGATCACGGGCATGGCCATTTTTTCGAGGTTGTCGAGGGTAATGAGCGCGCCTTTTGTAAAGTTGGTGCTGTCTACATAGCGTACGCCGCGCACGCTTACATCGAGTCTCCAGTTATTGGCAAACCAGCCGCGCCAGAACCACTGCAGGCTTTCACCAGCTGCATTTTCCATGGTGCGGAAGAAATCGTCGGGTGTGGGATGTTTGAAGGCCCAGCGATTGATATAGGTCCGGAACGCAAAATCGAAACGCTCAGGCCCGAGTATGGTCTCGCGCAGCATGGTAAGACCGAGGCCCGGCTTACTGTACAGCAGCGTACCATTGTTGCGTTCTTTCAGGTTATCGGCCCCGCTGGTGATCACCGGTTCAATGGCCGGGTTGGTGTAACCGGTTCCCAGACGTTCAACATCCTGCTTCGGATTCTTAAATTCTCCGTTGTTGAAATTATCCGTTGACAAAGTATTGATGAAAGTATTGAAGCCCTCATCCATCCATCCGTATAATCTTTCGTTCGATCCCACGATCATCGGAAACCAGGTATGGCCAAATTCGTGATCGTTCACGCCCCATAAGCCGCGGCCGCTGGCCCGTGCGCCGCAGAAGACGATACCGGGATACTCCATACCACCCGGGGTTCCGGCCACCGCAGTTGCCGCAGGGTAGGGGAACTCATACCATTTGGCGGAATTGTATTCGATGGATTTCTTCACAAACTCGGTAGAGCGTCTCCAGCCGGCATTGCGAAGGGTATCGCTTTCAATCGGGTAGGCAGAGATGGCGATCGATTTCTTTCCACTCGGCAGATCCATTTTAGCGGCATCTATTATGAATGCAGAGGAAGCCGCCCATGCAACGTCGCGGGCATTTTTGATCCTGAAATGCCAGGTCAGTTCCGATTTACCTGCAGGACGTGATCTGGGGTCTGTTACTTCTGCCGAGGAGCGGATCACCACCGTCTGCTCACTTTGCGCCGCCTGCGCCCAGCGTTTCTGTTGTTCGGGGGTATACACTTCCTGCGGATTCAGCAATTCGCCGGAGCATACCACTATGTCTTTTGCGTTGGCGGTGATATTGACATCGAAATCGCCATACTCCAGGTAAAATTCGCCCGGACCGGTATAGGGCAGCGTATTCCAGCCGCTCACATCATCGAACACGCACATCCTCGGATACCATTGTGCCACCGTGAATATTTTCCCGTTCGAGGTTTTCAGAATACCCATCCTGTCGGATCCGTAATCCGGCGATATGAATGAGTATTCGATCTTCAGTTTCAGCACGGCGCCGTTTGCACCCAGTTCTTTGGGAAGAAAAACCTGCATGCGTGTGTCTTCCACTAAATACTTTACATCGGTGGCTACATTGTTAGCGCCTACCACTTTTACCGATTTGATCTTGTATCCTGCATCGAAAACCTGCCCGCGGCCTGCATTGCGGCTGCCCGCAATCGGAACGATCATGCTTCCGCGTGAGTCCTGTTTGAAAAGATTCTGGTCGAGCTGCATCCAGATAAAATCCATTTTTAGCGGACTGTTATTGGTATAGGTGAGTACCTCCGATCCAATGATCTCATTGGTCTCGTCATTCAACCTGGCAGACAACTGGTAATCGGCGCGGTTCTGCCAGTATTTGGGTCCTGGCTGCCCGCTGGCTGCGCGGTATTCGTTGCCGTTCTTGGTGTAGAAGAACGGGGCAAAGGTTTCTGAATAACTGTATTTGGTTGGCGGTGCATTGGGATCTACCTGCTCGCCAAAATTGCGTCGCGGGGGGCGATTGGCATTGGAGTCTGTACGTGGCCTGTTGTTGTTGGGATTCGTGTCTTGTGCATTAAGTGTCGCCTGTCCTGCCAGTATCGCAAGAGCAAGGGATGCAATGAGCGGAAATTTCATTACAATAGTTTTAATTTAGGAAAGGGCAATGTTAGGACAAAAATGGCAAGCGACAGGCTGTGACGCGCCGTGATTTGCGAATGGGCAGCTGTTATTCGGTAAACGGCGTTCAGGTTCGGTAAAAAAGGCAGAGGGCTTAAGGCGTAAGGCGAAATGCATAAGGCACGGATCCGCCAATGCCGGTCGCCTCACCGGCATGCTGGTTAGCACTGGTTGTTGGTCAGGCGACCAACAACGGCTGGAGACGATGCCCCGGAACATGCCGTTCAGTATACTATTTAGTGGTATATTTATAAACCTCCATATGCAGTTAATTCTGAGAATGAGATCTATCAGGACCTAACCTTTCTTTCTTCAAAATTGAATATGAGATATTGGCTATTCGGTTTGTGCGTTTTATTTGTGACTATTGGTTGTAAAACGGCCAAAAAAATACAAACGCTTCAGGAGGCTATTTCAAAGAATGATACGGCAAAAGCAGTTATCGTCGACAAGCCCCTGCCTTTAGTTGACTCTTCCGCTATTATTAAAGGGTTGGTTAATAAAGTAAGGACCGGCAGAATCGACTATTCGACATTCAACGCCAGGATTAAAGTTGAATATGAAAGTTCTGAAAAAAATGATAACTGCATCGCGTACGTTAGCATGAAGAAGGACAGTCTGATCTCTTTAAAGCTTGCCGGAACATTTTTAGGTGCAATGGTCGTTGGAATGGAGGTGGTTATAACGCGGGATAGTATAATAATTATTCCAAAGCGTGGCCCTGACAGAGATATTATCTATAAGCCGATCAGCTATTTGCAGGAGATCACGAAAACGCCTTTCGATCTGAGAACACTGCAGGATATAATTATTGGCAATGCCATTTTTATCGACGGCAGTATTCAATCCTACCGGGTTACCGATTCCAGGTTATTGCTGTCGATCGTAGGAGAAACGTATAAACATCTTGTGACACTGGATCTTTCTGATAATAAGTTACTGCACAGCAAACTGGACGATCTTAATACACTCAGGAACCGGACCTGCGATTTTACATACAGCAATTATATGCCGCTGGGTCAATATCAGTTTTCTGCCAATCGGAGGATCAGTTTAGCGGAGAAATCCAGGCTCGACGTGTACCTCGATTTCAAAGAGTTCAGGCTAAATGAGCCGTTAAAATATCTGGTGGATCCACCTGTCAAAGCAAAACGAAAACACTAAACCTCAGCTTTATGCACTAGTTATCAGTCAATGTTGGTCAGACCCTGACAATGGCAACAGCGAACTTACTTCAATAAATCCCTGAACGCCGAGCCAAAGATAAGATATGCAGTGTTCCCGCCGATCGTTCCCTCATTCTGCCCCCACATAAATGGCCAGTCGTCGTAGTTCTCAAAATGGTCCGGCCTTCTGAACAGGATGCCCGGTGCAACATTGCCGGGAATGAACGAAAAATCAGCCCGGTTATTCCCATAGAATACCGCTTTGGGTCGGGCCGCACCCACCGCCGCCACCAGTGAATAATTGTGATAGGGATGGCAGCCGAATAGCCAGTTTGTTGTCTTAAAAGTCTCGCTGGCGTCGATGATATCAGGAAAGTATTTGCTGGCAAAACAATTCGTAGTTCCGAAGCTAACAACGGCGCCGCTTCCCGCCCAGTTGCCAAGCACAATAGGTACACCGTAAGGATTATTTTTTTCGAGCCCGTCAATGTATTCTTTGTATTTGACAATATACGGGCGCAGTTTTTCCTTGAAAGATGCATTCATATGCGGCACGGCCTCCAGGGCGGTAAGGATATTGCCGCTAACATTACGATCCAGTGCAGACCATAAAAGTTCCAGGAATTTGTCGGCATATGGTTGTTCGCCGGTTGAAATATAGAGTTGAAGATTGGTGCCCAGGTTTGCCGGTCCACCGAACCTGCCGGAAGAATCCTGTCCCTGCGTACCGAGTAATTGCGTTGCTTCTTTCAGCAGTCTTTTCGATTGCGTCAGGGCACGTGCCGAAAGATCGTCGTTGTAGCCCTTCAGTGCACGGCTTGCTGCAGCAAAAGTTGTTGCAGCCCTTAGATCGAGCCGGGGGTTGCGGCTTGTAAACGCCCACATATCATCCCTGACCCCGCTTGACCGGCCATCACTTGCTAGCTCGTAAGGCCCAAGCGCAGGGTTGTAAGGAAGTCCGTCTGTTATCGAAGCCGCATCACCGAGATGATGGTAGTTGTCGAGCACCGAATTGGAAAGCGTCTGCGACATATGACCGATGATCTCTGCCTGCGCTATCAGGTTCATTGTTCCATGCTCGATAAATTGCAGGATATCGGGCTTGCCATCGGGGCGATGAAGATCTACATAGCGTTGTTTCTGATCGATAAAGGTCTGATCGCGCAGCGGCCTGAAATACTCCCAGGTCTGCACAAAATTCTGGACTACGCCGATGTTCGCTCCCGTCTCGATATCGAAGTCGCCCGCATCGAAGAATCCACCTGTGTTCAATCCGGGGATCAATTCCAGCGCTTTGTATTTTGTATCGGTTGAGGGGCCCTGGCTGTGCATGTCGAAATGATCGGTGTTGGGCGGAGCCTGCCGGTAACCTTCTTTGAAAGGCTCACCATGCCATACCCGGTACGCCTCGTTCACGAACATATGATTCATGTGGATCGGGATCCAGATATCGCTGGTGGCTTCAGTGATCTTATCGTACACATTGTCTGCGATCAGAAAATTGTTCGTTGTAAAATCTCCATATTTGATATAGTAGATACCCGGTGTTTTAACTGAGGAGAAATCGAATTTCACATAGTGGTATTTGTAATAATCGCCCCAGGACCTGATATCGCCGCTGAAAACTTTAGAAGCATTGCCGTCGTCGCCAATTTTATATAGTGAAGCGCTTGCAAGCGGTTTGTCTTTTTTATCTAGCTCGATAACGGAGACTTTTGGCTGGGATGGCAAATAGCCTACCTGTGAAAAACCGATATTGGGTTCTCTTATCCAGTCTTTGATAGCATTCGGTTCTACCGTCCAGCTAAACACTTTGCCCGTTTTTCCGGAAGGGATCAGGCTGCGGACCACGAACCAGCCGTTCTGCGCCAGCATCCTTCCATCGAGCAGCATGAGATCGGCGTCATCGGAACTTATCTTCACCAGCCTTTCCGGTGCATCGGGCGCAAGAATAAAGCTGCGGCCTGTTTCGAGTGGAAGCGGATCCACGAATTTGCCGGTGCCGCGATCATCGGAAGTGGAGTATCCCTTGAACTGTCTGGTCTTTTCGCTGTTGGGTCTCGAAACACTATTGCCAGCTGTATATCGTGGGAAGCGGTTAAGTCGCCCATCCATCAGGTAAGTCTTGCCCCAGTATTGCGAAGGCAGGAACTCGAGATTGAACCCTGCATTTCCTTGCAGCGCTTTGGGAACGGGTTTATCCAGGTAGACCGAGATCTCCACAGCATTGCCTTTGACTGTAACAACCACCCTTGAATCAAAATCGTAGTCCTGGTATCTTAAGGTAACTTCAATGGATTTCGCAGCGCGGTCTACCTTCCGGTTCAGCACAGCTGGAACGAGATCCCATTGCTCCGGGGTGCTGGAAAGCCGTACGGCCCCGCCCTGTGCCGTTCTGACGCCATGGTGGATCAATTCTATGCCGGCGCTTTTTTCATCGTTAAAACCGCCGGTAAAAAGATTGTTGTACACCAGTACATTAACACCCTGTCTTTCGAAATATTCGAGCTCATTGAGTTTCAGCTCCTGGCCGCAAACGACAGTGGCGGTTAGTGCAATTGACGCCAGAAAAAGTTGTAGTCTTTTCATGTTAATAGAAATGAATTCTGCCAGGCCGATGGCCGACCGAACGTGAAACAAAAGTGTTGGTAAATAGGGATCAAAGACACGGATGCCGCCTGGCAACGGTCTATTGCACCAACGCAGGAACTACTGTTGGTGATCTTAGGCAGGTCAGGGCAAATTACAGAAAAACATTGGAAAATTGGTGGGGTAATGGTACAGTTCAAATTTAACCGCAAAGACGCTGAGGCGCGATGGAACGCGAAGAAAACCCCCGCGGCAGCTCCTGGCGTGTCATTGCGTCCCGGCGTCTTTGCGGTCAGCCTGACCTCAATATTCAAAGTGTACCATTGTCGCTCCTTGTTTGGCGCTAAGCGGTTCCACGCAAATAAATCATCTGGAATCCGGTAACTAATGAGAAGTTTGAGCGTTTAGAGCGTAAACGCTGTCTTATGATCGGGAACTATTTCAAAATCGCGTGGCGCCATATCATGCGTCATAAAGGATACGCCAGTCTCAATATAGTTGGGCTCGCTATCGGTATTGCTGCCTGCCTGCTGATCCTCCAGTATGTATCTTTTGAACTTAGTTACGAAGACTTCCATGTCAATAAGGACCGGATATACCGCATACAGCAGGACCGTTATGATAACGGCAAGCTAAGCACCCAATGGGCCGCCGGTGCTTTCGCGGCCGGCAATACTTTCAAAGACCAGATCCCGGAGATCGAGGATTATGTTAAGGTATTGCAACGCGGCGATGTAACGACGGAGGTTGATAACCACCCGGTCAAGATCGATAGGATGTTTTACGCCAGCTCCTCTTTCTTTTCCATCTTTTCATACCCGCTGATCTCAGGTGATAAGAACAGTGCATTAAAGGAACCTTATACCGCGGCTATTTCAGCGACCACTGCAAAAAGAATATTCGGGACCACGGAGGCCGTTGGTAAAACCTTGCAATTGAACAGAAAGGACAATTTTACCATATCGGCTGTGTTCGAAGATGCGCCGGCAAATACGCAGATCAAACCCGACCTGTTGATCTCCTACAGCACTTTTGTGAAACGTGTATTGCCGAACAACAATCCGGAAACAGCCTGGCAATGGGATGGATGTCTTACCTATGTACTGCTGCGAAAAGGAGCCGACCCGGCAGCCGTTGAAAAAAAATTTGTACCGATCGTTCAAAAGGTGGCCGGTCCGGACCTGAAAAAATTCAACGCCGCTGCTGTTTATCACCTGCAGCCATTGAAAGATATTCACCTGTATTCGCATTACATGCAGGAGCCGGAAACCAACGGTGATGGCAAGACCACCTACCTGCTGTTCGGCATTGCGCTGTTTATTGTTGTAATAGCCTGGGTCAACTATGTGAACCTGGCTACGGCACGTGCCATCACAAGGGCAAAGGAAGTTGGTATCCGCAAAGCGATCGGATCCCGAAAAAAGCAGCTGGTGGTCCAGTTCCTGTCGGAGTCTGTGCTGCTCAACGGCCTGGCGCTTGTGCTGGTCATGGTGATCATGCTAATTTCAATACCCGGATTCAATAGTATCACCGGGCAGCATCTATCCCTTTCACTTTTCGTGAAACCGGATTTCTGGCTGGGGATTACCGCTCTTTTCATCATAGGCGTATTTTTTTCAGGGCTTTACCCGGCTTTTATACTTTCCGGCTTTAAACCTGTTGAAGTACTCAAAGGAAAAATGAGCGGGACCAGGCAGAGTGGCGGTTTGCGTAAATCCCTGGTGGTTTTTCAGTTCACCGCATCACTTTTTCTGTTGATCGGCACTGTAACGGTTTACAGGCAGATCCAATACATGCGAACACAGCAACTGGGCATCAATGTAGACCAGACCCTGGTGATCAGGCCGCCGGTCGTGGGCATCGATTCCACCTATCCCAGTAAACTGATCGCTTTCGAAGAACAATTGCGCAAGCAGTCGTCGGTTGGTAATATAACCGTATCCACCAGTATACCCGGTGAGGCAGTTGGCTGGAACGCGGGTGGCATCAAACTGACCGGCGCTGCAGAGTCCACGCAGAAACAATATCGTGTGATCGGCGTCGATTACGACTATATTAAGACCTATGGCTTAAAGATCATTGCCGGAAGAGATTTTTCCAGGGAATTCGGCTCGGATGATAGCGCCGTCGTATTTAACCGCAAAGCCATCGACCAGCTCGGTTTTACCAAACCGCAGGAAGCGATCGGTAAAATGATCGATTTCTGGGGAGCAAAATATACGATCGTGGGCGTTACGGAAAATTTTCATCAGCAGTCGTTGCGGGAGAGCTTTGAACCGCTGATCATCCGGCATATTAAAAATGTAAGGGGATTTGTTTCCATCAAGACCAAAGCATCAGGTGCAGGCCAGACCATCGATCAGGTGAAAGCGGCCTGGAAACAATACTTTGCCGGAAACACATTTGAATATTTTTTCCTTGATGAACATTTCGACGAGCAGTATAAGGCCGATCAGCGTTTCGGTAAGGTGTTCGGATTGTTTACCGGGCTTGCCATACTTGTTTCCTGCCTGGGCTTATTTGGTCTGGCGTCGTTCACAACGGTGCAACGCACGAAAGAGATCGGGATCCGGAAAGTATTGGGTGCCTCGGTGGCGAGTATCCTTCAACTGTTATACAGAGAGTTTGCCGTGCTGCTGATCGTTGCTTTCCTCATCGCGATCCCTGTTGCATGGATAGCGATGTACGCATGGCTTAACAATTATGCGTTCAGGATAAATATGCAGTGGACCTATTTCCTGGTGCCTTTTTTAGTGATCGCGATGATCGCCCTGGTAACGGTAAGTTTCCAGTCGGTGAGGGCGGCGACGGCTAATCCGGTTAAAAGCCTGAAGACGGAGTGATCTGACTATGTTTTATCGGACCACTTCGCTGATCTGCACCACCGGCTGTATATCCGTATAATTCGGAATATCGCCCCGGATCTTCTCGGCATTCGATCTGAAAGAATTCTGGTAGGCCGATAGCCTGTCGAAGTATAAATAGCCGATGGCTACATAGGGGATCGGGTCTCCGGGATTTCTTCCGGCAACGCCTTTATCGATCCCGTATGATTTTAATGAGTCGCCCAGTAAGCTGGCAACCATGGGCATGTGCTTACTTGAATAGTAATCCATATCAAATTTTTTGCCTTCAGCATTCGGATAGAGTATGGTTACTTTGATCATCCCTTTTTTTGGCTGGGGTTCTTTCGCCGGCGTTTTCAGCCGGAAGGCGAGGAGAAGGCCGACGAGGGCAACGAGTCCTACAAATAGAATTACTCTGGTACTCATAATAGCTGGTTTAAGTTTGGTTTCTAAAGTCTCTGCCTAATGTCAGTACACGGAAGTTTCAGATTGCTTTTTAGACCTGAATACTTCAACATAAAATAAAGCAAGTGATATGCATGCGGTTATTAGACTTAGTATGCTAGAAATGTTTTTCCAAAATGTGTTATCGAATTCATTGTACCTGATTTTGGTGTCGTCAACCACCAAATCTCCATCTGCTACGAATTTCCACTGTGCTTCATTTTGCTGTTCATCAGCCAATGCGAATATCATCGGTTGATTGTATGTTTCATCATTGGTAATGTTTATTATTGATACCTGATTCTGACCGGTCAGCGGTATGGATTTCAACCCATACCTCAAATTCCCACCTGTCTCAGCGGAATGCAATTGCGAAAGGTTATGTGTGTATACGTATATCCCGTTTGTATTGAATATGGCGGGTAATCCCCAGAAGCCGAGCTTCTGGGGCGCGTGATAAATTTTTCGAAAATCGTCCCATGCTCCCATTGTATGTATCAGCTGCTTTAACTTGGTAAAGCGGTCATCCGATAATGTCTCGCCGGTAAGCGATAACAACCCTTTTGTGCTTTTGTACATTATATTATAGGCAGGGGTGTCGACCTCAAGCTTTAATATTGAACTGTCTATCTTTAAATGGCTAACACGCAAATTCGGTGCCGCATCAAAGACCATAATTGCAGTGTATGCTGAGTCGTGTGGATCATGTAAATAGTATTGATCGTTTATTCTTAAAGTGCCTCCCTGA
>Ga0213876_10001810_pt1 | contig 12929 bp, 13 predicted proteins | sample BarmaccomBMRX_R9_FD_160113 | JGI IMG/M metagenome (GOLD analysis project Ga0213876, IMG submission 160113) | Root-associated microbial communities from Barbacenia macrantha in rupestrian grasslands, the National Park of Serra do Cipo, Brazil - RX_R9 | ecosystem: Host-associated > Plants > Roots...
CACAAGCCCTTGTCGGCGGGTTGAACTGGGCTGGAACCTTTCATGGCATCGGTGCACGCATCTTGCGCGAAAAGGCAGCCGAGATCGGCGTCGATCCGGCATTCACCATTCACGACCGTGATGACGCGGCCGACCTCATGAACATCGTGCGGCATGATCTCGGATTCTCGCGCACCCAAGAGCGCTTTCCGCTCAAGGGTACCTGCCTTGCGATTTATTCCCGCTGTGTGAATTCCGAGCAGCCGATCGAGGAAGTCGTGCCGCAGCATTTTCCGTGGTGCGGCGCCTGGGGAGATGAGCTGAAAGAGCTGTTCGGCGCTTATGTCGAAGCCAAGCAGCAGCAGAACATACTCGATTACGACGATCTCATCCTGTACTGGGCGCAGATGATGGAGAACGCCTCGCTCGCGGCGGAATTCTCCGGACGTTTCGATCACGTCATGGTCGACGAGTACCAGGACACGAATCGCCTGCAAGCCTCGATCCTGTTGCGTATGAAGCCCGATGGTGCCGGGCTCACGGTCGTCGGTGACGACGCCCAATCGATCTATTCGTTTCGGGCAGCCACGGTGCGCAACATCCTGGATTTTCCGGATCACTTTACGCCGCAGGCCAGGATCGTCACGCTCGATCAGAACTACCGCTCGACGCAGCCGATCCTCGCTGCCGCCAATGGCGTGATCGAGCTTGCGAAGGAGCGCTTTACCAAGAATCTCTGGTCCGATCGGAAGGGCGGGGCGCGGCCGAGCCTCGTGACCGTCCCGGATGAAACGAGCCAAGCCGGTTACGTCATCGAGCGCATCCTCGAGAACCGCGAGATGGGAGTGAATCTCAAACAGCAGGCCGTGCTTTTTCGCGCCTCCCATCACAGCGGCACGCTCGAGCTCGAGCTGACGCGCCGCAACATCCCATTCGTCAAATTCGGCGGCTTGAAATTCCTCGAGGCCGCTCACGTGAAGGATCTTCTTGCGCTTTTGCGCTTCGTCGAGAACCCGCGCGATCGCGTCACAGCATTCAGGGTCCTTCTTCTCCTGCCCGGCGTGGGCCCGAAATCAGCTCAAGCCGTGATCGATCACATTGGCGAAAGCCCGGCGCCTTTCGACAGCCTGGCCGATGTAGAGGTCCCTTCCAGGGCGAACGGCCATTGGCATGACCTGCTCGACGTGCTCCACAGCCTCGCCGCCCATGAAGTCCCGTGGCCTGCGGAAATCGCTCGGGCACGTACCTGGTACGAGCCGCTGCTCGAGCGCCGGTATGACGATGCCGAGATCCGCAAGCAGGACCTCCTTCAACTCGAGGAGATTGCCGCCGGTTACGCCTCGCGTGAGCGCTTCTTGACCGAGCTGACCCTCGATCCGCCTCAGGCGACGAGCGATGAGGCGGGTTCGCCCCTGCTCGACGAAGATTATCTCATCCTTTCCACGATTCATTCGGCCAAGGGTCAGGAATGGAAATCGGTTTACGTGCTCAACAGCGTCGATGGCTGCATTCCGTCAGATCTTGCAACGCGGAACGCGGCCGAGATCGCAGAGGAACGCAGGCTGCTTTACGTCGCCATGACGCGCGCCAAGGATGATCTGCACCTGATTGTCCCGCAGCGATTCTATACGCATGGGCAGAGCAGCCAGGGAGACCGCCACGTCTATGCGCAGCGGACGCGGTTCATCCCCAACCCGCTGCTTTCCTTGTTCGAACGGAAAGCGTGGCCGGCCTCGGCTTATGGGGCGCAGGCGCGTGCACCCGCGCAAGGCCCGCGCGTGGATGTGGCGGCGCGGATGCGCAGCATGTGGCGCTGACCTGCCAAGTAAGGCGCGCCTTCTGGTAAGTTGAGACCGCCGTGAATACTGGCGGGGCGCATACCATTCTCACGGCCTGGACTTGACTCCGTGTAACAGAACATAATAAGAACACTCCACCACGGAATTCCAAAAAAACCGGAGCTTATCAGCGACGTCCTTTCGGGCGGGCGAATACGATCGCGTGGAGGTCATGCCGCAGAAACCTGCCGAAACCCTCAAGCTTACCCGCTCGATCGAACTTGATGTCGAAGCGGTGATCGCCTTGTGCGAGGGAGATCCGCGCAAGGCGGTGCGGTCCCTCATTGCGCTGGTCGCGGTGCTGAACCAGGAACTCGAGCGGAGCCGCCGAAACGTCTCTCGCGGATATGTGAGAAAGCGCCTTGCCTCGAAACGATGATGTGCCGCAAAGGGTGGGAGACGCGCTGGACAGCGGCTGGGAATGGCTGCGCGTGCGCTGCGGATATTGTCGGCGCAGCGCCTGCATCATGCTCGCCGGCCGCGGCAGGGAAGAGACGCTCGGATCCTTGGCGCGGCGCGCTCATTGCAAACGCTGCCGGGATTTCGTGCCCCTGATCAACTGCAAGCTCGGCGTCGCGACGAGCATTCGGGAAAAGGCGATCGCTTTTGATGGCGAGATCGCCCGAAAGGTCGGCATGTGCTGACCGAGGCGCGGCGCGGCGCCGAACAAAGCCCATCTTTACGGGCGTGCACATCTCTCGCTTGCGTTCCGCTTCGGCGAATTCACGGCCAGATCGCGAAGAACAGGAACGCTGCAAAAATGACGAGATGCACGATGCCCTGAAGGACGGTGGTCCGTCCGGTGCCGAGCGTGATCACGCCCAAGAACAAGGTGAGCGCGAGCAGGACCGTCTCCTTCGGAGCGAGGCCAAGCTCGAGCGGCTTCGCGAGCAAGATGGAGACGGCGGCGACGGCCGGGATCGTCAAGCCGATGGTCGCGAGCGACGAGCCCAGGGCAAGGTTCAGGCTGGTCTGCAACCGGTTCGCCTGGGCCGCTCTCAGGGCGGCCAAGCTCTCGGGCAGCAGAACCAGCGTCGCGATGACGATGCCGCTCACCGAAGCCGGCACGCCGAGCCATACGACGCCGGCATCGATCGACGGCGTGAGCGCCTTTGCGAGGCCGACGACAGCAACGAGAGACGCGCACAACAGCGCGGCGCTCGCGAGGGTGAGGCGATCGGAGGGCGGCTTCGCGTGGGCACCCTCGTCCGTGCCTTCGAGGGGAAGAAAGAAATCCCGGTGGCGCACGGTCTGAACAAAGACGAAAGCGCCATAGAGAATGAGGGAGACGATCGCGACGAAGATGAGTTGCGGCGGGCTGAAAGCCGGACCTTGGACCGTGGTCGTGACGTTCGGCAGGATCAGAGTGAGCGTCGTCAGGGCGGCCAGCACAACGAGCGCCGCACTTGCGCCCTGAAGTTGAAACCCCTGCTGGTGGTGGCGCAAGCCGCCGGCGAGAAGGCAGAGGCCGACGATGCCGTTGCAGACGATCATGACGACGGCGAACACCGTGTCGCGCGGCAGGGCTGACTTATCGGCGCTGCCGGACATGACCGAGACGATGAGCGCCACCTCGATGACCGTTACCGCTGCCGCGAGAACAAGCGTGCCGAACGGCTCGCCCACGCGGTGAGCCACGACTTCCGCGTGATAGACCGCCGCGAACACCGTTGCGAGCAACGCGATCACCGCAACTGCGATGACCACATAGGACATGCCGACCGTCGCGCAGACCGTGAGCACGATCCAAGCGAGTGCCGGGAATACCCAGCTTTGGATCGGCAATCTTGTATGCGACATCATCTCCACGATCCCCTCCCCCTCAAAGGCGGCGTAACCTTCTCATCGAAAGCGGCGTGAAATCGCCGTTCATGATAGCAGATCGCATCGAGCATCGGTGCGCTCTCGAACTCGGAGGACAGAAATGGCAAAGGAAAAAGTCGCAATCATCACGGCCGGTGGCAGCGGCATGGGCGCGGCCGCCGCGAAACGCCTCTCGGCAGACGGCTTCAAGATTGCGATCCTCTCCTCCTCCGGCAAGGGCGAGAAGCTCGCCACCGAACTGGGCGGCTTCGGCGTGACGGGCTCCAACCAATCGAGGGAAGATCTCACGCGCCTCGTGGACGGCGTCGTCGAGCGTTGGGGCCGGATCGACGTGCTGGTAAACAGCGGCGGACACGGGCCCCGCGCCCCGATCCTCGACATCACCGATGAGGATTGGCACCGCGGCCTCGACACCTATCTGATGAACGTGATCCGCCCGACCCGCCTCGTGACACCGGTGATGCAGAAGCAGAAATCCGGTGCGATCATCAACATATCAACGGCCTGGGTCTTCGAACCGAGCGCCATGTTTCCGACCTCCGCGGTATTCCGCGCGGGGCTTGCCGCCTTCACCAAGATATTCACCGACACTTATGCGGGCGACAATGTGCGGATGAACAATGTGCTGCCGGGCTGGATCGACAGCCTTCCGGCGACCGAGGAGCGCCGTCAGAGCGTGCCGCTGCAGCGCTACGGCAAAGCCGAGGAAATCGCCGCGACGATCGCTTTTCTGGCATCGGAGGGTGCCGCCTATATCACGGGCCAGAACATTCGAGTGGATGGCGGGATCACTCGGGCGGTGTGAGGCGATGTTTGTTTTTGCCCCTTGACCTGGCCCCTGCGGCTGCCTCGATAAGCGAGCTGCCATCAGCGAGGGGAGTGATTCGTGAGCTCTTCGGGCCTGTTCTTGAACCCTTCGGAAGCGGCGCGGCGGCTCGGCGTCTCGGTGAAGGCGCTTCGACTATACGAGGAACGCGGCCTTATTGCGCCAGCGCGAAGCGCGGCGGGGTGGCGCGCCTATGGACCGGGCGAGATGAAACGGGGCGCCGAGATCGCAACGCTGCGCGCTTTGGGACTGAGCCTGGCGGAAGTGACATGCGTTCTCAAGGGCGAGACGCTCGGGCTCGAGCCCGCGCTCGCGGCACGAGAGGTAAAAATTGAAGTTGAGACCCGGCGGCTTGCCGCCATGTTGGAGCGCATCCGCGCGCTCCGGGCGGGACTCACGACGGGGGAAGGGGTGATGGCGGCGCTCTCGCGCCTGCAGCAGCCGTCGGCCCATGCGATGGGCGTCAGCTTCGAGCTTCCCTGGCCCTGGGGCGGCGAACGCTTCGAGCTCCGCGACATACGCGCGCTGACCTACATCATCGGCCCGTTAGGAAGCGGCAAAACGCGTTTCGCAAAGCGTTTGGCCAAGGCCCTGCCGGGCGCCGCCTTCGTTCCGCTCGACCGTGTCATGAATGGCGGCACCCAGGCGCAAGCGAGGCTCGACCGCGATCCGGCCCTCAAGGGAAGGGTTGATGAGAATCTGGCGATGCTCATCAAGAACGGCGCCACAAGGTCTGATGCGCTGATCGCCCTTCTTACGGCGCTCGAAGCTCATGGCCCTGGGTTTCTCGTCATCGACATGCTCGAGCAAGGTCTCGACGAGCCGACGCAGAAGGCCCTGATCGCGCGGCTTCGCGGACGCGGCTGCGATGCGCGGCCGATATTCGTTCTCACGCGCTCACGTGCCATTCTCGATTTGTCGAACGTGGGCGCCGGTGAGGCGATCATCCTCTGCCCCGCCAACCACAGCCCGCCCATGCGCGTCGCTCCCTATCCGGGTGCGCCTGGCTACGAGGCCGTCGCGACCTGTCTCGCCTCGCCCCAGGTGAGGGCCCGGACTGAAGGCGTCATCGCTTGGCGACCCAGGGTCGCCTGACGCCTCTTCCCTGCTTCGAAACTGGCGCTTTTGGAGCTGGTTTCCGCCGAAAGAAGGCTGGGCTGCGCACGCCGAGCGCTCCATGAAGAAATGATCTCGCCTTCGACCGTTACCGCGGGGCATCCGGGCGGCATCGGCCCCGGGGATCCATGTCTTTGGGCAGATTTCCACATTTTCCTGCTTTTCGCCGCGCGGCATTTGCTCCGGACATGGCTGGAATTCGCCAGCGGGAAGCCGAATTCCACGGCAGCGCCATATTTGGCGATAGGTGAAGCAAGATGACAGGGTCGGGGGCAGCGTCTCAAATGTCAGGAGTTCCAAGTGAATGAACGTATAAAGATCGATCACGCAAGCAGCGTGATGATCAAAAATGGATCGCTGCTCCCTGGAGCGACCCTGGAACATTTTGCGCCCTACGTGCTGAGTATCTTGCGGATCGTCGCAGCGCTGCTTTTCATGCAACACGGCTTGGAGAAGCTCATCGGCTTTCCGGCGCACGGGCCGACGATGAGCCCCCTCGAGTGGGTTCAGGGGAGTATCGAGGCCTTCGGCGGATTATTGCTGCTCGTCGGCGCGCTCACGCGGCCCGTCGCGTTCATTCTCTCGGGTGATATGGCCGTTGCGTATTTCATGGCGCACTTTCCCAAGTCTTTTTATCCTGTAGTGAACGGGGGGGATCTCGCAGTCCTTTACTGCTTCGTCTTCTTCTTCATCTTCTTCGCCGGGGGCGGCCCATGGAGCTTGGACGCCATGTTGCGCAAGCGCGGCTCCGACCGCGAGGCACTCGCATCGCAACATCGTTGAATAGCGGCACCGCCCCAGTGATTCAGGTATGATGCTCGATCTTGAGACGAGGCTCGCCGCCTCGTCATTGGTAAAAACCGTCTCGATTCGGCGCTGTTCGAGAGGTTTTCGGCACTGCGACTTAGGTTTCACAAACCATAAGACGAGGCGGTGAGGAACTCCAAAGCCGTGTCGAGAACCATTGGGGGTGGCGTGTCGTTGCTTTCACATGCCGTTCTGGAGCAAAGCGGAAGAGTGCCGGGCCCGCGCCGCAGATATTGCAGCGGCGGCGCTTTTCATGAGCGATGCCGGGGACAGGGCGTTCCTGCTGAAGATCGCGGAAGATTGGCGAAAGCTCGCGGAACGCGATTTGCAGCATACCGGAAAGCCAGGTGATCGTACGCGGCCCTCGCATCCTCGACTGCTCGGGATCGGGTAGTCTCTCGCGCGCAGGCCACGGCGCTTTCCCTCGGTCTTCGAACCCATCTCCATACTGGACTTCGACTGCTGGAGGCGTCTCCCTCTTTCCGCCTCACGTCGGCGGGTGCACAATCCAGCCGCTGTCGAGGAGAATGCGTGAATGAGCCCGACGACCGTCACCTCGGATGATCCCCGCATCCTCTTCGAAGTCGATGCTGACGGCATCGGCGTTGTTCGCATCGCGCGACCGGAGAAGCGCAATGCCGTCTCGTTGAGCATGTGGACGGCCTTGGGCGCCGTCTTTGCCGCGAGCTCGGTGAACCAAGCCGTTCGTTGCTTGATTTTGACCGGGAGCGGTGGCCATTTCTCGGCTGGCGCCGATATTTCCGAATTCGGGAAAATTCGCGCCGGCGCTGAGGCCGCTCGGCATTATGACGAGCTTTGCGACAAGACGACACTCGCGATTCGCGATTGCCCAAAGCCTGTGATCGCGGCGCTTTCCGGGGTCACTGTGGGAGGGGGCCTCGGGCTCGCGCTTGCCTGTGACCTTCGCGTCGCGGACGAGACGATCCGGACCGGAATACCGGCAGGCAAGCTCGGGCTCGTCTATAGCGTTACCGATTGCCGGCTCCTTGCGGAACGGGTCGGTGTCACGAAGGCCAAGGAGATCCTCTTCACGGCGAGGATTTTTGGCCTCGAGGACGCCCTGCGCCTCGGGCTCGTGGACCGTGCGGTGAAGACAGACGCATTCGGCGAGGCGCGAAAACTTGCGGCAGAGATCGCTTCGAACGCCCCCCTGTCGCTTGCCGGTAGCAAGGCCATCCTGAACGCCGTCTCGTGGGGGACAGCCAGGGCGCAAGATGGGGAATTGCAACGCCTGATCGATGCGGCTTTCGACAGCGCAGATTATTCCGAAGGCGTGCGGGCATTCGGCGAGGGCCGCTCGCCTCGCTTCACCGGAAGGTGAGGCTGGTCCGCTTTCGTATTGCGCGCATGAATGATCGCGTTGGCCACGCTCGGTCTGCTCATCCATGCCTTTTCCGACCTTTTGGGCGGGACGCCAGGCATGGAAACGCCACCGGGTTTGCGTTGCGATCAGCTTCTCCACACGCTGATCGCCGCGAGGATCACGGGCATCATGATGCCGAAACTCAGAATGAACCTAACCATGGCCGCACTGCCTTTCGAACGATGTGTTCCTTGCAAGGACGCTCGAATTGCCCGCGGGCGAGCACAAAGCCTGGCTCGTCGAGGGCGAGCCGAAGGGGTTCACGGGCCCCAGTTTGGGAAAGGCACATGATGCGAAACCCGTGATCAGCACGGCAATGGCCAATCCTGAGACGATTTTCTCGGAAAAGGACATGTGCAGGCGCTTCCTCCGCTCTGGCTGCGGTCGTTGCAAAGGCAGGACCAGAACGAAGAAACTTATGCGGTCAGGAGTGACGGCTCAGGGGCAGATGTAGTGGGTCCCATCGGGAGCTCTGAAGCAGCCGACCGACTCCGGAAATATCATCTTCGGGAGCCATAGCACTGCGTCGGGGAAGAAGATGGTGAAGGCGATCGTCGCGAAAAAAATGACATAGATCGGAAGCGAGGCGCGCAAAGCGCCGGAGAAGCGAACTCCCACGAATTTGGAAGCCATCAAAAGGGAGAGCCCGTAAGGCGGTGTGATGAGCCCGAAGGCGAGCGTCACGATGAGGACAATGCCCATATGCACCGGGTTGATCGAAGCCGCGTCCGTGAGCTGGTTGACGACCGGCATGAAGATGATGATCGCCGGGATCGGCTCGATGAAATCCCCAACGATGGTGAAGACGAGAACGAGCAGGAACATAATGAGTTCGGCATTCGTGCCCGCGAGCGAGCCGATCCATCCCGAAACGACGATCGGCCCACGCAGATAGGCGAGCATCCAGCCGAAGGCGGACGCCGCCGCGATCGTGAACAGGGGAAGCGAGAAGATGAGGCCCGCGGAGACGAAATCGCGCGGCACTTCGCGCAAGTGGCGTGGATTGAGGAAGGGAATGACGACGACGAGGATATAGGCGATGGCGACGACGCCGGCTTCGGTCGGCGTGAACCATCCCGTGACGATGCCGCCGAGCAGGATCACAGGGATGAGCATCGGCAGGGCGGCCGAACGCGCCGCGCCCGCGAGAGTGCCGAAACTCGCTCGTTGTCGGCGAAATCCGATCGGTCCGAAGAAATAGCAGAAAACCATGAGACCCAGGCCGACCATGACCCCCGGCAGGATGCCCGCGAGGAAGAGGCCTGCGATCGAGACGTTGCCGATCGCGCCGTAGACCACGGCCATGATGCTCGGCGGCACGAGGTTGGCGATCGTCGAGGCAGCCGCGATGAGGGCGGCGACGAAGGCCGGTCGATAGCCTTCCCGCGACATCGGGATCGCCATCGTGCGGCTCAGGACGGCCACATCCGCCGATGACGAGCCGGACATGCCGGAAAAGAACATGCTGAACACGGTCGTGACCTGAGCAAGGCCGCCGCGAATATGGCCGACGAGGGCTTGTGAGAGCTCTGCAATGCGGATCACCACATTGGCCGAGGTCATGAGCTCGCCGACGAGAAGAAAGAAAGGAATTGCCATCAAAGCTTCGGAATCGATGCCGTTGAACATCTGGCCGACGATCGATTGAAGCGTGATCGGCGTGAACAGGCATCCGACCATCACGCCCGCCGTGAGCGCGAAGGCTACCGGCACGCCGAGATAACCGAGGACGAGAAACAGCCCCGTCATGACGATCAGGATGAGGCTGTGCGACACGGCTAGGCCGCTTCCCTCACGGCTTTCTCGGAAGTGATGGCCGTCTCGCCAAAGCCGTGACGCAAACCGTTGACGATCTGCTCGAGGCTGAAGAGCGTAATCAGAGCGCCGCAAACCGGAATGGGCGCGTAAAGATAGGCGATAGGAAGCATCGACGGCATGCGGAAGCTGCCGAAGCCGGTGAAGAAATTCTGCACGCCGAAGATCATCAGGCAGATGCCGACACCGAGTACCACGCATCGGTTGAAGAGCTCGAAGAAGGAACGGGTGCGGCCGCGCATGGCTTCGGTGATGGCCGACAGGTAGAGATGATCGTTGCGCCGCGTGGCAACCGAGGCGCCGATGAACACGCCATAGATGAAAAAGGTCGAAGTCACCTCTTGCGGCCAGAGCAAGGGATGCCCGGCAAGGCGCGCCCCGACGTCGAGAAGCGTCGAGGAGGTGAAGCCGAAAAGGCAGACGCCGCACAGTACCATGAGCACGCGTTCAACGCCGTCGAGCGACCTCCATTTGAGGTGACGCACGTCCGCAAGAACGAGGTCCCGGCGCTCGCCCATCAGGGGATCACGAAAGAGATCGGCCGTTTGCCCCGCATGCCGATACGCAAGGCTGCCTCAGTGGATATCGCGGGTGATCTGCAAAATCTTCACCGCATGCGGGCCAAGGCCTTCGGCAAGCTTGTCCTGCAACGGCTCGGCGATCTTGATGAAGCTTTCCTTGTCGACATCGGTCACGATCTTGACGCCAAGCTTGCGGAGGCGGTCGAGCGATTTATGGTCGAGCGCGATGGCTTGTGCCGGCTCCTTCTGCCCGACTTCGGCCGCAGCGGCGTCCACCCACTTCTTCTGCTCGTCGGAGAGGCTCTGCCAAACCTTGTCGCTCACCCAGAGGACGCTGTTGTTGGCCTCATGTTCCGTCATCGAGAGCACCGGTGCGACCTCGTAATGCTTGTTGGAGTCGTAAACGTTGACGCCGTTCTCGGCAAAAGCCACCACACCGGTCTGCAAGGACGTGTAGACACTGCCGAAAGGCATATGAACCGTCTGCGAGCCGTAGGCCGGGAATACGGTATCTTCCGTCGGGGTCGCCTGGACGCGCACCTTTTCGCCACGCAGGTCATCGACCTTATGGACTTCCTTCTTGCCGTACATGTCGCGTAGCCCGAGGGACGCGAGCGCCAGCACATGGCCGTCCTTCACCGTGTCGGCGAACATTTCCTTGACCGCTGCCACGAGCCGCGGATCGCCGATCGCCCGGATCAGCTGGTCCTCCGAGCGAAAAATATAATGGAGCGACAACACGCCGGATTCCGGCGACACGGTCGCCGCATTGGCGGTCGAGGAGATCATGAAATCAATATCGCCGGTGCGGATTTTTTGCAGCATTTGCGGCTCCTGGCCGAGCTGCGCTCCGGGGAATTGATCGATCAACATGCTGCCATGGCTCAGATCGGCGAGCTTGGCCGCGAATATATCGCCTGCGATTCCATAACCCGTCGAATGCGGCTGGTCATAGCCGAAGCTGAAATGACGCGGTTCCTGGGAATTGGCGTGATCGGCCGAGAGAGGCGCCAAGAGTATTGACGTCGCAAGGGCGAAAATCCCCGACAGGCCCCTCAAAATGGGCATGATTTCACTCCCTTCAGGTGCCCCAATAACCAGCCGCTTTTGCGCAAAGCCCAGATAGTTCGTGCAGCCTAGCTTCTGGACTCATTGGCGTCCATGCGGGGCTTCCGGTCAAATCGTCTGATTTCGATCATTTTTCTGCGATTTTGGGATCGACGCCCTTGCGGCGAGCTCGCTGCAATTTGTTAAGCACCAGGACGTGGCGGCGCCGAATCCATTTGGGCTCGGATGGGCTTGGCTATAGGAGAAAGGGCGCCGATTCGTCGAAAAGGACCCGCGTCATGGATAGGTGGCTCAAGGCCGCGCTCGATTACATTCCGCGCTGGCTCGAGTATCAAATGCGCGACACCGAGCAGCCCGGTTGCGTCCTTGCTATCGCGCATCAGGGGCGGATCGTACTCGAGGACGCTTTCGGCCATGCGGACCTTTCCACCGGCGCGAAGCTCACGCCGCGCCACCGGCTGCGCGTCGCCTCGCATTCGAAAACTTTCACTGCCGCGGCAGTGATGAAGCTCGTCGAAGACGGGAAGTTGCGGCTCGACGACCGCGCCGGCAAGCATGTGAAGGGCCTCAATCGGGCGGTAGCCAAGGCGACCGTGGCGCAGCTTCTCTCGCATAGCGCCGGTCTCACCCGCGACGGGGACGACACTGGTCAATGGCAGGACCGGCGCCCTTTTCTCGATGAGGATGAGCTGCGTTCAGCGCTTGCCGCGCCACCGGTTCTCGATGCGAATACGCGGTTCAAATACTCGAATCACGGCTACGGTCTTCTCGGCCTCATCATCAAGGCGGTAAGCGGGGAAGATTACCGCGCCTTTGTGACGCGCGCGATCATCAAGCCTGCGGGCCTCGAGGAGACGACACCCGATATGCCCTTGCCGCAAGGCGCAATTCTGGCGCGCGGCCACAGCGGCAAGCTGCCGCTGGGGCGGCGCGTCGTGATCCCCGGCGACAATCCGACGAATGCGCTTGCTTCAGCCACGGGATTCATCTCGACGGCCCGCGACCTCGTGCGCTTCTTCGGCCAATTGGCGCCCAACGCCAAAAGGAGCGTGCTTACGCCCGAGAGCCGGCGCGAGATGGTCCGCCGGCAATGGCGCGACCCGCAAATGGCAATCGAGCGATATTATGGGCTCGGCATGATGAGCGGCAAGCTTGCCGATTGGGATTGGCTCGGTCATTCGGGTTCCTTCCAGGGCTTTCTCACGCGTACACTCGTTATTCCGGCCGAGGAAATTGCCATTTCCACCCTCACTAACGCGTCCGACGGCCTCGCCCATGCCTGGCTAGAGGGGGTCGTGCATATTCTGCGGACCTTCGCACTCAACGGCGCGCCCGAGCGCAGGCTCGCCTCCTGGAATGGGCGCTGGTGGGGTTTGTGGGGCGCGATCGATCTTGTGCCCATGGGACGCAAGGTCATGGTGGGGGCGCCGGGCCTGTTCAACCCCTTCTTCGATGCGTCAGAGGTTTCTCCCACGGACAAGGATCGGGCGAAGATCACCCATGCGATCGGCACCGGCGCTTACGGGCAGAGCGTGCGCCGAGTGCGCGACAGGCAAGGTGAAGTCTCCGAAATCTGGTTCGCTGGGGGCAAGCTCTTGCCGGAAAGCGACTTCGCACGGGAGATCCGCGAGCGCTACGAGAGCGGAGCTTCGCATTCGGCGCAAGCGCGGCGGCTCAAGCTCGCCTCCCGGCGCTGAAGGATGACATCGTAATGGAGCACGATCCAGAAGGGATCATCCTCGACGACAGCG
>Ga0213876_10001811_pt1 | contig 12924 bp, 14 predicted proteins | sample BarmaccomBMRX_R9_FD_160113 | JGI IMG/M metagenome (GOLD analysis project Ga0213876, IMG submission 160113) | Root-associated microbial communities from Barbacenia macrantha in rupestrian grasslands, the National Park of Serra do Cipo, Brazil - RX_R9 | ecosystem: Host-associated > Plants > Roots...
ACCGGTACGACTGTTGAAGACGCTGGGGAGGCACACGCATGACTGCAGCTGCCGCTAAGAAAGAACCTTTCGCTGCCATCGCGGAATTCACGACCGCGGCAGAGTTATACCATGCGGCCGAGAAAGTCCGCGATAAAGGATACCGCTTCTGGGATGTGCATTCGCCTTTTCCTATCCACGGGATGAATAAAGCAATGGGTTTGGGTAGATCCTATCTAGGCTACCTTATTTTCTGCGGCGGTCTCACGGGATTCACGACGGCGGCCTTACTGGAGTTCATTCCATCCTCGTTTCTTTACCCGCTAATCGTTCATGGAAAGCCGGTTAACTTTTTCACGGTTCCAGCCTTTTTCCCGATGATGTTCGAGCTGACCGTTTTGTTCTCGGCGTTTACCGCTTTCTTCGGGGTTTTTGTGTTGAACCGGTTACCTCGCTTTCATCACCCTTTATTTGCCTATCGTCCTTTCCGTCGAGTTACCCGGGACACCTTTTTCATCGTGATCGAAGCGGTGGATCCGCGTTTCTCCGAGACCGCCACTGTCGAGTTTCTGACGGAGGTCGGGGGAAAAGAAGCAACTCTGATTTACGAGGATGATTAAAAACTTCTTGATTGGATTTGGGTTGCTTTGCGTTGTGGCCGTCGGACTTCTCGGTACACGCGGGGAGAAGCATGCCGCTCCGCCGATTGAGTTCTTCAGCGATATGAAGAGGCAGTCGAAGGTAAAATATCAAAAGCCGAGCGACTTTTTTGCCGATGGCCGAGCCTCCAGACCTCCAGTCGATGGAACTATCCCCATGGGCTATGATATCCCTGGACATCCGTTCCAAAACTCGGGCGCGCCGAATGACATCCTTTCACCCTTAGGCGAATACACTGCTGGTACTGATTATTATAACACCGGCAAGATGGGAGAGAATTGGGGCACCGGTATGCCCGAACAGATCCCGGTAACGCCCGCCCTGTTAAAGAGGGGACAGGAGGTGTTCACTATTAACTGCGCGGTCTGTCATGGCGCTACTGGGCAAGGTAATGGGATCACTTCGAAATACGGTCTTCTTAGTATCGCGAACTATCACCAGGATAAATACCGGCAAATGGCGGACGGCCAGATCTTTAATACCATGACTCATGGCTATAACACGATGATGGCTTACGGAGACAAGGTCACCGTCAAGGATCGTTGGGCAATTATTGCCTACATCCGAGCCCTCCAACGGAGTCAAAACGCCAGTATCAATGACGTGCCGGAAGAGCAGCGTGCCGCTTTAGAGGCCCAAAAATGAGTAATCATTCACACGTCCCAGCCCCGGAGATGTTCCAGTCCAAAGGAATGAACCGATTCCTCATCGGGCTGCTCTCGGTTGGTATCATTTCATTGGTAATTGTGTTACTAGTTGCACTTATCTTTCCTGGTGAAAGGCGCCAGTTCATTTTTTCTTGGCTCTTTGCGTTCCTCTATTTCTTTACCATCCTGATTGGGTGTCTGTTCTGGATTTTGTTGCATCACGCCACTGATTCAGGGTGGGGAATTGTAGTCCGGCGACAGATGGAGAATCTGGCCATGTTAGTTCCTTGGATGCTGCTCTTCTTCATCCCGATCTTTTTGCTGCGGAATGATTTGTGGCAATGGATCGCAGATATCGGCAAGCCGCACTTGGCGCCTGAGCTGAAAGACAAGCTGGCGTACTTCAACTTGCCGATCGGTCCGATCACCATCCCGTTCTTCTGGGTGCGAGCGTTGTTTTATTTCGCCTATTTTATTGGCGCCGCCTTTTACTTCCGCAGCATGTCGATCAAGCAAGATGGTGACGGCGATCCGAAGCGATCGATCCAAATGCGTGGAGTTTCGTTTGTAGCTCTTATGCTCTTTGCGATGTGTACAACCCTGATGGCGTTCGATTGGATGGCCTCTCTGGACTATCGCTGGGCGTCAACCATGTGGGGTGTTTATATCTTTGCCGGAGCTGCCGGATCCAGCATGTCTTTGATCATCCTAGTGGTGTTCGGTTTGAAGACTGTCGGCTACCTCAGCTTCGTGAACGAAGAGCACTACCACATTATGGGGAAGCTGCTTTTCTGCTTCTCGATCTTTTGGGGTTATATCGGGTTCTCCCAATACATGTTGATTTGGTACGGAAATATCCCGGAAGAAACCGAGTGGTTCCTTCGCCGGAATATCGAATCCTGGAACACACTGAGCCTGGTGATGGTAGTCGGACGGTTCTTTATCCCGTTCCTCTATTTGTTATTTGAGTACACCAAGCGAAACTCAAAATTCTTGGCGGTCATTTCGGTTTGGGTGCTCATCATGCATCTGATCGACACCTACGTCACGATCATGCCGTTTATGCATCCGACTGGGGTCCAAATCGATATCCTGGATTTGTTGTGCGTTTTTGCGATCGGATGCCCGCTGGCTTTCATTTTTCTCACCACTCTCGGGAAGGTTGGCCTCTTCCCGTCAAAAGATCCTCGGCTACTGGAATCCTTGAAGCTGAGCAATTGATCCTATGTCCGAAGCCGTTGAATCGCCGAAAGTTTCTACGCTGACCGTTCTCACCATTTTGGTGATCTTACTGGTCTTTGTTGGGCTCGTATGGATCGTGTTTCTTCAAAAGGAAGCGATCCCAACCAGCACCGAGCAAGCCCGAGCGGAACGCCTGAAAAATCTGGCGCAATTGAACGCAGATAATCAGAAGACTCTCACTACCTATCATTGGGTGGACAAATCGAAAGGAATTGTTGGTATCCCGATTAACCGGGCGATGGAGTTAGTTCTCAAAGACTTAGCTGCAAACCATCCGCATGCAGCTGGTCCGGTTAACCCGCCCGCTGCGAGCTCGACTCCGGCTGCAAGTCCAGCCCCTGCTGCCGCTAACCAACAAGCAACACCGGCGCCTTCCGCCAGTGCCACCCCCGCACCTTCGCCGGCTGCCTCACCCAGTTCGAGCCCGGAACCAAGCGCAAGCCCGCAATCTAGTGCAAGTCCGGAACAGAGTGCGAGCCCTGAGCCGACTGCGAGCCCCAACCCCTCTACGTCGCCGACCGATCAATAATGAATTTCGAAACGATGACATTTTTGGTAGGGCGAGGCTCCCGAATGACCGAGAGTTGTTTCCGGAGCTTGGGAGGGTTTCAGGTTGCTGATAGTGTTAGGTCGACGGGCGCGCCGAGCCGTTGGGCCGCGGTGTGCTACCGGCCTGACCGCGATTCGAAACCGCACATCGTTTGTTGGCATGGACAGGGCTCAGTCCGGCGGCTCGGCGAGCGAATCGGACCTGGACATCAGGTGGCCTGGACTAACCAGCAGCCTTGCTCAAATCAAATGACCGTTTGGGAGCCTCGCCCCACCAAGGTGGCCGTGACTTCTCACCTCTCACTTCTCACTTTTCACCTCTCACTCCAAGGATATGTCTGTTCCTAACCAAACAGCAGACCTTCAATTAAATCGCGTTGCCGCTGGCAACGGCTCGGTTCTACGCGGTCCTATCCTGCTGTTCTTTGCCTCCGGTCTGTTCTGGCTCTTAATAGCGGTAGCCCTTTGGATCCTCTCCGCGTTTCAGGTGACGGACCCGTTTTCGCCTTTGGTTTTTCCCGATGTCGCCTGGTTGACCTACGGCCGGGTCTATCCCGTTGCTATGGATCTGCTGGTCTATGGGTGGGCGTCTATGATTGGGGTAGGGACGGCCATTTGGATCTTGAACAGCATGGCCAAGAATCCGTTTCCGGGAGGTTACCTGCCATTGCTGGCCGCGATCATTTGGAATCTTGGCTTGTTCTTTGGCGTTTGGGGCGTGTTAGGTGGCGGCAGCACCGGAAAAGAATGGTTGGAATTCCCGATCTATGCCGCGTTCCCGATCTGGCTGGCGGAGATCATCATGGCGATTTGGGCGATTGCCCTGTTCATCGGACGGCGTGCTAAAGGCGGGTATATTTCACAGGCGTTTTTACTAACTGCGTTTATCGCTTTTGCCTGGGCCTACGGAAGCGCCAACGGTTTTCTGGGATTCTTTAAAGTCGGCGGCGTGGCTGCATCCGCGATCCATTGGTGGTACTTTGGCTGTCTTCTTAGTCTTTGGCTGACGCCGCTGGGTATCGGGATTGTCTATCATTTTGTGCCGTTATTGATTGGGCGCCCTCTCTACAGCGCCAAACTAGCAACCATTAGCTTTTGGGGAATTGTCGGGTTTGGCGGTTGGACCGGAATCGCGCAGATTCTGGGCGCTCCGCTCCCGGCCTGGAATCAGACCGCCAGCGTTGTTGCTAATGTCTTGCTAGTTGTCCCGATACTGGCATTCGCGACCAACCTTCACCTGACTATGAAAGGTTCGTTTGATCTGATAAAACCGAACCTGGCTCTGCGGTTTCTCGTGACCGGCGGTATGGTGTTTGGTTTGGCGGGTATTTGGAATGCCATCACGACTTTGCGATCGGTAAATCGGATTTTGCAATTCACCTGGGGCACTACCGCGCGCACCGACCTCTTTCTAATCGGATTTGTGACCTTGGTTTGTTTCGGAGCGATCTATTATGTACTGCCGCGGTTGGTCGGCCGCTCATGGAAGTTCACGAGGCTGGTCCAATGGAATTTCTGGTTTTGGATCGTGGCTCTTGGTACGTTGGTCTTTAACCTGACCATTGCAGGTGTGTTGCAGGGATTTGGGCTGCTGGACCCAAAGGTTCCGTTTGCTGCGATCATCGATATCACCAAACCATTTATACTCGGTTACGCTCTTGCTGCCATTTTCATCGGCGTTTCAGCATTACTCGGTGTTGGCTCTTTCCTAACCGTTTTTGTGAATCCTGCTTGGGCGCCTGATTCTGAGGAAGCTCCCGAACCGGTGATCAATGAGGAGGTATCACTCGCGTGAATCGGTTAAGTAAGATTATCGGCGGCGTGTTTGTCCTGTTTGGACTGTCGTGGTGGGGGTTAGCCGTCTACCCCTATCTTTCATTCGCCGCATTGAAGGAAAATGTCGATCCGAACACGAAAGAGGTGGCTCCTCCAGATGTACCGGGGGCAGCCCAACAAGGGTATCGGGTGTACGCCGCTAACGGTTGTGTTTCCTGTCATTCCCAATTTGTCCGCGACAAGAGCGAGGGCAGTGACATCGATCGTGAATGGGGTAAACGTCGAACGGTTGCTCGCGACTACATGAAGGACAATCAGGTCTTCCTGGGTGTTTCCCGACTGGGCCCCGACCTGACCAACGTCGGTCTACGCCAAAAGGACGCACAATGGTTTTATCGGTACCTTTATGATCCGCGACTGTTCAACCCGGATACGATGATGCCTTCTTATCGGTGGTTATTCCAGGAACGAGCCATCACGGGTCAACCGGCACAGAACGCATTGAAGCTCGAAGGAGCAGATGCTCCCCGGCCCGGCCATGAGATTGTACCGACTGCAGAAGCGGAAGCGCTAGTGGCTTATCTACTTTCACTGAAGCGGGATTACGCTTTGCCGGAAGCACCGGCCCCCCAAGAATGAGCTCGCACGAAGAACACTCAGAGACGCCTGAAATGGAAGACGCGGCGCCGCAGTCGCGGGGCGAGGGCGATGCGGCGATCAATGATCCGGCCGTCCCTATCGTCGGAGACGGAGCGGTTCCACGTTGGTTGATAGGCGTGATCTTCTTCGGCCTTTTCTGGTCAGGTGCTTATCTTTTCTCTTACAGTGGAGGTTTCAGCGCTGACGTTTTCGATTATTTGCCGAAGTTCGGCCCACTCAGCTCCGGGCCCCAGTCTGCTCCCGATCCGAAAGTGATCGGGAAAGCTCTTTTCTCGCAGAATTGTGTCACCTGCCATCAAGCGACAGGCCTGGGTCTACCCGGTCAGTACCCACCGATAGCCGGTTCCGAGATCGTGTTGGGTGACGCCACCAATCGTTACATCGCGATTGTGCTGAAAGGACTACAAGGGCCCATAACCGTAAAGGGTGAAAGCTTTAATAATTCCATGCAGGCCTGGGAAGGGCAATACACGGATGCCCAACTTGCTGCCATCCTGACCTATGAACGTTCCGATTGGGGCAACAATGCGCCGCCGATCCCGCCTGAAGCAATAAAACAGGTGCGCGAGGAATTGAAGGATCGAAAAGAGCAATGGACTTACGCAGAGATCATGAAGATGCCGGGCAAAGACGTCGCTAAGGCCGGAGGGTCCGCACAACAGGCGGCGAATAAACCGGCGCCGGGTGCATCCCCCGCTGCCAGCGCTTCACCGGCTGCTCCTCAGCAAAAATGATGGTGGTGCCTAACATAATTGGTGCGGTGGAACCGATCTTTGGTGGGGCAGGACCTATCTTGGAAGTGCCAGAACCTATCTTTGGTGGGGCGAGGCTCCCGAACGGCCAAACAGCCTTGCAGAAACCCATGATTAATGTGGCCCTTGCAGGTTACCGTAAGAGACTCGCGCGCCGAGCCGTTGGCCTAGTGTGTGCCACGTTTGCCGGTCCGTCATTCTCCATCGTTGGAAGACATTCAGCTTCAACCGCTGCACAGCCCCCGTCCCAACGGCTCGGCGCGTCTATGGGCTTCGGTGGGATGCAAGGGCGGCACCCATCAAAGGTATCCGGAAAACCTCGTGACCGTTCGGGAGCCTCGCCCCACCAGTCTTGTGATAGCTCCTGGCCTCTGATGACAAATAAAGATTTTTTCGTACCGTACTTTAAATCCCCCGTCGTCTTCCTATGAGTTTCTGGCGATCTTCTTTTGCGCGATGCGGCTTGGTCTTGGCGGTTCTGTTAGCCGGACTTGGAACCTGCTGGGCCGATCCGCGGACGTCGAATCTTTGGTGGATGCCGGAGAACGCTAGCGAAGGGGGCGTATACATCGACCAGCTCATCTGGTTCATCCTCTTTCTTACCGGCGGTGTCTTTGTTCTCACTCAGGTCGTTTACATTTTCTTCATCATTAAATATCGGGCTCGGAAGGGTGTCCCGGCGACGTATAGCCACGGGAACAATCGATTGGAGATAATCTGGACGGCTATTCCGACCGCGATCTTCATCGGGCTGTGGGGATACAGCAATCATCTTTGGTGGGATGTGTTGCACTCAACTCCGCCGGCAAATTCGCTTCAGGTGGGAGTTGCGGCGTACCAGTTCGGCTTTTCTTTCCAGTACGCCGGCACTGACGGCAAGCTTGGAAAGGCTGAGGCCAGCTTTGTTTCCAACGATAACATGTTCGGAAATGATCCGAGCGATCCTGACGCGAAAGATAACTTCACTTCATCGGTTCTGGAGATCCCGGTCAACCGGCCTGTTCATATCCGGTTGGATTCCAAAGATGTCATCCACGCTTTTTACGTCCCTCAGTTCCGAGTTTATCAAGATATCGTACCCGGACGGATGATCGACTGGGTATGGTTCACGCCCACGAAAATTGGCAAATTTCAGCTCGCGTGTAGCCAGCTGTGTGGTTCTGGCCATTACAACATGAAGGCCGACATTGAGGTTGTATCTCAGGCGGATTTCGAGAAGTGGTATCAAGAAAAAGCGAAAGCGGTTCAACCACCGGCAGGGGCCAAACTCACGAGTGTAACCGAAACGAAAGATCAATAGTGTAAGTATGTCTCAAACGATTGCGCATAGCGGGGCTGAGACGCATACCGGAACGGCTCACCACCACGAGCTCAGCTTCTTCCACAAGTATATCTGGTCCGAAGACCACAAGACGATCGCGATCCAATATCTCTTCGCCAGTTTGTTGTTTCTCTTGGTTGGCGGACTGCTGGCGATGGGTGTGCGGTATCAATTGGCTTTTTCCGGTCAACCGATCCCATTGATTGGGACTTTGCTGCCGAGATGGTTGGTCACCGATGCAGGCGCCATTCAACCTCAGGGATACAACGGGCTGGTTACGATGCACGCCACTGTGATGGTCTTCTTGGTGGTGATGCCTCTGTTGGTCGGTGTCTTCGGAAATTTCCTGATCCCGCTTAAAATCGGAGCGCCGGACATGGCGTTCCCGTTCTTTAACGCTTTGTCGTTTTGGATGTTTTTCGTATCCGGGATCATTCTGCTTTTCAGCTTTTTTGTACCGACCGGGTTTCCCGCTGCCGGGTGGACCTCCTACGCGCCTCTATCGGCAAACGGCGCCTGGAACGGTAGCCAAGCCGGACAGAGCCTCTGGTGTGTCGGGATCTTCATTAACGGTCTGGCCTCGATTGCCGGCGCGGTTAATTACATCACTACGATCATCAATATGCGTGCGCCCGGCATGAAAATGTTCCGGTTGCCGCTTCCAGTTTGGGCTCTCTTCATCACCGCGATTTTGTTGCTGCTGGCGGTCCCTGTGCTCTCTGCAGCCGCGGCTATGCTCTTTTTCGACCTTAACTTTGGCACTTCATTCTTTGAGGCGAACCGTTATGGCCAGCCGTTGATGTGGCAGCACCTTTTCTGGTTCTTCGGCCATCCTGAGGTGTACATCTTGATTCTTCCGGCCATGGGCTTGGTCTCGGAAATGTTGGCTGTTTTCTCCCGCAAACCGATCTTCGGCTATAAGGCGATGGTCTACGCGATGGCCGCGATCGGAGTGCTGGGTTTCATCGTGTGGGGACACCACATGTTCGTGAGCGGTATGAACCTGATGCTATCGTCTGCGTTTTCGTTCTCGACCATGTTGATCGCCGTTCCGTCGGCAATTAAGACCTTCAACTGGCTAGGAACGGTCTGGGGTGGTTCGATCCGGTTTACTACCGCCATGTGTTTTGCGCTGGCCTTCGTGTCCATGTTCGTTATTGGCGGTCTTAGTGGGATTTACATGGCGTCCACCCCGGTCGACCTTTTCATCCATCACACTTATTTCATTGTCGCCCACATTCACTACGTTCTGTTTGGCGGCAGCTTGTTCGGGATCTTTGGAGCCATCTACTTCTGGTATCCGAAAATGTTCGGACGCATGATGAACGAATTCTGGGGCAAAGTGCATTTTGTTTTGTCGTTCATGTTTTTCAACCTGACCTTCTTCCCGATGCACAACCTTGGGTTGAACGGGATGCCGCGCCGAATCGCGGACCCAGGTTTGTATGATTTCCTTAAGAGTTCACAGCCGCTAAATATTTTTGTGAGCCTGAGCGCGTTCGGTTTGGGTTTGTCGACGCTGATCTTCTTCGTGAACTTCATCTACAGCATGTTCAAAGGACCGAAGGCGCCAAGGAATCCCTGGAATTCGACCACTTTGGAATGGACGCTGCCGTCGCCTCCCGGGCACGGGAATTTTCCTGTGACTCCGACTGTTTACAACGGTCCTTATGAGTATAGCGTTCCCGGAATGGACCAGGATTTTCTGCCTCAAAATCAGCCGGCGCCGGAGACCGCACGGGTGGCGGTGCATTAGGGCGCATCAGTGAACGATGGCTGCCTATTCGCTTCCGAAAAAACTACTGCATTGGTATGCTGTGGTGGCGGCGGCTAGCGTTTCGCTCCTGATTTGTAGCGGAGGTTTGGTGACCAGCCACGAAGCCGGGATGGCTGTTCCGGATTGGCCAAACACGTTTGGCTATAACATGTTTTTGTTCCCGGTATCCCGGTGGGTGGGGGGGGTATTCTTCGAGCATACCCATCGGTTAATCGCCAGCACGGTTGGTCTACTGACGGTGATTCTCTGCATTGCTCTGTTTGTTATCGAGAGCCGGCGCTGGGTTAAAACACTCGGACTCATTGCGGTTGGCGCGGTGATCGTCCAAGGAGTTTTGGGCGGTCTGCGCGTGACCGAAAACAACGCAGTCTTAGGTCTTTTTCACGGTTGTCTAGCGCAGAGCTTTTTCGCTTTGATGGCGACGATTGCGCTGGTTACTTCGCGCTTTTGGGAGCGTTTGGAAAGAGTGGGGACTGAGCCCCGCGCACGCGGGGCGCGGGAGCGGAAACGCAACGCCGCCCACCAATTACTAATCACGAATCACCAATCACTTCTCACGTCCTATCGCCGCTGGGTTGTGGTCGTAACCGGCATGGTGTTCCTGCAACTCGTCCTCGGAGCTTCTATGCGTCATTCGCACGCCGGACTCTCCATCCCCGATTTTCCCTTCAATTACGGGCATTTCTTCCCGCCGTTGGATGCAGCCAGCATCGATAAAATTAATCAGGCGCGTGGCGCTGCTGCGCAGCCGTACACGTCGGCCTGGCTGATTTTGCTGCAGTATGTCCATCGGGTTTGGGCCGTGCTCATCGTTGCCGGCCTCGTTTTCACCTCGATTCGGCTGTTACGGAACCGGTTCTTACCCCTTTTCTTCCGGCGATGTGCCAGCGTGTGGATTCTGCTGGTCTTCATCCAATTTTGCCTGGGCGCCTGGACGGTATTGAGTAATAAGGCCGCTGATGTCGCTACCGCTCACGTCTTCTGTGGAGCATTAACGCTAATGCTGGGCGTCTTGCTTGCAGTCAGCCTTAGCGGGCTGTCGCATTATAGTCACAAGGTATTATCGCATTCTAGCCTGTCCCAGAGTATAGAGCTGGGAACCGTATGAGTACACTCTCGGAACAGACGCACGTGCCGTCGTTGAACGAGCCTGCGCCAAAGGTACCTGCAAGCAGCTTGGTTAACGATATCTTGGTGCTCACAAAGGCTCGCCTAACCTCGATGGTTCTGGTCACGGCGCTGATCGGCTTTCTGTTCGGTTGGCGTGGTCCACTCAATTGGTTGTTGCTCTTTCATACTCTTTTCGGAACTCTTTTGGCGGCAGCCGGCGCTGCTGCGCTAAATCAGGTATTTGAATCGGACTACGATGCCCGCATGCGCCGAACAAAGAATCGTCCGATCCCGACGCACCGGATTTCGCGGGATAGCGGACTGTTTATCGGGATTGTCACCAGCGCCGTCGGCATTGTCTATCTGAGCCTGACGACGAACCTGTTGGCGGCTCTGCTGGCCGCGCTGACCATCGGCACTTACGTGTTGGTTTATACGCCGCTGAAACGAGTGACAACCCTGAACACAATCGTTGGAGCGGTCCCTGGCGCTCTGCCGCCAGTGATTGGTTGGGCCGCGGCCCGCGGTGACGCAAGCATAGAAAGCTGGCTGCTGTTCACCATCCTCTTTCTTTGGCAGATGCCGCATTTCCTAGCGATCGCCTGGTTGTACCGGGATGATTACCGTCGAGCCGGCTTCCGCATGCTTAGTAGCCAGGATACTGAATGCCGTCTCACCGGGCGGTTAGCTCTGCTTTATAGCATGGGACTGACGTCGGTTAGCCTGCTGCCTTTCGCTTTAGGGCTGACCAGCTTTTGGTATGTCCCCGTGGCCTTGGTGACTGGTGTCGCTTTTTCGGTCGTGGCCTTTGTATTTGCTTTGCACGGCACCGAACGCGCCGCTCGCCGACTCTTCCTGATGTCGATCTGTTATTTGCCGGTCACGCTTGGCTGCCTGGTCTTGGCGCGAGCGTAAATGGACGAAGAACTAAAAAAACGTAACCGCCGAATGTTGATCATTTTAGTAATTTTTGCTGTTCTTCTAACCCTGCTCGTCCTCGCTTGGAAATTGTCAATCTATCATAAAGCCTGACTATGAGTGCGTCTGCCATCGCTATTGATTCTGTTCCCCATAAAGCTGGTCCGAATGTCGTTCGTTTCGGCATGATCACGTTTCTGGCTTCAGAGGCGATGCTGTTTTCAGGCCTGATTTGCGGATACATGGTGCTCCGCGCGGGAGCCGGCGCCGCTTGGCAGATGCCCGAAGGCTTAAAAGGTGGCTTTGTTCTGGTCAAGACGATCGCCGCCACGCTCTGCCTCATCGCCAGCAGTTTTACTTTGCACTTCAGCGAGGCGCGTCTCATCAAAGGGACTCGCTACGGCAAGCTGCTGCTGGTCCTTACGATCGCGCTGGGCACACTCTTCCTCTGCAACCAAGCCGATGAGTGGAAGAACCTTTTTCACGAAGGTTTCTGGTTCAATACTGCGGGTATCATGGGTTCATGCTTTTTTGTGCTGACCGGATTTCACGGCTGTCACGTTGCCATTGGTGTAATCCTTTTGATCGTAAGTCTGATCAGAGCGTTGACCGGTAACATCACGCCCACCAAGCACGGGTTCCTCGAGTGCACAGGTCTTTATTGGCACTTCGTTGATATCGTGTGGGTGTTCCTGTTTACGATTCTGTATATCCTGTAGCGCTCGCTATAAAGATTTCGCTCCTACAGAGCTAGGATCGCGATATCGCAAAATGTTCAACCTCCCCGAAGCGAGTGGCGGATATCTGATCTACTGAGGTTGCCTGGGAGCAGCCACCAGCCGATCATAAAATTCGGTGCGACCTTCACGATCTCCCCTCTACCAGATCGTTGGCGCGACGGTTCTTCTTTTAGTGGCCGGAATCATCTTCATTCCTGCGTATCTTTACTGGAATCACTCGATCCAACGCTCAGTGGCGCCGCTGCCAGACTGTGGTGCGGCGCCTCGCTTCGAATCCAGCGATCAACTTGGCCGCTCGATTGGAACTAAGGAATTATCAGGAACCATTTGGGTAGCAGGTTTAATCAAAAATGCGAAGCCAGGTGAGGCCGAAGAGTTCTGCAGCAAGTGCGCGGAGCTGGATCAGAACTTTGGGGCAGCAAAGGTAATAACGCTGATCACATTCTTTGTTGGGGCCGACAAAAACCAAGTTGAAGATTACGCTCGGCGTTACGAAGCGTCTGACCGTTGGCGGTTCATTCCTATCTCAGAGGGAGACTCCTCGACACTCGTGCAAGACTGGGGCTCCGCCGGTGCCGGATGCCGTCGAGAGATGCAGGGGCAAAGCCTGTTTCTATTGATTGATCAACGAGGCGAAATCCGCGAGGTGTACGATGCTTCCGCACCGGAGCTTGTTCAGAGCATCCTGTTCGACGCCGGAAATCTTTTGCGCGCTGAACATCTAGCTCCGTAACCGCGAATCTTTATCGATTGCGTGACCGTTCGAAATAGCACACTGTCTTTGCATGAGGCT
>Ga0213876_10001812_pt1 | contig 12918 bp, 11 predicted proteins | sample BarmaccomBMRX_R9_FD_160113 | JGI IMG/M metagenome (GOLD analysis project Ga0213876, IMG submission 160113) | Root-associated microbial communities from Barbacenia macrantha in rupestrian grasslands, the National Park of Serra do Cipo, Brazil - RX_R9 | ecosystem: Host-associated > Plants > Roots...
GCGCTTAAGTTACGGTTCTCACGCCGAACGCCTGCCGGCAAAGCCGGCGCAAGATCCGTAGCCCCCGGCTTCAGCCGGGGGTTTGCGAAGGCATCCATCTTGTGAGCCCGCTTCAGCGGGCGAAAGAGAGAAGGCGAACGCATGCTTACTTCGCCCACGGCGCCTTCTCCTTTTTCAGGAACGCCGCCATCCCGCCCTGCCCCTCGGACGAAACTCGCCGCGCGGCGATCGCCTCGATCGTGTACGGAATCGCGTCGATCAGCTCGTGCGACGCAACGTGCGCGATCAGTTTCTTGCACTCGCGAACGGCTTCCGGTCCCGACGATTTCAGTGCCGCGATCGTTTCCGCCAGAGCAGCATCGATATCGTCGACGACGCGATGCACCAGTCCCATTCGCAACGCGCGTTCGGCGTCGAAGCGTTCGCCGGTCAGGAACAGCGCACGCGCGTGCGTCTCCCCGATCTTGGCGATGACGTACGGCGAGATCACCGCCGGCAGGATTCCGAGTTTGACCTCGGACAATCCGAACTTCGCGTCACGCGACGCGATGGCGATGTCGCAGACCGCGACCAGCCCAACGCCGCCGCCGATCGCCGCGCCTTGAATCCGTCCGATGACCGGCAGCGGACATTCATTGATCAGCGCGTACATGCGCGCCAGTTGCGACGAGTCGCGGACGTTCTCATCGCGCGTGTAGCTGACCATGCGCGACATCCAGTTGAGGTCTGCGCCCGCGCAGAAATTCGCGCCGGTGCCGCGCAGCACGACCACGCGCGCCGTGCTCGCGCCGAGGCCGCCGAAGAGATCGATCGCCTCAGCGATCAGCTCATCGTTGAAGGCGTTATGAACGTCGGGCCGGTTCAGCGTGACGGTGAGGACACCATCCGCTTCCTCGACGAGGAGAGTTTTGTAATTCATGCGGCGGGGATTGTATGCGGGGCAGCGAACGTAGCGCTGGCCGTCGGCGCTACGTTCGCTGCGCTACGAATCAGTGCTTTGCTGACCGTTTCCTCGGTGTCGATGAGAACGTGTAGCTCGGCGTCAGCGTGTACGCGCCGGTCGCGCCGACGGTGCCGTTCGCCTCGACCTTCACAAAGATCGCGATGTTGCCCGGCGGCAGGAGCGTGGGGAAAAAGTTCGCGCTCAAGGTCGCCGAGCTGTTCGCCGCAATGTTCTGAACGACCGTGGTTGTGAGACTGCTCGACATCGTCACCTTCAGCGGCGTATCCGTCGCCGTCACCGACACCGCGACCGGCGACGTATTGGTCGTGAACGTGTAGAAGTCCACGTCGCTCGCGCTGCAGATCTTTGCCGCAATCGTCTGCGCGCTCATGACGTTGCCGAATGCCGTCGCCTGCGTGTCGTTCGGCTCGTAGTTGTCTGTGCAGGGTGCGACGAAAGCGCCGCCATTCGAGATCAGCACGAAGTTCTGCGACGTCGAGCGCGTGTCGCCGATCGCGCCCTTCACGATAAAGTGATACGTCCCCGGGGCCGCGTTCGCGATCTCCACTTCCTCGGTCGTGTCGGTATTGTTGACGCCCCTCGTCGCCGGCGTGTTGGGATTGTTCTTGTCGAGTACGTACGGACGCACGGTCGCGCCGGACGGATCGACCACCCGCAGATCGAGGTCGTTCACGAGAGTCTTGCCCGTGAGCAACGCATCATCGTCGTCAGGCAGCGGATTTGGCTGCAGCAGAACTTCCGGATCGAACCATCCGAGGACGACACGCAGTTTCTGGGATGCCGCGAGCGTGACTGGCAGATCGATCTCCTGCCCGTTCGCAACCGTTCCCGTCCTGATGCGCGAGCCGGTACCGTTGTCATCGCGGATCAGATCGGCCGACGCCTTCGCATCGGCCAGGCCGAAGCCGAACGTGTAATCGGGACCGGCGTTGCCGAGGTCGTCGGCGCCGGCGATCAGCAGCGTCTTGAGCATCGGCGCGTCCGGCGTCTTGCCGAACGTCTTACGGAACTGCTGCGTCAACAAACCCGCGATGCCGGTGACAACCGGCGCCGACATCGACGTTCCCTGAATCGAGGCGTAGCCGTTGCTCGGAAAGGTCGAGAACTGGTCGGTGCCCTTGGCCACGAGCTCTGGCTTGACGCGGCCATCGAGCGTCGGTCCGCGCGAGCTGAACGAGGCGATCGCGAAGCCGACCGGCTGGATGGCGCCCACCGTCACCGAATTCTTCGTGCTGGCCATGAGGCCGACGCTGGTCGATGCCGTATGCGTCGGGTGCTTGTCATTCTCGCAATATTTTTCACCCGCCGAGGTCTGGCCGGCGGAACAGTTGAACGGCGCAGTCGCCGGGCAATCGGCGCCGGTTCCATTCTGCGAATAGCAGAATGTGTGCGAGTCGACCTGGTTCGTGTCGTAGTTGTAGTGTTTATGCGGTGACCACGGCTGCTGGAGAGAGGGATTGCCTTCCAGCGCATCATTGCCGGCCGCATGGACGATCAACGGCTCACCGGCGGCGTGCATCACCTGATCGTAGGGCTCCGATTCCAGACCGCTGTAGCCGCCCAGGTATTCACCGGCGCCGTACCAGACAGTGCCTTGCCAGCTCAGCCCGTAGTCCCACGAATTGTTGTCGGCAGCGCTGCCGAACGACCCGAGCGCCGCCTTCGCAGACATCAGCAGATCGAAGCGATCGCCAACGTTCGCGTCGAATGCCTGCAGTGTGGCCGCGGGCGACATCCCTTTTGCCGCCGCGTTCAGACCGGCGGCGACCATCGTGCCGGAGACGTGCGTAGCGTGGCTGTTGACCGGACGCTTCGAGTCGAAGTGGCTGACCACGCGGCCGCCAAACTCAGAATGCGCGACGTCGGGCGTGCCGTCCGGCTCGAAGATCGATAGGACGACACCGTTGCCGTTCAGGTTGTACGGGGCGCTGAAAAGCGGCGTGACGTTGGAGATCTGCGCGGCCACCGCATTGAGACTCTTGATGTGCAGAGGCGGTCCGTACACGCCGAATACGCGTTCGTCCTGCGCCAGCGTCAGCGTGGCTGATGACGGAACTCGCACCGTCAAACGTTGCCGGCCCGCGCTGGCGACCGCAAACGGCGTGTCGATCGATCCGCCGACTGCTTCGATTGCCGACTGCGCCTCTTCGAACGTCACATCTTTCTGAAAAAGGATCCGCAGCCGCGCGAACGCTTTCCCCTTCGTTACCTCGGCATACGCGTCGCGAGCGATCTTGTGCGATGCGTCGTACGCGCGCAGCGAACGGATGCGCGCATCGGTCGGAACCGCGGCGCCGTCGCGAATCCGGACCAGGTAGCGATGACCCGCCATCGGCTCCTGCACATCGATCCCCTCGGCGGCCAGCTCCGCGCTGGCAGCGGCGTCGAGCGGCGTGTCGCTCTCGAGGATGTAGTGACGCATCGGCGCCAACCGGTCCGGCGGTAGCGCCTGAGCAACGATCGGCAACAGCAACAGCAGGAAAGCAAATGCAAGTCGATGGCGCGTGAGCATTGTGAGGTCGGTCTCCGTTATGTCGATTGAGCGGCGGAACGTCACGCGCGATGGGTTGATTGCTTTCGATCAGGGCGTAACGGCTTGTTCACAATAAAAAGTGGTGCCCGAGGTCGGACTCGAACCGACATGAGGGTTAACCTCGGCAGATTTTGAGTCTGCTGCGTCTGCCATTTCGCCACTCGGGCCAGACGAAACTCTAGCTTGATGGATGACTTGCCTTGAAGCAAAATCCTAAGCGCGCTGGAAAGTAAGGATTGATTGATGCGGTTACTCGAAAGCAGCAACTGAGGAACGCAAACGCGATCAGCCAGCAAATCGCTTCCCGTCTTCTCGCTTTCACGATGGCCTCGTGGGAAACCCTCCGGTCCGTAAGGCATTGCGCCGAAAACGGTGTGCACCGGGGGGCGACACGCCATGGGGAAGCAAACCGCGTTCAACGGTGTCGTGAGACGGCCCAAGAGCCACGCCGCCAGCTCTCGCTCATCAAGCGAGCAGAATCTGAAAATCGCTATTCTGGCTCGCAAGTCGCGCAAGCAGACCTGAACGTTTCCGAGGCGCTGCTAGTCGTACCCCAGGACGAGTAAGACCCATCGCAGTCCCAAATCTGCTGCCCGACTAGAACCCGAGGCGCGCACCCTCCCTCGGACGTGCACGCAATGAATCGGTTGTAGTAGTCGATTTCAGTTGATCTTTCGCCGCACGCGTGAGCAGAGTGCTTCAAACCTGGCACGGCGAGCAGGACGATCGCAAGAATAGTGATACGGAACACTGAACCTAACGGAGATTTCATAAAGCCTCCTTTACCGTGTCGGACGACTACGGGAGGCTACCATAATCGTTCAGAAAGATGTTGATCCGGCGGGCGCCCTGTCTATCGCCGGAGACCTACTGCGCTGCGGTTTCACTCCACCGCTTCGCGGCGCCATGCAACTCATCATCTGTCAAAACACGATTCGTCGACTTCGCGAGCTGGAAAATCTCCTTCGCCAGCCCTTCGTCTTGGGGATAGCCCTTCGCGTCGAGCCAGTAGATCACGTTCGAGAGTCCACACATCGGACCCACTTCGATGATCTGCTCGAGACCGAACATACCTGCCGGGACTCCCGAGTAAACGCGGTCGGCCAGCCACTCGCTTCCCTTTTTCTTCGCTTTGATGATGGCCGCGGCGTGAACCCCGGTTCCGGTGCGGAAGGCATCACGCCCGAAAACGGGATACTGATCCGGCAGCGGAATGTGAACCGCCTCGGAGACAAAGCGCACGTACTCGGGCAGTTTCGTGAGGTCGTTGTCGATCCACTCCATCAGCTTCAGATTCACCATCAGCAGATCGATGGGCGTGTTGCCGACGCGCTCGCCGATCCCCGCCGCCGAACCGTGAATGCGATCCGCGCCCGCTTCGATCGCAGCGATCGAGTTGATGACGCCGAGCCCGCGATCGCTGTGCCCATGCCAGTCGATCCTCACCTCGGGATTGACGCGATCGACGACCTCGCGCACGAACCGAATCAGATTGCGCACGCCCCACGGCGTGGCGTGCCCGACCGTGTCACAGACGCAGACCCGCTTCGCCCCCGCCTCGATCGCCGCCGTGTAGAGCTTCTCCACATCCTCCGGCTTGGCGCGCGTGGTGTCCTCGGTGACATACATGACCGGCAGCCCCTCGGTCACCGCAAACCGCACCGCCTTGGCCGACTGCTCGATGACCCAGTCGAGATCCCACTCCTCCGCAAACTGCCGGATCGGCGACGATCCGATGAATGTACACGCCTCGATCGGAATCCCGACGCGCTGCGAGATCTCGACGATCGGCCGGATGTCGTTCTCATGAGTCCGCGCCGCGCAATTCGCCGCGACCTTCAGCTTCGCATCGACGATCTCCCGCGCCAGCCGCTCCACCGACTTCTGCACCTGCGGCCCCGCTCCCGGAAGCCCAATGTCCGAGGTATCGACTCCGATCTCATCCTGAAAATGCAGGATCCGAATCTTCTCCTCGATCGGAGGATCGGTCACCGAAGGCGACTGCAACCCATCGCGCAACGTCTCATCATCAAACTGAATCTTCTTCGACGCCGGCCTGCCAGCCCGTTCGGAGCCGAGGTTCCAGTCGTAAATGAGGTCGTGAAGGGTGTCGGTCATCGGGCGTCGATGATAACGCGACAGGGAACGGTTCACGCGGGGCTCGCGGAGAGGCGGAGAACAAATTCTTTTCTCCGCGTGCTCCGCCTCTCCGCTAGCTCCGCGTGACCGGCTTAGTTGTTGCTCTCCCCATGCTCGTGGTCGCTTTCGAAAAGGCTCCGCCTGACGCGCGGCTCGTGCTGCCGGTTCCCATTCGTGAGCTCGGACTGCGGCTGGAGGAATCGCCGGTCGCGGAGTACGTCCGCCGGTTGTACGAGGAGCTCGAGGCGGCTGGCCTTCATCACTACCGCCCGCGCTGCTACCTCTCCGACGAATGGGGCTGCCCTTCCGAGGAACCGGTCATCGGCATCCCCTTCTATCTCGGCGACCCGCGGGTGCGCCGCATCGAGGATGCCATCAACGACATCGAGAACGAGCGCGAGATCATGATGTATCTCCGCCACGAGGCAGGCCACGCCTTCAACTATGCGTACGACCTCTATCGCACCGACGAGTGGCATGCGCTCTTCGGATCGTTCCGCCGTCCCTACCGCGACGACTATCCCTTCGTTCCCTTTTCGCGCGACTACGTGCGCCACATCCCCGGCTGGTATGCGCAGAAGCATCCTGATGAGGATTTCGCCGAGACGTTCGCAGTCTGGCTCGATCCCGACTCGCACTGGCACAGCCGCTACGCAAACTGGGGAGCGATGCGCAAGCTGCTCTACATCGACCGGATCGCGCACGAGGTCGGCGACGTGCCGCCCCCACATCCCAGCGGCGAGACCGACGTCACCGTCGATGAGATGGAGCAGACCGTCGAGCAGTTCTACCGCGACGTTCACGCCGACGAGTCGGAGATGATCGCCGGCCTCGCGCTCGACACCGACTTGAGCGACATCTTCGTCGATCCCTCCCGCCGCCGCGAAGGGCTGGAGTACCGCCCTGCCGCGGAGCTGCTGGCCGAGCATCGCCGCGACATCATCGACAAGGTCAACGAATGGACCGGCGTCCGCCGCACGCTGGTGCGCGCGCTGGTCGTGGCCGCCGAGGAGCGCGTCCGCGAGCTCGGCCTGCTTGCGCAACGCGACCGCAGCCGCTCCGAAATGATCGAGCTCACTGTCTACATCACCGCGCTGTCGATGACCTTTCTCACCGGAAAGCGTCCGCTGCGCCACAGGAAGGTTCCATGAAAATCGCAGTGCTCTTCGGGCAGTTCGAAGACTACGAAGAACAGCCCGGCGCGGACCTCGAGGCCGCAAAGCCGAAACGGAAACGCCGGAAGAAAAAGAAGACGGACGTCGAGGCGATCACCGACTCCCTGCGCGAGCTGGGACACGACGCCAATCCCTTCCCGATCGACGGCCGTCCGCAGACGCTGGCCCGCTTGGCGCGCGCGGACGCCGATCTCTGTTTCAACCTCATCGAGTCGTACAACGGCGACGACACGATGGAGATGCACTTCGCCGCCTACCTCGACCTGATCGGCAAGCGCTACACCGGAGCCGGGCCGCAGGGGTCGTACCTGGCCATGGACAAGGGCATCGCCAAGACCATCATCCGCGACCACGGCCTCTTCACTCCCTACTCGATGGTGGTCAACAAGGGTCTCGTCGGCCATGCGCAGGACATCCGTTTCCCGGTCATCGTCAAGCCGGCCACCGAGGATGCATCGAAAGGGATCGACGCCTCGGCGGTGGTGTCGTCGATCAAAGATCTATTCGAGCGGATCTCGTACATCCACGACGAGTTCGACGCCCCCGCGCTGATCGAGGAGTACATCGAAGGCCGCGAGATCTACGCCGCAGTCCTCGGCAACGAGCCCCCCGAGGCCTTGCCGCTGATCGAGCTGGACCTATCGAAGCTGCCGAAAGGAACCCCGAAGATCGCCAGCTACGAGGTGAAGTTCGACGAGAGCACCGAGGCCTACAAGAAGACGAGGTCAGCCCCCGCGCGCGACCTCGACGAGGATGTCGTCACCGAGATCCAGCGCGTAGCGATCACCGCCTTCCGCGCCCTCCACCTCCGCGACTACGCCCGCATCGACCTCCGCCTCGGCGCCAACGGCCGCATCTACCTCATCGAAGCCAACCCCAACCCCTGGCTCGACCCCATCGCCGAATTCGCGATGGCGGCTAAGGAGTCGGGCCGGTCCTACACGCAGATGATCGACACGATCGTAAAGGCGGCGGTGGGGCGGCGGAAGTAGGAGGCGAGAGCCCCTTGCATCATCGAGCCACTGGGGCGGAAGGCTCCTCAAGAAGCACCGTGGACCAAATCGTAACTTCCGTAATCACGACGGCGAGAAGCGCGCTGAGGATGAGGCGTGTGTCGAGATACATCGCCGCGAGGCAACCAACGACGTCCACGACGACGCAGCCGAGCAGCATTGGCACACGATGCGAGGACGCGATACCGCGGAAAAGAAGTACGAGAATGACGTTTAAAAGCAACCGTCCGAAAACAAACCACGCCAAAGCCGCCGACGCAATCCCGACGGCATCCCGAATGCCGACAATTCTCATCGACGTCCCGCCCACCGTGGCGAGAAAGACGGGATAGAACAGAAGTGCGATCAGGCGGCGAAGCGTCTTTACGCGCATCACGGCTTTGACGAAGCGCGTGCAATCCGCGTTTCGGTCCGCCGCTCAGAAGCGGAGAAGGGCGTCAGGAGGTTTTGCGCGCGAGGAGCGTAACGGGGCGGAGTGAGCCGAACGTCACGATCGCGAGGAAGATCGACGCGATCGCTGATCCGACGGAGCGCGAGGTGCAGCCGGTTGCGGCGAAACTTTCGACGTATTCGCGGCCGTGGCGGATGTCGTCGATGATTGCCTCGCCGCCCGGTTTGAGGACGCGCGCGATTTCGCCGATGGCCTGGCGCCGTCCGGCCGCGTCGTAGACATTGTGGATGGCCGAACAGGAAACGATCACGTCGAACGTCGCGTCGGGGAACGGGATCTTGCGCATGTCCGCGGTCTGCACGTCGACGCGGTACGCGACTCCCTCCGCTTCCGCATTCTGCATCGTCGCCTCGGGACGATTGCCAGACAGATCCTCGGCCTGCCAGAGATCGATGCCGGAGGCGCTGCCCGTTGTCAGGCGTTTCGCTGCGCCGACCAGCATCAGTCCGCGTCCGCAGCCGACGTCGAGTACGCGTTCGCTCCCGGTCCAGCGATGGTTGTCGAGCAACTGCTCGCGCGTGCGCATCTTGCCGATCTTGCTGTCGTACAGCATCCAGAGCGCCATCAGAAAGCAGCTGGCCGCGGGCCATGGCGCGATGTGCGAGAGCGGAAGGATCACGCCGCCGCCTCCGATGTTGCCGGACCACCAGCCCATTCGCGCCGTGATCCAAATGAGGAATCCGGCCACGGTCACGAGCAGCAGATTGCGGATCACGCCGGGCGCATCGACGCCATAGTCGGGAGTCTTCATGACGTTACTGTAGCGTTTTCGTCGGGCGCGCAGCCGATGTGCTAAAAGGCGCCGAGGAGCGATTAACCATGAAAACCATTGCCAATCTCGCAGCCGCATTGCTGCTCGCCACCGCAGCGTTTGCTGCCGACGTCCCCGCGCCCGCTCCGCCGGCCGAGGGAACTGCGGCGCCGAAGTTCAACCTGCCGAGCCAGGATTCGCCGTCCGTTTCGCTCGATCAGTTCAAGGGCAAGTGGGTCGTCCTCTACTTCTACCCGAAGGACTTCACCTCGGGGTGCACGCTCGAAGCGCACAACTTCCAGCGCGACCTTGCCAAGTACGAGGCCAAAAACGCGGTCATCGTCGGCGTCAGCGAAGACAACGTCGAATCGCACAAGGGCTTCTGCACGAAAGAGGGACTCAGTTTCAAAGTCCTCGCCGACACGGCCGAGCACAACGTGGCCACGAACTACGGCTCGGTGATGGTGCATGACGGCACGACCTACGCGTCGCGCAACACGTTCCTCATCGATCCGAACGGCGTGATCCGCAAGGTCTACCTGAAAGCGAAGCCGGCCACGCACAGCGACGAGGTCCTGGCCGATCTCGATGCTCTGCAAGCGAAGAAATAGCTGGTAAGGTGCGCGCGGAGGCTTTCATGTCAAAGATCAATGGAGAAAAAGCGCGCGCCTCGATCGAGTCGCGCCGCCGTGCCGCGCAGCGCGAGAAGGATCGCGCGAAGAAGGCGGAGATCGCCGCGGCCACGGCCGCACATCCTGCTGCGAAGAAAAAGAACGCGAAGTAAAAACGCACGAGCTTCGGCGGCTGTCTTCCTGAGCCGCCGAAGCTCGGAGGCGAAGCCGGAGCAGCGGAGGACGGTCGAAGGACCCCCAGCCGGTAGCCCCGGGCGGGCGGCGCGTAACATTCAAAGTCGCGCGATTTGAAAAAACGGTTAGCAGCGGGAGGTCCTTCGACCGTCCTTCGCTGCCTCGGCTTCGCCGACGCAAGCTCCGGCGGCTCAGGATGACAGCCCAAATGCAGACACTCCTCGTCGTCGATGACGACCCCACCGTCGGACTCGGGCTCGCGGTTGCGCTCGAGCGCAACGGACGGCGCATCATCGTTTGCCGCGATCTCGAATCGGCGCAGATCATCCTCGGCTCTGAGCCGGTCACGGATATCGTCACGGACGTCAAGCTCTCCGGCCCGTTCCGTTTCGAAGGGCTGGACTTCATCACCGAGATCATGAGCGTCGCTCCCTCGGCGCGCGTGATCCTGATGACCGGGCACAGCTCCGAAGAGTTGGTGGCCGAGGCCGAGCGCCGCGGCGCGGATGCGGTGTTGTCGAAACCGTTCGGCACCGAAGTCCTGGAGCCGCTGCTGAGCGACGCGTCCGGCGACGAGGTGCCATCGCTGGTGATGGTGCCGACGCTGGATGAGGTCATCGTCAGCGACGATCTGCGTCCGCGCTTTCAGCCGATCGTGTTGCTTGCCGATCGATCGATTCATGCGGTCGAGTCGCTGGCACGATACCGGGCCGGCGCACCATTCGTTCGTCCGGATTTGCTGTTCGAGTACGCGACGCGGCGCAAGGATGTCGCCCGGCTCGAAGCGGCCTGTATCGAGACGACCATGCGCGCGGCGGTGACGTTTCCCGAATCGATTCGCCTGTTCCTCAACATCCATCCCGCCGCGCTCGACGACATCGGCATCGCCGCGACGCTGGCGGCGTCCGCGCGGCAAAACGGAGTCGACCTCGCGCGGGTCGTGCTCGAAATCACCGAGCAGCAGGAGCTTCGCCAGACGCCTTCCCTCTTCGAGGCCATCGAACAACTTCGCAACCTCGGCGTCCGCTTCGCCTTCGACGACGTCGGCGTCGCCTACTCGCATTTGCCGTTGATCGAGAAAATCCGTCCGGCGTATCTGAAGATCAGCCAGCTCTTCGGAACGCAATTCGAATCCGATCCGACCAAACTGAAGATCATCCGCAACATCGTCGCGCTAGGCGTCGAGTTCGACTGCGACGTGATCATCGAAGGGATCGAGGATGCATCCTCCGAGATCGCCGCACGCGACCTCGGCATCAAGTTCGGACAGGGGTATTTGTTCGGGCGGCCGGAGGATGCACCGTAGCGCCAGCGCTTTCGCCCCGAATCATCGCGTAGATCGTTGGGGTCACGACAAGCGACAACATCAGCGCGAAGAGCAGCCCTCCGATAACGCAGATGGCTAGGGGCTGGAGCAACTCGGAGCCGGAGCCGAGGGCTAGCGCGAGTGGCAGCATGCCGAGCATCGCGGCGAGGGACGTCATCAGCACGGGGCGGAAGCGGCGGCGGCCGGAGCGGAGGAGGGCGGTGGTGAGGTCCTCGCCGGCGCGGAGGTGGTCTTCGACGGTGTCGAGCATCAGGATGCCGTTCTTGGAGACGATGCCGACGATCATGATCAGGCCCATCATCGAGACGACGTTCAGCGTCGTGCCCGTGATGAGCAGCGCGGCCAGGCTGCCGGAGAGCGCGAGGACCGCGCCGGCGACGATGGCCGCGGGATGCGCGAACGAGCGGAACTCGATGACCAGCACAAGGAACACGAGCGCGATGGCCAGGCCAAGGGCGACGAGAAGCTCGCGGAAAGAACTCTGCTGCTCCTGATAGAGGCCGCCGTACTCGATGGTCGTACCAGCGGGGAGATGGAGGTCGCTGGCAAGGCGCGACTTGATCTCGGTGATAGCCGAGCCGAGGTCGCGGCCTTCGAGGCGCCCGGTGACGGAGACGGCTTGCCGCAGCCCTTCGCGGTTGATCTCCGTCTGGCCCGCGTCATAGTTGATCGTCGCGATCTGATCGATGCGGACGTAGCTGTTCGACGTTGGCGCCTTGATCGGTAACGCGCGCAGGTCCTCGAGTTGCGGCCGCGGCCCGCCGAGAAGAACGCGAACGCCGACGGTGCGTCCGTGCTCGATCACGTTCGAGACGACTTCGCCGCCGAGCGCTGTCGTCATCGCTTCGTTGACATCGGCCGCAGTGACGCCGTACAACGCCGCGCGCTGCGGATCGATCTGGAAGACGACTGCCGGACCGCTGACCACGATGCCGTTGAACACGTCGACGACGCCGCTGACTTTGCGGATCGATGCGGCGATCGCATCGGCGGTGCGATGCAGGGCGGCGGCATCTTCGCTGAAGACGCGGATCTCGATCGGCTGCGGCGAGCTGACCAGATCGCCGATGAGGTCGGAGAGGATGCCGAGGAACTCGACGCGTAAGGCCGGTTCGCTCGACTCGATCTTGCGGCGCAACTCGCTCGTGACCGCATCCGTCGAAGCGGAGTCTTTCAACTTCACGGCGAAGTCGCCGGTGTTCGGCTCCGTGACGCCCGCTAGTCCCAGCTGCGCTCCGGTCCGGCGCGAATAGCCATCGACTTCCGGTGTCTCTTTCAACATCGCCTCGACGTGGCGCAGCATGCGGTCGGTCTCATCGAGCGAGGCGCCGGGCGGCGCGACGTAATCGAGGATGAAGCCATGCTCCTCGAACTCGGGGAGGAACTCCGATCCGAGGCCTTTGTAGATGAAGAACGTGAGGACCGCGAGGACGCCGATCACGATGAGCACCATGCCGCGGCGCGCCAGCGCATGCGCGAGCAGCCATTCGTAGCTGTTGATCAGGCGCGTGAGCAGCCGGCCGTGTTTTTCCTCTTCGTCGTCGTCCGCTCCTTCGGCGCTGGCCGGGACGCGAATGAAACTCTCGGCCAGCACAGGCGTGAACGTCAGCGCGAGAAAGAGTGACGTCAGCAGCGCCACGCTCATCGTCAGAGCGAGCGATCGGAAGAAGACGCCGGTGATGCCCGTGAGCAGCGCCAGCGGCAGGAAGACGACCACCGGCGTGATCGTCGAGCCGATGATTGGCCCGGCAATTTCGCT
>Ga0213876_10001813_pt1 | contig 12918 bp, 9 predicted proteins | sample BarmaccomBMRX_R9_FD_160113 | JGI IMG/M metagenome (GOLD analysis project Ga0213876, IMG submission 160113) | Root-associated microbial communities from Barbacenia macrantha in rupestrian grasslands, the National Park of Serra do Cipo, Brazil - RX_R9 | ecosystem: Host-associated > Plants > Roots...
GCGTAATAGCGAGGCAGACCACTGTGCAAGGGATAGCCACCGCGAGGATGATTTTTGAAACTGGGCGAAAACGCGGCCAGACGAACCAGGAATAACCAGCGTACGCAAGTACCCAGAAGAAGATGGATCCGCCTAACATCCAGATATCGGGGTAATTCGCAAACCAGCTGGCCAGCGTCTCTTCGTCTGGCTCAACGCCGGCGGTTTGCAAAACAAGATTAAGGTTGTGTTTAGCAGGTTCGAACCCCGGAGCCAGGGCCAACGCTCTTTTGAAATTCAACACCGCTCGCCCTTTGTCATCGAGTTTTAAGTAAGTGTTGCCTAAATTATAGAACAGTTCGGGACTTACGTTTCCGGTAGCGGCCAACTGCGCATAGTCTGCGCGCGCTTGGTCGAATTTTCCGGCCGCGAACTCCTGATTCGCCTGATTCCAGAGGACGGGATCTGCGTTCGAGTTGGTAACCGCGATAAACAGTACTAACCATCCGATCCGTAACCAGTTCACGACGTTTTTTCCCATTCGTGCAGGGTTTCTCTGATTCCGATGCGGTCCATGGGGGTAATTGGCGAGAAACGATGGGCGTAAACAAGATCGCTCCGTTTGGCCACCAGCTCTAACAATCTCGTTCGCAAAGGATCTGATACATTTCTTTCTCGCACGGCCTCTTCGGCCGTTATCTGTCGGGTGGCCTCCGGCGATCGAAGAAGGAAATCCACCTCGATTAGCCGAGTTGCCGCGCACAACACACTCTCGGCATCCTGACTTTTAAGGTCGCGGTAAAGCCGGCGCCGTTCTCGGCGAAGTGCCCTGACATTAGCGTGCTGAGCGTTCCAGGAGCGCAACCACTGGCCGAAACCGATGGCCAGCAATCCGACCACAGCGATTCCTTGCAGGATCCAAAACCAAGTCTGTTGGCGCACGGTGGCAAAGCCTCGGTTGGGTGAGAAGTGGCTAACATTAGCAGCGTTGGCCACGGATGGAGCCGCTGTGGGCTGGCTGCCTGACTGAGCGGTCGAAGGACTGGTAGTTGGCAAAATCGATGGCCCCGAAACTATCACCGGCTTCGGCTCAGCTCTTAGAGTCACATACTTCTCCGCAGCGGGATCAAAATAGGACAACGTGACGCCCGGCGTCTGCGTTACCGGTGCTTGCGGGATGAGAACGTAGGCAAACGCTTTGATCGCACTGAGACCAACTTCATCGAGAGGCGTCAGATCTGTGGCCGGTGGATGAATGTTCCAAGCCGGCATCTGGTCCAGGTGCGGAGCCTGCACCCGATCGAAATTTCCTAAGCCTTTTATTTGCACCTGAAAAATTACTGGATCGCCCACCTTACTACGTTCGGGTTTGACCGAGGTCTCCAGCGTAAATTGGCCAACGCCACCGCTGAAATCTGCTGGTCGACCAGCCTCCGGCAGCGGTTTAATTTCGATCGAGCCGCTATTCGTCTCAACCTTCACATCTTTCCTCTCAAAAGCGTTAGACGGACTGCCGAAGGGACTCTGTTCGAAAAAATCATCGAAACCGGGCGAGCTCTGAGTGACCGGCAAATGCAGGAGAAATTCCTGGTACGCGGAAGGCAGCTCCAGCCGGCCGGCGTGTACACCGGTTATGGCAGTTCGATAAATTAACAGTCGATAACGCTTGCCGTTGACCGTCTCCTCTTTTTCAACCGGATCGGGATATTTCTTGGTCACGAATCCGTCACCATCGATAATGGGGAACTGGCCCTGGGGATAAGGCTGGTACCAGATTCGGCGATCGAAATAAAAACGAAGTTCGATGGGAACGGGCTCTCCGACGAAAGCCGAATCCTTGGGAATAACCAGCTCGCCAAAATAAGGTTTGTCCGGCTGGGTTCCTTGGTTACTGGGCGCTTTCTTCGTAACTTGGAGCGTTAGCTCATTAGTGTAATAGGTCTTCCCATCAATGGTAATCGGGATAGGCGGTATCTTAAAAGTGCCTTCTTGCGACGGTGTTACCAGATAGCTAAAGATCGAGCTGAACGAAGGTTGGCCATTAAGCAGCTGGTACCTGGTAGATTGGCCGGCCATTTCAACCTCCAGGTGATCTCCTGCGACGTCTGGCGGATCGACGACCCTCGCGTTTTGGATCTCGATTTGTAGTTCAACCGGTTGCTCCACGGTCGTAGTGGCGACCGAAAGATTTGCCCGAATCACCGGATCCGCGGCCAGCGCCGGCAACTGAGACAACAAGCAAAGGAGAACGACAGATAACAACCGCGAATGGACGCGAATGAACGCGAATAACAGACAATTATTCGTGTCTATTCGTGTCCATTCGTGGTTCATCTCGTGTTTCATTTTCGTGTCCGTTCGCGGTTAAGTTTTGGTGTCAATTCGCGTTACCAGTCTCGGGTAACGGGTTTCTCGCGTTTGTGTTTGGATAGATTTACGTGGTCTTCTTCACCGCGAAGCGAATCCAGCAGGCCGTTCGCCTCCTCTCGGCTCATTTTTTCATCCTGCGTCGATTGGCTATCTTGATTGTCCGGCCGGTTCGGATCCCGCGGTTGGATTTCTCTTAGGTCGCCCTTTTTGTTCTTTGGTGTCGAATTCGGGCTTTCGCTCTGGCCATCATTGTTCTCGTCAGACTGAGAATTCCCTTGGTTATGCTGATTTTGGCGCTGCCCTGACTTTCCGGAATCCTGCTGATTCTGCGCGCCGTTTTTTTGTTGTTGTCCGCCATTGCCGCGCGAATTTTGCCTCTGTTGTTCCATCTGCTTCTGCTGTTCTTCTTCTTTGATTCTGCGCAGAAGCAGGTCGAGGTTTTTCTTGGCCGCGGCATCATTTGGATCGATATCCAGTGCCTGTTCGTAAAGGTACTTGGCGTCGTAGTAATTCATTAACTGCCGCTCGACGTCCTCTTGATTGTCGCCCGCTTTGAACAGGGAGTTGCCGCCGTTATAATAGGCATTCTCTCGCAGGGTCGAGTTCGGGCTGTTCATCGCTTCCGAGTAATTTTCAAAAGCTTGGTCGAACCTATCCAAGCGGTAAGCGGCGTTGCCTGCGTTGAGATTCACCAGCGGATCATGTGGGTGCGTCTTTAGCTCGTCTTGCCATAAGTCTAAAGCGGCCTCGTAATCCCCGCTGCGATAAAAGTCGAGCGCGCTGGCGCCTCGACTGACGCTCAGGAGGGCGAATGAGAAAAGCAAAAGAGCGGTTGATTTCCGAAGGGGTACGGCGGCTCTCCTCAGCCGGTCTGCGGTCACCATGGCGAGGAAGAGAAATAGCAATCCGAATGCTAACGGCCATTGATACCGCTCTATTGGTTTGGTCAGCGACCGATTTGTAAGGTTAGCATCTCCCAAGTGTAACAGACCTTGGGTCAGCACTTGACTCGCAGTTGTAGAGGTGAGCCGTACGTAGAATCCGCCTGTGCTCTCGGCGATCGATCTTAGCCGAGCCTCATCCAGCTTGCTGATTACGACCTCTCCGTCTCGATCGCGTAGGACTTGTCCATTGGGCAACGCAACCTGTGACCCATTGGGCGAGCCAATGCCAATAGTAAAAATCCGAATCCCGGATTGGGCTGCTTTGCGCGCGGCTTCCACTCCATCTTCATCAAGTTCTTCACCGTCTGTTAGGAGCACCAGTGCGCGCAGGGATTTGCTTTTCTGACCGAGCGCAAGCTCAGCCGCACGAATGGCGGCAGCGATATCCGTCCCACCTCTAGCAATAGTGTTAGTATCGAGGTGATTTATCGTATCGATCACGGTGTCATGGTCGACGGTCAGCGGCGCCTGAACATCCGCTTCGCCCGCAAAGGCGATTAGCCCGATACGCTCTTCCGGTAAAGCCGCAATCAAATCTTCCGCGACCAATTTGGCTCGCCCTAGCCGGCTGGGCGAGACATCGCCTGCCAGCATGCTGCGGGAAGTATCGATCGCGATGAGGATGTCGCGTCCGCGGAAGGCGACGGTCTCTTGGGTTACACCCCATTGGGGCCTGGCCAAGGTTAGCACGAAGAGGGTGCTGGCTAAGAGCAGACAAGCCTGGCGAACCATCCTTAGCCAATTCACCGGCAAATCAACCAGGCGAGGGAGCAGATCCGGAGACAGCAGCTTGTGTAGGCGCTTCCGGGCTAATCGGTTCCCATTCCACATGAGGAACGCCAGCACGGGAATGAAAAGAAGCCAAAGCAATTCTCCTGGAGCGCCAAACTTCATGGGATCCTTCTCCAAATTGTCTCCCCCAAAACCGTGGTAATCCCAATTAAACTAAGACCAACACCGACGAACCAGGGGAACAGGTCCTCATAATTCTCGATCTTTTGAACGCTGATCTCCGTCTTCTCCAATCGGTCGATCGAGGCAAAGATGTCCTGCATGCTGCGAGTATCAATGGCCCGAAAAAATTCGCCGTGGCCGATTTTTGCGATCATCCGACAGGTGTCCTCTTGAAAAGGCATGTACTCCTCGGTGTAAAACTTGTTGCCGAAACGATCGGTCTCCGGGAAAGGAACCAACCCGTTCGTTCCGGCGCCGATCGTGTAGATGCGGATACCGATCCCGGCCGCAGCTTCAGCTGCCGTGAATGGAGGCACCTTGCCGGCGTTGTTGTCTCCATCGGTGAGTAGAATGATGACCCGGCTCTTCGCCTTCAGGTCCCGGAGGCGGTTGGCGGCGCTCACTAAAGCCGAACCGATGGCGGTCCCGTCTTCGGTTAGCCCGATTTGCAAGCGGCTCAGGTTAGCCAACAGCCAATTGTGATCCAAGGTCAACGGACTGACCAGGAAAGGACGACCGGCGAACGCGATAATGCCAATGCGGTCATTGGGCCGGTTTTGAATGAACTTCTCCGTGACCTGTTTTACGACCTCAATTCGGCTGGCTCGATCTCCCCCGATACTGTAGTCCTCGGCCAACATCGACCGGGAAACATCGAGCAGAATCATGATGTCGATCCCACTGGCGCGCACTTCCGAACTGACGACACCGGACTGAGGTTTTGCCAGGCCCAGAAGCAGGCAAATAGCGGCGGCATAGGCCAGGAGCTTTTGGGCCAAGGGGACCAGCGAACGGCGAAGCTTCAGGCCATGTTCGAAAATCCGCGCGGGGGCGTAGCGCACCGCGGCGGGGGTCGCCAGTTGTTGCCACACCCAAAGCGCGGGGAGGATCAGCAACAAGAGTAACAACCACGGTTGGCCAAAACGAAATTCCATGGTTAGTGTACCGCCTCCCATATAATGGTGGCACCGCCGGCAGTCAGTTGGCGGTTTTTCAAGGCGCGAGCGAAGCGTCCATCTCTGAATTCATGCGGGTCGAGTGAGCAACGCGGAAAAACCGCCAACTGGCCACGTCCCGAAGGGTTGCGTTGAAAATGGGCCGGCTGCTTTCCCGCGCCTGCGGGATCGTCACATATCGATTTAGATATGCTCCCTCTTCGCGCCTCGCAGGTGGCCCATGTTGAACGCAACGGTGTCATCATCATATGGCAGGCGGTACACTGCACTTAAGGCGCCTGCTCTATCAGGTTCGTCGCTTGCTCAACCAGGTTGGAGCCCTCTTCAGTACCAGTGGTGTGAGCAAACTTGATTTGGTCGGCTGTTGATAAAAAATGTTGTAGAGAGCTTTTCTGAACCGGATTCAGGCAACTGGTGCTCGCCAGTTCAATCAGAAACTCCTGGGTTGTCCGGCTGACTGTCTTGAGCCCATACTGCTGCTCGACGAATGCGCGTACAATAGACGATAGACCCACCGCGGTGTCGTACACACTAGCGCTTTCGGAGGAGGCTCTAACCTGGCTCAATCGCAGTCTGGCGACCTCGCGCGGTAGCGGCGCGGGTGTCACCTTGGGCCTTGCAGTGGGCCAGAACAGGTAAGCGAGCACAGCTAGCACCAGGAGGATCGCGATAATCGCAATGCTCCAAGCGGCATTATCGCCAAAAAACGGACCTCGGATGTCTTCGATGGTCTCGCGGGTAACAGTCAGGGCAACAAAAATCATCCACCTCGTTTAAGTCTCTGTTCGCGATGCTCAAAAAAGCTGTGCAGAATCGGGAAATAGTCTTTGTCGGTACGCAAAGGTAAAAAATCGATCGCTTGTCGGCGAAAGATAGCATCTCTTCGTTCCCGACGCTCACTCACAATCCGGGCGAACTCGCGCTGCACTTTCTTGCTGGAAAAGTTCGCTTCAAACGTCCGTCCGGTTTCGGGGTCTTCGATCCGCACCAAACCGGCGGAAGGTAGCTGCCATTCTCCAGGGTCCTCGATGGGAATGGCGATGAGATCGTGCCGTTTGCTGCAAACCGAGGCTGCGCGTTCGAAATCGAGATTTTGAAAGTCAGAGAAGAGGAAAACTACCGCTCTCCTGTTGGCGACCCGATTTACGAAGTCTAATGCGCTCACCAAATCGGTGCCTCGATGTTCCGGCTCGAAAAAAAGAACCTCTCGGATGATACGCAGGGCATGACTCCGGCCTTTTCTCGGCGGAATGTAGAGCTCGGTTTTATCAGTAAAAAGCAATAGCCCGACATTGTCGTTGTTGTTGACCGCGCAAAAAGCCAAGAGGCAAGCGACTTCGGCAGCCAGTTCTCGCTTTGTCATGGAGGTGGTTCCGAAGACGCCGGACGCGCTGACATCAACCAGAAGCAAAATAGTGAGCTCGCGCTCTTCCACGTACTTTCGCACGTAGGCGTCTCCCATTCTGGCCGTCACCCTCCAGTCGATCGCCCGAATCTCGTCACCGACCTGGTATTGACGGAATTCCTCGAAATTCATCCCGTGGCCCCGGAAAACGCTATGATATTCTCCCGAGAATGCCGTCTCGACGATGCGACGGGTCCTGATTTCCAGGCGCCGGATCTTTTTTAGGATTTCAGCCGTGGAACCCGCCATAAGAATTCTTTAAGAATTAATAGCCAATAGCCAAAGCGCTACGCGCATTCGCAATAGCCGATAGCCAATAGCCAATGGCTTCGTCTGAAGGTTTTCGCGCCGTCCGCCTTAAGCGAGCTTGTTGTCCGATCATCCTTGTTGGCCTTCGATCAATATCGGCTATTGGCTATTGGCTATTGGCTATTCTCTAAGGGACCGAAATGCCCGCAAAAATCCGCTGCACAACGGTTTCGCTGGTTACTTGCTCCGCTTCCGCTTCGTAACTGACAATGACACGATGACACAGCACATCCTGTCCGACGCTCTTGATGTCGTGCGGCGTCACATAGCCGCGTCCTTCCAGAAAAGCGTGAGCCCGAGAGGCTAGCGTTAAGTAGATGGTGGCGCGCGGTGAGGCGCCGTACCTGACGAGTCCCTCCATTTCCAATCCGTATTCGCCCGGATTCCGCGTAGCTCGAACCAAGTCAACGATATAGTCTTTGACCCGGTCATCGATAAAGACCTGGTTTACCACTTCTCGAGCCTCGATGATCTGTTCCGGTCCAACGATAGCCTGAACTTTGGTTTCCGGCTCAGACGTTCCCATCAGATCGAGAATCTTACGCTCCTCATCCTTGCCTGGGTAACCGATGTTGATCTTCAACATGAATCGATCGAGCTGGGCTTCAGGAAGCCGATAAGTGCCCTCTTGCTCCAACGGATTCTCTGTTGCTAACACCAGGAACGGATCAGGAAGCGGATAGGATTGTTCGCCGATCGTGACCTGATGCTCTTGCATCGCCTCCAACAGTGCGCTTTGTACTTTTGCCGGCGCGCGGTTGATTTCATCGGCCAGGATTAAATTGGCGAAAATTGGGCCTAACTTTGGCCTGAATTCATTGTCTCGCTGATTGTAGATCAGGGTACCGATGATGTCGGCAGGCAAGAGGTCAGGTGTAAATTGGAGGCGTTTGAACTCCGTTTTGATACACGCAGCTAATGTACGGACGGACAGGGTTTTCGCTAAGCCTGGAACGCCTTCCAGCAACAGATGGCCTTTGGTAAGCAACCCGATCAACAAGCGAGTCACCAAACCTTTTTGGCCGACGACGACTTTAGAGATTTCTGCTTCCAGCGGCTCGATCCAGCTTCCGACTGCCTTTACCTTTTCGGTGATTTCCTCGGTGGATAACGTCATAACACCCTTGCCAGTAGACACCAAAAGCCCGGAGGGCTCAAGGGACGGGTGTCTAGTGGGGCGTTGCTTTCGCTTCTGCCTTTGCAAGGCCTTTGGCGCGACTGGTGGCGAGGCCGAAAAGGGGCGCCAGCCTGGAGGGGAGCCGCTTTTGAACTCGCCCGTAACCTGACTAGATCGTGCGGACAAGAGCCGTATTGCCGCGTGGTTAGTTAGCAGGCGGCTCCCGCGAACAACCCAGGGCGTTAATTGTGGTTGGGGTGGCTTGCTGGATCTATTGAAGCTGTGACTGCGAGCAACGTCAGCAGACGTTCCCGGGAGCCGCCTGCTTGTCACGCCGCAAGGCCGGGTCAACGCTGGGCTTCGAGTGGACGTGATCACATTACCACACGCAAAAGCGGCTCCCCTCCAGGCTGGCGCCCCTTTCGGCCTCGCCACCTGTCGTACCGTAGGCGTTGCGAACGCGGAGGCGAGGTAGCGCTGCACGGCCGGCACACCCTTTTTGGGGTTGAAACCCGCTCTAAAAACTCGCATTTTAACGCCGTATTGCATCCGACCCCTTGGCAAAGGAAAACGCTTTGGAACGCGATCACTTGCTTAGCGCTGTTGGTGATTGCCGGGAGCGTTATCTGTACCGTTTACGTCGCGTCTAGGGTGCTTTTGTTCTTGCAGCCGCTGTTGCTTCCGGTCGCGACAGCGGGGGTGTTGGCTTATCTACTCGAACCATTGGTTACCTGGTTGGCTCGGCGTGGTCTCCCGCGCCTGGTCGCGGTGATCATTGTGTTTGCGTTGTTTATTATGAGCGGGGCTCTCCTTTTGCTGGGGATCGGACCGAATGTCTATAATGAGAGCCAGAAGTTCTCGAACGCTCTACCTGGTTATTTCGAACGAAGCTGGTCATCGCTCGACAGGCTACTGCGGGAAAATCTGGACAAACTGCCTCAAATAGGTCCGCACCCAGCTATTCCGGCCCAAAGTCCTTCCGGCACCCCTCCTTTATCCGACCAGGAGAATTCTACCCAGCCCAAGCTGGAAGATAATCCTTGGGTCCAACAATCGTTACAATACTTGCGAGACCAACTGCCAGGTCTGGCTCAGAGGACGTGGGCGTTAGTGCAATCCAGTTTGTCCGGTGTGTTTGGCGCGTTCGGCTTCGTTTTCGGGTTATTTATGGTACCGATCTATCTCTTTTTCTTTCTTAAGGAGAGTCCTACTATCGCCCATACTTGGAGCCGGTACTTGCCGCTCAGGAAGTCCGAGTTCAGAGACGAATTGGTGGTCGTCCTGACCGAAATAAACTCTTATCTCATCAATTTTTTCCGCGGCCAATTGGTAGTCAGTATGATCGATGGCGTCTTAACCGCCATCGGACTGTCGGTCCTCGGGTTGCAGTTTGGGTTCCTGATCGGGTTGTTTCTGGCAATTCTTGGGATCATCCCCTGGGTCGGGTTCGCTGTCTGTTATATCCCAGCGGTCATCATTGCTTTTGTTCAGTTTAACGACCTGGCGCATCCCATCTGGGTCACGGTTATCTTCTTTATCGTGCAGCAGATCGACGGGATGGTAGTAGCACCTAGGATCGTCGGCAATTCGGTCGGCCTGCATCCGATGACCGTGATTGTATCCGTCTTTTTTTGGACCCTGGCGCTAGGCGGTCTGCTCGGCGCCATCCTAGCGATTCCTTTGACTGCGACGGTCAAAGTTCTGATGAACCGCTATGTCTGGGTTCGTCAGCGGAGCATCTTTTTCGACGACAATACGCGCAAAGGCGAAGACTCCGAGATAGAGATCGCAACCTAGCGGCCTCGCCTTAGGCTCGGCCACATGATCGATAGCCTATAGCCGAAAGCCAAGATTATTGGCTATCGGCTATTGGTTATTGGCTATGCCGATCGAGCATCTAGCGAGGTCGGCTACATGTGCTGTATAATATTGTCCCCGAACTCGGAGCACTTGATCTCGGTTGCTCCTGTCATCAGTCGCGCAAAATCGTAGGTAACCCGTTTGCTGGCGATGGCGCCGTTTAGGCCCTTAAGGATTAGGTCCGCGGCTTCGCCCCAGCCTAAGTGGCGGAGCATCATTTCACCGGAAAGCACGACCGAGCCGGGATTAACCCGGTCAAGATTCGCATATTTCGGCGCCGTACCGTGGGTCGCTTCAAAGATGGCGTGCCCGGTGTGATAATTGATGTTGCCGCCGGGAGCGATCCCAATGCCGCCAACTTGGGCGGCGAGCGCGTCCGATAGATAATCGCCATTTAGGTTTAGGGTGGCAATCACGTCGAAGTCGTCAGGCCTGGTAAGGACTTGCTGTAGCGTGATGTCGGCGATCGCATCCTTAACGATGACTTTACCAGCACCTTGAGCCGCTTTCAGTTCGTCGTTTGCTGCGGTTTCTCCCTTGGCGGCCTTGGTTTTTTCCCAGCGAGCCCACGAATAGGTTTCCTCGGAGAAAAGGGTATCGGCTAACTCATAACCCCAGTCTCGGAAACTTCCTTCGGTGAATTTCATAATGTTGCCCTTGTGCACGAGCGTCACCGATTTGCGCTTCTGCTCGATCGCGTACCGGATGGCGGCCGCAATCAACCTTGAAGAACCGAGCGGGCTCACCGGTTTAATCCCAATGCCGACCTCCACATCGACTTTTCCGAGCGCCGGTTCGAAAGCCAGGAACCCTTTCACGGCGCTTTCCGAGCCGAACCGGATCTTGGCGAATTCTTTCGGGAACTCAGTTTCAAAGAACCGAAGAACCTTAGCTGCTTCCGGCGACCCGCCTTTGAATTCGATACCTGCGTAAATGTCCTCGGTGTTCTCGCGGAAGATCACCATGTTCACCTTCTCAGGACTGCGTACCGGAGAAGGTACGCCTTCGAACCATTGGACGGGTCTCAGGCAAACGTAGAGGTCTAAGAGCTGACGAAGAGCCACGTTTAGGGACCGGATCCCGCCGCCCACGGGCGTGGTTAACGGTCCCTTGATACCAACCAGATACTCTTTGAACGCGTTTACCGTATCGTCGGGCAACCAGGTATCGAACTTCTGCTTGGCGGTTTCGCCGGCGAATACTTCGAACCAGGCAATTTTCCGGGCGCCCCCATAAGCTTTCTGAACGGCGGCATCAAAGACTCGCTCGCTGGCGGCCCAGATGTCCGGACCGGTGCCGTCGCCCCGAATAAATGGAATCACTGGGTTGTCCGGGCACTGAATTTTACCGTCTTTGATAGTAATCTTGCCACCGGCTGGAGGCTGAACGTTCTGATAAGACATAAAGCTGCGCTGTAGTTGAAAACGATGAAAAGAGAAATCTCCGTCAGCTAAAAGCCACGGGAAAGCAAATAGAAAGGAGTCGGTAGGGCGAGGCTCCCGAGGAACCTAGGATTGTAGCGGAGATGCCGATGATCCTGTTTCCAATCGCGCGGCTAGGTCGATCGACGTGCCAAGCCGTGGTCCGGCGTGGGATCGCGGCTCGGCGAGCGTTCCAGCCTATCACAACTCCATTTAATGCAGAACGGGCGCCTTCGTTAAAATATCTGGGTTGTTCGGGAGTCTCTCCCTACCACAGGCCTTGAACTCCTTTCTCTGTGTGCTTAACTGCGGCGGTTCCATATTTAACGTCGTTAAACTTTAAGCCGCGTATGCTTGTGAGCGAGCCTCAGGAAAAGGTCGATCTTCGGTCTCAGGCCGAGGAACTGGCTCAGATTGCGATGGAGTTGCAGCGCCGATTGTTTGCTCGACTTTCTCAAGAGATCAGCCAGGGTAGCGTCTCCTTTCCGCAATTCTTCCTTTTAACCTATCTGGACAGGCGTGCGCCTATCACCATGTCGGATATCGCGGCCAGAATGGGGCATACCACTGCTGCTGCCACCGGCTTAGTCGATCGATTGGAACGCCTCGGGTTTGTTGCTCGAGCTCATGCCGTGGACGATCGACGTAAAGTGATTGTCAGAATCACGCCTAAAGGGTCAAATCTTGTGTCCCGGATAAGGCAGGATATCGTCGACGCAATCGCGACGTTGCTACGGGACCAGTTGACGCCTGAACAAGGGACGACCTGGGTAGAGGTCTACCGGAAGATTTCGAGTTTTTGCGAAAAGAAAATATCACACGAATGAGATCGAGTTTAATCGCCCTAATCGGAATTGTGTTGTTTGCAAATGCAGGGAGAGCAGGGGAAACAACGGGAGCCGGCGGTTTTGGCAAGCATCCTATGACTATCGCCGAGGCTGTCGAGCTGGGTCTGAGACAGAGCCCAACGGTCTTAAACCAAGTTCAAGAATTGAAGCGACTCTCGGGTTTAGTGTTTCAAGCCCAAGCAGCCCTGATTCCGCAGGTTCAAGCCACGGGGTCGTATAACCAGGTGGAGCCGACGCTCGCCCAAACTACGGGTAGCTCCGGCGCTGTGCCGCTCGATCTGTTGGCTTTGCCAACAGGACAGCCACTCGTTGTCCGTCCAAATGGAACAACCAATGCCGTTGCGCTCCCAGTGAGTTCGCTCATCTCGTCATCGTCCATCACCAACACGTGGAACATGAAGGTGACGATCAACCAATTGCTTTATGATGGAGGGGCTGCGGTTGCCAACCGGCGGGCGGCCAGAATTAACGAAGATGCTGCCTATTACACCTTACGCGATACGGTTGACACGCTGGTCGAAAACATTAGGACGCAGTTTTATCAAATCATTCTCGACCGCGCGCTGGTTCAGGTGCAGGAAGAGTCGGTCAACCTGCTCAGGAGCCAGTTAGATGACCAGCAAAGCCGGTATGAGGCGGGCACCGTACCCCAGTTTAACGTCCTGCAAGCCGAATCCCAATTACAGAACCAGATTCCTCAACTAATCACGGCCCAGAACAATTATCGGATCTCGCAAGTAACGCTAGCCAAAACG
>Ga0213876_10001814_pt1 | contig 12915 bp, 10 predicted proteins | sample BarmaccomBMRX_R9_FD_160113 | JGI IMG/M metagenome (GOLD analysis project Ga0213876, IMG submission 160113) | Root-associated microbial communities from Barbacenia macrantha in rupestrian grasslands, the National Park of Serra do Cipo, Brazil - RX_R9 | ecosystem: Host-associated > Plants > Roots...
GAAGACGGCGTCGCCGACTTTGAAGGTCGGATCCGAGTGCGTGGTCGGCCGAGTTGACTCGAAGCACCCTCCCTGGTCGACGGCGATGTCGACGAGGACGACCCCCGGCTTCATCCGCGACACCAGATCGTCGCTGACCAGTGTGGGTGCCTTCGCGCCCGCAACGAGCACGGCCCCGATCACCAGATCGGCGTCGATGCAGGCGCGCTCGACCTCGTACGCGTTCGAGGCGACGGTCTGCAGGTGCCCCTGGTAGATCCGGTCCATCTGGCGCAGCTTTTCGATGTTGCGGTCGAGGACGAGCACTTCGGCTTGCATCCCGAGCGCGATCGCGGCGGCGTTCATGCCGGACACGCCCGCGCCGAGCACCACGACCTTGGCGGCGTACACGCCTGAGACTCCGCCCATCAGAACGCCGCGGCCGCCGCCGTCGCGCTGCAGGTGGTGGGCGCCGACCTGAGGTGCCATCCGGCCCGCGACCTCGCTCATCGGCGCCAGCAACGGCAGGGAGCCGTCCGCCAGCTGCACCGTCTCGTAGGCGATCGCGGTGGTGCCGGACTCGACCAGCGCGTCGGTGCACGCCCGGCTTGCGGCGAGGTGCAGGTAGGTGAAGAGCACCTGATCGGACCGCATCCGGTGGTACTCCTCGGACACTGGCTCCTTGACCTTGCAGATCAGGTCCGCGCTCCCCCACACGTCGTCCGCCGTCGGCAGCATCTTGGCGCCGGCCGCCACGAAATCGGCATCGGGGATCGAGGATCCGACCCCGGCCTCCTGCTCGATCACCACGTCGTGACCCTGGGTGACGAGCTCGTGGACGCCGCTGGGCGTGATGGCCACGCGGAACTCGTTGTCCTTGACCTCGCGCGGGATGCCGACCTTCACAGCAGCGCCTCCGTTTTGAAGAATTCCGTCTCGGAGCCTATTGCTGCGAAGGTTCTCCGGTCGAGCCTGTGAACGACGACATCTCCGGCCACGGTGAATCGGCTGGTCGAAGGCCGGCAAAAGCCTCGCGGGCGGCGGCGGACGCCGCCAGGATCCCCATCACCGCGAGCGGGTTGTGCAGGTGGCCGGCCTGCGCGAGCCGGACCGCCTCGTCCAGCGGCACCCACTCGATCGGCATCGCCGTCTCCTCGTGCTCGCCCTCGAACCTCGGCCCGGTCGCCTCGCTGACCTCGCGCGCCAGGTAGATCCGCACCGCCTCGTCGGTCATGCCAGGTGAGGTGAACACGTCGAGCAACACGTCCCAGCGGGCCGCTTGCAGGTGCGCCTCCTCGTACAGCTCGCGCTTCGCGGCCGCAAGCGGGTCCTCGCCCGCCTCGTCGAGCAAGCCGGCGGGGGGCTCCCACAGGAAGCGCTTCACCGGGTGGCGGTACTGCCGCAGCAGCAGCACGCGGCCGCCGATGTCCAGCGCGATGATGCCGACCGCGCCGGGGTGCACCACGACGTCGCGGGTCGCGAGCGACGCTCCCGGCATCGCCACCTTGTCGGTCCGGATATCGATCACGCGTCCGGACCGAAAGGGCGTGACCGACGAGGCAACCGGAAACTCGCTGGACGGCTCGTCCCGAACCGTTGTCATCGCAGCGTCGGCTGGGCGCCGGGGCGGGTCAGGGCCCGGCTGGGAGCGTGACCGCGCCCAGTTCCGTGTGCGCCTCGTTCGCCCGGTTCAGCGCCGCCGCGACGAAGCTCGCGAACAGCGGGTGAGCTCGGGTGGGTCGTGACTTGAACTCCGGATGCGCCTGGGTGCCGACGAAGAACGGGTGCTCCTCGGCGCGCAGCTCGGCGAACTCCACGAGCCGGCCGTCCGGCGACGTACCGGAGAACACGAGGCCGGCCGCCTCGAGCGCGGGTCGGAAGGAGTTCGCGACCTCGAACCGGTGCCGGTGACGCTCTGCGACCTTCGTCGACCCGTACGCCGCCGCGACGATCGAGCCGTCAAGCAACGTTGCCGGGTACGAGCCGAGCCGCATCGTGCCGCCCATGTCCCGCTCGCCCGCAACGACGTCGAGCTGGTCGGCCATCGTCGAGATCACAGGGTGCGGCGTCGCCTCATCGAACTCGGCGGAGTTCGCTCCCGCGAGGCCGGCTTTGTGCCGGGCGACGTCGATGACCATGCACTGCAGGCCCAGGCACAGGCCGAGCGTGGGAATCCGGTGCTCGCGGGCGTGCCGGACCGCGCCGACCTTGCCCTCGATCCCGCGGATGCCGAAGCCGCCGGGCACGAGCACGCCGTCGACGCCGTCGAGCGTGCGAGCGGCCGCCTCGGGTGTCTCACAGTCATCCGAGGTGACCCAGCGGATGTCGATGCGGGTGTCGTTCGCCGCGCCGGCGGCGCGCAACGCCTCGGTGACGGACAGGTAGGCGTCTGGGAGGTCGACGTACTTGCCGACCAGCGCGATGGTGGCGCGCTTCGTCGGCGTGTGGACCCGCTTGAGCAGCTCGTCCCACTCCGCCCAGTCGACGTCGCGGAACGGCAAGGACAGGCGGCGTACGACGTAGGCGTCGAGGCCTTCCGCGTGCAGCACCTTGGGGATGTCGTAGATCGAGGCGGCGTCGGCGGCTGAGACGACCGCCTCGTTGTCCACGTCGCAGGTCTGGGCGATCTTGCGCTTGAGACTGGCCGGGATCGGACGGTCCGAGCGGCAGACGATCGCGTCCGGGGTGATGCCGATCGAGCGCAGGGACTGCACCGAGTGTTGCGTCGGCTTGCTCTTCTGCTCACCGGACGGCGCGAGGTAGGGCACCAGCGAGACGTGCAGGAAGAACACGTTGTCGCGGCCGACGTCCTGGCGGACCTGGCGGGCCGCTTCCAGGAACGGCAGCGACTCGATGTCGCCGACGGTGCCGCCGATCTCGGTGATCACCACGTCGATGTCGTCACCGCCGGACGGTGGGACCGCCATCGCGCGGATCCGCTCCTTGATCTCGTTCGTGATGTGCGGGATCACCTGGACCGTGTCGCCGAGGTACTCGCCGCGCCGCTCCTTCGCGATCACCTCGGAGTAGACCTTGCCGGTCGTCACGTTCGCCGCGCCGTAGAGCTCCTCGTCGAGGAACCGCTCGTAGTGCCCGATGTCGAGGTCGGTCTCGGCGCCGTCCTCGGTCACGAACACCTCGCCGTGCTGGAACGGGTTCATCGTTCCTGGGTCGACGTTGAGGTACGGATCGAGCTTCTGCATCGTGACGTTGAGGCCACGTGACTTCAGCAGCCGGCCGAGGGAGGAGGCGGTGAGGCCTTTGCCGAGACTTGACGCGACGCCGCCGGTGACGAAGACGTGGCGGACCGTGCTGCTTGACGTGTTGCTCGACCGTGCCACATGACCTCCGTGGTGATCCGGGCCGCTGTTGCGGCTACCCACGGGAGTTCACGGTAACACCGCCCGCGTGATCGTGCGGCACGACGCCACACCTGCGATGCCTCGAACTCACTCCGAGTGAAGTCTCACCCTACGGATGAGGTCGAGGTACTCCGCCATGAGCTCGTCGACGCTGCCGGCCTCATCAGGCCACGAGCGTGCTCTGGCCCGGCCGAGCGCGATCATGCGATCCCGCTTGGCGTCGTCCCGAAGGATCGATTCCAGTGACGCGCGAAGCGCCTCGGCGTCGCCTACTGGAACGATCTCGGCCGCCTCACCCACCAGCGAGGCGAGGCCACCAACCCCTGTCGTCACGAGGGGCACGCCCGCCTGCAGCGCCTCGCGGGCGACCAAGGACCGTGCCTCCCACTCGCTCGGAAGGGCGACGACGTCGGCCATTCCGAGCAGTTCCGGTACGTCGCCACGGCCGCCGATCAGCTTTACCGGGGCGGACGTTGCCGCGATCTGAGCCGCGAGTGCGTCGTGATCGGGTCCGTCACCGGCAACGACGACGACCGGGCCGTCCGGCTGGTCGGCCCACGCCGCGGCCGCGGTGACCAGCACGTCGAGCCGTTTCTGGCGCTGGAGCCGCCCGATGGCCAGCACCACGGGCCGCTCCCCCACGCCGAGCTCCGTCCGCATCTCGGCGGCGGATCGTGACGGCGGCAGCAGGACCGGGGCGGCGACGAACGTGCTGCGGACCCGGCGCGCGCCGAACCGGCGGGCCGCCGCGGCGAGGTCGTCAGAGGCTGCGAGCGTGAGGTCGGCTCGCCGCGCGACGTACCGCGACAGCGCGCCATGGGCGACCCGCCACGCCAGTCCGCCGAGCGGGGCGTTGTGCCAGGTGACGACAAGCGGAGCGAGATGGCCGAACGTCGCGCAATCGGCTCCGGCACGCAAGCCGTGAGCGTGCACGACGTCAACCTGGCTTGTCTCGGCTCGCAGTGTCTTCCGGACCCGGTGCAGCGCGACGGGGTCTGATGCGCCGAGCGGGGCCGTGATCACGCGGCACGGAAGGGCATCGAAAGACATCGCGTGGATGGTGTCCGCAGGGGCACAGATGGTCACCGCCACGTCGCGGCGCGCGAGTCCACGCGCGATCGTCGCGACGTGGTGCCCGATGCCGCCGGTGCTCTGCGCGACAGCGATCAGCACGCTCAGCTCAGGCACGGCGGAATCTCTCGCGATCGAGCAACAGGCGAAGCGTGGTCCGGTCCAGCATCCACACGACCACAGCGTGCACGATCGCGGCGCCAAGCGCCACGACCACCACGACGAGGAGGTCGCCGAGGACACCGGTCGTTGGTGCGGCCCGCGCCACGAGCGCGCCAGCTGCGGCTCCCAGTGCGGCGCCGGCCAGGGCCGCGGTGGCGGCACGGCGAAGGCTGCTGAGCGCCTCGCGCCCGGCAGATCGCCGCAGCGCGAGCAGCAACCAGCCGCCGCTCACGCTCACCCCGATCGAGGTACCGATGCCGAACGCCGCCACCGTCCAGGTCGTGGGCAGCGTCGCCACGAGCGCGATGTCCGCGCCGATCGCCACCAGCCAGCCCGCCGCGACCGCAGTCGCTGGCGTGCGCGCGTCGTTCTGTGCGTACAAGGAGCGGGAGAACAGCGCGACGAAGGCGTACCCGACCAGACCGGGCGCGAAGGCCGCGAGGCCGCGAGCGAGGACCGTCGGTGGCACCCCGCCCGGCGCGCCGTGAATCACGACTCGAGCGAGCGGGCCAGCGGCGGCGCCCATGATCGCGGCCGTGCCTGCCGCCACGATCACCATCACCCGAGCCGTGCGGGCGGTGGTGGCCGCATAGGCGCTGCGATCCCCGCGCTGCCATGCCGCCGTGAGGCCTGGAAAGGCGGTCGTGGCGAGCGGGACCGCCGCCACCGCCCACGGCACCGTGAAGACCGTCCAGGCCAGGTTGTAGAGCACGACCGAGCCGTCGCTGCCGTGCGCGTTCGCGAGCCGAAGCACCACGGCCGTTGCGATGTCCTGGCTGCCGACGACCACCGCGCCGGAGATCGCCATGGCACGGATCGTGCTGGCGACGCCCGGCGGGAAGCGATAGCTGGGCCGCAGCCGCAGCTTCGCGCCGGACGCGTTGATGAGCATCGTGACGAGCAGGGCCGCCACGCCGAGCGTCGTACCGATCGAGAGCACCAGCTCGTGCGATCGCACTAAAGTCGACAAGTCGGTTTCTCGACTCGACGCGACGACGCCGAACGTGATGTAGGCACCGATGACGACCAGGCTCGACACGAGTGGGCCGATGGCGCCGCCGAGGAAGCGCCGATGCGCCTGGTTGACCCCGATCATGACGACCGCGACCCCGTAGAGCAGCACCTGTGGCATGAAGACCGCGAGCATCCGCGCGCCGACGGCGACCTCGGTGCTGGCCGAACACCCCTGGTGGCCACCGCCCACGAGCAGCCGCATGAGCGGATGCGTGAGGAGGAGGCCGATCAGCGTCAGCGGCAACAAGATCGACACGGCCCAGGTGAGCAGCGCGGAGGTCGTCCGGTTGACGGTGTCCCGGTCACCGTCGGCCACCGGCCCGGCGAGGACAGGTACGACGAGACTCGTGAGGGCACCGCCGGCGACGATGTCGAAGACGATGTTCGGGACCGTGTTGGCCGTGAAGTAAGTGTCGCCGAGGCAGCTTGGACCGACGATCCGGGCAAACACGACGACCCGCGCAAAGCCCGCGAGACGTGCCATGACCGTGACGACCGCGATCAACAGCGCGACGCGCGCGACACCGTGGCCTCTCGCCGGCTGGGTCACGCCGGTTGCCGGCCCAGTTGATCAAGCGCTCGCAGCGCCGGATGACCATCGATCACCGCACTGAAGCTGACCCGCTCGCTCGCCAGCGTCAGACCGACCACCCCGACCGCGATGGCGGCGCGCCGCGCCCGGGATCCGCTGGTCGCGGCGGACCATCCCAGGAGGCTGCCGAGCGTCCCCGCGCCGCAGTCCCCGAGCATCGCCACCTCGCCGAGGTCGGCGGGTAGCGCCGCTAGCGCCACTCCCCCGGCCGCGGTCGCGATGCCGCGGCCAGCGTCGTCCCGGCCTCGCCGGAGCATGGCAGCCGCGATCAGGCTGACCTTGGCCGCGCGGCCGGGACGGAGATCGAAGAGGTTGACCAGATTCGTGGTGCCGGCGATGAGGACGGTCCCCAGAGCCGCGTCGACCGGGTGACGGTGGCATCGCGCCGAGCCGATGGCCGCTGCCGCGACGATGCTGACCAGCTTGACCATGCCGGTGGTGACGCGGCCCTCCCGCAAGGCGCGGAGGTGGCCGGCCAGACCGCGGGCGTGCCGGTCGCCGTACAGGTCGTCGTACAGGCCGACCGCCGCAGTCGTCGCGACGACGCCGAGCGCCGCCTGACGACCGTTCGGTCCGGCCGCCGCGGCTCCGGCGAGCGCTCCGGCCGCGACCGCCGGCCCGAGCAGCAGCGTGACCTCGCGATCGCGGTAGTTGCGGCGCCGCCATCGGTCGCCCAGGTCCGGGCCGGCCACCAGTGCAGTCCAGGCGCCCGTGGTGACACCAGCGCCCAGCGCGCCGGCGACGAATGCGCGCGGACCCGACCCGCGCCGACTCACGGCGTCGTGGACGGCGACGGCACCGGCGGGTGCGCGCCGAGCCCGTAGTCACCAGGCTGGCCGGACCCGGCATCGGCGAGCGTGAGCACGACAGTGATCCGCCCGGCGGTGAGGTCGGAGTCGACCTGCCGATCGCCGAGATCGACGGTCGAGACCGCCTTGCTGAGTGTCGAGTCCGACTGGACCGCCTTCAGCACGCCGTCGACGGGTGGCGTGACCGATTCGCCGGCGACGACGAACGCCGTCGTCGTCTTGCGCAGCTGGGTGACGAGGTCGAGCAGGATCGTCTCCTGTGCCGTCGCGGTCGCCTGCGACGTGCTGCTGCTCGGCGCCGGCACCATGAGCACAGCCATCCCCGCCTGGTGAGTCGGCGGATCCCCCGCTAGCGAGACGAACTTGCCGTCCTCGAGCGCCGTCAGCGTGGCGTCAACGTTGACCTTCGCGACCGGCGGGGTGCCCGGCTTGGCCGTCAACACGGCGGCGAGCTCACTGCTCGCCTGAGTCGCACCGCTGCCGTTCGGCAGCTTGTGGCCGGGCAGCTTGAGCTGTTCGGCAAGACCACCGAGCTCGGCGTCCTGGGTGGGGTCCAGGTAGGCGGACTGCAGCTGGACCGCGGCCGTGACGGTCGCCCCGGCCTGCTGGAGGGCGGCTTGGACGCCCTGCGCGTCATCGCTGGGGAGCCCTGGCGCGGCGATCAGCGCGACGTCCTGGCCGGCGAGCCGGTTCTCGACCGTGTACGGCGCCACCGCGGTGAGGAAGTCCTGCGCGTCCTTCAGCTCATTGCCGAGCCGATCGTTCTCGGTGTTGAGCCGAGCGTTGGTGCCCGTCACGGAGTCCGCGCGAGCTTTCAGGTTGTGCGTGACGGTGCTCTGGAGCGTCGTGCTGCCCAGGAACAGGCCGAGGGCGAGCGCGAGGAACACAGCGATCAGCGACACGATGTGGTACCGAAAGTCGATCAACCGCAGCTTCCCATCCGGTCGGTCAAGGCGCCTGACCCTAGAACAGCCCGCGTAGCCAGTGAGTGAACTGGTGCCAGTCGGTAGCGAAGTACTCCCGGTAGAGCTGCCCGCCGGGTGTCACGGTCAACGCCACCGCGAACGCCACCGCGGCGGCCAGCACCAGCAGCACGAGGGTCGTGACCGGGATCCGGCTGCGGTACAGCCGGCTCACACCCTTCGCGTCGATCAGCTTGCCGCCGACGCGCAGCCGGGTCAGGAACGTGCTCGCCATGCCGGAGCGCCCCTTGTCGAGGAACTCAACGAGCGTGGCGTGGGTGCCGACCGCGACGATCAGCGAGGCGCCCTTGTCGTCGGCGAGCAGCAGCGCGACGTCCTCGCTGGTGCCGGCCGCGGCGAAGACGACGGGCTCGATGCCGAGGTCCTGCACGCGGCTGAGCCCGGGCGCACTGCCGTCGCGGTACGCGTGCACGACGACCTCCGCCCCGCACTTGAGCGCCGTGTCGCTGATCGAGTCCATGTCGCCGACGATCAGGTGTGGCTTGAGGCCCTCCTCGAGGAGTGCGTCGGCACCGCCATCAACCCCGATCAGCACCGGCTTGTACTCCCGCACGTAGTGGCGGAGCGTCACCAGGTCCTCGCGGTAGTTGTAACCGCGGACGACGACCAGGACGTGCCGGCCCTCGAGATCGGTCGCGATGTCGGCGTACCCGACCCCGTCGAGCAGCAGGTCACGCTCCCGGCGCAGGTACTCCATCGTGTTGGAGGCGAAGGCCTCGAGCTGGGCCGAGAGCCCCTCGCGAGCGTCCGCCATCGAGCTCGCGACCGTGTCCAGGGTCTGCTCGACCCCTTTGGCGAGTACGGAGCCGTCTGCCCCGAAGACCGTGTCGCCGAGGAGCCGGACCCGGTCCCCCTCCCGGAGCTGGCCGAAGGCATCGGCGCCCACGTCGTCGATGAGCGGCACGCCGTTCGCGAGCAGGATGTCCGGGCCGAGGTTGGGATAGCGGCCGGAGACGCTGGGCGCAACGTTGACCACGCCACCGACCTGGCACGACACGAGCGCCTCGGCCGCGACCCGGTCCAGGTCGACGTGGTCGATCACCGCGATGTCGCCGGGGCGCAACCGCCGCGTCAGGTTCTTGGTACGGCGATCGAGCCGGACCACGCCGACGGTGCCCGGCGGCTGGTCAACCGCGCGGGTCCGGCGTAGCGCGGCGAACCTCATCGCTTCCGGAGTCTGCCACCGCGCGCCCCCTTGGCGACGGCTGCGGTCGCGAGGAGCTCCTCCGCGTGGTCGTGGCCGAGACTCGAGTCCTCCAGGCCGCCCAGCATCCGCGACAGCTCCCGCAGCCGCGCGTCGCCATCCACCAGGTCGATCTCCGTCGAGGTGATGTGGCCCGCCGCCGTCTTGGCCACCACGACGTGGCGGTCCGCAAACGCTGCAACCTGGGGCAGATGGGTCACGACGAGGACCTGGGAGGTGCGGGCGAGACCGGCGAGGCGCCGACCCACCTCGATCGCCGCGCGGCCGCCGACCCCGGCGTCGACTTCGTCGAAGATGAAGGTCGGGACGGCGTCAGCGCCGGCGAGCACGATCTCGATGGCCAGCATCACCCGCGACAGCTCGCCACCTGAGGCGCCCCGGTGCACCGGGCGGGCGGGGGCACCAGCGTGGGGCACGAGCTGGATCTCGACCTCGTCCACTCCCGACTGACCGAACGCGACGCGGCGGCCCCCGACCTCTATGCCGTTCGGGTCCTCGCGCTGCGTGACGGCGACTGGCAGGCGGGCGTCGGACATCGCGAGCGCCTGGAGCTCGCTGGACACCGCGGCATCGAGACGCTTCGCAGCAGCAGCGCGCTCGTCGGACAGGGCGGTGGCTGCCGCAGCGAGCTCGGCAAGGATGGCGTCGCGACGCGCGGTCAGCTCGAGAACCCTGGTGTCGTCATCGGTCAGCTCGGCGAGCCGCGCCCGGGCCTGCTCCGCCCAGGCCAGGACCCCCGCCAGGTCGGCGGCGTACCGGCGGGTCAGCCCGGCGAGGCGGCTGATCCGCTCCTGCACGACCGCGAGGCGCGCCGGATCGGCGTCGATCTGGTCGACGTAGGCGGACAGGTCGGCCGAGATGTCAGCGAGCAGGTACGACGCCTCCGCCACCCGGCTGGCGAGGCCGTCCAGCTCCGTGTCATGGCCGGTGACCGCCTCGAGCTCGCGGCGGGCGCTGCCGAGGAGTGTGAGCACGTCGTGGGCGGCGGGGTCGTTGCTGGCGGCGCTCAGCGCGCCGTGGGCGGCGGCCGCGGCGGCTCGAAGCGCCTCGACGTGGCCCAACCGGGCAGCCTCCGCGGCGAGCCTCAGGTCCTCGCCGGGCTCGGGTGCGATCTCGTCGACGTCGCGCAGGCCTTGGCGGAGTCCGTCGGCCTCGAGGGTGCGCTCGCGCCGGTGGGTCGTGACGTCCTCGAGCTCGGCGCGCACGGCGGCGAGCTCCGCGAAGGCAGCGCGATACGTGCGCAGCGGACCCTGCGCGGCGTCACCGGCGTACGCATCCAGGACGGAGCGCTGAACCGACGCCTTGAGCAGTCCGCGCTGGTCAGCCTGGCCGTGGACGGTGACCAGGTCGTCGGCGATCGCCGCGAGCGTGGCGACCGGGACGGACCGGCCACCGAGATAGCCCCGGCTGCGGCCGTCCGCACCGACGGTCCGGGCGACCACGACCTCGTCGCCGTCGAGCGCGCCGCCGGCTTGCTCGACCTGCTGGGCGACCGACCCGCCGGGATCGATCCGGAACCGGCCCTCGACCTCGACCCGCGCATGGCCGGCGCGCACAAGGCCGGCGTCGCCGCGGCCGCCGAGCAGCAGCGCAAGGCCGGTCAGCAACATCGTCTTGCCTGCGCCGGTCTCGCCGGTCACGGCTGTGAAGCCGGGGCCAAGCTCGAGCGTGGCGTCATCGATCGCCCCGAGTCCGCGCAGGCGCAGCTCTACGAGCACCTGCTGAGGGTACGGCGACCCGCTGACAGCTCGGCACAGGCACGCCGACCGGTGGACGACGCGCGAGTCAGCGGCCGCTCCAGCCCTGCACCGGCAGCTGGAACTTCTCGACCAGCCGGTCCGTGAACGGCGCCGCACGCAGCCGCACCAGGCGGACCGGCTGCTCGCTGCGCACCACCTCCAAGCGGTCCTTCGGCTTGATCTCGTGGGTCCGGCGGCCGTCGCAGAACATCACAGCGGTCGCTTGCTCGCCGCTCATCTCGACCGCGACGGTCGAACCCGGCGAGACGACCAGCGGTCGGGCGAACAGGGCGTGAGCGGACAGCGGGACCACGAGGAGGGCCTGCACCGAGGGCCACACGACGGGGCCGCCGGCCGAGAACGCGTACGCGGTTGACCCGGTCGGGGTCGCGCAGACGATGCCGTCGCAGCCCAAGCGCGACAGCGGCCGCCCGTCGATCTCGAGGACCACGTTGACCATGTGTTCGCGGGCCGCCTTCTCCACCGACATGTCGTTGAGCGCCCAGTCGCGAATCACGACCTCGCCGTCGCGGATCACGCTCACCTCGATCGCGAGCCGCTCGTCGACGTCGTACTGGCCGGCGAGGATCTTGGCCGCCGCCTCGTCGAGCGCGACCGCTTCGGCTTCGGCGAGGAACCCGACGTGGCCGAGGTTGACGCCCAACAGCGGCGTGCCGTGCGGCCGAGCCAGCTCCGCGGCGCGCAGCAGCGTGCCGTCGCCGCCGAGCGCGACGGCGAGGGCTGCACCCGCCGCGGCCTCGGAGTCGTTCGGTACGCCGACCGCGCCGGTGCAGTCGAGCGCTTCGGCCTCGGCCGCGAGCACCCGGACCTCGACGCCGGCGGCGGACAGGCGCTGGGCGAGCTCGCGAGCTGCGGCCAGCGCTGGCTCGCGGTAGATGTGCGCGACGAGCAGCACCGAGTCCGGCGCGGGGGCGGTCACTGCGGCCCTGCCGCCACCGCGGCCTCGACCGCAGCTCGGTCCACGGCCGGAGCGTCGGCGCGCAGCCACAGGAAGTACTCGACGTTGCCCGCCGGACCCGGGAGCGGACTCGCGGTGACCGCAACGGTGCCGAGGCCCAGTTCAGCGGCCCGCTCGGCCACGCTCATGACGGCATCCGCTCGCACGCCCGGGTCGCGGACGACGCCGCCCGAGCCGACGGCGTCGCGTCCCGCCTCGAACTGCGGCTTGACCATCAGCACGGCATCTCCGCCCGGCTGCAGGCACGCGACGAGGGCTGGCAAGACGAGCCGGAGCGCGATGAACGAGAGGTCCGCGACCACCAGCTGGACGGGCCCGCCGATCGTCGCCGGGGTGATGTCACGCACGTTGGTGCGGTCCTGCACGACGACCCGCTCATCGGTCTGCAGCTGCCACGCCAGCTGGCCGTACCCGACGTCCACCGCGACGACCTGCGCGGCGCCGTGGTCGAGCAATACCTGGGTGAACCCTCCCGTGGACGCGCCGGCGTCAAGACACCGGCGGGCGCTGACCTGCAGCTCCGGCCAGGCGCGGAGTGCACCGAGGAGCTTGTGCGCGCCACGCGAAACGACGACCGAATCGACGGAGCTGGCCACGTGGAGCGGGGTGGCGGGGTCGACAGCGGTCGACACCTTGCTGGCACGCATGCCGCCGACCGTGACCTTGCCTTCGGCCACGAGATCGACCGCGTGCTGGCGGGAGCGCGCAAGACCGCGCCGTACGAGCTCAGCGTCGAGGCGCGCCCTGCGGACCATCCCTCATACCGCCGATCGCCGGCCCGCGAGCTCTCGGCGGTGCTGGGGGCCAGGTGCCCCGGGTTCGTGTCGATGCCCGCTCATTGCTCGTCGTCGAGTTCGGCCAAACCTTCGTGGAGCCGTTGCTGTACGTCGTCGAAGATCTCGACGTGCTCGTCGAGCGGCGCGGTCTCGATGTCTTGAAGGCGTCGCGCGGCCGCGTCAGCCGCGGCGACGCCGGTCGACTCGGGGTCTCCCGTGGGCTGGCTGTCCATCACGACGCACCG
>Ga0213876_10001815_pt1 | contig 12907 bp, 9 predicted proteins | sample BarmaccomBMRX_R9_FD_160113 | JGI IMG/M metagenome (GOLD analysis project Ga0213876, IMG submission 160113) | Root-associated microbial communities from Barbacenia macrantha in rupestrian grasslands, the National Park of Serra do Cipo, Brazil - RX_R9 | ecosystem: Host-associated > Plants > Roots...
ATTCGAGTGATGTCGGCGGCCGCCTGGTGCTGAACGCTGGTGGCGAATGCGCAACTTCGCGCTCTCACCCGCGATCAGGAGACGACATGACGACAGCGACCAGAACGGCCGGCCGACTGGCGGGTCCGCGGTGACCCAGACTTCGGGGGTGACCACCCAGCAGGAGCTGACTGGCGAGTACGACGTCGACCCGGCGCACAGCCGCATCGGCTTCGTCGCCCGCCACGCGATGGTCAGCAAGGTCCGCGGCCACTTCAGCAACTTCCGGGGTCGGGCCTACCTCGACTTCAGCGACCCCACCAAGTCGTCGGCCGAGCTGGTCGTCGACATCCCCAGCATCGATACCGGAAACGCCGACCGCGACGCACATCTGCGGGCGAACGACTTCTTCGACGCGCAAAACCACTCGCAGATGACGTTCCGCAGTACACAGGTCGACATCCAGGGCGACGACAGCTATCAGATGACCGGCGATCTCACGCTCAAGGGACGTACGCGTCCGGTGACGATCGACTGGGAGTACCTCGGCTCGGCGAAGGACCCCTTCGGCAACACCCGCGTCGGTTTCAGCGGTCGGGCCACGATCAACCGCAGGGACTGGGGAGTCGAGTGGAACGCGCCGCTGGAGACCGGCGGCGTACTGGTCGGCGACAAGGTGCAGCTCGAGCTGGAGGTGTCGGCCATCAAGGCCTCATCGGGGACGGACTGACAGTCGCTCAGTGCCCCGCTGCGGCCAGCGGACGTGACGAGGCGGGCTCGCGATCGTGGCTGTGCTCACTGGCTAGTCGGGCGAGCTGTACGCGACTACTGATCTCGAGCTTTCGGAAGACCTGCCGAAGGTGGAAGGCGACGGTGTGTGGCGACAGGTACAGCTGGGCTGCGGCCTGCCGGTTGGTGAGGCCCTCGACAACGACATCCACCACTCGCCGTTCGGTGTCGGTGAGGCTGTCCCAGCCGAACGACGGCCGGTCGGCGCACGACCAGTGCCTCGGTCGCGCGCCGAGCGCGCGCATTCGGGCCCGGACGCGGTCGAGATCGTGCTCCGCCTCGGCCTGCTGGTACCTGGCGCACGCCTGTTGTAGCTGGTCGAGCGCAGCGGCGCCGTCGCCGAGCTCGATGAACGCGACGGCAGCGTCCTCGGCCGCCGACCCGCGTGACCAGCTGTCGGCGTACTGCTGCGACACGGCGACCAGCCGGTGCGGGTCGCGATCGAGCACTGCGCGTGCGTGCTCGGTCGCGACGGCCAAGCAAGGCTCGTTCGGGAAATCCGCGGCGAGCGCCGCAGCTGCAGCGACCACCGCCGCCGCCCGGGGCCGATCGGACAGGGTGATGGCCGCTCGAACGAGCCATGCTGCGGACGTCGGGTCGCGGACGAGTCCCCCCAATTCGAACAGCACCACGTCGAGTCGCTTCTCGAGGCAGCGCGTGTAACCGTCTGGGTCGTCGCAGTCGCGCATCGTCATTCGGGCGTCACCTCGCTCTCTCATGGAGCACCTTGCCCACAACGAGCCCGGTGGGGCCTGTCCGCAGCTGACCAAATCGGACGACACTCTTGTCTGCGGAGGACAGGAGTCGGTCAAAGCTCGCGAATCGCCTCGAGCGTCCGCCAGGTGCGGGTAGCGATGTGAAGGTTGAACCGCGCCTCCGGATCGCGGAGGTCGAAACCGGTCAGCTCACGAATCCGCTGGAGCCGGTATTTCAGCGTGCTCTGGTGCACCGACAGGGTGGTCGCCGCTCGCTCGTGATGACCGCCCACGTCGAGGTAGACACTCAGCGTGAGGGTGAGGTCGGTGTGTCGCCGGGCGTCGTAGTCGATCAACGCACCGACCCAGTGGCGCACGATCCGTTCCGCCGCAGCCGTGTCGCCGGCCCCGACAAGGCGGAAGAGGCCGAGCTCGTCAAACACAGTGACTCCGCCAACATCCGCGTCGCGCTGCAGCCGCAGCCCGAGCTGGGCCTCTCGGTAGGAGCGCGGAAGCTCGGGGATGCCGTCGCACAAGCCGCCGACACCCACGCGGCAGCGGCCACCTGGCATCCTCGCGAGAGCTGTGTCGCGAAACTTGCCCCACGGCTGCTCGATGGAACAGACCAGGACGACTGATCCCTCACGTCGACCGATCAGGCAGGCGAGGTCGCTGTCCAGCGCAGCGCGCCGCACCGCCTGAAAGAATGTCTCGGCGTCCCCGCCGCGCGTCCTGCCCTCGACGACGACCACGACGTGCAGCGCTGATGGATCGGCGCCCAGCGCCTCGACGCGACTGCGAACGGCGGCCAGCGTCGTACCGGCAACGAGGGCGTCGACGAGATCGCCGCCGAGACGCAGCTCGGTCTCCGCGAGCCCACGTTCCCGCGTGAGCTCGATGCTCAACACAGTGGCGGCATGTTCCAATGCCACCCGCTCCATGTCGTCAATGGGCGACGCGGCGCCGACCAACGTGATGACACCAAGCGGTTCGGCGCGCGCGCGGGCCAACGCCGCGAGCCCGCCCGCCACAGGGGTCGCCCCCGCAGCCTTCAACAACCTGCTGATCAGCCGGTCGCGGGCTCGCGGTTGCGCAGCCGGATACGAATCTGGCTGCCCCGGACCCGACCACACGCGGAGCCGCCCGTTGAGATCCTCGATCACGACCGAACGCCCGGTGAGTTCGTGAAGCGCATCCGCGACGCCGCGTTCGCCCGTGCCGCTGAGCGCGACCTGGGTGAGCACGCGGTGGATGTCCATGGTTTGCGTGAGAGTGGTTAGCGACCGCTGGAGCGCGGTGTTCACCACCCGCAACCGCTCGGCGGCGACCTCCTCGTCCGCGCATAGCCGGGCCAGGCCAACCGCGACGCCGGTTGCCTGTACGAGCACGCGCAACAGAAACTGGTCATGCTCGTCGGGCACGTCCGCGGCGGCCGCGACGAAGAATCCCAACGCGTCTCGCTGATCGGTGATCGGGAATGCCCATGCCCAGGGATGGCCTGCGGCCGTCACCGCCCCACCCGCGGCGGCCAGGCTCATGACTTGACGGTCGAGTGATGGTTGGGGCTCATGTGCGCCAGCGGGCGGCGACGTGAGCCGCCGGCCGTCGAGATAGACCGCCACGGTCTGGGCGTGGGCCAGCGACACCCCCGTCGTGGCGGCGAGCTCGACGATGTGCTTCTCGTCGAGCTCGGAGGTCATGACCAGGAACAGCGCGAGGAGACCGGTTAGCGAAGCGAGTTGCGCTCGGGGGGAAGCAGACACATGGCTCACATCCTGCGTGGTCAGAAGACATCGCGGAGACCTGCCTAGGGGGCCCGTACCCGCCCAGACGGCGAGAATGCGTGCCGCCGCACCCGGCTCCTACCTGCTCTCCCTCGCAACCAACGGTACGCCGAGCGTGAAGTGGACCGATCTGTGCAGGCCAACGCAACCAAACCAGGCCTCACGCCGCCCCGACATCGACGAGCTTGTTGCTGCAGAAGGGTCCTGACTTAGGCCAGATCTGCACGAACGTGTTGCCTTTGACTGCCGCACCGAGGTAGCAGTGTGACGTGCCGTGTTCATTCGGTGTGTACGGGCCGAACATCCCGCCCGTGGTCCAGCTCTTGATCCCCGCGAGTGCCTGCGTGAGCGATGCTCGAGTGGGGTTACGGCCGGCTTTGAGCAGCCCGTAGATGAACATCTGCACGTCTGACCAGGATTCGACGCTGAACTCGTTCAACTGCTTGCCAGGGGCGTAAGTACGTGCCTCCTGCAGGAAGAGTCGCATCGTTGCGTTCGACGTGTCGCTCATCGGAATCGACGGCAGGTAGACCTGGAATCCTTGCGCGGCTGACCGTCCGGCGACTGTGATCTGGGACTGCGAGTAGGAGCCTTGGGTGGTCAGCACCTTTGCCTTGTAGTGCTGCGCCTGCATGTCGCGGACCAGATCGGCGTTGCCGACGACATCCATCGCGGTGTAAGCCGCACCGCAATGGTGCTGCTTCATTGCCGCGACGACCGATCCCATCGTTGCTCCCGGCGCGGGCGGGATGGACAGGTTCGTGTAGCAGATCGTGTAGCCGAACTTGCGGAACAGGACGCCGGACTCCTGGACGACCTGGGCAGCAATCGGAATCCCGTAAGAGAGCAATGCGATGGATTTCGGGAGCGCGTGGGCAGCAGTCAGGCCCTTGACGAACGCGTCGTAGAGGTACGCCCGACCGTGACGGACGACCACACTGCCACCGTCGACCGACCAATAGTTCGGGGCGTTGCCACGGTTGGTGTTCGCCGCCCTCCCGATGTCCGGGACGCCAGCCTTCGTCATCTCGGTGACGCCTCCGTTGTCCCCGTCCGAGGTCGACCCGACAAAGGCGAAAACCTTCGGGATCAAGTACTCGATCTCAGAGGTGTGCGTGGTGGCCGACTGCTGGTCATCCTGGACGTTCAGCACCAGTTTCCGCCCGCAGATACCACCGAATCGGTTGACGGCGGCGACGGCTGCTTTGACAGCGTCGACTGCCGGCTCAAAGACGCCAGACACGGCACCGGTGATGCCGCTGACGTTCCCAATCATGATCGAGGTGGGAGTGACTCCGGGCGCGGACGCTCGGTTGCCCGTCGTCCCGGTGCAGTACGACGCCTCGGTCTGCGGGTTGAAGTCGAAGTTTGCCGGCGTCAGCGCGCTGATCCCAGTGACCGACCCGCCTCCCTGTTGCTTGCCTGAATGCTTGCCAGAAGCACCCTGCGACGTCGAGCCGGTCGACGCTCCTGTCCCGGCCTGGCCACCCGATCCCGTCGTACCAGTTGTCGCATTCCCGGGGCCACCTGTACCGAGGCCTGATGGACCCGAGGCATTGCCGCTATCTCCCCCGGTTACCGCGGAGCCGCCGGTCCCGGTGTCGACGGGGCCACCTGTCGACGGAAAGTACGGCGGGACCCGTGCCCCGCAGGCAGCGCTTGCCGTGACCACCACGGCGAGCGCGACCGCACGTCGGCGTCGCCACCCGCGGGCACGCCACTGTGTTGTCACGACAGTTCCAGCACGAGTGGCAAAGCGCTGAGCCGGCGTACGACCAGGCTGGGGTGGTAGCTCAGCGCCGCGCCGTCTTCGAGCGAGAACCTGTGGGTTCGCGCCAGAAGCGTCTCGATCGCGACCCTCGCTTCTACCCGCGCGAGCGGTGCCCCGACGCACAGATGAATCCCCCAGCCGAAGCCGACGTGGTCACGCGGTCTCGTGCGATCCAGCCGGATCTCATCCGGCGCCTCGTACGCTTCCTCGTCGCGGTTGGCCGCGGGCCACGCGAGGAGCACGTGGGATCCCGCGGGTATCGATCGCCCACCGAGCTCGGTGTCTCGCGTGACGACGCGGTAATGGCCACGAAACGGTGGGTCGTAGCGAAGCGCCTCCTCGACGAAGGTGGAGACGAGGGCCGGATCGCGGCGCAACTCGTCCTGCAGGTCAGGGCGCTCGGCAAGGATCCGCACCGCAGTACCGATGAGGCTGGTCGTCGATTCGCCACCCGCCGCGATGATCACGCTGAGGATGCCGAACGCTTCGAGGTCGGAGAGCTCGCCGTCGTCGACGGCTCGCTTGACGATGCCGATCAGGTCGTCCTCGTGCGCACTCGGACCGGCCTTCGCCTCCAGATAGGCCTCGATGACGGGCGCCAGGTTGTTGACACCCTCATCCTCGAGGGGCTGGATTCGATCCTCCGGCACGAAGCCGCTGATCCGCTCGACCATCGCGTACCCCTGGCGCTTCAGCTGGGGCGCGGCGGCGTCTGGCAGGCCGAGAATGCGGGTCACCATGACCATGGGGAGGGGCTCGGCAACCTGGTTCATCCATTCGATGCGGCCGTCCGGCCCCACCTGATCGAGCACAAGGTCGAGCAGCTGTCGGAACTGTGGCTCCATCGCCTGGATGTTGCTGGCGGACAAGCGGCGTACGACCATCTTTCGTTGGCGCGCATGCTCCGGCGGGTCCGTCGTCGCGATCGCGGCCCCGCTCGTGGCGTCGTCGGTCAACCCGGTCATCGCCGGGCGCATCCCAGGCGCCGGCCAGTCGCCAAGGTGAAGGAACTCGCCGGAGGCGCTCGAGAAGGTGTCCGTGTCGGCCACGACCTGACGGACCAAGGCCATCCGCGTCACCACGAAGGTCCCTGTCCCGGCAACCTCGTGAACGGGGTCGCTCGCACGCAGGTGCCGGTAGTACGGATACGGGTCCACCACGACTTCTGGACCGAACAGCTCATCGACCTCTGTGCCGTCCAACGTCGTCACAGCTCACCTCACGTCATGACATTCGTGTCATACACTTCGCGTCTTACATGTATGACCCGGAACCATACACATCCGCGGGCTGACGCAACAGGGTCGTCGCCCATTGAGTCGATACGATTGAGGCGAGATGCGGAACAGAGGGTGGCAGGGCTCGCCGCCCGCTGACGATGCCGAAGCGCGGGATCGAATCATCGCGGCGGCGATGCGGTGCATCGATCGGCACGGGCCGAGCAAGACCGGGCTCTCCGATGTCGCCAGTGAGCTCGGCATCACGAGGCAGACCGTCTATCGCCACTTCACCAGCACTGACGAGCTCTTCCAGGCTGTGTCAATCGCCGCGGCCGACGCATTTCTTGATCAGCTGACCGCGCGGGTCGAGCGGCTCGACGACCTCACCGACAAGCTCATCGAATGCGCCGCCTTCACGGTCGAAAGACTGAGCAAGGAGCGGTACCTCTCCCTGCTCATCACCGACGGTGAGATCGCTTTGCCGAACCAGCACTTCACCGACGCTGTCCCCTCCCAGCTCACCCGCGCTCTTCTGGAGCGACTCGGCGTCAACTGGGACGCGCTGCACCTCAAGCGACGTGAGCAAGACACTCTTGTCGAGATCTATCTCCGGACCCTGCAGTCGCTTCTCATCGACCCCGGGCCCACGCGCTCGCCCCGAGAGCTACGGACGTTCCTTCGTTACTGGCTCGCGCCCGCCGTGCGCGAGGTCACGAACCCGGCGCGAACTCCTTAGCGGAGCGAGGAACTCCCCCGGGCTAGTCGGCAAACACACGTGCGTTCAGGCCGCCGGTGCCGCGCCGCGGCGAGGGAGCCGGTCGGTTTCCTCCGGGTGCTCGCTCGTGTCGGCTGGACGAGGCCTGCAGTAACGCGGGCCTTGGGCCAGATCGCACCCCAGTTCACGTAGGGCGTTCGCTTGCCGTTCCGTTTCCACGCCGTCGGCAATGATCCTGATACCCAACAGGTCCGCCAGCGTGAACACCGCCATGGCTGACGTTTCACTGTTGTCAGAGCTCTCGTCCAGGCCGGCGAGGAACATTGGGTTCAGCTTCAGATAGTCGATCGGCAGCTGCGTGAGGTACGCCAGTGACGAGGCGGCCGAACCAAAGTCGGTGACGACGGTACGGACGCCAAGTCGCTTCAGCCCTTTCAGCGACGCCGCAGCGGACTCGAGACTGGTCTTGAGCATGGTTTCGGTGATCTCCACGTACAGCCGACTCGGCGCGAGCCCTGAGGCGGCCAAAGCAGCGGCGACCTGGTGGATCAGGCGGGCATCGGGGAACTGGGACGGGAACAGGTTGACGGCGACGAAAGATGCTCCGGTGAGGTCGGTCCACGCCGCCGCATCCCGACACGCGGTGTGCAACAACCATGGGCCAGGGGATCCGAACAGTTCGCGGGGTTCGACGGTGCGAATGGATTCACTGGCCGGGATGAGCCCTCGTAGCGGGTGTTGCCAGCCAACGACGGCTTCGGCGCCGCGCACCTTGCCGTCAGCGAGGTTGATCACCGAGTGGTAGCCCAGTACCAGCGACTCGTCTTGGCAGACAGCGACGGTGTGACCGAGCGGCATTGCGTGGTCGCCGCGGGCGACGAAGCGGGGCGACGGGTTGGCGCCGCCACCCTTGCTGAAGCTGAGCACGTGGCCCTCCTTTCCGGTCGGCAACTCGGACGAGCCCTGATTTCCCAAGGCCTTCGGGGCCTCGCACCGAGTTCGGATGTGGTGTCACAGCGCGATTCGACGCACGGACCACACGGCTGGAGCGATGGGGACGTAAACCGTCCGCTGACACGAACTGACGTGGTGCTACGCGGCTAGTCGACGTAGTCACGGTGGTCGGTTCACGGAGCGGCACCCGTCCGCGACTCCGGCAAAAGCCCTTGTCGGCTGGCGCAGCCCTCGCGTAAGAGCTCGGTTTCCCGGACGTGATCAGAGGTGCGAACGGAAGATGTAACCACTGCCTCGCACTGTCGCGATCGATGCGGCGCCGAACGGGCGGTCGATCTTCTCCCGCAACCTCCGCACGGTGACATCGACGACGTTGGAACCCACTTCCGCGGCGAAGTCCCAGAGCTTGGCGACGATGTCATCGCGCGTGACCACGGCGTCGGCGTTGCGCACCAACACTTCGAGCAGCGTGTACTCCCTCGCGGTGAGGTGCACCTCCTGCCCGCACCGCTGCACGCGGTGCGCGGCCGGGTCGATGACGACATCGCCCGCACACAGCAACGCCGGGCGTGCAGGTGCGCCCCGCCTCACCAGCGCCCGCAGCCGCGCCCTGAGCTCGGCGACGGCGAACGGCTTGACGAGGTAGTCGTCGGCGCCGGCGTCGAGGCCACGGACGCGATCGCTGACCTCAGCTCGTCCCGTGAGCAGCAGAATCGGCGTCCAGTTCTGCTGTTCCCGCAGCTGCGTGCAGACCTCGACGCCATCCAATGACGGGATGTTGATGTCGAGCACGATGGCGTCGAAGGGCGCCTCGCGCGCCAACCACAGCGCGTCATCACCGGTCGCCGCAGTGTCCACGGCGTGGCCCTCGCGCTGGAGCGCGGCCGATACGAAAGCGACGACGTCAGGATCGTCGTCGACGATGAGGATTCGCACCCATCAACCCCGTAGCGCCGCGCGGACTTCCGACAGCAGAGTGCCGGGACGGAACGGCTTGTTGACGAGTGACATGCGGCCGGCGTTGACCGCGAGGCCGGTACCGGTCATCGCGTAGCCGGACATGAGGAGAACCCGCTTTGTCAGGCCGCGCTCACGCATTCGCCGCGCGAGCGACACCCCGTCCTCCCCGGGCATTCGGACGTCGGTCAGCAGCAGGTCGACCGGCCGTTCAAGCGCCTCGGATCGCGCGATGGCGTCAGCGGCTCCGGTTGCGCCGACCGCACGGTAACCAGCCGATTCGAGGATGCGGACCGCGAGGCCGCGGACGGCAGCGTCGTCGTCGACGACAAGCACCACCGGTGCAGAACCCAGTTCGTCATCCGCCGAATTTCCGGTAGCGAGCACGGGGACTCCCTGACCGTCACATTGCGGGAGACTGATGACAAAGCGCGACCCGGCGCCGAGCTCTGTCTCCACCTCGATGGATCCGCCGCTCTGGGTGACGACGCCGTATACCGACGCAAGGCCGAGGCCCGTACCGTTCCCCGAGTCCTTCGTCGTGAAGAACGGCTCGAAGCACCGCGACGCCTCCTCCGCCGTCATGCCCCGGCCGTCGTCTGCGACGACGATGACAACCTGGCCGTCGTGCGCGCTCACGCTGAGGTCGATCGTGCCGACACCTCCGATCGCATCCCGCGCGTTGAGCACGAGGTTGGCAATGACGCGCTCGAGCTGCACCGCATCGGCGTACACGACGGCGGAAGGGTCAACTTCGACCCTCAGCTTGATTCCCGCTGGAATGAGATCACTGCACACCTCGAGCGTCGCGTCGATGACGTCATTGACGTCGACGACGGCCGGCTCCAGCCGCTGGCCGCGGGCGAACGCCAGGAGCTGCTGCACGAACGCCGAAGCACGCTCCGCCCCACGCATGATCGCCTGGGCGTCGGCGACGTTTGGAACGGTTGGCGGCAGCCCCTCCAGCAGCAGTTCGGCGTGCCCACGGATCGCAGTGAGGACGTTGTTGAAGTCGTGCGCGACCCCGCCCGCGAACCGCCCGACCGCCTGGAGCCGTTCGGTGTCCACCATCTGCTGCTGCATGGCGATGCGTTCGGTGTCGTCGGTGATCACGATCATCGTGCGCTCACTGGCGCCATCGGCCGTCGCCAATGCGAGCGCTAGCACCCGAAGCCAGAGCATCCGACCCTGCAGCTGCACCCTTACCGGCGCAAGACCGCCGACGGGGTGGTTGTGAGGATCTGGCAGGCCGAGCTCAGTGAAGGCAGCACCGATGAGCTCGTCGCGGCGGCGACCGACCAGCTCGGCCAACCGTGGATTGGCCAGCAGGATGCGCCGCCGGTCGTCCAACACTGCAATCGCGTCAGATGATGCGTCGACAACTCGCCGGTAACGACGCTCGCTTTCGACGAGCGCCTCCTGTGCACGGCGAGTGTCGGTGACATCGCGACAGTTGATGACCATGCCGCGGATGGCCGGGTCGTCGAGCGCGTTCGCGATGGTCTCCTCCGCCCATCCCCAGCTGCCGTCGGCATGGCGCAGGCGCAGCGTGACCTGCCGCTGCGCGCCGGGCCGCTCGAGCAGCTCGTCCCATACAACGCGGACTCGCGGGACATCGTCTGGATGGAGGAAGTCCCAACCGAGGTGGCTGGTGAGGTCCTCCGGCGTGTAGCCGAACGCGCCTGGTGAGCCGACCTCGGCATCGACGATGAACCCGTCCTGGTCGGTGATAACGATGATCTCCGACACGTGCTCGAGGAGAGCGCGCGACCGCGCCTCAGCCCGCGCCAAGGCCTCGGTGGCGAGCATCAGGTCGGTGACATCGACAGACGAAACGGTTCCGCCCGCAACAGTGCCGTCGGCCAGCCGCAGCGGTCGGTAGGCCGCCTGGATTCGCCGGCCCTGATAGTCGACGAAGATGTCAAGCTCCTCACCGGCGAGCGCTGCCTCGACCGCCCCGAGAATCGCCGGCTCCTCGGCGTAGAGGTCAAACATGGAGCCGCCGACCAGGTCGCTCGCGGAGCGTTGCTGCGTCGGCGCACCACGTCCGCGGGCGATCATCACGATGCCGTGCTGGTCGAACGCCATGACATAGACCGGCGCGCTGTCGATCGACTGGCTGAGCAGGTCACGTTCGAAGCCAACCTGCTCCAAGGCACCCGCCGTCGCGAGCTCTTGGGTGAAGTCACGGCAGATCGCCACCGCCCCGACAGCGACACCGTCGCGCAGCCGCAACGGCGAAACCGTGACCGACACGACGATCTCGGCCCCGTCCTTACGTCGTCGCCGAACGATGTCGTGGCTGACGCTGCCGCCCACCTGGACCAAGTCGAGCCGGTCTTGCCACTCCGCCTGCGACCCCTTGAAAAAGATGAGGGCGGACAGCCGCTGTCCCACCGCCTCCGCAACGTCGTATCCGTAGAGTGTCTCGGCCCCACGGTTCCACGAGGTGATGATTCCCTCGAGATCCACGGTGATCACAGCATCCGTGGCTGACTCCACCGCAGCAACGAGGAGCGCGTCTGTCGCAGCATCGCCGGTCGGCGAGTCAGAAGTCACGATCGGTCTCACTGTCATGTGAACAATGTCGGACTCTCAGTGCATCCCGAACCAGATGACAATTCGCTGACAGCAGACTGGCGGACCTCGATCGACGTCATGGTGAACGGACCGCGCTAGTTCCCAGTTTTGTCACATATCTGTCAGTCAGCTCCGTCGATCATTGCCCCGCGCCGGCAACCGCCGGCCGACAGAGCTCCCATGTTGACGAGGACAGCTGCGATGACAGACCTACCGACGCGGGTCGTTCTTGTCGAGGACGACCCGGGCCACGCGAGCCTGCTCCTCGAGACCCTGGGCGAGCTCGGGGGCTATGAGGTCACATGCGTCGACACCGTGGCCGGCGCCGTCGCCCACTTACGTCAGGAGCGCGTCGACGCCGTGCTGATGGATCTCGGCTTGCCCGACGCGACCGGCTTGGAAGCGCTCGACATGGTGCTCGGAGAGAGCAGTGGCGCCCCTGTTGTCGTTGTCACCGGCCGGTCGAAGGACGAACTGGGTCTCGTCGCCGTCGCCCGCGGCGCCGAGGACTATGTGCAGAAGGACCGTGCGGACGCGAGGACGCTGCACCAGACGCTGTCTTACGCCGTCGAGCGGACGCGAGCACGCGCGTTGTTGCGCAAGACCGTCACCGACGCGGAGGTCGTGTTGGCGGCAGTCGCCGACGGCATCGTCATGAAGGACGCTCACAACCGCATCGTGTTCGCCAACCCCGCAGCAGGTCGTATCTTCGGCCTGCCGCCGGAGCAGCTACTCGGTCTGCCAGCCGATGCACCAGAACTCCGATCGTGCCGCCTCGACGGGCGGCAGTACGCTGCTGACGACCTTCCCTCGTCACGGGTACTGGCCAACGGCGAGAGCGTGACCGGTGCGGTCGTGGGCATGACGCGACCTGGCGGGGAAGAGATCTGGGTCGAGCTCAACGCGCATCCGCTCGTGGGGCCCGACCGGACCGTCTTCGGTGTGGTGACGGCGATTCGTGACGTCTCAGAGCGACTCGCGGCCGAAGAGGCGAACCGCTTCCAGGCTGCACTGCTTGCCGCCGTCGGTCAGGCGGTCGTGGCAACCGACCCCATGGGTACCGTCCTGTACTGGAATCGCGCCGCCGAGGAGCTCTACGGTTGGACCGCCGATGAGGCGGTCGGACGCTCTGTGCTGGAGCTGACGCCCTCGACGCAGACCGCGGAAAGTGCAGCGGAGATCATGCAACTGCTCGCCGCCGGCCAGAGCTGGACCGGGGACTTTCTGGTCAAGGACAAGGCCGGCCGCGAGTTCCCTGTCCTGGTCAGTGACACACCAGTGATGGGTACGGACGGCGCCCTGCGCGCAATCATCGGGGTGTCCTCCGACATCACCGAGCGCAAACGGGCCGAGGATGAGATGCGGTGGTACTCCGCAGTCATCGAGTCGACCGGCGACGCAGTGTTCGGCGTATCGCTTGCCGGTGAGATCACCAACTGGAACCGCGCCGCCGAGGAGCTCTA
>Ga0213876_10001816_pt1 | contig 12902 bp, 10 predicted proteins | sample BarmaccomBMRX_R9_FD_160113 | JGI IMG/M metagenome (GOLD analysis project Ga0213876, IMG submission 160113) | Root-associated microbial communities from Barbacenia macrantha in rupestrian grasslands, the National Park of Serra do Cipo, Brazil - RX_R9 | ecosystem: Host-associated > Plants > Roots...
AGAGAATGCCGCAAATGGAAGAGGGTGGCGGGTAACGAGTAACGAGTAACGAGTAACGAGTAACGAGTAACGAGTGTCGGGTGCCGGGTAAAAAGCGGGGTTCGGAGCGGCAGAGAATGCCGCAAATGAAGGAGGACCCGAATTGCGGCGTTCGCTCCTGAAATGACATCTACCGGGGATTACGTTGCTGCGTTCTTCTGGTTCTGTCATCGATGGCATCGGCCCGATGCCACGAGTCGAAGCGCTCCAGGAAGGCCACGAACAATGGGCGTTCTGTCATTTGCGGCATTCTCTGCCGCTCCGAACCCCGAACTTTACCCGACACCCGGCACTCGTTACTCGTTACCCGCCACCCTCTTCCATTTGCGGCATTCTCTGCCGTGGCATTCTCAGTGTAACTCGATGACTTCCGAGGCACGGAGGTTGGTGACAAGCTGAGTCTTCATCTCGTGCAGCCCGGCTTCCAGTCCGACCGGATAAAGATGCGGGTTGAGTAAACGTTTCGCGCCCGCATAAAGGCGGTCGAGTTCCTGGCGCACGGTCGCCTGCATCTCGTGGATGCCAGGTGACTCGTAGACGCGTCGGCCCCCCCGATAGATCGGCACCAGCAAATCGCGGTACTCTGCATCCTCAGGGATGCGCCGGCGGATCGTGACGTCCGCAGGATCCACCATCGTGCGAGAGGGCTCAACGCCTTTGAGCTGATCGAAAATCAGGTCGGCCGTGTAGGTGCCTTTCGATGAGAAACGCCGGACCTGGAGTCTGCCCGGCGTTGAAATTTTGGCTGCCTGTTCAGACAATTTGACCTTGTAGTGCCACGGGCCGCCCTTTTTCCGTGTGGCGCTCAACTTGTACACTCCGCCCAGCGCCGGTTGGTCGTACGCGGTCACCAACTTGGTGCCGACCGCCCAGATGTCGATCCGGGCACCCTGCTCGTGCAGGCTGCTGATGATGTACTCGTCGAGGTCATTACTGGCCAGGATCCGGGTGGTATGAAAGCCGGATTCATCGAGCATCCGCCGTGTGACCACGCTGAGGTAGGCCAGGTCGCCCGAATCCAGGCGGATGGCCAGCAAATCCTTACCCCGTTTCCGGAGCGAACGTCCAACCTCGATGGCGTGCCGGACTCCCTGAAAGGTATTGTAAGTATCAACCAGCAGCACGCAATTGCCCGGCATCGCCTCCGCAAAAGCTTCAAAACTATCCCGCTCATCGGAGAATGACATCACCCAGCTATGCGCATGCGTGCCGCGCACGGGAATTTGGAAAACCTTTCCGGCCAGTACGTTTGAAGTCGCCGAGCAGCCTCCGATGTAGGCCGCCCGGCTGGCGGCAAGCGCGCCATCCGGACCCTGGGCACGCCGCAACCCAAATTCCAGCACGGGCGCGCCTTTGGCGGCCACGCAGACCCGGGCGGCCTTCGTGGCAATCAAGGTCTGAAAATTGATGATGTTAAGCAGCGCAGTCTCGAAAAGCTGGGCCTGCACCAAGGGCCCCCTGACCTGGATCAACGGTTCGTGGGGGAAAACCACCGTTCCCTCCGGAACGGCATCCACGTCGCAACTAAACTCGAACCGGCTCAGGAACTCGAGGAAATCCGGCGAAAAAAGCGGCTGACCGTCCGAATCGGTAAGGGACCCGAGGTATCCGAGGTCACTCTGATCGAAGCGGAACTCCTCCAGGTAGTCCATCGCATCCTGGAGACCGCAGGCCACCGTGTATCCACCCCCGAACGGCTGGTTCCGGAACGAGAGGTGGAAGATGGCTTCATCATCACTCATTCCCTCTTTCCAATAGCCATAGGCCATGGTGAGCTCGTACAGATCCGTCAGGAGCGCAGGCAAAGTTCTGATCATGGCGCAACGCGGCTATGCTCGTCGCCTCACCTGACCCGGTTCCCCGCCGGGCTGGGTAGACCAACCCACCGAATGAACTCAACCGGGCCACCGGGTAAGTACCCTTCCTGTCGCCGGACCTCGTTGCCCGTCGAATCCAAGAGCACGTACGTCGGATAGCCCTGAATTCCGAACTTTTGCGCGAGTTGCTCGTTCTGCAGCTTTTCGGCCGCCGGTTGCGGTTTGCCGCGGGGAAAATCCAGCTTCACCAGCACCAGGTGTTTGGCCGCGAAATCGGCAAAAGCGGGCCGTTCAAAAACTTCCTTATCCATCCGGATACACCATGGGCACCAGTCGGAGCCGGTAAAATCGAGGAGAATGAAGCGCTTCGACTCGGCCGCCGCAGCTTGCGCCTGCCTCAAATCAGTTTTCCAATTCAACACCTGGGCATGTGTCTGCAAGATGCAAAAGAAAGTCAGAAGGGCCGTTGCGAGGACCTGGAATCTGCATTTGCCGGGCAAGCCTGCTCGAGACGGCAGACAAGAAAGAAATCGCATAGTTGGATAGTAAAAAGACCTTACTTCAGGAAAAAGTCGACATCATCCACGTAAGTTTTGAACGGATCAGGCATCGGCAGGTAATCTTGCCCTTCCAGGGCCACCGAATCCCAATTGATGATGTACGGCAAATCGCGCTGCTGGAACGTCTGCACGGCCTGGGATCGTCCGGCCGCACGGGTATTGGCAGGCGGCACCGTCGTCGCGTCGTCGCGACGGACGCTGGCATTGAACTCGCCGATGGCCTTGGCCGGCTTTAATGCGTAAAAAAGGCCCCGTTCCGGGTTGATGTTGTGATATTCGAGGTCCAGGCTCTGCAGCCAGGGGTCATTCCAGCTCAGATCCTGCTCCTCCATAAACATCGTGAGGAGCCACCGTTTCGAGATCCAATCGACACCGCCGATCAATAGTTCGGGCTTATTACGGATTGCATCCAGGGTGAACCCCCAGCTTTCGAGCAACCAATCGGTTTCTTCATCCTGGCCGGCGAGGTAATGGTAAGCCTGTTCCAGAAACTGGTACTGGATGTCGAGCGCGTCCTGGCGCGACCCATCATCCATTTCGACCAGCCATTTGCCGTCCGGATCGCGGGAGATCTCGCGGGTGGCCAGCACCGCGTCCCGCAGCCCGAGTCCCCGGGGCAGCAGATCCTCTTCGAGCAAGGTGAGGATGCAAACGGTGGTCCCGACCTTCAGCGCAGTCGCGAAGGGGCTCATGTTGGAATCGCCGATCAGCAGGTGCAACCGCCGGTACTTGCGGTAATCGGCGAGCGGCTCGTCGCGCGCATTGATGATCGCGCGGTTAAACTGGACCCATTGGTAGATGTCATTAACGATGTGATCCGCCCGCTGGCTCATCTGGAATGGCACGTGGCCCGGACGGTCCGGCACTTCAAAATCGAACGCCAGCGGGTTTGCCTGCCCGACCCGGCCCGCCCCGGTAAAGATCTGGCGGGTTGCCAGGAACGCCAGCAATGAGGACAGGATCTCCGGGGTGAACTGCGCCTCACGACGCATCAGGTAATTTTCGTGACACCCGAACGTCGCGCCGGTGTGATGGTCGATGTTGTTCTTCAGAAAAGATACCTGGCCGGCCGCGTTCATTTCCCTTAATCCCCGCTGAAGGAGCTGGTCGCCGGCCAGATCATAAGCAACCAGGTCCCTCAGATTCAGGCACTCGGGCGATGAATATTCCAAATGACCCATGTCGAGGTACAGCCGCCCGCCATTCAGTAAAAAACCGCCGTTGCCCGGCGGTTCTTCGTAATCACGATAGTGCAGATCGATGGCGCCGACCTTACATTTGCGAAACAGATAATTCTTCGTTTTTACGGGCCAGGCGTCTGCCTGGCTTTGTGCCTGATCTTCTGAGATGAGGCACCCGTACTCCGTTTCCAGGCCGACTATGCGATTCATGGGACGGCAACCTCCTTCGAAATCGTAATGCGGGCAACCTAAATTGAGTTCGGGGTACGGTCACACGGCGGGCACAGCGAGGAGGCGGGCACCACGTAAGAGTTCACACGGCGAACACGGCGACCACGGCGGGAAGAGGGGGAAAGCGTTCGGCGTTCGGCGTTCGGCGTTCGGCGTTCGGCGTTCGGAGTGGCATGATGAGGGGTGGGTGCGAGCGTCAAGGTTAGAGTTGGCGCCAGGTCCTCTTAATCTGTGTCAATCTGTGGATGTTTCCTCTTTTCTGCGTGTCAATCCAAATAATCCGCAGGATCTGTGGACGTTTTGTTTCTTCTGGATCAGTAGTTCGCCATGAGCCGTCCTGTTCGCGTTCGCTTTGCACCTTCACCGACCGGCTACCTGCACGTGGGTGGGGCGCGCACAGCGCTCTTCAACTGGCTTTTTGCGCGCCACACCGGCGGCGCCTTCGTCCTGCGAATCGAGGACACTGATAAAAGCCGTGAAAAAGAGGCCGCCGTGCAGATCATTTACGACGGCCTGCGTTGGCTGGGGCTGGAATGGGACGAGGGCGGCGACAAAGGCGGTCCATTCGGTCCGTACCATCAGACCGAGCGCAACGATGTTTATCATCGTTACCTGAAGGTGCTCGAACAGAAAGGCCTTACTTACGAAGACGCGGGCGCGGTGCGCTTCCGGTCTCCGCGCCGGCCGGTGGTCGTCGAGGACGAGATTTGCGGCCGGATCGAATTCGACCGCAGTCAGGAGCCGGACATGACCATCCGGCGGCCGGACGGCTCCTGGATTTTTCATTTTGCGAATGTGGTCGACGACCTTGAGATGCGGATTTCACACGTGATCCGGGGCGAAGACCACCTCAGCAACACCGCCAAACACATCGAGCTTTACCATGCCTTTGAGCACGAGCCGCCACGGTTCGCGCATCTCCCGTTGATCCTCAACCAGGACGGCTCGAAGATGAGCAAGCGCGACGAAGGGGCAAGCGTGGGCAGCTACATCGCACAGGGCTACGCGCCCGAGGCGGTGCGCAATTACCTTTGTCTGCTTGGTTGGTCTCCCAAGGATGACCGGGAAATGCTCCCGATCGACGAAGTCATTGCCCTCTTCGACCTGGGCAAGGTCAACCGGCGCAATGCGGCCTTTGACCTGAACAAATGTCTTTGGCTCAACGGCCAGTACGTGCACCAGATGTCCCTGGAGCGTTTCTGCGAGCTCAGCCGGCCGTTTCTCGCCGGTGCGAACATCAAGACGCCGGACAAAGATTATCTCCTTCAGGTGCTTGCCCTGGTTCGGGAACGGGTCAAGCTGTTCCGCGAAGTTCCGGAATGGGTGGATTACTTTTTTATGGACGCTTACCCTTACGACCCGGCGGCCGTGACCAAGGTATTGGGGAAACCCGGTGCCCTGGACCGTCTGGCGCAACTGGCTGACGCCTTCCGGCAAACGCCGGACTGGAGCGCTGACGCCCTCGAAACCGGCCTGAGACGTGTGGCGGCCACGGCCGGGCTCAAAGCGGCGGAGTTCATCCACCCGGCCCGGGTTGCCGTCAGCGGGCGAACCATCGGCCCAAGCCTGTACCATATGCTTGAGGTCCTCGGGCGTGACCGGGTCCTCTCGAGGCTGGAGCGCACCATCCGGCGATTTTGCGGAGCGCAGGCTTGAACAGGTTCTTGGAACAGGTCCGTTCGCTGGAACCCGGGACGAGCCTGGCCGTCCTGGGTGACCCGATTGCGCATTCGCTTTCCCCTGTAATGCACGATGCTGCGCTCGCCGCGCGGGGTCTGGCTCACCGGTACGGCCGTCTGCGGGTGAGTGAAACGGAGCTGGCGGAAGCCTTCCGGTATTTGCACGACCGGTTTCTTGGTTGGAATCTGACGCTGCCGCTTAAGCTCGCGGCGGTGAACCTGGTCGACGAGATCGATGCGGAGGCGCGATGGCTTAACGCCATCAACACTGTGGTTTGCCGTCAGGGAAGGCTGGCGGGGTTCAATACTGACAGCGCCGGCCTGCATCGCGCTCTGGATGAGGCGTTCGGGGCGGGCTGGAACCTGGCGCCTGTCACCATCATCGGTGCAGGGGGCGGTGCCGGCAGCTCTGCGGCACGGTACCTGGCGCGAATCGGCGTACCCGAGCTGGTCCTGGTGAATCGGACCCCTGAGAAACTGGAACCGCTGCGGGCTGCGCTCGCCGGCCTGACCAACCTCCGGCTCCACGGCTGGGACGGGTTGCCGCGGGCGGTGGCGGAATCACGCCTGCTGATCAACGCTTCTTCACTCGGGCTTGACGGAGCCCCGCTGGGGTGGGACCCGGGCTGGCTGCAGAGCGATCACCGCGTTTTCGATATGGTCTACCGGCGTGACCCGACGCCCGTGGTAGCCTGGGCCCGCAGCCGCGGGACCGTTGCCGCTGATGGGCTCGCCATGCTGCTTTACCAGGGAGCGGCCGCGTTCCGCCATTGGTTTGGAGAACCGGTGCCGGAAGCCGAAATGCGTCGCGCCTTGTATGCCGCCGCGGGCCGCGCGTGAGGCCTCGTTCCCGCGTGAGGCCGCCTGTGCCGCATTGCGCTCCGTCGCGAGGTGGACTAATCTTGAGCCGCTTTTCGGCATGCCTTTACTTGAATCGCTCTCAGAAATCGCTCAAGTCAGCCACTGTACGGATTCCGCTCGTTTTCGCGAGGTGACCCAGGAGGCGTCTGAGGACCAGAAATCATTTATACGCACGATCCTCGACAGCAGGCTCGTCGACGAACAGGAGTTTCTCCGCGGATTAGCCAACTGGCTCGAAATTCCGTGGTGGAACGAGCCGATCACGACGGTGGCCGCACCCCTTCGCGAGAAGGTCCCGGCCAGAATCGCCCTTCGCCATCACGTCGTGCCGCTCCAGCTCAACGACGACGGCATCTGGATTGCCATCTACGACCCGTTTGATTTGCTGGCCCGGCAGACGCTCGCTTCCACGTTGCCGGAACGGATTTTTTACGTGATGGCGACCCGCACCCAGCTTTTACAGGCGTTACGGCAGGGGTACGGCGTCGGCGCGGAAACGTTCGAGGCGCTCCTGGAGGGCAGAACCGTTGAAGACGACGGCTCGGAGGTCAGACAGGAAACCAACGTCCTTGACCTCGAAGACTCGGAAGCATCGGTCGTCAAATTCGTTAACCAGATTCTGCGCGAAGCTCTCGATCAGCGCGCGACCGATATCCACGTCGAACCCTTGGCCGACGAACTCCGGATCCGGTACCGGATTGACGGCGTGCTGCACGAAGTTCCCGTGCCGCCCAACATCAAGGTTCTGCAGGCGTCGGTGATATCGCGACTTAAAATCATGGCGCACCTGGACATTGCCGAGCGCCGTTTGCCCCAGGACGGGCGTATCAACCTGGAATTGGAAGGCAAACCGATCGATGTTCGCGTCGCCACGATTCCCTCGGTGGCCGGTGAGAGCGTCAGCTTGCGTCTTCTCGGCCAGGAACGGTTTACTTTCGACCGGCTCGGCCTGGATGCCGAAGCCCAGGCGCGCATCCGCAGCCTGCTGGCGATGCCGAATGGGATTATCCTGCTGACCGGGCCGACCGGGTGCGGCAAGAGCACTTCGCTGTATACGTTCCTCGCCAGCCTTAACACAAAGGAACGCCGCATCGTTACGATTGAGGATCCCGTAGAGTACAAACTGCCGGGCGTCATCCAGATCGCGGTAAAACCGGAAATCGACCTGACGTTTGCCAATGGGCTGCGCAGCATTCTTCGCGGCGATCCGAACGTCATCATGGTGGGGGAAATGCGTGACCGCGAGACCGCTGAGATCGCCATTCGCGGTGCGCTCACCGGTCACCTGGTATTCAGCACCTTGCACACGAACGATGCGATCGGCGGCATTACCCGCTTGGTCGATATGGGCATAGAGCCCTTTTTGGTGGCGAATTCGGTACGCGCCTTTATCGCCCAGCGTTTGGTCCGCGTCCTCTGCAGCCGTTGTAAAAAGCCGGTGGAACATTCTCCCGGTTACCTCCGGCAGATCGGGTTCCCGGTGGAGCACGCCGGCAAACTGCTGGGCGCCGTCGGCTGCGAGCATTGCCGTCACACCGGTTATGAAGGCCGGGCCGCCATCTTTGAGATTTGCGTCGTTTCCCAGCAGATGCAGGATTTGATTACACAGAACCGGCCGGCTTCGGTGCTGCGGCAGGTCGCCATCGAGGAAGGCATGGTGCCGCTGCGGCCCTACGGGTGGTCAAAGGCGATTGTCGGTCTTACCACTGTGGAGGAAGTGGTCCGGGTGACGGCTGCCGACCTGGAAATGGTGGATGAATAGGGTTTTCAGGCCATGGCCGTTTTTCATTATATCGCGATGAGTCACGACGGGCGTCGCCTCGCCGGCGAGGTCGAAGCCAAAGATCGGTCCGATGCTTTTCGTAAGCTGGACCGCCAACGGCTCCAGCCCGTCCGCCTGGAATTGGGTGAATCAGCCGCAAGCGCAAGCGCAAGGGCAAGGGCAAGCGCAACCGCAACGGCGACCGTGCCCCGGTCCGCGGCCAGACCCGTACCCGACCAAAAGCCCGCCGCGGCGGCCCCCGTGCGCGGCATCCGGTTGTCGCGGGGCCAGATCATCTTGTTTACGGAAGAAATGAGTGACCTGCTGGACGCCGGCCTGCAACTGGAGCCTGCCCTCCGGGTAATGGAAAATCGGAAGGAGCTCTCCAGCATCAAGAATGTGGCGGCGGCATTGCGGCACCAGGTTCGTGAGGGGAGCAGCCTTTCCCATGCCTTGCGGCAGGTCTCGCCGAACTTCGGCGACCTTTATTGCAACCTCGTCGCGGCCGGGGAGATCAGCGGCTCCCTGCCGCAGTTACTCAAACGGCAAGCCAATTTTTTGGTCACGATTGATGACCTGCAGAAAAAGGTGGTCTCAGCGTTGATTTACCCGGGCCTTATCTTTGTCCTGGGCGTCGGCCTGATTTTTCTGTTCATGACTTACCTCGTGCCGCAATTGACGACCCTGTTTGAGAAAACGGGTAAAGAGCTGCCGCTGGTCACACGACTGCTGATCCAGACGAGCGCATTTTTTTCGCAGTACTGGTGGGCGATGCTCGGCGGCGCGGTGGCCGTCATCGTCGGCTTTTACCGCTTTATCCATACCACGCCGGGCAAAGCCTGGTGGCACCGGGTGCAGTTGCAGCTTCCGCTGTTCGGCGCCGTGCTGAAAGGCCGTTTCTACACCCAGTTTTCCCAAACCATGGCCAACCTGATCGCAAACGGGATTCCGCTGCTGACCGCGTTGCGGTTGATGAACAACGCCACCGGGAACCTGTACCTGCGCAAGCAGATGAATCAGGTCGTCGAGATCGTCGGTGAGGGTGGTTCGCTCTCGCGCGCGCTCCAGCGGATCGGCAGTTTTCCGCCGCTGTTTATCGATATGGTGACCGTGGGCGAGCAAACGGGCGACCTGGCCAAGGCCCTCGATAAGGTCGGCCGCCGTTACGATAAAGAGCTGAATCTCCGTATCCAACGGCTTACCGCCCTGGTTCAGCCCGTGATTATTTTCGTGATGGCCGGCATGGTCGGCCTGATCGCGTATTCAATCGTCAATGGAATCTTTGATGCAGTCTCGGGCCTGTCGCCCCGGTAACGAACGGCTGACCGGCGACCGGCGGGCGTATCCCCTTCCGGGATGGCGAGCCTGAAAAAACATGAACGGTTTGAAACTGCTGAGCCTCGATTTTGATGGCACCCTGATCGGGCCATGGAACGGAACCCAACCGGAAATCGCTTCCGGGCTGATCCCGAGCCTGGAATGCCTCCGCCAGCGGGGCGTACTTATAGCCCTGAATACCGGCCGTACGGTGCCGCTGGTTGACCAGGCAATGCGGATTTTTCCGTTCGTGCCGGATTATGCGTTGACGGCCGAGCGCGAGGTATACCGGTGGGAAGGGCGGCAGTGGGTGGACGTCGGCGACTGGAACGAGCGGTGCCACCGCGCTCACGCTGACCTTTTTCGCAAGACGACACCCCTCCTCGACGAGATTCGTCGTTTCCTGGAGCGCGACACGGAGGCGCGGCCATACTACGAGGACGGATTGTTGGTCGGGGTGATAGCCAAGACGAATGAGGAGATGGACCGCGTCCAGGAGTTTATCGCCTGCCGGCAGGTGTGCTGCCCGGATTTTTCAAGCCAGCGCAACAACATCTACCTCCGGTTTTGCCACCGTGCCTACGACAAAGGCAGCGTCCTCAACGAACTGCAACGGGTGCTCACGATCAACCCCGGGGAAACGTTTGCAGCGGGTGATAATTTCAATGACCTGCCGATGCTCAGACGAAATTGCGCGCACTGGCTGGCGTGCCCGGCCAACAGCGTCACGGAAGTGAAAAACATGGTCAGCTCAGGCGAAGGGTACGTGGCCGAAGGTGCCCACGGCTATGGGGTCATGGAAGCGTTCGCGCATTTCTTCCCCGAAGCGTTCGATGCAGACGCTTGATCACACGGCGGGCACGGCGGGTTTGGCGGGCACAACGTAAGAGTTCACACGGTCACACGGGGACCGCAGCGTAAGAGTTCACACGGCGAACACGGCGGACCACGGCGACCACGGCGACCACGGCGACCACGGCGGGAAGAAGGGGAAAAAGTTCGGAGTTCGGAGTGGCAGCATGGGGGGTGGGTGCGAGTGTCAAGCTTAGCATTGCCGCCGGGTCCTCTTCATCTGTGTCAATCTGTGTAATCTGTGGATGTTTCCTCTTTTCTGCGTTCTTCTGCGTGTTCTGCGGATGATTTTATCTTTCCGCTGTGGCGCCGTGTGACTGGCAACCGACACTGAATTGATGGCGCGAGGCACGCATTTGGCCTAGCGTAGCGAACGTTAATGACCTGCCGCCGCTATGGATGACGCTCAAACCGCCCAAAGAACAACCGGAACCGGAAACGCGAGCGCGAAACCCGGGTTGCTTACCGCGGCCACGATGCCGGCCGGTCCAGCCGACAAGGTCGTTATCGACGTGGATGGCGTTGATTTTAATTACGGGCCGACCAAGGCCCTCCACGGCATCACCCTTAAAATTCCGGAACGGAAGGTAACGGCTTTTATCGGGCCGTCCGGGTGCGGCAAATCGACGTTGCTGCGCTGTTTCAACCGGATGAACGATCTGATCGATCACGCGAGGGTCACCGCGGGCGCCATCCGGATTCAGGGAACGGACATCAACGACCCCTCCATTGACGTGATTGAGTTGCGCCGGCGCGTCGGTATGGTTTTCCAGAAGTCAAACCCCTTTCCAAAGTCCATTTACGAAAACATCGCCTACGGTCTGCGGATTTCCGGGGTACGCGACAAACGCGTGATCGACGAAACGGTTGAAAGCAGCCTGCGGGGAGCCGCGCTCTGGGATGAGGTGAAGGACCGGCTCCACACCAGCGCGCTTGGCCTTTCGGGCGGCCAACAGCAGCGCCTGTGCATCGCCCGCGCCGTTGCGGTCCAACCCGAGGTGATCTTAATGGACGAACCGTGTTCAGCGCTTGACCCCATCGCGACGGCCAAGGTGGAAGACCTTATCTGCACCCTGACGGACCGATACACAATCGTGATCGTCACCCACAACATGCAACAGGCGGCCCGGGTTTCGGACATGACCGCGTTCTTTTACCTTGGACGCTTGATCGAGATCGACCGCACCGACAAGCTTTTCAGTAACCCGGGCCAGAAACAGACGGAGGATTACATCTCGGGACGTTTCGGCTAAAACGCGAACCCGAAACTGAGCTGGAAGGCCCCGAAATCATCCCGGCTCCGCGAAAGAGGGCGGTAGCGCGGGTTCGGGTTGATCCCGTAGTCGACTCGCAACGGGCCGATCGGCAGGTTATAGCGCACGCCGGCACCGATGGCTGTGCTCATGTTGTCAAAAGGCGACGAGCCCAGGCCGCCCGCGTCGAAAAAAGCAGCCCCGACCAGGTCAGCCACGATCGGAAAATCGTATTCGACGTTGAAGACCGAACGGGCGAGGCCGCCGATCGGGTTATTGTTCGCATCGTGGGGGCCCAGGTCCCGTTCGACGAAACTTCGGACGGTGTCAGCGCCGCCGCTGAAAAACCGTTCCGTGATGGGAAGATCGAACGTACCGCCGGACGTCGTGGCGATCATGCCGAAACGCACCCCCGCCGCCAGCAGGCTCTTGCCGAGCGGGACAAAGTACGTGAACCGTTCCGTCAAGCGCAGGAAGGCGCCGGCACCTTGGGTAGGCTCGCAGGCGGCGGCCGTGAGGACCAGGATCCAGCCTTTGTGCGGGTTGATCGGGTTGTCGCGATGATCGATCGTCTGGTTGATTCCTGCCTCCAGCACCTGATAACTGGTCGGGCCGGTGAGAAACGACGGCTCGATGGTAACCTCGCTCAGGCTCGTGTTACGAAATTCGACGTACGCGCTGCTCTCGAAAATCGTTTGCCACTTCCGCGTCAGGCTGATGCGGCCGTATTCGTTCGTGTAGGTGAAACCCTGCAGCTGCTTCGAGTCAATCCCGACCGCTAACCGGAGCCGGTTCGGCGTGTTCATGAACCAGGGGTCCTCGTAAGAGATTTCCCCGGATGGACCCCGGCCGGTGATCTCCGCCGTGAGCGAAAAGATGTGCCCTTCACCGCCGACGTCAAGGTCGCGGTAACTGGCGCCCACCAGCGGTCCATAGAACGTTTGGAAACCGCCGAAAACGCTGAACTCCTTCGCCCTCGCCTCACGAGGCACCAGCGTCAGCCGGATCGTGTCGTCAGGTTCAGTGGTTTCCTGGATGTCAAGGGTATCGAACAGCCCGGTCCTGATGATCGAATCGTCCAGCTTGCGCAGGGTATCCGGGCTATAGGTCTGACCCTGCAGTTCAGCGAAACGTTTTGGAAGAAAATCGGGCTTGAGGTGAGCCCTGGGCCCCTGCCGTACCACGATGTCGCCGAACCGGAACACCGGTCCGGGCACCGAACTGACGCGGATCGGGACGCGGCCGCCGGACTGCACATGGGCAAAGTCCGGCGTCAGCTCCACCGTGGCCTGGTAATGGCCCGCTTGCTTGTAAATGAACGTCAGGTCACGCTGTAGGTTGGTAAGTTCG
>Ga0213876_10001817_pt1 | contig 12892 bp, 13 predicted proteins | sample BarmaccomBMRX_R9_FD_160113 | JGI IMG/M metagenome (GOLD analysis project Ga0213876, IMG submission 160113) | Root-associated microbial communities from Barbacenia macrantha in rupestrian grasslands, the National Park of Serra do Cipo, Brazil - RX_R9 | ecosystem: Host-associated > Plants > Roots...
AGCGCGAGGACGGCTCCCAGAATGGGTCGTTGCCGAGCGGATCGCCGGCCGGGTCGAGCGCGCCCAGCAACTGGCGGCGGATCGGCGAGCTGCGGGCGATGAGGGCCGGGTCCTGCTGGACGTAGTCGGTCGGCCGCAGCCAGCGGTAGTGGTAGCCGACGTAGAAGACCTTGCGGACGCGCCTGGACAGGTTGGGCGTGACGCAGTGCCAGACCTGGGTCCGCCAGACGAGGGCGGTGTTGGCCGGCACGTTGAGCTCCCTGACCTGGTCGGCCGGCACGCGGCGCTGGAGGTCGCGCAACTCCTGGGGCGGGCGGCGGTGGCTGCCCGGGACCAGGCAGATGGCGCCGGAGTTCGGCTCGGTCAAGTCGGACAGGTAGTAGCCGACCTTGATCTCCATGAACGGCAGCCGGCCATCCAGCGAGGGCGCCTCGAACAGGTACGGACCGGCCAGGTCGGGGTGCCAGACCAGGTTCTTGTAGCCGGCGGCGTGGTCGGCGCCCGCGCCGGTGCCGAGCTCGCCGGGCTCGAGGCCCTCGGGGTAGGGCGGCCGGTAGTCGAGGTGGGTGGTGCGGATCTGGATGTTCCAGCCGATGGCGTCGACCACCAGCGGCAGGATGCGTGGATGGTCGATGAGGTCCAAGAACGCCTCGTGGTGGCTGAGGGCGTTGCGCACAGCGAACGGGTCGTTGTCGCCCAGGCCCTTGTCGGCGCGCACCCGCGCGGCCACCTCGTCGATCGCGCGCAGCAGTCGGTCGAACTCGGCCGGGCTGAAGAAGTCCGGGATCACGATGAAGCCCTGCTCGTCGAAGCTGCGCCGCTGCTCAGGGGTCATGGCCAGCAGCGTGTCTGGACTCGCGATCGCCATCGGTCGGTGCTACCTCCTGCTGGCTAGGGTACCCAGCAGCCGCGGCCGCGCGCGTGCGGCGACCGACGACGGGCGACCCTGCCTGGCACACTGGTGCGGCGGGGCTGGCTAGGCGGCCAGGGCTGCGCGGCCGGGGCGGCGGGCCAGGCGGGCCAGGGCGCGGCTGCCGCAGGGCGGGCACATGCCGTCGGTGAAGACCGTCTCGGGCTCGACGATCACGGCGTGCACGTAGCGACCGTGGCGGTCGGCGACGCGCCCGCACCAGGCGCAGCGGCGGACGACCTGGGCCCAGTCCGCTTCAGCGGCTGTCTTGAGCAGTGCGTCGAGCGCGTCCATCGGCGTGTGTCCTGAGCTGAGCATCGGCTGCCACGGGCATCTGCAACAGAGGCCGAGCGGCAGGAGCGCCCGTACCGTACGCGCTCGCGCGGGCCAGCGCAGTGAGACAGCTCACGCAGGAGGTGTGAACTCGGCCACACGAGGGGCTGCCCGAGTACCCACCCCAGGCGGGCCGGGTACAAAGGACGGCGCATGTCGGTTGCTCCCGTTCGGATCGGCTTCATCGGTGCTGGCGGCATCGCCCGCCAGCGGCACCTGCCCGGCCTCAAGGCCATCGACGGCATCGAGCTGGTCGCCGTCGCCAACCGCTCGCGCGCCTCGGCCGAGCGCATCGCCCGCGACTGGGGTTTTCTCGGACCCAGGCTCCGCGTGTGCGACGACTGGCGCGCGGTGATCGAGCAGCCGGACGTCGACGCGGTCTTCATCGGCACGCCGCCGTACCTGCACTGCGAGGCGACCCTGGCCGCGCTGGAGGCCGGCAAGCACGTCTTTTGCCAGGCGCGCCTGGCGCGCGACTACCGCGAGGCGCTGGCCATGTACGAGCGGGCGCGGCGCAGCGACCGCGTGACGATGGTCTGTCCGCCGCCGCACGCCCTGGCTGGCGACTTCGTCGTCCAGCGCCTGCTGCGCGAGGGGCTGGTGGGGCAGCTGTACCACGTCGCCGTGCGCGGCCTGGGCCAGGACTACGCCGATGCGGAGGCGCCGCTGCACTGGCGCCAGGATGCGTTCCTGTCCGGCTACAACACGCTCGCCCTGGGCATGTGGTTCGAGGTGCTGCACCGCTGGGTCGGCCACTTCGCGTCGATCACCGCCCAGGCCGCCTACCACGTGCCGCGCCGCCGCCGCCCAGGCTCCGTCCAGCCGGTCGAGGTGCGCATCGCCGACAGCCTGGGCATCGTCGGCACCTTGAAGAATGGCGCCATCGCCGTGCTCGACGTCAGCGGCAGCACGCGCTTCGCCGGCTCGCCACGCATCGAGCTGTTCGGCAGCGCGGGCACGCTGGTCTACGAGGTCAGCGGCGACCGTATTCTGGCCGCGCGGACCGGCGACGCCGGCCTGGAGCCGGTGCCCATCTCAGCCGAGGAGCAGCGCCACTGGACGGCCGAGGCGGACTTCATCCGCGCCATCCGCGAGGGCACGCCCGTCTCGCCCGATTTTGAAGAGGGCCTGCGCTACATGGAGGCTACTGAAGCCGTCTACCGCGCCGCCCGTAGCGGCCAGACCATCAGCCTGCCGCTCGAGCTTTGAATCATCTGTCCGTCGGTGGCCGTGGCGCATCGGCCGCAGCGTCGGCACCGCCTGCGATCTCGTCCAGACGTCCCGGAGAAGCTCCACTCGGGAGCATGCTCGCGGTGCGCCGGGTGACGTGGCCTTAGACGGGGCCAGGGCCGGGGCCGCCGGCGGAGCCGAGGGTGAGGCCGGCGGCGCCGAGGCGGGCCAGGTGGTCGACGCTGGGCGGGCCGAGCAGGCGCAGGCGCCCGCCGCCGAGGGGACCAGGGCCGTTGGCGGCGGCTGCCCACTGGACGCGCACGATGGCACCGTTGGCCGCCGGCGTGGCCAGCCACAGGTCCTCCAGGGCCACGCCCGAGGCGGCGGCCATCAGCGTCTGTAGGATCGCGCCGTGGGTGGCGACGATGACCGACTGGCCGTCGTAGGCCGAGATGCGCTCGGCGACGAACGCCAGGATGCGCTGCTGGGCGGCGGCCACGCCCTCGCCGTTCGGCGGGCTGGTCGTCGCCGGGCGGTGGTTCCAGGCATCCACCCGCTCGGGCTCTTCGCGGGCCACCTCCTCCGACGGCCGATCGGTCCAGCGGCCGGCGTCGATCTCGCGCAGGCGGGCGTCGGGCACGATCGGCAGGCCGGTGGCCAGGGCGATCGCGACGGCCGTCTGGATGGCGCGCGTCAGGTCGCTGCTGAAGAGCGCGGCGGCGCCGCTTGTGGCCAGGGCGTCGGCCACGCAGGCGGCCTGCTGCCAGCCGAGCGGGCTGAGCAGCGCGTCCTGCGATTGGCCCTGCCAGCGACGATCGCGGTTGTAGTTGGACTCGCCGTGCCGAACGAAGATCAGCTCTGTGGGCACCGCGCCAGTATGGCAGGTGCCGCTCCGAGCCCGCCGCGAGTCGCGGTGCCGCTACGATGCCGGTCATGACCGACGAGACGCACACCGAACGGCTAGTCGAGGCCCGCACCGCCGACGGCTACCTGCTCGAGGGCGCCGTGCTCACTCCCACGGGCCATGACGACGGCCCGCGCGACCGCTTGCCGGTGGTCTGGATGCACGGCTTCACCGGCCGCTTCTACGAGCGGCACACGCTGGCCATCGGGCGGCGATGCGCGGCCCGTGGGTCCGTGTTCGTGACCGGCAACAACCGCGGCCATGACCTGGGCACCGTCGTCCTGAGCGCCACTGGCGGCGTGGGCCTGCGCGCGGGCGGCTGGTGGGAGCGCTTCGAGGAGTGCCGCTTCGACCTCGCCGCCTGGATCGACTTCGCGGTTGGCCTGGGCTATCCGGGCGTCGTCCTGGCCGGCCACAGCCTGGGCGCACTGAAGGTGGTCTGGTACCAGGCGAGGTGCCAGGACGAGCGGGTCAAGGCGCTCATCTCGGCCTCGGGACCGGTCTTCATCACCCGCCGCCTGCGCGAAGGCGCCGAGCGGGTTGCCCTGGCCGAGCGGCTGGTGGCTGAGGGGCGCGGGGCAGAGCTCCTGCCGCCCGACCCGGGCGGGCGCATCACCAGCGCCGAGACGCTCGTGGCGCGTGCCCGCGCCGACCTGGACCTGTACGGCCTCGATGCCGGTGACGCCGATGTCGAGGCGCCCATCGGCCGCATCAGCTGTCCGATCCTGTTCGTCCTTGGCTCCGAGGAGCCGGAGATCGCCACGGCCGCCGAGCTCCCGCTGCTGCGTCGCAACGCCCGGGCGGCCACGAGCGTCGAGACGCTGTACGTCGAAGGCGCCAACCACGTCTACGACGGCCACGCCGACCGCGTCGGCAGCGGCATCGCCGACTGGCTCGATCGCCTCTAGCGCACACCGCCGCCCCAGGCGCCGCCGCGTGCCGCCCGCCGCGCCCTTCGAGCGGCGACGGACGGAGTGACGGATCCTTCGCAGGCTCAGGATGACACGCAACGCTTGAAGGGCACGTACACGGCGGGCCAGGCACGTGTGCGCAGGCTCGGGATGACGCCGCGTCGCTAGAGCGAAATGTAGGTGGGCAGGCCGAAGGGGATCATCTGGGCCGGGTCGTCGAAGAGGAAGCGGACGATGGCTGCGATGCGCTGTCCGTCGGGGGTGAGACGCAGGACGACGAGGCCGACCGCCTCGGCGACGATCGGGGCGGCGGCGGGCGGTGCGACGTACAGGCCGAAGGCGGGCTGGGTGTTGGCCTGCGTTGGCAGCAGGCGGAAGTGGCGGCCGGCCCGCCAGGCGGCGCTGGCATGCAGGAAGGCGGCGATCGCCGCCGGGCCCTGGTAGGCCAGCGGCGACGGCGGCATGGTCAGCCAGGCGTCCGCGCTGAGTAGCTTGACGACGCCGTCGACGTCGTCGGCGGCGAAGGCCGCGGCGAACTGCTGTGCTAGGGCGCGCTCCCGCTGCGTGTCGGTCGCGACTGCCCCGGGCGGCGGCAGCGCGTCGCTGGCGGCGAGCGTGGCGCGGGCGCGCTGGAGGGCGCTGGCGACGGCGCTCGGGCTGGTGCCGAGCAAGCTGGCCACTTCGTCGGTGCGGAAGCCGAGTACGTCGCGCAGGACCAGGGCGGCCCGCTGGCGCGGCCGGAGCTGTTGCAGGCCGACGATGAAGGCGAGCTCGATCGTCTCCTTCGTCTCGTAGCGGGCCGCCGGTCCGGGTTCGGTGTCGGCCAGGTCGTCGAGCAGCGCGTCCGGGTACGGCTCGTACCAGCGCGGTTCGTTGCGCCGCGTCGGTGGCGGCGCGGCGAACGGCGGCTCGGGCGGCTGGCGCGGCGCGCGTCGCTGGCGGGCGCGGAGCGCGTTCAAGCAGCGGTGGGTGGCGATGCGGTACAGCCAGGTGCGGACCGACGCCCGGCCCTCGAACTGCTCGAGGCCACGCCAGGCGGCCAGCAGCGTCTCCTGGAGCAGGTCCTCGGCGTCGTGGACCGAGCCGAGCAGGCGGTAGCAGTGGCGCTGGAGCTCGCGGCGGAACGGATCGACGAGGGCACCGAAGGCGTCCGCGTCGCCGCCGCGGGCGCGGTCGACCAACTCCTCGGCCGGCAGCAGCATCGCCCGCCTATGATCCCACACGCGTCAGGCGGCGAGGCGCCGCCCCCCTCGGTGCTCGTGCGCCGCCCCGCACTGCTCGTACGCCGCCCCTCACCCGCGCTGCCGCGCGGCCTCTCCCCGGTGGGGCGAGGCGGACCGGGCTGTCCACGCTCCGGAAACCCTGACGCAGTGGGCTGCACCGCTCCAGTGCTCTCTTCAAGGGTGCAGCGCGCACGCAGCCTCGCCCCTGGAGGGGGAGAGGCCGGCGAGTGGAGCGAGCCGGGTGAGGGGGCGTGCCAGGCGAGCCGGGTGAGGGGGGCGCCACGGACGAGGGGGCAAGGCGGGTGCGGGGGGCGCACGAGCACTCAGGGGGGCAGGGTTGGTGGCCGCGGGGCGAGTGGAGCGGCCATACTGGCTGCCGGCAGGCGATGGCTTCGACGGATGCAGCGCTCCCGGCGTTCCAGGCGGTGGTCCACAGGCCGCGCGTGCCGCGGGTCGTGCTGGTCGGGCTGTGGCTGGTGTTCATGGCCGTCCTGTTGGGTGCCGTGCTCGGGGCTGCCGAGGCCAGCGTGCGCCTGCGCCGCGCCTGGGTCGCTGCCCACGCCGACGCACCGCCGAACACCGACGACCGCTTCGTCGCCGATCGGCTGCTGCGCTACGCGAACCGGCCCAGCTACACCTACGGCGGCGGGGACGTGCACTACACCAACAACGCCCTTGGCCTGCGCGGTCCCGAGATCAGCGCGACCAAGCCGGCCGGCGTGCGCCGGGTGGTGCTGGTCGGCGGCTCGACCGTCTACGGGGCGACCGACGACGACGCCGACACAATCAGCGTCCACCTCCAGATGCTGCTGCGGCAGGACCTCGGCCCCAACGTGGAAGTGATCAACGGCGGTGTGCCAGGCTACGACTCGCTGCGCGAGGTCGTCTTCGCCCGCGCGCGGCTGGTGCCGCTCCAGCCGGACATCGTCATCGACATTGATGGCCTGAACGACGTGTACTACGGCAGTCTCGAGGAGTGGCCGTCGCAGGTCGCGGCCGACGAGATCGGGATCATCGGCGACGGACGCTACCCTGACCTCGTGTCGCTGATCGACGCGACCGTCTTCCCGCACGGCCTGCTCGAACACCAGCTGACCATGCTCGGCCGCGACCTGCGGCCGCGCCTTTACTCCCTGCTGGGCCGGGCCAATCCAGCGCCGCCGCGCATCCTCAACGAGCGCATCATCGCCCTGCACGCGGCGGTGCTCGGCAACCTGGCGAGGGTGGGCGCCGGCCAGGGGGTGCCGGTCATCGCCGCGCTGCAGCCGCTGGTCGCGACCGGCCACAAGACGCTCTCGCCCGAGGAGCAGTTCGCCGTCACCCACGGCGGCTACTGGGACGCCGGTGGCTGGGCCGACATGGCCCTGCGTTGGTATCCACGGCTGGCCGAGACGACGCGCGCCTCGATGCAGCAGCAGGGTGGCAGCTTCGTCGACCTGACCGGCGTCTTCGACCGCGAGCCGGGGACGACCTACGCCGGTGATGCGGTCCACTACTCGCCGCTCGGCAACCGGCGGCTGGCCGAAGCGCTGCTGCCGCTCGTCGAGCAGCGCCTCGGGGGTGGCCCTCTCCCAGCGCCGAAGGCGACGCGGGAGTCGGATCTTTAGCACTTCATTAGCTGCCCGGTGCCCGGCCGGCGCGCCTGGCTGCGCTATCCTGGGCGCCGGTGTCGGACGAACAGTCGCTTTTGCGCTCGCCTGATGGGCCCAGTCGGCGCCGCGCTCCGGCGGCGGCCGGAGCGCGCTTCGATGACCAGCTCGCCGTCGGCCGCGACCTGGCGGGCCTCATCTGGCAGCACCGGCTGTGGTGGGTGGTGCCCCTGGTGCTGGCCCTGCTCGTCCTGAGCGTGTTGCTGGTGCTCGAAGCGACCCCGGTCGGGCCGCTCTTGTACCCGCTGTTCTAGCGCGTGCGACTGGTCTGGACTGGCTGGACCGCCTACGTCCACCGCGCCGCGGGCTACCAATCGGTGCTGGTGCTGCACCTGGTCTACTTCGGCATCTTCGGACCGACGGCGCTGATCGCCCGCCTCGGCGGCGCCGCGCTGCTCGACCGTGACCTGCGTCCACGCCCGAGCTACTGGCTGGTGCGCCCACCGGCGCCCAAGACGGTCACCCAGCTGAAGCGGCAGTTCTAGCCGTGGACATCCTCGGCCTGTCCTGCTTCTACCACGACGCGGCCGCCTGCCTGCTGCGCGATGGGGTCATCCTGGCCGCGGCCGAAGAGGAGCGCTTCAGTCGCACCAAGCACGACGCCGGCTTCCCGCTCCAGGCCGCCCAGGCCTGCCTGGCGGCCGGCGGCATCGAGGCGGCCGACCTCGAGTATGTCGTCTTCTACGAGAAGCCGCTCCTCAAGTTCGAGCGCATCCTGGCCAACTGCGCGGCCACCTTCCCCCGCTCGCGGGGCATCTTCGTCCAGGCCATGCAGACCTGGCTGGCCGACAAGCTGTGGATCCGCAGCCGCATCCGCACAGCGCTCGACTATGGCGGGCCGATCCTGTTCAGCGAGCACCACCTATCGCACGCCGCCTCGGCCTACTTCCCATCGCCCTTCGAGACAGCAGCCGTGGTGACCGCCGATGGCGTCGGCGAATGGGCCACGACGACGCTCGGCGTTGGCTCAGGCATCGACCTCGAGCTCACGCACGAGCTGCGCTACCCGCACTCGCTGGGCCTACTGTATAGCGCCTTCACGGCGTATCTCGGCTTCGAGGTCAACGAGGGCGAGTACAAAGTGATGGGCATGGCCGCCTACGGCCAGCCGCGCTACGTCGACAAGGTCCGCACGTTGATCGCGCTGGCCGACGACGGCAGCTTCCACCTCGACATGCGCTGGCTGGCCTACCACCGCGCCGCGCGAACCTTCGACCACGCCTTCGAGGGCCTCTTCGGCCCGCGCCGCCAGCCCGAAGCGGAGGTCGACCAGACCGCCACCGACATCGCCGCCAGCATTCAGTGTGTCACGGAGGACGCCATGCTCGGCCTGGCCCGCCGGGCGCGCGACCTGAGCGGCGCCGACAACCTGTGCCTGGCCGGTGGTGTGGCGCTGAACGTGCTGGCCAACGCGCGGATTGTGCGCGAGGCCGGCTTCCGCAACCTGTGGGTCCAGCCGGCGGCCGGTGATTCGGGCGGCTGCATCGGCGCGGCGACCTACCTGTACCACAGCGTGCTGCGCCAGCCGCTCCGCCAGCCGATGCCGACAGCCTACCTCGGTCCGAGCTTTACTTCAGAGCAGATCCATGCCTTTCTGGACAGCGTGGGCATCGCCTACCAGACGCTGGAGCCAGCAGCCATCGCGCCGACCGTGGCGCGCTTGTTGGCGGCCAACCACGTCGTCGGCTGGTTCCAGGGGCGGATGGAGTTCGGGCCGCGGGCGTTGGGGGCGCGCAGCATCCTGGCCAATCCGACCGATCCGGCGATGAAGGACATCCTCAACGCCAAGATCAAGCACCGCGAAGCGTTCCGCCCGTTTGCGCCGGCCACGCTGCGCGAGGCGGCCAGCACCTACTTCGAGCTCGACGGTGCCGGCCCCGACTGGGAGAGCCCGTTCATGCTGCTGGTCGCCCGCGTGCGGCCCGACAAGCGGCACCTGCTGCCGGCCATCACCCACGTCGACGGCACCGCCCGCGTCCAGACCGTCAGCGCCGAGCAGCAGCCGCTGTTCTACGACCTGATCCGCGAGTTCGGCAACCTGACCGGCGTGCCGGTGCTGGTCAACACCTCATTCAACGTCCGCGGCGAGCCCATCGTGTGCACGCCCGAGCAGGCCTTCAACTCGTTCGCCCACACCGACATGGACGAGCTGGTGCTGGGCGATGCGCTCATCCCGTCGAGCGCCAAGCGCCGCACCGCGCCCTACCCCGGCGCCCAGCGCCTCCGCAGCGCCTCCGACACGGTGGTCGTCTGATGCTGCGGCGTCGCCAGCAGGTGGCCGTGTTGGTCGCGCCGTGGGCGTTCGTCGTCGTCTTCAGCGCCATCTGGCTGGGCGTGCTGGTGCCGCGTGCGCTGGCCGGTCCGCCCATGGTCGTGCTGATCGGCGTGCTCGCCGGCTGTGCCCTGGTGACGTTCTGGCTGGCCGCCGTGACGTTCTCGCGTGACGTGCTCGGCGATCGTTGGCCGCAGCCGTCCGCCGCGCCCGCGCCGCCCACTGTGGGGCCGCACGGACACGGCGGACTCCGCTAGTCAATCGAGCAGGTCGGTGACGGTGCCGGCGGCGACGGTCTTGCCGCCTTCGCGGACGGCGAAGGTCTGGCCCACGTCGAGCGCCACCGGCCGGCTGAGCTCGACGCGCAGCGCAGCCGTGTCGCCCGGCATGACCATCTCCACACCGTCCTCCAGCAGCAGCGTGCCGTCGACGTCGGCGGTCCGCACGAAGAACTGCGGCCGGTAGCCGGCGAAGAACGGCGTGTGGCGGCCGCCCTCGTCGGTCCGCAGGGTGTGGACCAGCGCCGCGAAGCGGGCGTGCGGCGCGATCGAGCCCGGCGCGGCCACGACCTGGCCGCGGACAACCTCGTCCCGCTTGAGACCGCGCAGCAGCAGCGCGGCGTTGTCGCCGGCCAGCGCCTGCTCGGCCGTGCGGTGGAACGACTCGATGCTGGTTACGACGACAACCACCGCCGCCGAGCGCTGCGGCTGGAGTCCGACCAACTCGACCGTCTGGCCGACGCCGATCGCACCCTGCTCGACCTTGCCGGTGACGACCGTCCCGCGACCGCTGATGGTGTGCACGTGCTCGACCGGCATGCGGAACGGACGGTCGAGCTCGCGTGGTGGATCGGGAATCGTGCGATCGACTGCCTCCAGCAGGCGCAGCACGGACTCCGTCCAGCGCGACTCGCCGGCCAGGGCGCCGGTGGCCGAGACCGGCACCACCGCCACCTCCGAGCCGGGGTAGCCGTACTGGCTGAGCATGTCGCGCACCTCGAGCTCGACCAACTCCAGCAGCTCCGGGTCGTCCACCAGATCGGCCTTGTTGAGCGCGACGACGATGGACGGCACGCCGACCTGGCGGGCCAGCACGACGTGCTCCCGCGTCTGCGGCATGCTGCCTTCGGTGGCGGCGACCACCAGGATCGCCCCGTCGACTTGGGCCGCACCGACGATCATGTTCTTGATGTAGTCGGCGTGGCCGGGCATGTCGACGTGGGCGTAGTGGCGCTTTTCCGTCTCGTACTCGACGTGGGCGATGTTGATGGTGATGCCGCGGGCGCGCTCCTCCGGCGCCCGGTCGATCTCGTCGAAGGCGACGAAGCGGTTGGTGCTGGCGGCCGGCTGGCTCTGGGCCAGGACCTTGGTGATGGCCGCGGTCAGGCTGGTCTTGCCATGGTCGATGTGGCCCATGGTGCCGATGTTCAGATGGGGCTTGGTGCGCTCGTAGGTCCGTTTGATGGACATGGCGTTGCTCGCTTGGATGGACGTGACGGAAGACAGTGGGCGGTGGGACGGCTCACGGCCGTCCAGGCGTGCGCCCGCCTCGCACGGCGTGGCGCACGCCCAGCAACGCGTATCCAGTTGGGTGTGCAGCACAACCACGTCGGTCATCCTCATCACGGTTGGAACGGAGCAACAAAAATGGCGTCCACGACCTAGCGGTCGGGACGCCCGCGCACACCTTAGCCGATGCCCGCTGAGGGCCGCAAGCAGCGGCGGCGCCGGTCAGCGCAGGCCGGCGACGATGGTGTCGTCGAGGTAGCGCCAGACGACGGCCGTGTCGGCGAAGCCAGCTAGGGCCAATGCTGTCTCGTGGAACTGGGCCGGAATGTGCTCGTGCGGATCGCGCTCGCCGAAGGCACGCGCCCGTTCGGCTAAGAGCTCCGCGAAGGCCGGCTCCTCCGTCTCGGCCGCCTTCCACCAGTCCGGCCAGGACTCGCCGCCGGCCGGCGCACCCTCCGTCACCAGCCGCTGCCGCAGCCGCTCGGTCAGCGCGACCAGCGGGCGGCCGGGTGGTCCGACGAGCAGGTGCTCGGCGTTCAGCAGCAGGCCGCCCGGCCGCAGCAGCCCGGCCACCTGGCGGTAGACGGCGACGAGCTCACCGGCCCCCAGCCAGTGCAGCGCCGTCGAGCTGAGCACGGCGTCGAACGGCGCCAGCGGCTGGAGCGTCGCCGACCAGTCGGGCGTGCGCAGGTCGGCGCGGACCCAGCGCAGCCGACCATCCCCGTCGCCCAGCGCGTGCTGGCCGATGGCCAGCAGCAGTGGATCGAGATCGAGGGCAACGGCCTGTACTGACGGAAAGCGTTCGAGGATACGCCGACTGATGGCGCCGGTGCCGCAGGCCAGATCGAGCACCAGCCGTGGGCGGCCATTAGAGATCTCGCCGACCAGTTCGAGCAGCAACTCGAAGCGCTGCTCGCGGCGGGGGATATGGTAGGTCTGCTGCTCCTCGAAGCGCTGCCACCAGCGCGCCCAATCCGGCTGGACCACGGTCATCGGCCACCGATTGTAGCCGTGCCACTCGCCCGCGCGACGCCGCGCTCGATGATGCCCCACGCGCTCCGCTCCAGCTGCTCGACCTGGAGTCCAGTCGCGGCGATCGACTCCAGTGGTTCGCGCAGCAGCGAGTCGGCCGCCAGTCGCAGGCTGAGCGGCTCCAGCAGCCACTCGACGGCGCGCACCGGCCCGAGCGGGCTGCGGACGTGCTCCAGCCAGACCAGGCGTCCATCGTCCCGCAGGACCCGCCGCATCTCACGCACCGCCTGGCGGTGGTCGGGGATGGAGCACAGGGCGAGGGTCACGACCACTGTGTCGAAGGTCGCGGCATCGAACGGCAGCGCTTGCGCGTCGCCCAGCCACAGGTCGACCGTCCGCCCCAGATCGTGGGCCCGCCGCTCGGCGATGGCCAGCATGGCCGGACTCAGGTCGAGGCCCACCAGGCGCGCATCGGACGAGTAGTGAGCCAGGTTACGGCCCGTGCCGATGCCAACTTCGAGCACCGCCCCCTGCGCCCGGGCGCCCACCCAGGCTCGACCGTCGCCGAGCAGCAGCCGCTCCCAGCCCTGGATACCGCGGTCGTAGCGGGCAGCGGCGCGCTCGTAGAGGTGGCGGACGCGGGCCGTGTCGCGCGGTATCTCGGCGCGGCCCTCGCCGCTGGGCTGCCCACTTGCGCTGGGCTCGGAGGCCACGCGAAATAGGCTACAACCGTAGGCGTGACCACGCAGTCAACGGCTCGGGCCGCGCCGCTCAGCCAGGTTCCGGCCTGGCGCGCGCTGGCCGAGCACTTCACCAGCCTGAAGGACCTCCACCTGCGCCAGCTGTTCGCCGACGACCCGCGCCGCGGCGAGCGCCTGGTGGCCGAGGGCGCTGGCGTCTACCTCGACTACTCGAAGCATCGCCTGACCGACGAAACCATTCGCCTGCTGCTCGACCTGGCCCGCGCTCGCCAGTTGGGCGAGCGCATCGAGGCCATGTTCAGCGGCCAGAAGATCAACACGACCGAGCAGCGGGCGGTC
>Ga0213876_10001818_pt1 | contig 12891 bp, 6 predicted proteins | sample BarmaccomBMRX_R9_FD_160113 | JGI IMG/M metagenome (GOLD analysis project Ga0213876, IMG submission 160113) | Root-associated microbial communities from Barbacenia macrantha in rupestrian grasslands, the National Park of Serra do Cipo, Brazil - RX_R9 | ecosystem: Host-associated > Plants > Roots...
CCGGTCCTACCTCTGGTCGGTCTTCGTGCGCGAGCTCGCCACCGCCGCGATCGCGCTCGACGACGCGCCGCTCATGCAGCAGCTGCTGAGCGACGTGCGGCCGCTGCGAGGGACGTGCGGGGTGAACGGTGCCGCGGTGGCGTTCGCCGGCTGCCACTCGAGGGTCGCTGCGGAGCTCGCAGCCGCGCTCGGCGATCCGGACGCCGCCGCACTTCTGGCGGAGGCCCAGCAGGTGGAGGCGCGCGTCGGCGCCGCCCCTCGCCGGGCTCCGACGTCCCTCCACCGTGAGGGTGCTGCGTGGCGGGTGACCTGGGAGGGCCGTACGGCGACCGTGCCGCACTGCAAGGGCCTGCTCGACCTCGCGGAGCTGCTGCGCCGGCCGCGCGAGGACGTGCATGTGCTCGACCTGATGCAGGCAGGCGCCGTCGCCCCCGACGCGGGTCCGGCGCTCGACCGCACGGCTGCGCAGGGCTACCGCCGACGGCTCGAGGAGCTCGCCGCGGAGCGGGCGTCGGCCGAGCGCGCCGGGGACGCGGAGCGAGTCGCCGCCGTCGACGACGAGACCGCCGTGCTGGCCGCCGAGCTGGGCCGCAGCAGCGGCCTCGCGGGTCGACCGCGGCCGCTCGGCAGCTCCACGACCGAGCGAGCCCGCAAGGCCGTCACCGCGCGGATCCGCGACGCGGTCCAACGCATCGACGCCGTGCTCCCCGACCTCGCCGCGCACCTGTCGCACGAGGTCGTCACGGGAGTGCGGTGCCGGTACGCCGGCGATCGCCGGTGGGACGTGTCCACCTGAGAGCGCCCTCAAGCGACTCGGCCTTGATGCGCCTCGCATGCGAGCCTTGACCAATGCAGGCGCCGCGCACCAGGTACGTCGAAACCGAGCAAGGAGCGCACGTCGCGTACCAGGTTGTCGGCGACGGGCCAGTGGACCTGATGTTCATCCCCTGGTGGTGGAGCAACCTGGAGTGGCAGTGGGAAGACCCACTCGTTGCGAGCTTCTTGGATCACCTCTCACGCTTCGCCCGGCTCATCACGTTCGACGTCCGTGGGGTCGGGGTTTCGGACCCGGCACCGCTGGACGACCTGACCACCCTCGAAGGCTGGATGCGAGACGCGGTTGACGTTCTTGACGCGGCGGGTTCTCGCGCCGCCGTCATCATCGGCCATGGCGATGGCGGCCTGATCGCTTCTGTTCTCGCCGCGACGCATCCGGAGCGCTGCAGCGGGTTGATCCTGATCGACTCCTATGCGCGCCTGGAGGAGGACGAGGACTACGAGGGATGGGAGCGCGGGTTTCTCGACGACCTGCTCGGCAGGTTTGCCGACTTCTGGGGGTCCGGCAACGCCAATTGGGTCACGCTGGTCGCCCCCAGCGAGCAGAAGAACAAGGAGTTCCGATTCCAGCTCGGGAGGCTCGAGCGGCTCTCAGTGAGCCCCGGCGCCGCTCGGGCGATGCAGCTGGTGCTCGGTCGAGTCGACGTCCGGCCAGCCCTGGCAACCATCAGCGTGCCAACCCTCGTGCTTCATCACGTGGGCAACACCTACGTGCCGGTGCACTTCGGACGACAGGTCGCTGCACACATACCGGACGCGGAGCTCATCGAGCTCGAGGGCGCCGACCACCTGTACTGGATCGGGAACACCGAAGCGACGCTACGACTGATCGAACAGCACGTCGCGGGTAGCCGAGGTGCGCCGCGAGCCGAACGGGTGCTCGCAACCGTGCTCCTCACGGACATCGTCGCCTCGACAGACCGCGTTGTCGCATTGGGCGACGAGCGTTGGCGCGACGTGCTGCGGCGCCACGACGACATGGTGGATCGCCAGCTCGAGCGCTTTCGCGGTGATCGCGTGAAGTCGACGGGAGACGGCGTCCTGGCGCGCTTCGACGGTCCGGCACGCGCCATCGACTGCGGGTGCGCCATCCGCGACGCCGCCCGACAGCTCGGTCTTTCGATCCGCGCGGGACTGCACACCGGGGAGATCGAGTTGATCGATCGCGACATCGCCGGGGTGGGCGTGCACATCGCGAGCCGAATCGCTTCACTCGCGCAACCCAACGAGGTGCTCGTCTCTCGCACCGTGGTGGACCTCGTCGCGGGGTCCCGTCATCGTTTCGAGTCCAGGGGCGACCACGACCTCAAGGGTGTCCCGGGCGCCTGGACGGTATTTGCCGTCACGAACTAGCGGGTTGGCCCGCCAGGCGCTGGAGGTTCTCGAGGGCCGGGCCGATCTCGGTGATGATCGTGGTCAGCGCATCGCCGATCGCCGTGTCCGAGCCGGCCTTCGCCATGGCACCCGCTGCGGGGTTCAGCCGGCAGGTCTCGTTCCAGGCGCCGACGGCGGGGTCGGCGGCACGAGCGCTGAGCCCGCTCATGCCCGCGTGGAGCATGCCGATCACGTCCGCCGTACTGCCGGTCCAGCACATCGCCGGGGTCAACCGGTTCTTCTCGTCATCGGACACATGGATCGCTTCCACCGCCGCGACCGTCGCCGCCGACCACGGGACGATGCCGAGGGTCACGTACCCGATCGTGATGCGGTCCTCGGCGAAGGTTGGCCTTGTCGGGGCGTACGGCACGCCATGCGCCGTGCAGTCGACGTGCACCTCACCGGGGACTGCGGAGATCTCGCCGTCATCGAGCACCAGATGCGTGCTCGTGATCCGGTGGACCCGACGTCCGCGCACAACGTTCTCGATGGTGCGCAGGCGGTCAAGCTCGTACTGGCTGATGATGGCGCCGCGAAACACCTCGCCCTCGACATCCTCATCGACCCGAACCAGCACTCCCACGTCCCCCAGGCGGCGAGCGAAGTCTCGGCCGTCCGTCGAGCGCGCTGATGCCGACACCCAGTGCGCCTGCATCTGCATGTATCCCGCGACCTGGTCGAGCGGCTGCACGAAGGAGCGTTCGAAAAGCCAGGCCTCGCGCGGCTTGACCCAGCGGATCCGGCCAGGGTCGATGCCCTGCTCGAGCAACCACACGCAGCTGTCCATCGCCGTCTTCCCCGCGCCAAGGATCGTGAAGGCGGGCGCGTCGACGTGATCGGGAAGCGCATTCGGGGAAGCGAACCGTACGTCGTCGTCCACGGCCATCGGCGGCGTGTGACGCGAGGGGATGTCCGCCGCCGTAAAGGTCGCGTCGACCAGCCGACGAGCCCGGATCGTCGTGGTCTCGCCGGTCTCCAGCGACTGGACATGGTGGCCGTCCGCATCCGCTCCGCGGTACTCGTGCGAGCCGAGGAACGTCACGCGTCCGGACGCGACGAGGTCATCGAGGGCAGCCCCGAAGTGCTCGACGATCTCCGGGGCCGACGCCCGTTCGTAGAAGCCGGCGTTCGGCCCGTCCGTGTCGATGCGATCCGTACCGAGTGGTCGGGACGCCACCCCGTAGTTCGCCGAAGGCTGATGCAGCCGGACGAACGGGTACGCGTGCAGCCAGTGCCCACCAGGCCGAGCCTCGCGGTCGACGATCACCACTCGGGCGTCGGTGAGAGATACGAGTGTGTCGACGAACGGCAAGCCGGACGCGCCGGCCCCGACGACGAGGTAGTCCGTGTCGATCTCCGGCATGCCCTCCCCCGATGCAGTCGAATTGCCGGGATCGTGCCACCTGCGAACACATCACGCAACGGTCACCCAGATCCATGACCTGTCAGCATCAGGGGTCGCCATATCCGCCTCTGGCGCGGACAGGTCGACCTGCGATGGCGGAGTCAGCCCAAGTGGCGACCAAGGAAGTCGAGTGTCCGCGACCAGGCCTCGGTTGCGGCCGCCTCGACGTACATGGAGGGTGCATCCCAGTTGGAGAAGGCGTGACCCGCGTCGTATCGATGGAACTCCACGCCAGGTCGGCCCGCCACGGCCTGCTCGACCTCGGCGATCTTCTCGGTCGGGATGTAAGGATCGTTGGCGCCGTAGTGGAACAGCGTCGGGCACTCCAGGCGATCGACCTGGTCGAGCATGTCGTTGATGGCGGAGCCGTAGTAGCAGACCGCAGCATCGGGGCCCCGGCCGTCCACCCGGCTCGAGGTCGCAGCGGCGAATGCAAGACCGCCACCCAGACAGAAACCCATCGCAGCGACCCGCCCGGAGCACTCCGGCATCGCGAGGACATGAGCGTGGGTGGACTGGATGTCCGCGATCGCGGCGACCGGGTCGAACTTCTGCACCATCGCGAACGCGTCCGCCATGCCTGATTCATCCTGGCGCTCGAACCGTCGTTCGATCCGCCAGAACATGTCCGGTACGACGGCGACATAGCCGGCGTCCGCCAACCGTCCTGCCAGGCCGCGCATGTTGTCGTTGATCCCGAAGATCTCCTGGAACAAGATCACACCCGGACCGCCGCCGTCCGGGATGGCGCAGTACGCCTCGAAGGTCTCGCCGTTGTCAGCGGTGACGGGCTGATAGCCGGTGGCAGCAACCATGGCGGAGAACATAGCGAAGCCGGCGGGGAGCTCGGAGCCGGCCCGGCGGTACGACGAGGCGCGGCGGGTACGTCCTACGACGCGGCTTCCCGCCGGTGGCGTTGCACCAGCCGGCGGCTGCGGACCAGCCGCAGGGCGGTGACCAGGCCGACGCCGCCGATCATGTTGCCGAGGACGGTCCATGCGAACCAGCCGGCCCAGTCGGCGTACCCGAACGTAGGCGCGCCCGAGTGGAGGCTGCAGAAGATCAGCAACGACTCGAGGATCGAGTGCGACATCTTGAGGCCAGCGAGGACGAATGCGCTGGCGATGACCGCAATGAGGCGGGCCGGCATTGACTCGGTGCCGGTCGTCATTCTCGTCATGAGGGTGATCACCGCGCCCGCAAGCACGGCGAGACACAGCGACCGGATGTTGATCCCGTTGTCGATGAAGTAGGCACCCGATGTGATCGCGGCGTGGTGCAGCTGCGGATAGGCCTCCATCGCAATCCAGGTGAGCACCCAGCCGCCCGCCAGGTTCCCGACCGCCGCTCCGATCCAGAACCGCAGCATCTGCCACACGGTGGCCTCGCCGGCGGCGACCACGGCGACTGGGACGAGGAATCCTTCCGTGAACAGCTCGCTGTGGCCGAGAAGCAATGCGATGAAACCGAAGGAGAAGGCGAGACCGCCGAGGAGTTGGCTCCCGGTGGCGTCGGTCACGGCGATGAGCGCGAGCACGCCGATCGAGACCTCGAAGCCAGCGACGGCTGCCGTGGCGAGGAGCTCTGGGGGCCTGCGGTGCAATCGCGGCGCGCCTTCGGTGACCATGCGGTCGAAGGCGTCGGCGACTCGCGGATCCCCGCCGGGATCCTCGTCCGCCGCTCGCTTCGCGGGGGTGTCGGCAGTGTCATGCTGGGCGGCCATCCCCGGCGCCTACCCCAGCGATCCCGCGCTAATCAGCGGTGGCTGAGGCGGTCCCGCGGTAGTCGTGAAGGTTCCGCCACGATCAGTCGTGGCGGAACCTTCACACCCTCCCCTTCGAGCGGCGCTAGCCGCTAGTTCAGCTGATCGTCAGACCGTTGAGCACCCCAACGCCGTAGCCGCCGATCGGCCCGTTGGTGACGGTCACCGGCTTGTTGCTCCCGGTCGGCGCCCCTGCGGTGACAGACATCGTGGCCGTGATCTGCGTGCCCGCCCCGTTCACGACAACGTTGGTGAACGTGACGCCAGCCGGGCCCTTCAGCGTCGCATCGGAGCTGAACCGGTTGCCGTTCACGGTGAACGCCAGGTTGCTCTGACCACGAGTGGCTGAGTTCGGCGTGATGCTGGTGATCGCCGGCCCGGCCGAGACCGTCAGGCAGTTGGTGCAGATGTAGCGCCCGCCGTCGGTGTTCGTCAGCGTCATCTTGTAGGAACCCGGTGTCGTCGTGGCGCCGACCTTCAGCGTCAGGCCGATCGAGGTGCCACTGACCGTGTTCACAGTCCCGGTCACCCCGGTGCCCGGTCCGCTGAAGGCGGCCTTGATGCCGTTGGCGAAACCAGAACCGGTGATGGTGCCAGCCACGCCCGTCGCCCCCTGCTCCAGCGATGACGGGCTCAGGTTGGTCACGGCCGGTGCCGCGTTCACGGTGAGGCAGCCGGCGCAGGCGGCGGCGCCACCGTCCGGGTTGGTGACACGCAGCGTGTAGCTACCGGTCGGAGCGGTCGACTTGACCGTGACCTTCGCCGAGATGCTCGTCGCTGACACGCTGGTGACCGTCCCGGTCACGCCCGCACCGCCGGTGAAGCTGATCTTGGCACCGCTCACGAAGTTGGTGCCGCTGATCGTCACCGGTACGCCGGTCGCGTTCTGCCCGATCGCGGACGGCGCCATCGACGTCACCGTCGGCTTCGGGTTCACCGTCAAGCACCCGGTGCAGCTACCCGACCCGGTCGACGTCGTCACCGTGATGTTGCGCGTCCCGGTCGCCGCCGCCGTGCCCACCGTCATCGACGCCGTCAGGTGCTGGGAGTCAGTGACGGACACCGAGCTGAACGTCACGCCCGTGCCGGAGGCCGCCACCGTCGCACCGCTCTGGAAGCCGGTCCCGGTGATCGTCACGGTCGGGTGCGCACCCTGCCCCGCCGCGTTCGGCGAGATCGATGCGACTGTGACGCCTGGGTCCACCGTCAGGGTGAAGTTCTGCGTCCCGTCGGAGCCGACCCCGTTGTGCGCGGTCACGGTGAACGGGTAGGTCCCGCCCGTGCCCGCTGCCGGCGTACCGGACAACGTCGCCGTCCCGTTGCCGTTGTCGACGAACGTCACACCACTCGGCAGGGTCGCCCCACCGATCGACAGCCCCGGCTTCGGGAAGCCGGTCGACGTGACGCCGAACGAGCCGGCCGTGCCGACCTTGAAGGTGGTCGACGAGGCGCTCGTGACTGCCGCCGGCTGGTTCACCGTCAAGGTGTAGCTCTGCGCGTCGTCCGACCCGATGCCGTTGTGGGCTGTGATCGTCATCGGGTACGTGCCGCCCGTCCCCGCCGCCGGCGTACCGGACAGCGTGGCCGTCCCGTTGCCGTTGTCCGTGAACGTCACGCCACTCGGCAGCGTCGCCCCACCGTTGCTCAGCGATGGCTTCGGGAAGCCCCGCGTCGTCACGCTGAACGTTCCAGCGCTGCCCGTGGTGAAGGTGGTCGACGAGTTGCTCGTCACCGCCGCTGCTTCGTTCACCGTGAGGGTGAAGTTCTGCGTCGCGTTCGGGTTGACGGTGTTGTTCGCGGTGATCGTGAACGGGTAGGTGCCACCCGAACCGGTCGCCGGCGTCCCGGACAGCGTTGCGGTCCCGTTGCCGTTGTCGACGAAGGTGACGCCGCTCGGCAGCGTCGCACCACCGATGCTCAGGGCTGGAGCCGGGTAACCGGTGGTGGTCACGCCGAACGACCCGGCGCTACCCGCCGTGAACGTGGTCGACGCGTTGCTGGTGATCGCCGGCGGCTGAACCACGGTGAGCACCACAGAACCGGCGTTGTACGTCGCCCGGTACTGGCGGTCCGCCAGGTTCGCGCCGGTGATCGACGAGAAGGTGCCGTTCACGGTGCCGCCGGTCAGGATCGTGTACGTCGTCCCGAGCGGCGGCGTGTAGCCGGATTGCGTCTGGATCGCCAGCGTCCCGTTGAGGGTGGCGGTCCCGGTGACGGCGAGCTTGCCGAAGTCGGTGCCCACCTGCGACGGACCGGAGATGCCGATCGCGAGGGTGCCGGAAGCACCCGGGCTGTAGTTCGCGGCGATGCTCAGCGGACCCGCGGAACGGCCTGGCGAGATCGTGCCGGTGCCCGACACCTGTCCGGCGATCGAGCCGTTGCCGGTCAGGGTGCCGCCGTTGATCGTGATCGCGCCGTTGCCGAGCGAGCCGCCCTGCAGGGTGCCGCCGGTGGTGACCGTCGTCGTACCCGCCGTCTGCGTGAGGGTGGTCACGGTGAGGGTCACGCCGTTCACGTTGATCGTGCCGGAGTTCGCGTAGTTCTTGGGAATCGACAGCGTGCGGTTGACCGAGAAGGTCCCGGAGTTGGTGGTCATCCCGCCGATCGTGCTCGTGTTGCTGTTGCCGTAGGTGCCGACGACGCCGCTCGGGCCAATGTTGACCGTGGCGGCGTTGTTGACGAGCGCCACCGGGAACCCGATCGTGCCGTTGGCGTTGTAGGTGCCGGTACCGGAGAGCACGCCGCCAGCAGTCTCGTTCGTCAGGGTCTGAATGCCGAGGACGCCCTTGGTCGAGGTGATCGTGCCGTTGTTGGTCGTCTTGACGTACAGGTCCGACTCAGAGGTGGCCGTCGCGCCGTTGTAGGCGACCGTCGCCCCGAGATCGTTGGTGAAGAGGTTGGTCGTCAAACCGTCCTGGTTCGACGCGCCGCCACCAGTTGCGAGGTTGACCGTGCCGGCGTTCTCCCACGTCGAACCGCCGTAGAAGTACACATAGTTGCTGCCGCCGAACCCAGTGGTGCCGTTCGTGATCAGGTGCGCCTTCTTGCCGGCGGCAGCGCTCGGGTCGAGGTACAGCCCGTTGATGGTCGCGTTACCAGCTACTGAGACGGTGCCAGGGCCCTCGAGGTACGCACCGTTGGTCGTGAGGTTGCCAAGAGTGGCCGTCGTGTTCAACGGGACCACGAGGGTGCCGTCGAGCTGGTACTTACCTGGGTTCACCGTCACGTTTGACGCCGTGATTGTCTGGGTGCCCGTCACGTCCACGGTGCCGGCGCCGCCGAACGACGCGCCAGAGCCCTCCTGGCGCATGTTGGGCATGTAGAGCGTCGAGTTCGCCCCCACCGTGAAGCTTCCCGTGTCGGTCTGCGTGGCGCTGTTGTTGTCACCGAAGTACATCGGCGAGTGCGCGCCGAGGCTCACAGCGCCGTTGTTGAACGCTGCGACGCCGACATAGGCCGACGTGTCCGCGGTTGCGGCGGTGTACTGCAGCACTGCGCCGGAGTCGTTGGTGAACTGATTGGCATCGAGGGCGTCCTGGTTGGACATGCCGCCGCTGTCGGTGAGGTTGATCGTGCCCTGGTTCTCCCAGGTCGACCCGCCGTAGAAGTACACATAGGCGCTGCTGGTGTAGGTGGTGGTGCCCTTAGTGATGAACGGCACCTTGGTGGCAGCGGTGCCGTTGTAGTTCAGGTACAGCCCGCCGATCGACGCTGGGCCGGTGACCGTCACGCCACCGGGACCCTGCAGGCTGCCCCCGGTCGACGTGAGGTTGGCCAACGTGGTGGTCTGCCCACTCGCGCTCACCAGGGTGCCGTCGACCTGGAAGGTCCCGGGGCTGATCGTCACGCTCGACGCGGTGATGGTGTCCGTGCCCTGCACGTTCACGGTTCCTGCACCACCGAATGACGTGCCGGTGTTCTCGTGGCGGGTGCCCGGGAGGAAAAGCGTCGAGTTCGCGCCGACCGTGAAGGTGCCGCTGTCGGTCTGCGTCGCGTTGTTGCCGCCCCCGAAGGACATCGGCGAGTGCGCGCCGAGCGTCACCGAACCGTTGTTGAAGGCGGCCAGGTCGAGGTGGACCTGGGTGTCGGCGGTCATTGCCGTGTAGCTCACCGTGGCGCCCGAATCGTTGGTGAACGCGTTGGCGTCGACGGAGTCCTCGTTGTAGATGCCGCCACCGTCAGCGAGATTGATCGTGCCCTGGTTCTCCCAGGTCGACCCGCCGTAGAGGTAAGTGGCGGTGCTGCCCGTGAAGGTAGTTGTGCCCTTGGTCACGAGCGCTAGCTTGGTCGCCGCGGTGCCGTTGTAGTTGAGCCACATCGTGTTGACCGACGCTCCGCCGGTCACCGTGACGCCACCGGGACCCTGCAGCGTGCCACCGTTCGATGTCATGTTCGCGAGCGTCAGCATCTGTCCCGAGGAAACGATGACGGTCCCCTCGAACTGGAACTTGCCAGGGCTGACCGTCACGCCCGAGGAGGTGAAGGTGTCGGTGCCCGTCACGTCCACGGTTCCCGCGCCGCCGAACGATGTGCCGGAGTTCTCATGGCGGGTGTTCGGCAGAAACAGGGTCGAGTTCGCCCCGACGGTGAAGCTGCCGGTGTCGGTCTGCGTCGCATTGTTGTTCTGGCCGAAGTACAACGGCGAGTGGGCGCCCAGGTTCACCGCACCGTTGTTGTAGACCGCAACGTCGACCGTTGCATAGTCGTCTGCTGTCGCGGCGGTGTAGTTCAGCGACGCGCCTGGGTCGTTGGTGAACTGGTTCGCGTCGGTGGAGTCCGCGTTGTACATGTCCGAGAAGTCATTGAGGGTGACCGTTCCAGCGTTCTCCCAGGTCGAGCCCCCGTAGAAGTACACGTAGGAGCTCTGGTTCGCGAACGTCGTAGCGCCCTGCGTGATCAGATGCGCCTTCTTCGCCGGAAGCCCCGAGATGCCGAGGATGCCGTTGGCGGCGCTGGTAGTGGTGGTGCTTCCGGCCACCGTCGTCACACCAGGGCCACCGAGGATTCCCTCGAAGGTGAAGTTCTGGATCGCGAGGGTCTCGCCCGAGATCGGTGTGACGGTGCTCTTGTCGTCCAGGCTGTAGATCGTGCTCGCCGTCTGCGTGGTCGCGGTGCCGAGGGTGAGCGTGCCAGCGCTGACCGTGAGGCTCGGGTTGACCGAGCCGCTCTGCGGCCAGTTGATCCCCACGATGGTGGAGTTGGCGCCAAGGGTTGCGCTCGATCTGGTAGGCGCCGTGGACATGCAGACGTAGTCAGTGGCGTTCGGGATACGGCTGGCCGCTGCACCGCCGTCGGTGAACGACCAGTTGCCCAACGCGCTCCAGGCGTTGCTCGTCGCGCCCGTCCAGTAGATCGAGCACGAAAGGCCCGACGCGGACGCCGACGATGCGAGGCCGAAGACCCCACCGAGTCCGGCGGCCGTCAAGGCACCGCTGATCACGGCGATGCGTGTCCTGCGGCGCCGCGACCGAACCTTGTCGACGACGGTGGTGTCAGCAGGTGTGGAGTGCGTCATGTACAGCCCCGTGTGCTCGTGTGCTCAGCCCCAGCGCGAGCACGAATGTGCGCGGAGTCTTACACCGCGCAGAGCGTCCGGGAGGCAAAACGCGAAATTTGGTCCGAACGGTCTATGGACTTCGTGCCGACCGCATCAGCGTCACCTGTCATGTGGGTTAGCGGGCGTTGATTTTCGGGAATCTTGTGATCATGTCTCCTCGTGACCTCGACGAGTGGCAGCAGACGCTGGACCTCGCCGACGCCGAACTGCGTGACCGCGAACATCAGGCGCTTCAGGCGACACCTTCGCCCCAGGAGTTGCAGGCGTTCGCGGCCGAGCACGACAAGCTCGCGGTGGACCGGGACGCGCTCGCCGACGCCCGCGATCAGCAGGCCACCGACCGGGACGTGAGCGCATTCGCGCGCGATGTCCGCGGTTCCCGCCGCGACCGGGCTGCCCGCGAACGACCTGACGACCACTCTCTAGCCTCACTCGACAGATTCATGTCCGGCGCCGACCGCGACCTGGCCGCCGGCGACCGGGCCGACTCCCTCGACGACCGGCGCCGGGCGACGGAGGCTCGCCGCCAGGCGGCGGACGCGCGGCAGCGCGCCGCGGAGGAACGTTCCAGTGGCGCGGACCGCGAAGACGATCTGCAACGCCGGGTCACCGAGCTCACCGACGCCCTTCGGGCACAGTTGATCATCGGGCAGGCGCAGGGCCTCGTGATGGCCCGCTACGAGATCGATCAAGATGCGGCCGTTCGTCTCCTCGTGAAGCTGTCGCAGACGCAGCAGCTGAGCGTGCCGGAACTCGCGGCCCGGCTGGTCGGCGACGCCGTCCGCTCGGCCCAGATCGTCGCCGGAACCGCGGACGCGCCGACATCGTGACAAGCGCCACCGTGGCAGGCTGACGCGGTGGCAGACGAGGCGATCGGACGCTGGTTCCTGTCCGCGGCCGAGCGCGGCAACGCCGCCACGCAGCTAGATGACCGCGCCACTGGCGTCGCGTGGTCCGAGGGGAACTCGGCGCGCCTCGTCGTACATGGAGCGCATTACTTCCGCCGCCTGTACGACGAGTTGCGAGCATTGCAACCCGGCGATCGGATCGCATTCACCGACTGGCGGGGCGATGCCGACGAGCTGATGATCCCCGGCGGCCCGACCGTCGCCGAGCAGCTGTGCGAAGTCGCGCGACGCGGCGTCGAGGTGCGCGGATTGGTGTGGCGCTCGCACTCAGACATCGTGTCATTCAGCGCCCGCGAGAACTCGCGCCTCGGCAAGCAGCTCAACGAAGCGGGCGCCGAAGTGCTCCTCGACCAGCGAGTCCGCCGGATCGGTTCCCACCACCAGAAGCTGTTCATCATCCGGCACAAGGACGATCCGGAGCGTGACGTCGCGTTCGTCGGTGGCATCGACCTGTGCCACAGCCGCCGAGATGACGAGCTGCACCGGGGCGACCTGCAGCAGCAGCCGATGGACGAGCGGTACGGCGACCACGCCCCGTGGCACGACGCCGCGGTCGAGCTGCACGGACCGGTGGTCGCCGATCTCATGACCTGCTTCGCGGAACGCTGGGACGATCCGCACCCCTTGGATCGTCGGACGCCGTACCGGATGCTGATCCAGCGCATCGACCGCATGCCTCGACATCCTGAACGGTTGCCCACCCGCTTCCCGCCGCCGCCGGTAGCTGGCGAGCATGCCGTCCAAGTACTGCGTACCTACGGCCGCGCCCGCCACAAATATCCATTCGCCCCTGCCGGTGAGCGCAGCGTTGCGCGCGCCTACACCAAAGCGTTCCAGATGGCCCGCTCGCTCATCTATGTCGAGGACCAATACCTGTGGTCGGAACTAGTGGCACAGAGCATTGCCGACGCGCTGAAGCGGTCACCCGAGCTCCACGTCATCGTGGTGGTGCCGCGATACCCGGATGCCGACGGCGCGGTGTCGGGCCCGGTCAACCGGATCGGCCAGCTGCGCGCCCTGGAGCTGCTCGAGCAGGCCGCTCCCG
>Ga0213876_10001819_pt1 | contig 12880 bp, 5 predicted proteins | sample BarmaccomBMRX_R9_FD_160113 | JGI IMG/M metagenome (GOLD analysis project Ga0213876, IMG submission 160113) | Root-associated microbial communities from Barbacenia macrantha in rupestrian grasslands, the National Park of Serra do Cipo, Brazil - RX_R9 | ecosystem: Host-associated > Plants > Roots...
AGATCTTCCGAAGGCGAGCCCTCAACGCGGAGCGCGTCAAGCGCGAAGCGAGAGTAGTCGCTTTCGGCCAGGAGGACATCGTCTTCTTCGATTCGACTGTGCCGGTGGTTGGTGGCTGTCAATACACAAGCGTTGCAGAGGTAAACGAGGTCGCGTGGCCTCGGAAGCGATCGCCACAGCAGATAGTCGCGAGCCGGCAAACCACGAACCGTGGGGCTAAAAAACTCAGTCCAAAGGTCTTCCGGCCGCGCGTCCTCGCCACGATGCGCGGTGTATCTGTCCTCGATGAGTCGGGCGAGAAGATGCTCGTCGTCCCAGTGCACTTCGAGGGTCGTGATCTTGTCTGGTTCTCGCGCGTGCTGACGCACGACGTCGAAGATGTCCGCTCGAAGAAACACCGCGAGCGTGACGTTAACTCTGACGCGCCAGGCATCCTCCCGTCGGAAGTCCTTCTCGACACGGCCGACCGCGGATAGGAGGCCGAGGATCATTCGTGATTGAAGTTCTCGATCTGCTGCCCTCTCCCATGCTTTATCCAAATTGTCGATCAGAATTGCGACCCGTTGGCGGTCGCGCAGTGCACGACCCATCACGGATCGAAGCTCCGCCATCGCGCTCTCATGCAGACGTTCGGTTAGCCACGCTTGGGCATCCTCAACGCCATCAGGTAGATCGGCGAGACCGGCAAGGAGATCATCAGTGAGGCGCTCGAGCCGCACCGCGAAGTTGATCTCAGCACCGCTCGCGAGGGTATCCATATGAACGCGAAGCTGATCCATCTCGCTGCCTGAAGCGATGCCGGCCGGCCTCCCTTCGGCTTCGCGAATCGCAGAACCAGCGATCTCTGTCAGCAGCATGTAACGCCACAGGCCGTCGAGCAGGTAGTCAGCAACTTCGCGTTTGGGCAGATGCGTCAGAACCGCCACGAGACTCTCCAGCTCGTACCCCGACGGCTTGATGACGGTGACCAGGTTGCGCTTGTCCACCGCGAGTGTTTCCGCGGCAGTGAGCATGTTGGCGGTCTTTCCGGTCCCTTTGCGGCCCACAAAGACGGATGAGGTGCTTGTTAGAACCGCCTCGTACTGCCCTGTCTCGACGAAGTAATCTGCCAATTCATCCTGCTCGTTCTCGGCCACGTACTCGCCGAAGCGTGGCAGTTCTGCCGTTAGCTTCTTACGGCCTAGCGCACGCGTCCCAGTCAGTGCTGGGAGTTCATCGAGCCACTTGGTTGCGTGCTCCGCGAGTTGCTTTGCCGTTGGGTACACGTACAACAGGTCCCGGTAGTCGAGCGGCGGCTCAAAGCCCTCTTCGGCGACAAGAAGAGTTGGCAAGCCGAGCCCCATCGCCATGCCAGCAAACAGACTTGCGCGTGCGTTGTGGACCTGGGCGCGCTGTCGGCTTGGCGCGCGCAGGTGGACCAACGCCGCACTGGATGCATACAACTGCGTGACGTACCACGCGAGGGGAGCGAGGCCCTGCACATCTTCGTCGGCCGTGTTAACCGAAAGATTTCGTCGAGCCATCAACGTTCGGTCGAGGCTCTTGCCTGCGTCGCCTCGGGTGCCCACTGGCATGTAGAAGATCGTTCGAGGCTCGCGGGGCCTCACGTTTCCCGCGAACAACAGGTCCTCCCAAAGCCGGTCCGAACGCTGGTCCGGCCGGAGCTCGGCGAATCTGGTGGACAGATGCTCGCTGCTGCCGCCGTAGCCTGTGTATCCGATTCCCACGAGGACACCGAGTTCCTGCCAGCGTCGATGCGCAGCCGTGTCTGACTCATCGAGAAGCAGCATTAGTTGCTTCTCAGACGACATCGCGTAGCCAACCTCGAACAGGACGTTCGGATTGAGTGCCCCGACGTCGGCCATAACCACCTTGGCCTGGTCGATGGTCGTCAGAATTTCGTTGATCATCACCCGCCCATCGACCTTGAGCGATTCCCACGTAGCGCATTGCACGCCGCTACGCTCAGCGATCTTCTTGGCCGCGCTGCGAAGTGTCTCGGCCAGAAGCGCCGGCGAACCCGGATACGCAAAGAAGACGTCTGCCTCGTTGGTCACGATTCGACCTTTCCACGATCCAAGATCGACTTCGAGCGTTTGCTAGATCGAGCGGTGGCGCCGTGTGCTTATGGCAGCACGCGAACGATCTCGGGATGTATTCCGACGGTGAGGGCTCGGCTCGCTCATTGTTGAGACCGACCAGCCAACTACAGTTCAGCGCGTGGTCAATGCTTCAGTCGTCGCAGGTATACGAAACTTTGTTGATGCGCGGGACTGGGATCGGTTCCACCTAGCCGAGAACCTCGCTAAGAGCATCGCAATCGAGGCCGGTGAACTACTTGAATGCTTTCAATGGGACTCAGAGCCCGCAATCGGTGCGGTTGCCAGCGAGTTGGCCGACGTCCTGACCTACTGCTATCTACTCGGCGCGAAGCTTGGACTTGATCTCGATCAGATTGTCTTAGACAAACTTGAGGTGTCCGAAGCGAAGTATCCGATCGAGAAGGCGCGGGGGCGGAGTTCGCGGTATGACCAGCTTCCAGGTTGAGGAGTTCCCCTTCGATCTGGCGAGCGTCCAGGCTCGCCTCCCTCTGGACTCGCGGTATGGAAACTGGCCGGTTGTCTACACCCTGACGAACGCCGGCGAGATCTATGTTGGCGAATCGATCAACGTTGCGGGCCGACTTCGGCAGCATCTTGAGTCACCGACGAAGAAGCACCTCACGGGTGTTCGCGTGGTTCTCGACGCCACGTTCAACAAGTCGGCATCTCTCGATCTCGAGTCCTACTTGATTCGGCTGCTCGCTGGCGATGGCCAGTTCCAGGTGCTCAACCGCAATGAGGGCATTACCAACGCGGACTACTACGGACGCGCTGAGTATCAGCGGACGTTTGACGAGGTCTTCGACGAGCTTCGCCGGCTGGGGATGTTCACTCGGCAGGTCCGCGAGATCGAGAACAGCGACCTGTTCAAGCTTTCGCCGTTCAAGGCGCTGACCGCCGATCAGGAGCTCGCAATTGAAAACATCCTCAATGGGCTGTTCGAGGATCTGGCGGCAGCACGGACAAGCGAGATCGTCATTCAGGGTGACCCTGGTACTGGCAAGACGGTCGTTGGCATCTACCTGATGAAGCTTCTGAGCGACATCGAAGCCGCAGACCCAACCATCGAGCCAGACTCGGACACGCTCCTCTCGGAGTTCTTCGTTGAGGGCTATGCGGAGCTTCTCCGCGACTTCAGAGTGGGTCTCGTCGTTCCGCAGCAGTCGCTACGTACATCGATCCAGAAGGTGTTTCGCAAGACACCTGGCCTAGACGCGACGTCCGTGTTGACGCCGTTCCAGGTCGGCGCGTCGAACGTGCGATTCGACCTCTTGATTGTTGATGAGATGCACCGGCTGAACCAGCGTGCGAATCAGCCTTCCGGGCCGCAGAACCGTCAGTTCATCGACATCAACGAGAAGCTCTTCGGCGCTGACGACCCGTCAAAGACGCAGCTCGACTGGATTCGTGCGCAAAGCGACCATCGAATCTTCCTGCTCGATGCGGCTCAAAGTGTCATTCCGGCGGACCTCAGCCGTCGGACAATCAATGAGGTCGTCGCAAGGGCAAGCGCTGGAAGTCGGCGCTACCGCCTGTCGAGTCAGATGCGCGTGGCGGCCGGGTCGGACTACGTCGGCTACATCCGCGGCATGCTTAGCGGCCAGCCGCCCGCGGCGAGCAAATTTCCGCTGTACGACTTGCGGTTCTTTGGTGACGCGGCCGAACTGCGGCGCCAGATCTTGGCGCGCAACAGCGAGGTTGGCCTCTCCAGGTTGGTCGCCGGCTACGCCTGGGAGTGGCGCAGCAAGAACGATCGAACCGCGTCCGATATCGAGCTCGACGGCTTGCGCCTCCAGTGGAACCAGACGCAGGTCGACTGGGTCAACTCGCCGTCTTCGATCAACGAGGTTGGATCGATCCACACCATCCAGGGGTACGACCTCAACTACGCGGGCGTGATCATCGGCAACGACCTGCGCTATGACCCGCAGCGTCGAGTAATCGTCTTCGATCGAACGAACTACTTCGACGCCAGGGGCAAGCAGAACAACAAGCAACTAGGCATTACGTACAGCGACGACGATTTACTGCAGTTCATCGTCAATATCTACGCCGTGTTGCTGACGCGGGGCATTCTCGGCACCTACGTCTACGTGTGCGACCCGCACCTGCGGGAGTACCTCAAGCCGTACTTCAGCCAGGGCGAGTCTTCGTAGACCGCCGCGTTAAGCGGCGACTCGAACGCGGTCGGTCGCAACAGGGCGGGTCCGCGCCGGCTTCGACCTTGTGGCCAGGTCCTTCAGATCATTGGGCAGCGCTAAGCGGAAGACCTTCTTCCATGCGGACCCAAGCTGCCGAGGCAGCGAACCCGTGACGTAGTTCAGCCCGTACTTCTCGAACACCTCGCGCACCTTGGGGGCGACCTCGGCGTACCGGTTGCTTGGCAGGTCGGGGTAGAGGTGGTGCTCGATCTGGAAGGAGAGGTTGCCGGTCATCAGGTGCAGGAACTTGCTGCCGCTGATGTTGCCGGCGCCGAGCATCTGCCGCAGGTACCACTGGCCGCGGGTCTCACCGACAGTCGAGGCGCGGGTGAACGTCTCGATGTTCGAAGGGAAGTGCCCGCACATGATCACCGAGTGCGTCCACCAGTTGCGGACGAGGTTCGCGGTCGCGTTGGCGCCGAGCGTCGATAGCGCCGACGGCCCGGACAGCAGCGGATGCACGAGATAGTCGCGCATCGCTTGCTTCTTGATCTTCGCGAGGACGCGCTTCACCTCGGCCTGAAAGACGGCCTTGTCCTTGCGCCCCTTGAGGTACTTGCCGATCTCGAGGTCATACGCCGCGATCCCGTACTCGAACAGGCACGCGTTGATGAAGTTCCACAGCGGCTGCCCGAGGTAGAACTTCGACCACTTCTGGTCCTCGTCGACGCGCATGATGCCGTACCCGAGGTCGTTGTCCTTGCCGAGCACGTTCGTGTACGCGTGGTGCACCTGGTTGTGCGAGTGCTTCCACATCTCCGACGGCGACGCGTTGTCCCACTCCCACGTCGTCGAGTGGATCTTCGGGTCGCGCATCCAGTCCCACTGACCGTGCATCACGTTGTGCCCGATCTCCATGTTCTCGAGGATCTTGGAGATCGACAGGCCGGCCGTCCCGACGAACCACGCCGGTGGGAACAAAGAGAAGAGGAGCACGGCGCGGCTCGCGAGCTCGAGCTTGCGCTGCGTGTCGATGACCTTCCGGATGTACGCCGCATCGGCCTCGCCGCGCGTCGCCATCACCGACTCGCGGATCTCGTCGAGCTCGCGGCCGAGCGCCTCGATGTCCTCGGCGGACAGGTGCGCGGTCGGGTCGACGGCCTTGCGCTGGATCGCGGTCACATGGACTCCTTGTCGAGTCGTGCGATGATCATCGGGCGAGCGTGCAGGCGCCGGCGGCGGCGGAGATGCAGGTCTGCACCAGTACGCCGTCGCCCTCAGCCGCTGAGGTGATCTCGCCGGTGCGCAGGTCGCGGACGGAACCTTCGACGAGCGGCGTGACACAGCCGAAGCAGATGCCCATCCGGCACCCCGACGGCATCAGGACGCCGGCGTCCTCGCCGACGTCGAGCAGGGGAGTGGCGCCATCAGCGTCGACCGTGAGGTCGGTGGTGCCGAACGTCACGGTGCCGCCTTCGCCGATCGCGGCGAGCGCCGGGCGGAACCGCTCGGTATGAAGCGGCTTGAGCTCCGTTATCGCCCAGTGCTGCTCGAGCAGGTCGAGCATGCCAACCGGGCCACACGCCCAGGTCTCTCGCTCGGCGAGGTCGGGCACGATCGCCTCGAGGTCGGCGGCTTCGAGCATGCCCTCGGTGTCGGTGTGGCGGACGATCAGTGTCAGCGCGCCGGTGGCCGCGAGCTCCCGCAGCTCCGCGTCGAAGATCACATCGTCTGGCGTCGGCGCAGAGTGCAGCAGCACGACGTCGTCGAGCGAGTCGATCGCGTTGCGCAGCATCCCCATCACCGGGGTGATGCCGCTGCCGCCGGTGATGAACAGCACCTTGGCCGGTGCCGTCGCAGGCAGGGTGAAGTCGCCGGTCGGCTGGTCGAGCTGGACCACCAGACCGGGCCGCGCCCGTCGTACCAGGAAGTTGCTGACCAGTCCGTCCGGGATCGCCTTCACCGTGATGGTGATCAGCCCGTCCGCGCGGTCGAGCGGCGAGGTGAGGGAGTAGGCGCGCCAGCGGCGGACGCCGTCGATGTCGACGCCGATCCGCAGGTACTGGCCGGGCGTGTGTGCCCGCCAGCCGCGGCCCGGCTTGATCACGATCGTCGCGGCGTCGGCGGTCTCGGAGCGGATCTCGACGATACGGCCGCGTAGATCGGTCGAGGAGCGCAACGGGTCGATCAGGTCTGAGAAGTCGCTGGGCACGAGCGGCGTGGCGACCAGCTCCGCGAGCCGTCCCAGGCGCGCCTTGAGCGGGTGTCGGGTCGCCGCGGGTTGCTCGATCACGCTCATAGTCCAAGAATGGCTGGCCTAACCGCATAAACTCATGCCCATGAGGGGTGAAGCCGGACGCTCGATTTGTCAGTTGCGAACAAAACCGTGAGCCGCGCCCGCACGAGTGATGCTGGCCGCAGCATGGCACCGGTCATCGCCGATGCCCAGCTGATCGAGACCCTGCGCGGCGAGCTGCCGCAGGTCAGCGGATTGGTGGTCGGCGCGGTCATCGACAGCGTCCCGAGCTACGCCGACGCGTTCTCCGGCCCGATGGGCGAGACGATCGCGGGTGCCGTGAACGCCGCGCTCACCGGCTTCCTCCATCTCCTGGGCAGTGGTCGCGGTGCGGAAGCCGGCACTCCGCTGAAGCCGGCGATCGACGGCGCCTACGAGCTCGGCCGCGGCGAGGCGCAGTCCGGCCGGTCGATGGATGCGCTCCTCGCGGCGTACCGGATCGGCGCGCAGGTGGCGTGGCGTGAGATGTCCCGTACGGCGGTGGCGGCCGACCTCCCTGGCACCGAGCTCGCCCGCTTCGCGGAACTGGTCTTCGCCTACATCGACGAGCTGTCGGCCGCGAGCGTCGCGGGTCACAACGACCAGGTCTCGACCAGCGGCCGGGTTCGCGAGCGATACCTGGAGCGGCTGGGCCGGGCGCTTGCCGACGGCGCGCGGGAGCCGGTCTTGGTCGCCGCGGCGAAGCGCGCCGACTGGGAGCCGCCGGACACGATGGTCGCCGTCACCCTCTCCGCGCGCCATGTCCGTTCGGTCCTGCCGGGCCTCGACCCGCGGACGCTCGAGGTCGTCGACGACTCGGCGACCGATCCGCGCCAGGGCCGGTCGGTCCTGCTCGTTCCGTCCGCCGGTACGTCGACGCGGGCGTTCCTGTTGCGCCAACTCGACGGGCTGGGTGCCGTCGTCGGCCCGGAGCGGCCGTGGCTGGAGGTTGCGGCTTCCTGTCGCCGAGCGACGCGGGTCGAAGCACTGGTCGACGTCGAGGCGGCCGGTGTCGTGGATACGGAGGCAGCGCTCGCCGACCTCGTCTGCACCGCCGATCCCGACGCACTCGCCGACCTGCGCGCGAAGGCGCTCGCCCCGCTCGCGGACCTCCGCGCAGGCGCCGCCGACCGGTTGACCGAGACGCTGCGGTCCTGGTTGCTTCATCAGGGACGGCGTGACGACGTCGCCGCCGATCTCGTCGTACATCCGCAGACGGTTCGCTATCGCATGACCCAGCTGCGCACCCTGTACGGCGACGCGCTCAACGATCCGAACGTGATCGCCGAGCTCTCCATCGCCCTCATCGCGCCGGCGTGAGGACCGACCCGCGGTAGCCCACGGCCAAGTGGGCGGTTATGGCCAGCCAGCGCCGTGGATGTGCCCAGTGCCTACCGCCCGGATTGACCATGCGTGGCCGTGACGACCGATTCGGCTGACGCCGCGAGGGTGCGGTGGCAGGGTGGCGGCGGATCGGTAGCCAGCGCCGAGGGAGCAGATGATGCAGCGCATCCGGGGAACCGCCGTCCTAGCCATTGCCGGTATCGCACTGTCTGTCAGCGTGTCGGTCGACACTGCAGTCGCCAAGTCGCCACCCCGCTCGCCGGCGGTCAGCGCGTCCTCGAAGTACGTGGTGAGCACGACAGTGCCGGTCGGGTCGTATCCCGTCGGCGCCGCCGTGGACCCGGTCACCCACAAGGTCTTTGTCGCGAACGACGGATCCAACTCCGTCACCGTCCTCGACGGCGACACCTACAAGGTCGAGAACACCTTGGCCAACGTTGGCAGCGCCCCCTCGGCCGCGGCCGTTGACCCCAAGACCGGTCGCGTCTTCATCGGTAACTTCCAGGGCAGCTCGGTCAGCGTGCTGGACGCCGCGACCGACCACTACCTCGGGTACGCCAGCACCTATGACGGACAGAACATCACGTCGGGCCAGTCGCCGGTGAACCTTGCCGTCGACTCCAAGAACCAGAAGGTCTACGCCGGCGACCGCGGCAGCGGTGAGCTCAGCGAGATCTCAGAAGGCTCGATGGCGTTGACGCGCAACAACACCCCCGTCGAGACCAACCCGGGGCCGACCGGCTCGCAGCCCAACGGCATCGTTCTCGACCAGGGTCGCAAGCTCCTCTTCGTCTCCGACTTCGGCGACGACCGCCTCTCTGTGCTGAGCACCGGTGGGGCCATCAAGGCCACGATCAGTCTCGAGCAGTACGGCGGGGCTCCGGACGCTCTGTACTACCAGGAGGACACGAACCGACTGTTCGTCGCGATGTGGTCGGTCGCCGGGGCGACCGGCGACGACGCTCGTTACGGCCAGATCCTCGTGCTCGACGGATCGACGCTCAACAAGGTCACCTCGATTCCCGCAGACATCGACCCGAGCGACATCGCGGCCGACCCGGCGGACCACGTCATCGTGGTGGCGAACCAGGCATCCGGACAGGGTGGCCTCGGCGACCCCGGCACGCTGACTTTCATCAACGACAAGACCCTGAAGATCGAGCAGACGCTCCCGGTCGGTTACACCACCACCGGGGTGGCGATCGACGAGGACACTCACACCCTCTACGCGGTCAACGACCGCTCCGACAACGTGTCGGTCGTCAATCTCAAGGTCGCCGGTGGGCCCGGAACCATCAGCTTCGACGCCTCGTCGTACTCGGCCATCGCCGGGTCCAAGGCGCGGATCACCGTCGTTCGCACTGGCGACACCAACCTGACCTCGACGGTGAAGTACAAGACCATCGACAAGTCTGCCAAGGAACCGAGGGACTACAAGAAGACCAAGGGCAAGCTGACGTTCGCCAAGGGGGAGCGGCTCCAGTCCTTCAGCGTCCCCACCAAGGGCAGAGGGACGAAGGGCACCAAGAAGCTGCACGTGAAGCTCACCAAGGTCACGGGCGGCAAGTTGCAGAATCCGTCCACCGCCGTGCTCAAGATTCACGAGAGCGCTGCGCCCCAGTTCACATCGCTTCCACCTGGCGGCGCCGCGACGACGAGCACGCCCATCGCTTTCAAGGTCGTCGCGAGCGGACGCCCGACCCCGACGTACACCGTCCTGACCGGCGCCCTACCGACGGGTGTGACGCTGTCGAAGACAGGGGTGTTGTCCGGTACGCCGACCGAGGGCGGCGTCTTCACCGCGACGATCCGCGCGACCAACAAGCGAGGAACGACCCGAAGCGGCCCCATCAAGTACACGGTCAGCGCGCCGGTGAAGTTCGTCGATCCGCCGTTGTCCCTGACAGCTCAGGTCAACCAGCCGTGGAACGGCGCCAACTACCCGATCACGGCCTTCCCGAACTACAACATCACCTGGCTGGTCGTCGGGTCGTTGCCACCGGGCGTGAGCATGAACAGCGGGTCCCTCTACGGCACGCCCACGCAGACGGGGACCTACCACTTCAAGCTCTCGGCCGAGAACTCAGTCCCGCCGGCAGCGGTGACACCGCAGATCACCATGACCGTCACCAACTGACTGGATCTTGACACGGCCGGATCTCGTACCAACCGCCTGACGGATACAGCTCGCGGCCCGTCGCAGCCGCGCCCGTCACGAGGCGAAGAGCTCGCGGATGTCATCGGCGGTCAGCGGGGCGTTGGCCGCGCCTCCACCGTCAACGACCTGCGCGAAGAGGTCGCGCTTGCGTTGCTGGAGCGCGACGACCTTCTCCTCGATCGTGTCGGTGGCGACCAGCCGATAGACCATGACCGGCTTGGTCTGACCGATCCGATGCGTGCGGTCGATCGCCTGCTCCTCCGCGGCCGGGTTCCACCATGGGTCGAGGACGTAGACGTAGTCCGCCTCGGTCAGGTTCAGCCCGAACCCGCCGGCCTTGAGGCTGATCAGGAACACCGGGTCGGTGCCTTCGGTGAACGCCGCGATGCGGCTCGCCCGGTCGCGGGTGCGCCCGTCGAGGTAGCAGGTGCCGATGCCCTCGTCGGTGAGCCGGTCCCGGACGAGGCCCAGGAATCGCGTGAACTGACTGAACACGAGCGCCCGGTGCCCTTCGGCGGCGACCTCACGGAGCTGTTCGACCAGCACGTCGATCTTGCTCGACCGGATCTTGCCGGCGTGCTCGACGTCGATGAGCGACGCGTCGAGGCTGAGCTGGCGCAACGTTGTCAGCGACTTGAAGATCGAGATCCGGTTTCGGTCCATGTCCTCGATCAGCCGCAGGACGCGTTGTCGCTCGCGGTTGAGGTGCATGTCGTAGACCCGGCGATGCTGCGGATTGAGGGTGACGTCGAGCACCTGCTCGGTCTTCGGTGGCAGGTCCTGGGCGACGTGCTCCTTGGTACGGCGCAGCATCAGCGGCCTGACCCGGCGACGAAGGCTGTCGAGGCGGTCGGGCGCGTTGCCCGCCTCGATCGGACGCCGATAGAAGTCGTTGAACGTCTTGGGGTTCGGGAACAGGCCTGGCGCGGTGATCGACAGCATCGACCACAGATCCATCAGCGAGTTCTCCAGCGGCGTACCGGTGATCGCCAGCTTGAACGGTGCCGGGAGCCGACGCGCGCACTGGTAGGTCTTCGCTTGGTGGTTCTTGACGAACTGCGCCTCGTCGAGAACCAGGCCGCACCACGGCACGGATCGATAGGCCTCCTCGTCGATCCGGAACAGGGTGAACGACGTCACGACGATGTCCGCGCCGGTTGCGAGCGACGCGATCGGCTGCCCGCTCCGCCGGACCGTCTCGGGGATGAGCCGTACGTCGAGCGAGGGGCAGAACGCCGCTGCCTGGCTCGCCCAGGTCGACATCACGCTGGTCGGAGTCACGATGAGCAGCGGGCCGGACTCGCCACCGAGGCTGCCGTTCTCGGCCGCGCGCATCGCCATGGCGAGGGTCTGAACCGTCTTGCCGAGTCCCATGTCGTCGGCGAGCACGCCACCGAGCTGCAGATCCCAGAGCAGGCTGAGCCAGCCGTAGCCCTCACGTTGATACGGGCGCAGCTCGGCCCGCAGACCGGCTGGTGGCGTCGGATCTGGCAGCTCGGTGAGAGCGAGCAACGCGCCAGCGGATCGCGACCAGCGCTCTGACTGCTCGGTGACGACACCGATGCTCACCAGCTCGTCCCACAGCCCCGCGTGCAGCGCGGTGACCCGCAGCCCTTCGCCCGGCCGGTCCTCGAGCGACTTCGCTTCTTCGATCAGCTCGCGAAGCCGCTGAAGCTCCGGGTGGTCCAGCCGGAACCAGGTGCCGCTGTCGAGGAGGAGCCGGTCCTCGCCCAACGACATCGCCGTGAACAGGGGCGCGAACGGCACGTCCTCGCCGCCGACCGACACGGCGACCGCGAGGTTGAACCAGTCGGTCTGCTCGCTGTCGTCGCGAACCGCCAGAGTGATCATCGGTGGCTCGGGCGCCTCGCCGTACGTCGCCGGGTCGCCGTCGACCGTCACGTCGACGGTCTCCGTCGCAGCGAGTGCCGGCAGCACGCTTTCGACGAGCTCGGCGGTGTCGAGCCCGTTGACCTCGAGCTGCGGAGCGAGGGTCGGGCCGTGTGCCGCTGGCTGTCGGAGGCCGGGGAGAGCATCGAGCACGTCGGCGGCTGCAAGGAGCTCTCGCTCGGCGCCGATGTCTCGCGAGGCGTCGGGTGCGGCGTCCGGCGGCACCTCGCGGACCTCGTCGCCGACTCGGTAGGTGAAGGACGGTTCGATGACGGCGCGGTGGCCGGGTTCGAACCGAACCCGCAGCGCCAGCCGAGGCGGCTCGATCTCGGGGAGGTCGACGCTGCCGTCGCCCGACGTCACGACAAGCTTCCGGCTCGCCGCCGGATAGAACTCCGAGAGGAACCGCGGCAGGTCCGACTCGGGCAGGCTGATCGGGCTCCGCTCGATCAGCCGTCGGATCGCGGCGTCGAGCACCGGCTCGACGGCAAGGAGACGAAGCCCGGTGTCCGTTTCGATGACGGCGCCGTGCGCGGGGTCGCCGACCAGCCACGCGTCGGCGGGTAACGGATGGCCGTTCGCGTCCCGCAGTGCGGCGACCAGCTCGATGTCGCCGTCGGCGCGCCGTCGAATGTCGAGCCCGGGCCGCGCCGGGCTCGAGCTGAGCTCGATGGTCCTCCCTCGGGTGCCGAGGAGGGTGAAGCCCAGCTGTACGGCATTGGCGAGCACCCGCCACGCGGCCGGCCCGAGATCGTCGAGGTGGATCGCGGGTTCCGAGTACGACGTGTAGGCGGGTAGGCGACTTCGCGCGATCGCGAGCGTCTCAGAGACCCACGCCCGTTGGCCTGGCGTGAGCGATGTGGTGCCGGCGTAGTACGAGCGGCGCTCGAGCTCGCCCCACGACGCACCGGTCTTGATCCAGTCGTTCTTGCCGCGGGTCAGCGGGCGGATCCTCAGCCGCGGGTAGGCG
>Ga0213876_10001820_pt1 | contig 12877 bp, 12 predicted proteins | sample BarmaccomBMRX_R9_FD_160113 | JGI IMG/M metagenome (GOLD analysis project Ga0213876, IMG submission 160113) | Root-associated microbial communities from Barbacenia macrantha in rupestrian grasslands, the National Park of Serra do Cipo, Brazil - RX_R9 | ecosystem: Host-associated > Plants > Roots...
CCCTAATCGAAATCGTGGGCGGCGCGCTGATCGCGATCGGACTCTTCACCCGCATCGCCGCGTTCATCTGCTCCGGTGAGATGGCGGTCGCCTATTTCATGTTCCACGCGACCAAGGGATTTTGGCCGGCGCTGAACCAGGGCGAGGCCGCGATCCTGTTCTGCTTCATCTTCCTCTACCTGGCTTTTGCCGGCCCCGGCGCCTGGAGCGTCGATGCATACCTGCCGGCGTCGCGGCAGAGCCTCGCGCGAGCCTGATCATGACCGGCCAGCGGCTTCCCACCTACTATCTCTCGCATGGCGGCGGTCCCTGGCCGTACATGGAAGACGGCATGCGCCGCCGCTTCGACAAGCTCGAAGCCTCGCTCATCGCGATCCGCGGGGAATGGGGCGATGCGGTGCGGGCGGTGCTGGTGGTCTCGGGACACTGGGAGACACCGGAATTCGCGGTGTCCTCCGGCGCCCACCCCGGAATGGTGTTCGACTATTACGGTTTTCCAGAATACCTCTACCATATCAAATACGACGCGCCGGGTTCGCCGGAGCTCGCGATGCGGGTGCGCGCGATGCTGGAGGCCGGCGGCTTTTCATGCGACAGCGATCCGGAGCGCGGCTTCGATCATGGCACCTTCAGCCTGCTGAAGCCGATCTATCCGAACGGCGAGATTCCGATCGTGCAGCTGTCGGTCAAGCTCGACTTCGATCCGCACGCGCATCTGTCGGTCGGACGGCTCCTTGCTCCGCTTCGTGATGATGGCGTCGTGATCATCGGCAGCGGCTCGAGCTTTCACAATCTGGGGCTGCGCGGTCCCGCCGCGGTCGAGCCCTCCCGCCGCTTCGACGACTGGCTGCAGCAGACGCTGCTCAAGTCCGAGACTGCCGAGCGTCGTGAGCGCGTCGCCAGCTGGAGGCTTGCACCGAATGCGCGCATCGCCCACCCGCGCGAAGATCACCTGATCCCGCTGATGGTGGCGCTCGGCGCGGCCGACGAGGAGCCGGCCTCGTTGATTTATCACCAGGACGATTTCTTGGGCGGCTGGGCTCTGTCTAGCTTCCGCTTCGGCGATCCGGTGGCTGCGGCTGCATAGGCAGGGGACGTCAGATGATGACGACCTCAACGGCCGCATCCAAAACTGCGGCCGGCAATTGGAAAGGTTGTCTGCGTCTCTCCATCGTCACCTGTCCAAGCGCGCTGCATTCTGCCACCCTCGGAGAAAAGAAGTTTCAATCGGATTAGCAAGAACACCGGCCATCGGTATCTCCGTGTGGATGCGAAGATCGGAAAGGCGTTTTCGAACGAGGACATCATCAATGGCTTTGAAATCGACGCGGACACCTGGTTCGAGGCGACCAAGGGAGCGCTCGAAACATGGTGTCGGAGTCGAGCGCACGATTGATATCGACGAATTCGTCAAGCGCGAGCACATCCACCCGCGCTGTCTCATCCGCTCCTACGATCTGCGGCCCGACGGCAAGGTCGGCCATGAGGCCTTCGCCTGAGCGCGAACGGGAGCGGACGCCAGGAACCAACATTAAAGGGTACGACGACAGGAACGCTCACAAGGTGAGGACGTTTGCCCAAAAACATACCAACCTCAGGGAGAGATTGAAGATGGCACGTTCCGGCCACGAAAGAAATTCACGTCACCAGGATAATTCCAACCAACACGAAGACGAAGACAACGTCCGGCACATGAGCGAGAGGTCTGCTGAGCAGGCGGCTCAAATGGGACAATCTGCGACTGAAGTGGGGGAGCAGGCCGCTCGCCTTGGTTCCGAAATGTTGAAGCGGAATGCCGAGACGATACAGAACGCTTGGCGCTCCGGCCAGGAGATGGCGACCGCCGTGTCCGACCAGCTTGGTCGTACGCTGGGTGTTTCCGGAAACGAAGCACAGCAGCTTGCTGAACGGTCGGCCCGCAACGCCGAAACGATCATCAACTCTACTGCGGCGGTGAGCGAGTTGATGAACGGAATGTCTCGAGAGTATTCCGCTTTCGCTCGAGGCCAAGCCCAGAAATGTATGGAGCGCATGAACGATTTGTGGCGCTGCCGAACGCCCCAGGAGTTTGTCGCGGTCCAGACTGATTTTTTCCGTGACGCCCTTGATAGCGCCTTGGAGATCAGCCGCCGAATGAACAAACTGTCCGATGATACCGTAAGGCGCGTGTCTCAAGAGGGGCGCCGGGCGGCTTAGCAGAGGAATTTGGACAGGACTGTAAACGGTGCTGTGCAGCAGCACCCTGCTGCATGGCTTGGGTGCTTTCGGGGAGGCCGGGCGAGTGTTCAATTCCTTGATGATGCTGGCGCTCGAAGCCAACCACGTGGTCGCGATGCGAATGATGAAGTTGATGCTGGGCGGCAAACGTGCACGGCGCGAGGCTCAACTGATGGTCAGCGAAAAGATAGGTGCTGCCTTTGAAGCGACCGCCAGCGTAATGGCGGGCGCATCGGGGAATGATGTAGTTCGTACTTATCGGCAGCACGTAGCTGCAAATGCAAAACGGTTGGGCAGGCCCGATCTGCGCCCCCGAAAGCGTAGACGGCGCCGAAGGAAGTAATGAACCTCCATCAAAAAGCCTGCGGCCGGCCCGCCGCCGATTGAAGGCAGCAAGCCCCTGCAGGAAGCACATACCAAGAAGGCCGCATCAAAGCTCCCACGCAAGTCGGCCTAGATCGTCTCAGTGAGGTCGTCCTACGACGAGCGGAAGTTAATGTTCTTCCCATGAAACGAAGCGAGATCAGCTGGCGTTTCGTTCCCGGGCAGGTCCAAAAAGAAGAAGCCCAAGGAGGAGGAACTATGAACAAGCTGCGACTGAAAATGGCGCCAATGGCAAGACTTCTCTTGGCCGCTGGCGCGGGCGCCGGGATTGTGGCGCTCTCGACAGCGAGCGCCTCGGCTGCCATCGCATGCAGATATGATGCCTGCTGGCATGTGCACGAGCACTACGCGTTCGCACCGCCGCCAGCGATCGTCATTCATCGCGACTACTGGAGGCCGCCGACTGCAAGAATCATCATTCATGAAGAAAGCTGGCGTCCACCGATCGAAACCGTCGTGGTCCCCGACTATTACGGTTACGGCTATCCAGATTGGTGATTGATACGAGAGGCCGTTTCCCAACGGCCTCTCTCCCTTTTGCCGTGAGCAACGGTCGCAGGAAGACGAAAACCGGCACCTGAAGGAGATCCTGGAGGTGTCCTGCGATTGCAGCCGACGCGATGAGCTCATTTTCAGAAAGGGCCAGGATCGCAAGCGCGTGGCCGGCAGACCGGATCATGATCGAGAAAGTCGGGAACAATCGCCAGAAGGTCCAGCCGCGGGTCGAGCGCTAACACGGGAGAGGAGAGCCTCGGCGCCACGTCCGCTGCGACCCTCACATGAACGCAAGCAGCATTCCCCCGCTCAGCACGGCGAGCCAAGCGACTGAAGTGCCAAAGAGCCATCGAGCGCGTCTTGGTCCCATCGCCCGCCTCCCTTTATTCTTTCGCGGCACGAGGCCGTTTGTCGGGAATTGGAGGAATGCGCAAACGCGCTGAGCCGTTCCTAAAAAACCGCCGACGCAACAGTCGCACGAAGATCGAGCGGCGGCGCGGGCGCTAAGGATGATCCGGCTTTGCGAAGAGGTTTGCAGGAGACCGGAACCTGGTCGGAAGCCCTGGTCGATTGGCCATGGCCCGCATCACGCCGAAGCGAACGCCGCTGCGTCCCCATGGCAAGCCCATGACTGCGAAGCGTCGAGCGAGCTGCACGATCAGCTTGCTAGTCTTGGCGATATTGAATGGATTGGTGACGCCACGCGCGAGCTGGTCGAGCAATTCATGCCTGATCTGGCAGGTCTCTTGCCCGCGAAAGAGCCCGAGAGGTTCGAACAGGCGTTCGGTCGCACGAAGGCCAAGGCCAAGCGAAAGGGTCGCGGCTACGCAGCGGCCATGTCGTCGGTGAGTGCGAACCAATGGTCTACAAGAAGGGAAGCGATGCTGATTTCCGCGCCTTCCACCCCCCGGCCGCACCCGAAAAGACGCCTTGACGCAATATTCGACGGCGGCTAGGATTTATTGGCACGTTCCAAATCAGACTTCTAGAGGGCTGCGGAAAATCGCGGTAGCCTTTCGCTACCGATTGGAACGTGCCAATCCAGGGTATTGATTGCTGCAGATCATGAGCGACAGCGCACGAGACAAGGAGATCGTCACCCGCGACGGACGCGCAACGATCGTCGATGTCGCGCGGCGCGCCGGGGTCTCCAAGTCGACGGTGTCGCTCGTGCTGTCAGGCAGCAGCCTGGTTGCGGACGCGACACGCCAGCGCGTCTCCGCTGCGATGTCGGAACTCGGCTATATCTATCACCGCGGCGCCGCGACGCTGCGCGGCGCGAGGTCCGGGGTGCTCGGCATGGTCATCAACGACCTGTCGAACCCGTTCTTCGTCGAAATGGCGATCGGCATCGAGGAGGCCTGCCAGGGCGGCGCCTTCATTCCGTTCCTCGCCAACGCCGCCGAAAATTCGCTCCGCCAGTTGCAGGTGCTGCGCTCGATGCGCGAGCATGGCGCCGCCGGCATCTTGCTGTCGCCGGCGATCGACACCCAGCTCAGCGAGTTGAAGCCACTGCTCGGCGACATGCCGGTGGTCCAGGTCATGCGCCGGCTGCCCGGCCTGAAAGCCTCCGTCGTCGCGCCGGAGAACAAGGAGGGCGCGCGCAAGGCGACGGCGTATCTGATCGCGCAGTCGCACCGGCGGATCGCGTTCGTAGGCGGGCTCGCCTCGATGACGGTGCGCGATGAGCGGCTCGCCGGTTATCGCGCCGCGCTCGACGCGGCAAGAATTCCCTTTGACCCGGCGCTGGTGATCGAGACGATGACGAGCTATGCGGGCGGCGGAACCGCGCTTCCGCAACTGCTGAACATCGCCGAGCCCGCGACTGCCGCGCTCTGCTTCAATGATGTCGTCGCCATCGGCATGATGCGGGCGCTGGCCGCGGCCGGCGTCGCTGTCGGCCGCGATTTCAGCCTGGTCGGTTTTGACGACATCGAAGAAGCCAGGCACACTTACCCCGCGCTCACCAGCGTCGCCGTCAACGGCAAGAATTTGGGCGCGCGCGCCGCGCAGCTTTTGATGCGCCAGCTCGCCAGCGGCAATTTTGCGCCGGAGACCGTGCTGTGTCCGGCGACCCTTGTGGTCCGGGCCTCCTCCGGCGCGGCGCCAAGAACAGGAGCATCGGCATGAGCACCCTTCGTTGGGGACTGATCGGCACGAGCACGATTGCCGCGCAGCACATGATCGGCGCCATCAGGGCCAATGGCGGCGAGATTGCCGCCATCATGAGTGCGAGCGCCGACCGCGCCGCGACGTTTGCCCGGGAGCATGCCATCCCCCGCAGCACGTCGCGCCTCGACGACCTGCTTGGGTCTGATGACATCGACGCCGTCTATATCTCCACGACCAACGAGCTGCACCGCGACCAGGTGTTGGCAGCAGCAAACGCCGGCAAGCACGTGCTCTGTGAAAAACCGCTCTCGCTCACCTTGGACGACGCACGCGCCATGGTGGCGCGCTGCCGCGAACGCGGCCTCGTGATGGGCACCAACCATCATTTGCGCAATGCCGCGACGCATCGGGCGATGCGCGAGGCGATCAAGGCGGGCCGCATCGGGCGGCCGCTGTTCGCGCGCGTGTTCCACGCCGTCTATTTGCCGCCGCATCTGCAGGGCTGGCGGATCCACAAGCCGGAGGCAGGTGGCGGCGTCATCCTCGACATCACGGTGCACGATGCCGACACGCTGCGCTTCGTGCTCGACGATGAGCCCGTCGCGGTGACGGCGATGACCTCACAGGGCGGCATGGGCCGCGAAAACCTCGAAGACGGCGTGATGGGCGTGTTGCGCTTCGCAAGCGGTCTGCTCGCCCAGTGCCACGATGCTTTCACGACCCGTTACGCAACAACCGGCTTTGAGGTGCATGGCGACGCGGGTTCGCTGATCGGGACTGATTGCATGACCCAGATGCCGAAGGGCAACGTGATGCTGCGGACCAAGGACGGCGAGAGGCAGCTTTCGATCGCCCACGAAAATCTCTACGTCCGGTCGGTCCGCCTATTCCAGGACGCGGTGGCCGGCCGCGGGTCGCCCGCCGCGACAGGCGAAGACGGCATCAAGTCGCTTAGCGTCGCGCTCGCAACGCGCGAGGCGGCGCGAACTGGCCGCGAAACCGCCATCTATCTAAAAGTTTGAAGCACATGGCAAGACCAAGAATCCTCTCCGCGACCGAGGCCGCCCGCCTGATCGGCGACGACGCCACCGTGACCGTCTCCTCGTCGTCAGGGCTCGGCTGCCCGGAGGCCGTGCTGGCCGCGATCGGCGCGCGGTTCGATGCCGAAGGCCATCCGCGCAACCTGACCACGCTGCATCCGATCGCCGCCGGCGACATGTGGGGCATCAAGGGCATCGACCACCTCGCAAAGCCCGGCTGCCTGGCAAAAGTTCTGGCCGGCTCCTATCCCTCAGGCCCCTCCTCCGCGGAGCCGCCCGCGATCTGGCAGATGATCTCGGCCAACGCGCTGCCCGCCTACAACGTGCCGTCGGGCATCATGTTCGACATGCACCGCGAAGCCGCTGCAAAACGGCCGGGCGTGCTGACCAAGGTGGGCATGGACACCTATGTCGATGCCAGCCGCGAAGGCTGCGCCATGAACGCAAAAGCTGCCGCCGAGCCGATCGTGAGCCGGGTGAATTTTGCGGGCGACGACTGGCTGTTCTTCCCGGCGATCATTCCCGACGTCGCCATCGTCAGGGCCACCACAGCGGACGAGCGCGGCAACCTCTCCTACGAGCACGAGGGCGGCATTCTGGGGCCGCTCGACCAGGCGCTCGCCGTCCGCAACAATGGCGGACTGGTCATCGCCCAGGTCAAGCGGGTGGCCGCCGCCGGCTCCCTGCGCCCACACGACGTCGTGGTGCCCGGCGTGCTGGTCGACGTCATCGTTGTGGCGCCTGAGCAGTTGCAGACCACGCACACGCCTTACGAGCCGGCCATTTCAGGCGAGATCTTTCGTCCCATCGCCTCGTTCGAGACGCCAAAGTTCGACGTCGGCAAGGCGATCGCACGGCGCGTGGCGATGGAGCTGCGCGACGGCGACGCGGTCAACATCGGCTTTGGCATTTCGGCCAACGTGCCGCGCATCCTGATCGAGGAAGGCCGCCACGGCGCGGTGACCTGGGTGATCGAACAGGGCGCGATCGGGGGCGTTCCGCTGCTCGATTTCCAGTTCGGCTGCGCCTCCAATGCCGAGGCCATCGTGCAGTCGCCGCATCAGTTCACCTATTTTCAGGGCGGCGGTTTTGACACGTCGCTGCTGTCGTTCCTGCAGATCGACCGTTTTGGATCGGTCAATGTCTCGAAGCTCGGCGCGCGTCCGCATGTGACTGCGGGGGCCGGCGGTTTTGTCGACATCACCGCGCGAGCCAAACGCATTGTCTTTTCCGGCTACTTCACCGCCGGTGCAGGTCTCGAGATCGAAGGTGGCGCGTTGAAAATCGCCAGGGAAGGCAAGGTCAAGAAGCTGGTGGGCGAGGTCGAGCAGGTGACGTTTTCAGGCAGCCGCGCGGTCGCGCAGGGCCAGGAGATTCTCTACGTCACCGAGCGCTGCGTGCTGCGGCTCGAACGTGACGGCGTGAGCATCACCGAGATCGCGCCCGGCGTCGACCTGCAAGCGGATGTGCTGGCGCAGGCCGAGTTCCCGCTCAAGGTTGCGCGCGAGTTGAAAACCATGGCGGCGGCGCTGTTCCGTCCCGAACCGATCGGCCTTGAACTGCGGAGGGCGTCTTGAGTCCATTGGTCGAATTGACTTTCGAGGGGCCCGTCGCGCAGATCGTGCTCCGCCGCCCCGACAAGCTCAACGCGCTCGACCGCGACATGGTCGATGCACTCGCCGAGGCGGCGCGGACCATCGAAGCCTCGCGCGAGACCCGCGCCGCGATCCTCACGGGCGAGGGCAAGGCGTTTTGTGCCGGCGGCGACATTGCGGCCTGGGGCGGCCTGCCAGCACTGGAAATGTGGCGCGACTGGACCCGCAGCGGCCACCGCGCTTTCGAGGCATTGGCGCGGCTCCGCGTGCCGCTCATCGCAGCCCTCACCGGCCATGCTTTTGGCGGCGGGCTGGAGCTTGCGGCGGTCGCGGATGTCCGCGTCGCCGAAACCGGCATCAAGCTTGGGCTGCCGGAAACCGGGCTCGGCATGATACCCGGCTGGTCGGGAACGCAGCGCCTGGTGCGCCGTTTCGGTGCCTCGGTCGTACGGCGAATGGCGCTGACCGGACGTCTGTTCACCGCTGAGGAAGCCTGCGAACTCGGACTCGTCGACGAGGTGACCGCGCCAAACGAGGCACTGCCGCGTGCGAAAACGCTGGCGGGCGATGTCGCGGCGCGCGGTCCGCTCGCCGTGCAGATGGCCAAGGCCATGATCAATGCGGCCGAAGGCGAGGACCGTGATGCCCCGATCGAAGGGCTCGCCGGCGCCCTGACGGCCATGACTGACGATCTTGCCGAAGGGGTCGCCGCCTTCAAGGGCAAACGTGCACCGCGCTTTGTCGGGCGCTAGAAGAATTCTTCACGCTACCTTGCGGCGAGGCGCAACGATGATGGAAATTCAGGAGCCGCTCGACTAGGCTTCTCGCGACGGAGCCGGACCGTTTCCGGCAACAAGAACCAAAACGGGAAGGAAACGCGTATGAAATTCGCGAAATCGCTGGCCTCGACGGCCCTCGCCGCCGCAACGATCGGCGTGTTTGTGCCGGCCCATGCGGCCGACGTCAAGGAAGTGCAGATGCTGCATTGGTGGACCTCCGGCGGCGAGGCGGCAGCGCTCGACGTGATCAAGCAGGCGGTCGCGAAAAAAGGATTTGCCTGGAAGGACGTGCCGGTCGCCGGCGGCGGCGGCGGCGCGGCCATGACCACGCTGAAGGCCAATGTCGCGGCGGGCAATCCGCCGACCGCTTCGCAGATCCTCGGCTATTATGCGCTCGAATATGGCGAGCAGGGCTCGCTCGCCGACATCTCCTCGCTGGCGACGAAGGAGAACTGGGACAAGCTGATCCCGGCGCCTCTGCAGAAATTTGCCAAGATCAACGGCAAGTGGGGCGCGGTTCCGGTCAACATCCATTCCGTGAACTGGATCTGGCTGAACAAGGCCGTCATGGAGAAGGTCGGCGGCACCGAGCCAAAGAACTTTGATGAATTTGTCGCATTGCTCGACAAGGCCAAGAAGGCCGGCATCATTCCGCTCGCCCTGGGCGGCCAGCCCTGGCAGGAAGCGACAATGTTCGACTCGATCGTCGCCTCAACCGGCGGCACCGATTTCTACAAGAAGGCCTTCGTCGACCTCGACGAAAGCGCGCTGAAGTCGGACACCATGAAAAAGGCGTTCGACAACCTTGCCAAGCTCCGCGACTATGTCGATCCGAACTACGCCGGTCGCGACTGGAACCTTGCCACCGCCATGGTGATCAAGGGCGATGCGCTGGTGCAGGTGATGGGCGACTGGGCCAAGGGCGAGTTCGCCGCGGCCCACAAGGAGGCCGGCAAAGACTACTTGTGCTACCGCTTCCCGGGTACAGACGGCTCGGTGTTTTATAACAGCGACATGTTCGCGTTCTTTAAGGTGCCGGCCGACCGCCAGGCTGCGCAACTCGCGCTGGCCGAGGTCACCATCAGCCCCGAGGTGCAGTCCGCGTTCAACGTCATCAAGGGCTCGGTGCCGGCGCGTCTCGACGTCTCCGACGCCGCCTTCGACATGTGCGGCAAGAAGGGCATCGCCGACGTCAAGGCCGCCAACGCGAAGGGCACGTTCTACGGCTCGCTGGCGCAAAACTATGCCCAGCCGCCGGCCATTGCCACGGCCTATTATGACGTCGTGACAAAATTCATGCACGGCGGCATCAAGACGTCCGACGTCGCGGTGACCGAACTCGTCAAGGCGATCAACGCGGCCAAGTGAAGATCAAGTAGCGGTTCGAGAGCCCCTCTCCCGTTTCGCGCGACACGTGAAGCGGGAGAGCTAAAGCCATCGTACGCGTCGCTTCCGGAGGTTACGCATGACCACGATGACCGAACGCGAGTCCGCGACCGCGCTGGCCGAGCGTCACACCGGTCCGTCGCTGCGCGGCCGTTTCCAGGACTGGCTGCCGCGGCTCGTCCTCGCGCCGTCATTCCTGCTCGTGCTCATCTTCGTCTATGGCTTCAATCTCTGGACCTTCTTTCTGTCGTTCACGAATTCGAAAGCATTCCCAACCACCAACCTGATCGGCTTCACCAATTATCTGAGGCTCTGGAACTGGACCTTTGAGACCGATCCGCCCTCGAACTGGTACACCGCGCTGGTCAACATGGGCCTGTTCGGCGGGCTCTATATATTCTTCTGCCTGTTCCTTGGCCTGCTGCTGGCCATCCTGCTCGACCAGAAAATCCGCGGCGAAGGTATTTTGCGGCCGATCTATCTCTATCCGCTGGCGCTGTCCTTCATCGTCACCGGCACCGCCTGGAAGCTGTTTCTCGATCCGCGCATCGGCCTCGAAAAAGCCGTGCACGACTGGGGCTGGACCAGCTTTCATTTCGACTGGGTCGTCAATCCGCAGATGATGATCTATTGCGTCGCCATCGCCGGCGTCTGGCAGACCTCGGGTTTCGTCATGGCGATGTTTCTCGCCGGCCTGCGCGGGGTCGACGGCGAGATCCTGAAAGCGGCGATGATCGACGGCGCCTCGACCTACCAGACCTACCGCCGCATCGTCATCCCGATCATGCGCCCGGTATTCTTCTCGGCGCTGATCGTGCTCGCGCACATGGCGATCAAGTCCTACGACCTCGTGCTCTCGGTCACCGGCAAGAATCCCGGCGGAGCCGCCGAGCTGCCCTCGACCTTCATGTATTCCTACACGTTCACGCGCAACCAGATGGCGGTGGGATCGACCAGCGCCGTGATCATGCTGATGACCATCGCAGCGATCATGGTGCCTTACATCTACTCCGAGACCCGGGAGAAGAGCCGGTGACATCAGCCGATCTCGTCACCTCAGCGTCGCCGCGACGTCATAACGGCCACTCGCTAACGACCCGCATCGTCATTTATGGCCTGCTCACCCTGTTCGCGCTCGTCTATCTCGTGCCGCTCCTGGTCATGGTGATGACCTCGCTGAAACCGCTCGGCGAGGTCACCGGCGGCAACATGTTCGCGGCTCCGGAACATCTGACGTTCAGGCCCTGGGTCGACGCCTGGGGCGAAGCGCGCATCGGCGTGTCCGAGACCCGCGGCATCCATGGCTACTTCCTCAACTCGGTGAAGATGGTCATCCCCGCCGTCTTGATCTCGACCCTGCTCGGCGCGCTGAACGGCTATGTGCTGACCAAGTGGCGCTTTCCCGGCCACAAGCTCGTGTTCGGCATGATGCTGTTCGCCTGTTTCATCCCGTTCCAGTCGGTCATCATCCCGATGGCCGTGATTCTCGGCGCGCTCGGCCGGATCGGCGTCGACCTCTACGACCTCACCGGCTGGTCGTTCGGCCTCGGCAATGCGACGGTCAACCTGGTGATCGTCCACGTGATCTACGGCCTCGGCTTCACCACCTTGTTCTTCCGCAATTACTACGAGAACTTTCCGAACGAGCTGGTCAAGGCGGCGATGATCGACGGCGCGAGCTTTTTCCAGATCTTCCGCCGCGTCCTGTTGCCGAACTCGACGCCGATCTTCATCGTCACCGTGATCTACCAGTTCACCAACATCTGGAACGACTTTCTGTTCGGCTCGACCTTCGCGGCCGGCGATTCCGCTCCGATGACGGTCGCGCTCAACAACCTCGTCAACACCTCGACCGGCGTCGTCGAATACAACGTCAACATGGCGGCCGCGATCATCGCTGCCGCACCGACATTGCTGGTCTACGTCGTTGCCGGGCGCTATTTCGTGCGCGGCCTGATGGCCGGCGCCGTCAAGGGATGAGGACATGGCCACGCTGGAAATTGCCGCGCTCCGCAAGCGTTTTGGGACCATCGAGGTCCTGAAGGGGATCGACATCACGCTGGAGAAAGGCGGCTTTCTCGTGCTGGTCGGTCCGTCCGGCTGTGGCAAGTCGACCCTCTTGAACACCATCGCCGGTCTCGAGCAGATCTCCTCCGGCGAGATCCGCATCGCAGGCAATGACGTGAGCCATCTGCATCCGTCCAAGCGCGACATCGCCATGGTGTTCCAGTCCTACGCGCTGTATCCGAACATGTCGGTCGCCGAAAACATCGGCTTTGGCATGGAGATGCGCGGCGTGCCGAGGGCCGAGCGCGACAAGGCGGTCGCGGCGGTGGCAAAAACCCTGCAGATCGAACACCTGCTGTCGCGGCGGCCGAGCCAGCTCTCCGGCGGGCAGCGGCAGCGCGTCGCAATGGGACGCGCGCTGGTGCGGCGGCCCAGCATTTTCCTGTTCGACGAGCCGCTGTCGAACCTCGATGCCAAACTGCGCGTCGACATGCGGATCGAGATCAAGCGCCTGCACCAGACCACCGGGTCGACGATCGTCTATGTCACCCACGACCAGATCGAGGCGATGACACTCGCGACCAAGATCGCGGTGCTCAAGAACGGCGAGTTGCAGCAGGTCGGCAGCCCCAGCGAGATCTATGATCGGCCGGCCAACACGTTCGTCGCGGATTTCATGGGCTCACCGGCGATGAACCTGCTCGAAGGCACGGTCACGGCTGCCAAAGGCGCGCCGCGAGTCGTGATCGCACGCAAGGAGGGCGAGCCCATCGTGCTGCCGATCCCCGCCAGCGCCGATGCGGGCAAGCTGCAGGACGGCGCCAGGGTGATTTTCGGCATTCGCCCCGAGGCCGTGAACGAC
>Ga0213876_10001821_pt1 | contig 12876 bp, 15 predicted proteins | sample BarmaccomBMRX_R9_FD_160113 | JGI IMG/M metagenome (GOLD analysis project Ga0213876, IMG submission 160113) | Root-associated microbial communities from Barbacenia macrantha in rupestrian grasslands, the National Park of Serra do Cipo, Brazil - RX_R9 | ecosystem: Host-associated > Plants > Roots...
GGGCGCGATCTCGGTGATCGCCATGCCGAGCGCGCGGCTTGCCTTGTCCTGCGCCCACATGGCGTCCGCCGCCGCACGCGCAAGTCTTTCGGTGGTCATCGCAAATACCCGCCGGCGATGTGACGATGACGGCGAAAAAGCCGAAACTTCACGATCATGGCCTGCCTTTGAAGTTCGCCTTCCGCTTCTCCATGAAGGCGCGCACGCCCTCGGCGTAATCCTCCGTGCGTCCGGCTTCGCGCTGCAGATCGCGCTCGAGCGCAAGCTGCTCGTCCAGCGTGTTGGCCAGGGAGGCGTTGAGCGCCTGCTTGGCGAGCGCCAGGCCTTGTGTGGCGCTTTCAGCGAAACGGGCGCAAATCGCATGCGCCTCGCCCATCAGCGCATTGTCGTCGACGGATTTCCAGATGAGGCCCCAATTCGCGGCCGTGTCGGCCGGAACAGGTTCGGCCAAGAAAGTCATGCCGCGCGCGCGAGCTTCGCCCGCGAGGCGAGGCAGGAAATAGGTGCCGCCGGCGTCCGGAATGAGGCCGATCCGCGCGAACGCCTCGAGGAAGATCGCCGAACGCGCCGCGAGAACAATGTCGCAAGCGAGCGCGATATTGGCGCCGGCGCCCGCCGCCACGCCGTTCACGGCGCAGACGATCGGCATGGGCAAGGCGCGCAATTGCTTCACAAGCGGTGAATAGAGGGTCTCGATCGTGCGGCCGAGGTCCGGCGGTTCTGCGCCCTCGCCCATCACGCGATCGGAAAGGTCCTGTCCGGCGCAAAATCCGCGCCCCGCACCGGTGAGCAGCACCGAACGGCAGGTTTTGTCGCCCTCCGCCTCCACGAGGGCGGCGCGAAGCGCCAAATGCATCGCCTCGTTGAATGAGTTAAGCCGCGAAGGCCGATTGAGCGTGATCACACGGTAGCCTTGCCGGCTCTCGACCAGGACGGGTGCGTCCTCCATGCGTCCTCCTCTTTGACATTCGCGCCACGCTACTCGCGTCCGGGGACTCTCATGTCGGCGCAGGCCGGATGTCAACGCCAGGCCGGAGATGAGCGGCGCCTAACAGGCTCGGGCCGCCGAACCTTGCGGCAAGGCGATTCGCCACGATATGGAGAATGATGGACAAGACCCTGCGCTCTTCGCTTGTTTCGGTCGAGACGCCGGAGGAAGCGGTCGCGAGGCTCGATCGCCTCCATAGCGATGCGACGAATGCGCTGCGGCAAGCCTTGGAGCGTTTTCTCGAGACGCGCGAGCCGCCGGCGCCTGATGAGCGCGCCCGATTTCGCTATCCTGAAATCCGCGTCACTTACGAGCCCGAGGGCCTTCAGCCGCTCGTGCGGCGTGCCTTCGCCAAATTTCCCGCACCCGGCGTCTACGCGACCACCGTGACGCAGCCGGCGGCCTTCCGCTCCTATCTGCTCGAGCAATTGCGCCCGCTGATGAGCGAATATGGGGCGACGGTCGAAGTCGGCGTCAGCGGCGAGGAGATCCCTTACCCTTATGTGTTCGAGCGTGGCGACGAGCTTTCCCGCGAAGGCGTGACGGCGGCCGAGCTTGCCCTCTTCTTTCCGGCGCCCCTGCTTTCGGCCGTCGGAGACGAGATTGCGGATGGCAGCTTCCATCAGGCGCCCGGCGTGGCGCGTCCGCTCGCGCTCTTCGATGCGGTGCGCGTCGATTTCTCGTTGCGTCGCCTCATGCATTACACGGGCGGCGATTGGCGCAACTGCCAATCCTGGGTGATGCTCACCAATTACCACCGCTATGTCGATCAGTTCATCCGCTGGGGATTGGATCGCGTCCGCGAGAAGAGCCGGTTCGAGAAGCTGGTGCTGCCCGGCGACATCGTGATCGACAGTGCCATGCGGGAATCCGAGGCCGCCGCGCTCATCGCATCGAATCCCTGGCACCGTTTCCAGATGCCGGCCTATCACGTCACCGCGAAGGACGGGCAGGGAGTGAGCCTCGTCAACATCGGGGTCGGCCCGTCCAACGCCAAGAACATCACCGACCACCTCGCCGTGCTTCGCCCGAACTGCTGGCTGATGGTCGGGCATTGCGGCGGGCTTCGCCTCTCCCAGCAGATCGGCGATTACGTGCTGGCACATGCCTATTTGCGCCAGGATCGCATCCTCGATCTGCAAGTGCCCGTCGATGTCCCGATTCCGGCGCTCGCCGAAGTGCAGCTCGCCCTGCAGGAAGCGGCCGCTCGCGTGACGGGCGATCGCGGCGAAGCATTGAAGCAGCGGCTGCGCACCGGCACCGTCGTCACCTATGACGATCGCAACTGGGAGCTTCGCTGGAGCAAGGAGCGCCAGCGCATCAACATCTCGCGCGCCGTCGCCATCGACATGGAATCGGGCACGATCGCGACACAGGGCTTCAGGCTGCGGGTGCCCTACGGCACGCTGCTTTGCGTTTCCGACAAGCCGCTGCACGGCGAGATCAAGCTGCCGGGCCCGGCGAACAGCTTCTACAACCGGGCCGTCGGCGAGCATCTCGAGATCGGCCTCGCCGCGATCGACATCCTGCGGAGCGGCCGCGAGGCGCTGCATTCGCGCAAGCTTCGCTCCTTCGACGAGCCGCCTTTCAGGTGAGCCCTCGAAAACTTTTCCCTGGATCGCGTCGCGGCCTCTGTGCTTACCGGCTGCGGGCCCGTGGCCGGCATCGTTTCTTCCATAGGAGACCTGGATGAGCATCAAAGGCAGGAATGCGGTCGTGACCGGGTCGACGAGCGGCATCGGGCTTGGCATCGCGCGGGCTCTCGCGACGGAAGGGGCGAACGTGATGCTCAACGGCTTCGGCGATCCCGGGGCGATCGAGGTGGAGCGCGCGAAGCTCGCGCGCCAATCCTCCGGCGAGGTGCTCTACAATTCCGCCGATATGTCGAAGCCCTCCGAGATCGAAGCCATGATGGAAGAGGCAAAGGCGAAGCTCGGCTCCGTCGATATCCTGGTCAACAATGCGGGGATACAATTTGTTTCTCCCGTCGAGGACTTTCCGAGCGACAGATGGGAAGAGATCATCCGCATCAATCTCGTCGCGGTTTTTCACGCGACCAAGGCGGCGCTGCCGGGCATGAAGGCGCAAAAATGGGGACGCATCATCAATACCGGCTCCGCCCATTCACTTGTCGCCTCCCCGTTCAAATCCGCCTATGTGGCGGCAAAGCACGGCGTCGCCGGGTTCACCAAGACGGTCGCTCTCGAGGTCGCGAGTTTCGGCGTCACCGTCAATTGCATCAGCCCCGGCTATGTTTGGACCGAGCTCGTCGAGAGGCAGATCCCTGACACCATGAAGGCGCGCAACCTGACGAAGCAGCAGGTCATCGACGAGGTGCTGCTCAAGGCGCAACCGACGAAGCAATTCGTCACCGTCGAGCAAGTCGCTTCACTTGCGCTTTATCTTTGTTCCGATGCTGCCTCGCAGATCACCGGGGCCAATCTTTCGATCGACGGCGGCTGGACAGCGCAGTGAGGCGCTAAGAGCATGATCCGAAAAAATGGGAACTATTTTTTCGAAAAGATTATGCTCCACTGACGACCTAGAGCCTGCTGGCGACTCAACCTGAAGCCAGCATGCTTTAAAGGACGCTTCGCGCGGATACGTATTGACCTGACCCCATCGCTTTTTACGATCCTTCCTCTCATCGGAAGACTTTCCGGCCATGGCGAAAACCATCCTGCTCACCGGTTTCGAGCCCTTTGACGGGGAGGCGGAAAACCCGTCCTGGGAGGCAGTGCGCCCGCTCGACGGCGAGCGCATCGATGGGTGTCGCGTCGTCGCGAGGCTCATGCCATGCGTCTTCGGAGAGGCCATCGATAAGCTCGAGGACGAGATCGCCGCGCTCGATCCGCAGATCGTCATCTGTGTCGGCCAGGCCGGCGGGCGGGCGGAGATTTCGGTCGAGCGCGTCGCCATCAACCTCAACGACGCGCGTATCCCCGACAATGCCGGCGCACAGCCCATCGATCGGCCGATCGCGCCCGAAGGCCCTGCCGCCTATTTCGCGAGCCTGCCCGTGAAGGCGATCGTGCGCGACCTCCACGCCGCCGGCATTCCGGCCGGACCTTCGCACACCGCCGGAACCTTCGTGTGCAATCACATCTTCTATGGCGCCGCCCATCTGCGGGCGAAAGGTCGCCTCCAGTTTCGCGCAGGCTTCATTCACGTCCCCTATTCGCCGGCGCAAGCCGTCAACCATCCGGGGATGCCTTCGCTCGCCGTGCCCATCATCACAAAGGCGCTGCGCATCGCAATCGCCACATCCCTTCACCATGAGGTCGACGTCGTCGAAGTGGGCGGCGCGCTCAGCTGATCGCTTTTCAGCCGTTCACCGGTGCGGCTCGCTTCGGAACGAGGCCATATCGCTCGCGCCGTGCCCAGCGTAGCGTCATGACGAGGCCGACGACGCCGAGGCCCGACACGATCCCGGTCCAAATGCCGACGCCGGCAAAGCCGAAGCCGAAGGCGAGAAGCGCACCGAGCGGCAAGCCGAGAACCCAATAGCCGAAGGCAGCGATTAACATCGGAACACGCGTGTCGAAAAGTCCCCGCAGCATGCCGGCGATCACGACCTGCAGCGAATCCGTCATCAGGAAAAGCGCCGCAAAACCGAGATAAGTGAGCGCAAGCGCAACCACCTCGGCATTGGCCGGAGCCTCGACATCGATGAAAAGGCTCGCGAGCAGGCGAGGCTGGAGCACGACGAAAAGCGCCACTAGGCCCGACGCGCTGAGCGCCATCGCGTAAGCGGTCCAGCCGGCGCGCCGAATCCAATCGACGTCGCCCGCGCCTCGCGCGAGGCCGACGCGAACCGTCGCCGCCTGGGCGATCCCGGTCGGAACCATGTAGCCCAGGGTGCCGATCTGCATGGCGATGGCATGGGCGGCGACGGCCGCGGCGCCGATCAGCCCCATCATCAGCATTGCGGCCGAGAAGATCGTCGTCTCGAAGGCCAGCGCGACCGCGATCGGCAAACCGAGCCGCATCAGCTCGAAAAAACGCGGCCAATCGGCGCGCCAGACGCGGTCGAACAAGCGATAATGCCGAAAGCGCGGGTCGACCGTGACGACGAGCGCAAGTCCGATGAACAAGGTCGACGCGGCGCAAGCACTGGCGATGCCGGCCCCCGCGAAGCCGAGCGCCGGCAATCCGAGATGGCCGTAGATGAGGGAGAAGCCCAGCGCGAGATTGACGAGGATGGCTCCCATCGCGGCGAGCAGCGTCCACATCGGGCGACCGAGCACCGCGAGAAAGGAGCGCAGCACCATGTAGAACAATTGCGGCAGCAACCCCCATTGCAGATGACGCATGTAGAAGGCCGCTCGCTTCGCGGTGTCAGGCGCCTGGCCGAGCAGGAGGAGAAGCGGCTCCGCATTCCAGAGGAGGATCCAGATCGGCACCGCAATCGCGATGGCGGCCCAGAACCCTTGGCGCACGGTGCGTCGCAACTCGTCTTTTGCGTGAGGATCGCGCCCGAGCTCATTCGCCATCATCGGGGCGACGGCGGAGACGAGCCCCATGCTGAACACCATGAAGGAACTGTAGATGCTGGTAGCGAGCGCGGCAGAAGAGAGGCTTTCGGGCCCGAGATGCCCGACCATCATGGTGGTGGTGGCGTTGATCGCCATCTGCGCGATGCTGGTGAGAATGAGCGGGGCGGCAAGCGCGCTCGTGGCTCGGATCTCGTCGGCCCAGGACGCGGCGCTCGGCCTCTTCCGGACCTCGCTGGTCGCAAGCGCGCCCGCCATCGATGTGACGCGCTCAGTTTGCACTTCAGATCGGGTTGCCGCCCTCTCCATTTCGAACTCCGAAACGGCGGGGCCCTCCCCGTCCCTGCGAGATCGAACCGCCATTCGGCAGGTTCAACTCAAGCCACGCCGATGAAACAAGAAACGTCACCGGGAAGGCCTGTGAGACAGATGATCCCTGGCGGGCCGTGTTGTAGCAAATGAAACGGCGGCGGCAAGAGCGGCGACAAGAGCGGCGGCAAGAGCAGTGAGCGCGCAGGCGCTCACCCGTGATTTTGCGTCTCGTCCTGAGCCCGCGTAACATCGGCATTGGCCGCAGCACCCGTGCCGGAGCCCTTCTCATGTCCTTCCCCACTTGGCTCGCCTTCCTCCTTGCCTCAGGCATCCTTGTGCTGATTCCGGGACCGACCGTGCTCCTCGTCGTCTCCTACGCGCTGGGGCAGGGCCTGCGGGCCGCGTTGCCGATCGCGATCGGAGTGGCGCTCGGCGATTTCACGGCCATGACCTTGTCGATGCTCGGGCTCGGCGCTTTGCTCGCGGCCTCAGGAACGGTGTTCACGCTGCTCAAATGGCTGGGCGGCGCCTATCTTCTGTGGCTCGGCGTGAAGCTCTGGCGCGCGGGCGGGACATTCGATACGACGCCACGACACGACGCGACCCCGCCGCTACGGATGTTGTTGCATGCTTTTCTCGTGACTGCGCTCAATCCGAAGAGCCTCACTTTCTTCATCGCCTTCCTGCCGCAGTTTCTCGATCGCAATGCGGATTTTGTCACGCAAATGCTGATCTTCGAGGCGACTTTCCTCGTCCTCGCTTTCACGAATGCCGTGGGCTATGCGCTCATCGCTTCGCGAGCCCGCGCGCTGATGCGCAACCCGCGCGCCGTCACGCTCGCGAACAGGGTCGGCGGAAGTTTGTTGATCGGCGCCGGCATTGCCGCCGTGACGATCCGTGCGGCGCAAAATTAGCCCTCGATGGGGCGGGCTTCCTCGGGCAGCATGATCGGCACGCCATCGCGGATCGGATAGGCGAGCTTCGCGGAGCGGCTGATCAGCTCCTGGCGACGCGCATCGTATTCGAGCGGCCCTTTGGTCAAGGGACAAACCAGGATTTCCAGGAGCTTGCGGTCGATAGCCCTGCGATTGGCCTGATCATTGGATTGCGGCTCGTCCATCCTGACCTCCCTTATTGCAATGGCGTTTCGGAACCGCCGCCCGTCTTGGCGAGCTCGAACTCCGTGACCGCGACCAGGATTTCGGCGCGGGTTTTGAGATCCGGCGCTTCCAGGAGCGCTTGCTTCTCGCGCGCGCCGAAGGGGCTCATCATGGCAAGCGCGTTGACCAGAGCCTCGTTCGGCGCATCCTCGATGCCTTTCCAATCGACCCGCAAGTCATTGGCCTTGGCAAAACGACGCAGCGCGTCGAGCACCGACTCACGATCCACAAGGTCCTCTCCGGCGCGTGCGGTGAAGTCGCTTGCGTATTTGCTGAAATCCACCTGGCACTGACGATAGGGCGTGTCCGCCGTGAGCTCGGCCGACACCGCAAAGCGAGCAACGCCCGTGAGCGTCACCAGATATCGTCCATCCCCCGTCTCGGCGAACTGGGTGACGCGCCCGGCGCACCCCGTGCCATAAAGCTTGGGGGCCAGCACCTCCGACGACGCCTCCTCGTCGGGCTGGATCATGCCGATCAACCGGTCCGTCCGCAGCGCATCATCGACGAGGGATAGGTAGCGCGGCTCGAAGATGTTGAGGGGCATGTGGCCACGCGGCAGAAGCAACGCGCCCGCAAGCGGGAAGACGCGAAGCGTTTCGGGAAGATCAGCAGGCCCCCGGTAGGGAACATTGATGCCCATGGGCTCTACCTAGAGCACGACAAGATCATGCGGGAATGCAATCCCGATCCCATTAACGCACGTCCTTCGAAGGCGACGCTCAGGAAGATCGCCGACAGGCTCGCGCGGTGGCGCATGGATGTGCACGGAAGAAAGCGCAGCGTCGATCGCATCTCCATGCCTTCGGCTCGGGCTTTCGTTCGCTTCAAGAGAAAAGCACGGACGAGAGCTTGCGCCGCCCGAGCTTCGTCATCTCGTCCATTGGCCCCCACGCCTCGAAGAATTGCAGAAGCTGCTTGCGCGCACCATCATCGTTCCAACTGCGGTCTCGCTTGATGATCGCGACAAGCTGATCCACCGCTTCCTCGCGCCGACCCTTGGCATTGAGCGCGGATGCGAGATCGAAACGCGCCTGGTTGTCGAGCGGGTTCGCCGCCACGGCTGCCTCGAGGCCTTTGAGATCTCCGGCATTGGCTGCCTGCTCGGCCAGCTCCAGGGCGGCGCGCGCGGCCGAAATCGCCGGGTCATCCGCCTTTTCGGCAGGCGCCATGTCGAGAAAGCGTCTTGCTTCGCTGAGCGCGCCGCTTTCGATCTGCATGCGCGCGAGCCCGCCGAGCGCGCGCGCATTTCCCGGCTCCTGCGCCAGCGCTGCCGCATAGCCCTCCGCGGCCCCGCCCACATCGCGGTTTTTCGCAGCTTCGTCAGCTTGCGCCAGAAGCGTTTCGAGAGAGGACGGGCCGAGCGGCCCCACGAGCCGCTCGATGAAGGCCTTCACCTGGCTTTCCGGCACGGCCCCCATGAAGCCGTCGACGGGCTGGCCGCGCTGAAAGGCGATCACGGCCGGGATCGACTGGATGCCGAGCTGACCCGGGATCTGCGGATGCTCGTCGATATTCATCTTGACGAGCTTTACTTTGCCCTTGGCCGCTTCCACGGCCTTTTCGAGGATGGGGGCAAGCTGCTTGCAGGGCCCGCACCAAGGCGCCCAGAAATCGACGAGAACGGGCTGGCGCGCGGATTCCGCGATCACATCCTGCCGAAAGGTCGCGGTCGTCGTGTCCTTTACGGCCGTCGTGGCGCTCACCTGGTCTTGCATGGCCTTAACCGGTCCTTTTTGACTGCGCTCGTGATGCTCGCCGTATCGGCTTTTACGGGCGCTGTTCAAGATGAAATCCTAAATGACGCCCAATCGATAGCGCCATCGTGACATCGCGCAACCCCTTGTCATGGCAACGGCCGGCGCTCAAGCCGGCACTCGCCTGGGAACGACGATCCGTGCCCGTGAAGCCAAGTTCTCGAGCCAAGTTCTCGAGCCAAGTTCTCGAGCCAAACCCTCAAATGGTGGCGGGCGGAGTTTTTGGCAACGCGGCGCTCGCTATCCCTCTTGCTTCGCATCCTCCTTGGGAATGCTTTGGGGTTCGACATCGATGACGAGCGGCGCATGACCGGTCGTCTCGAGGAAGCGCATCAGATCCTCCCGCGAGAGGGCGGTGGTCATCGTGTTCGTCAAAGGGTGCGCGTTGATCGTATGGAATTCGAGCAACCCCCTGTCGATCGCGACCGTCACCTCTTTGTTTTTGTCGTTCACCGCGCCGAAAAGCGTGACGGCACCCGGCTCGACCCCGAGCTTGTCCATCAATTGCTCGGCGCTCCCGAAAGACAGACGCCCCGAGGCGCCAAGCCGTTCATGCAAGCGCTTGAGATCGACATTCACGTCCTCCCGGCAGGAGACCAGGAAGAAACGGCCCTTCTTGTCCTTGAGGAACAGGTTCTTCGTATGGCCCCCCGGCAGCTCTCCCCTGAGCTCGCGTGATTGAGTCACGGTGAAAAGCGCCGGATGCTCGACCGTCCGCGTGGTGATGCCAAGCTCTTCAAGATGGGTGAGGAGCTGCTGGGGAGACAATGGCATGGCGATGGAACATCCTTGAAGGGCCGGATTTGGCCGATCCCGACCAAAAATGGCTTTCATTTTTTCGGATGATGTTCTAGAGGCAATCGCGAAAGCTTTCCATCAACAGCCATCGCTTGCGCCGCTTTCGGCGAAGCACGGGCGTTTTTTTCGAGAGTGAGCGGCATGAAGGCCGATACCCATCCCGACTACCATTTCATCAAAGTCGTCATGACCGACGGGACGGAGTTCCAGACGCGCTCGACCTACGGCAAGGACGGCGATGTCTTGACCCTCGACGTCGACCCCAAGAGCCATCCGGCCTGGACGGGCGGCCAGCAGCAGATCATGGATCGCGGCGGGCGCGTGTCGCGTTTCGCCAAGAAATTCGGCGATTTGAAATTCAATAAGCCTTGAGGCTTTTCACTCGTCCGCTCCGAAGAGGGCGAGGCGAAGCTTCGCGATCTGCTCATTGACCGGATTCTCGGGGAAGGACGCGGGCGTTTTCTCGCCGGCGAGGTTTTGGGCGATCTGACGATCGAGATGGCAGATGCGTTCCTGGATGCGCAGGGAGCGCGAGATGAGGGCCAGCAGGCCTTGCGGCAGGTGCGCGACCGTCTCCGTCGATGACGGCGGTTGCATATCCTTCAACGTGATGCGCGCCTTGTCGCGTTCGGCCTGCATGCGGCTGAGCTCGCCTTCACCGACGGCCCGCTGCAACAGAAGCCAGGAAGCAAGCTGCATCAGCCGCGTGGTGAGGCGCATGCTTTCCGTCGCGTAGCCGAGCGCCGCCTGCTTCGAGAGAAGCCTCGATTCCTCGCGCCCCCTGCCATCGAGATAGCTCGCGGTCTCTTCCACGAGCGCCATGCCCTCGCGGAACAAGCCGGCAAACTGCTCCGAATGGACGAAGCTTTCCGCGAAGATCACGGCGCCATGCGCCCCTATCCGCATTCCTGGTCGCGTCTCGTTCACCTGGGCCTCGCTCACCTCTCCTGGGCGCCTTTTGGCGTCGGGCTCAAGTTGCCCCGTTTCAAAAGGATGCGGGATCGACCGACGGCCGACCTTCGCGGTCCGGAAAAGCAAGTGTAACGCCAGGAAGCGCGGCGAGCCGCGCTTACCTTTCGTTAAGGTTAATTCAACAAATTTTTCGGATTTACAGAGAGATCTTCAGCCATTCAAAACAAAAAAAGAGCCGCACGGAGCGGCTCTGAAGGTTAAACAGGGAGGCGTCAAACAAGTGGACAGGAGAGCCACCTGACATTTACCTTGATAAGGGGGAAAGCTTAACATTGAGTTAATTTTTACCGAATTCTTTAAGGGCCCGGCAAGGCATCCCTTCTCTTCGAGGTCGGCTCGGAAAACCTGCGATCACCGCTTGTGAGAGAGAAGCGGCCGACCCGCACACGCCCGCCGAATACGGCAGCGAGCGAGACACGCCGACCCTGGCGCTTCTATCGCTTGAAGAATGAGTTTGCCGAACCCTGAGCCGCGAGCTTCTGGTTCTTGGCGGTTTCAAGCCGCATGATCTCGTTGCGCAAGACCGCAACCCTCTCGTCGAGCTCGATGATCGAGAGCGTCGACAGATCCTGCCCGATCTCATGGGCCGGGCGTGGGCGCTTGGGACGAGGCTCGTCATTGTCCATGAGTGTCCCTCCCTCTTCGTTTCAAGCGGCTCCGGCGCTTTCCTTGCGACAACCGGCGGTTGGCAGCCTCGTCGAAGAAAGTTAGATCATTTCCCGCAAGGAGGCGAGCGCCGGCTTCTCGAAGCGGTCCTCGTGAGCAAAGGAAAAGGTGGGAGACTATGGCGCAGACGCTGCCTGAGACCATGATGGTGATGGCCATCCCGAAGCCCGGCGGCCCCGAGGCGCTTGTCGCGCAGACACGCCCGCTGCCGACGCCCGGCCCCGGCGAGATCCTCATTCGCGTGGCGGCGGCCGGCGTGAACCGCCCGGACGTCCTGCAGCGTCAAGGTCATTATCCGCCGCCTCCCGGCGCTTCCGATCTTCCGGGCCTCGAGGTCGCCGGCGAAGTGGTCGCGCTCGGCGCCGGCGCGGCACGCCTGCACGTCGGCGATAAGGTGTGCGCGCTCGTTCCCGGCGGCGGCTATGCGCAATTTTGCAAAGTGCACGCCACGAATGCGCTGCCGATTCCGAAGGGGCTCAGCCTGGTCGAGGCTGCCGCAATCCCGGAGACCTTCTTCACCGTCTGGACCAATGTGTTCGATCGCGGGCATCTGCACGAGGACGAAACTTTCCTGGTGCATGGCGGAAGCTCGGGCATCGGCACCACCGCCATCATGCTCGCCAAGGCATTCGGCGCGCGCGTCTTCACGACCGCAGGCTCGGCGGAGAAATGCGAGAGTTGCCGCGCTCTCGGCGCCGATCTCGCCATCGACTACCGCAAGGATGACTTCGTCGAGGCCGTCAAGGGCGCTACACAAGGCAAAGGCGTCGATCTCATTCTCGACATGGTCGGCGGGGATTACGTGCCTCGCAATTACGAGGCCGCCGCGGAGGAGGGACGCATCGTGCAGATCGCTTTCCTCAAGGAATCCACGGTCACGCTCGATTTGCGCCGCCTCATGATGAAGCGCCTTGTGCACACCGGTTCGACGCTTCGCCCGCGCACCGCGGAGCAGAAGGCCCGCATCGCGAAGTCGCTCGAGGAGAAGGTGTGGCCGCTTCTCGAGAAAGGACGCTGCAAGCCCGTGATCCACGCGACTTTCCGGCTCACCGACGCTCCGAAGGCGCATGCCCTGATGGAATCGAGCACGCATATCGGAAAAATCGTGCTGACGGTGGAGTGAGGGCGAAATCGCTGACCGCTTCCTCGGCAGGACCACCGACGGTTTGCATTCTTCGGCGGTCGGTGCCCCGGATATTGACGTGCTGCCGGGCATCGTCACGGTTCCTCATCCGCGAAAGGACATTCCGCTCGGGACCTTGAAGAGCATCGAAAAGCAAGCCGGCTGAAACTGAAGTAACTCATGCGCCATTACATCGCGCTCATTCACAAGGATCGGGAGAGCGATTTTGGTATTTCTTTTCCGGATTTTTCCGGCTGCATCAGAGCTGGATCGACGCTCGAGGAGGCGGCATCGATGGCCGCCGAAGCGCTTTCCGGACATGTCCGCCTTGATGGTCGAGGAAGGTCTGGAGATTCCCGAGCCGACGCCGGTCGACGAGATCCGCAAGAATCGGGAGCATCGCTCGGGAGTGCCCGTGCTCGTCCCCGAGCCACGAAGGAAGGGCGGAAAGGCGATGCGCGTGAATATCACGGTGCCTTCCGACCTCCTCGAATCGATCGACCACTTCGCTGACGCGCACGGTTTCAACCGGTCCGGCTTCCTCGTCCATGCGGCGCGCAAGGTGATGGAGGCCGAAGACGTCTAGTCTCTAGCCAAGCGCGGCAGC
>Ga0213876_10001822_pt1 | contig 12876 bp, 11 predicted proteins | sample BarmaccomBMRX_R9_FD_160113 | JGI IMG/M metagenome (GOLD analysis project Ga0213876, IMG submission 160113) | Root-associated microbial communities from Barbacenia macrantha in rupestrian grasslands, the National Park of Serra do Cipo, Brazil - RX_R9 | ecosystem: Host-associated > Plants > Roots...
CGCGCGGCCCCCTCGTTCCAGTGGGTGACGCGGCCTTGGGGGTCGAGCAGGAAAATGGCGTAATCGCGCACCGAACGGGCCAACAGGCTGAAGCGCTGCTCGGCGTAGCGGCGGGCCTGCTCGGCTTGGTGTACCTCGGTGCGGTCGCGCAGTATCTTCAGAAAACCGGTCCCCTGGCCGTCCGGGGCGGGCATGGGGGTGAGCACGCCGCTGGCCCAAAAGCGGCGGCCGTCCTTGCGCAGGTGCCAGCGTTCGTCCTCAGCCCGGCCCTCACGCCGGGCGATCTCCCGTTCCCGTTGGGGCTGGCCGGCGGCGCGGTCCTCGGGGGTATAAATCAGCTCACTGCTTTGGCCGGCCACTTCTTCGGCCGTATAACCGAATAGGGCCTCGGCCCCCGGGTTCCAGCTGGTGATGCGGTTCTGGCCGTCGAGGGTGAAGATGCCAAAATCGCGCGCGCTCTCCACAATCAGCCGCAAGCGTTCTTCGGAGGCCCGCCGCCGCTCCTCAGCCCGTTGCTGCACACTGACGTCCAGGACGTACTCGACCCCTTCGTCCGGGCTGATGCGGGTGGCGGCAAACAACGCCCGCCAGCGCGTGCCGTCCGGGCGCACGTACTCTTTCTGGTACGGGGTAGTGCGGCCGGTGCCCTCAAACTCCGCGAGCGCCTGCCGCGAGGCCGGCATCCATTCCAGCGGGGTCAGCTCATCCCAGCGCACCCGGCCTCGCTCCAGCTCCTCGCGGCTGTAGCCGCTCATGCGCAAAAAGGCGTCGTTGGCCCCGGTGATGCGGCCGTCGGTCTTGAAGAAAATGATGCCCACCGTGTCGATCTGGGCCGCCCGGCGCAATCGCTCCTCGGACGCGCGCAAAGCTTCCTCGGCCTGACGTAAGCCGATGGCCTCGGCCGCTTGGCGGGCATAGAGGTCGGTCAGGCGCAGCTCGCGCTCCGAGGGCCGGTGCGGCCGGCGGAAGTGCATCGAGAGCACCCCGAGCGGCTGGCCGGCGCGGTCAAAGAGCGGCGTGGCCTGCACCGCGCGATAGCCGACTGCCGCCGCCCCGGCCCGCTGCGGCGCGTACTCGGGGTCGGCGTCCACGTCCTCGATGAGCACGCGCGCCCGTTGTCGCAGGGCCCGCTCGCCGGCCGTTTGCGACTCGTGCGCGGGATCGCCGGCGTCCAAAAGTGCCCGCTGCTCGAACCCCCGCTGGGCCGCCAGCTCCAGTGTGCCGGTTTGACGGTTGAGCAATTGGACGTGGCCGAAGTCGGCGCCCTGCAGCTCCATGGCCGCGTCCAGCACTTCCTCCAAGAGCGGCTGCAATGCCCCGGCAGTCAGCAGCCGCGTGCTCAGGTCGTGCAGGCGGCGCATGGCGCTTAGCTCGGTGTCCAGCGCCTCCTTGAGGGCCAGCAGTTCAGCCTCGGCCGTTTTGCGCGCGGTGATGTCCACGAAGGTCAGCGCCACGCCGGCAATGCGGTCTTCCAGGGTGCGGTAGGGCAACAGCCGCACCAGGTACCAGCGACCCTCCCGGCTGCGCTGCTCGCGTTCCACCGGCACCAGCGTCTCCAGCACCCGCTGCGCATCGGCCACCACAAAATCGCTCTCCAGCCGGTGGCTCAGGTCCGCCAGGGGCCGGCCCACGTCGCTCGGGATCAGGCTGAACAACCGCACCGCCGCCGGCGTGTAACGCTGGATGCGCAAGGCCCGGTCCAAAAAGACGGTGGCGATGTCGGTGGCCGCCATCAGGTTCTGCAGGTCGCTGTTGGCCCGGCCCAGCTCATCGACCTTGTGTTTAAGCTCCTGGTTGACCGTGGAGAGCTCTTCATTGATGGACTGGAGTTCCTCGCGGCCGGTCTCGACCTCTTCGGTGGCCGAGCGCAGTTCCTCGTTGATGGCCTGCAGCTCTTCGTTGGAGGACTTGAGCTCTTCCAGGGAAGCCTCATACTCCTCGATGGTGGCCCGCTGCTGGCGCTTGAGCTGGTCCAGTTCGGCCTCCAGTTGGCGGATGAGCGGCTCGGCGGCAGGCGGCGCCTCAGGGATCGATTCGGCCGGCGCTGCGGATCGCCCCTCAAAGCTTACCAGCGCAAAGCCAGGCGCCAGGTCCGGGGCCGGCTGCACGCGCAGCTCGATCGCGTGAGACTCGCCGGCCAACTCGACCGGCACACCCGTGACGTCGACCGGGCCGCCCGTCTGGCGCGCCCGGAACAGCGCGGCCCGCAGCTCCAAGCGCAACATCGGGTGGGCGACCCGAAATAGGTCCCAGGTGGCTTCGCCGCTGCCCCACTGCAGGTAGCGCTCGGCGCCCCCCGCCAAATGCACGATCCGATCCTCGGGGTCGATGAGCACCGAGGCGGGCGCGCAGGAGGCCCGCAGCCGAACGTGCGCCTCGGCCCAGGCGGTTGCCCCTGGCTGGTCCGACCGGCCGACCGCAGGAGGAGGTCCCGCCGCCCCGGCCGCACCCGCGGGCGGGGGCAAGGCGCGCCGCTCCAGCGCCTTGGCCAGCGAGGACGGGCCCGTCAAGACCGGCACCACCGGCTGCGGCGCGTTGCCCCGTACGTAGAGGCGATGCCTTTTGTCCAGCGGCCGGAACAAGCCTTGCGCGGCCTCCGACGTTTCGGCGCTGCCCAAAAACAGCCGGCCGCCGGGTGCCAGGGCGAAGTAAAACAGCTCCAAAGCCCGCCGTTGGGCCGTGCGGTTCAGGTAAATGAGCAGGTTGCGGCAACTCACCAGGTCCAGCCGGGAGAAGGGTGCGTCTTTGAGCAGGTCGTGCACGGCAAAGAGCACCGCCTCGCGCAAGGCCCGCGTGACCCGGTAGCGGCCGTGGTCCTCAACGAAAAAACGCCGGAGCCGCTCCTCCGAGACGTCGGCAGCGATGGTTTCGGGGTAGAGCCCTTCGCGCGCCGTGCGCAGCGCCGCCTCGTCCAGGTCGGTGGCAAAGACCTGCACGCTCGGGGGCGCGTTGAGCCGGCTCGCCTGCTCGGCCAGCAGCATGGCAAGAGAGTAGGCCTCCTCGCCGCTGGCGCAGCCGGCCACCCAGACGCGCACCGGGTCACCGGCTTTCTTTCCGGCAAACAGCCGGGGCAGTTCGGCCTCCAGCGCCCGAAAGGCCTCTGAGTCGCGGAAGAAATTGGTCACGCTGATGAGCAAGTCCTGCAACAGCGCCCCGGCTTCGCCGGGGTGGGTGCGCAGAAATGCCACGTAGGCCGGCAGGTCTTCCAGCCCGTTGACCTGCAGGCGCCGGCCCAGCCGCCGCAGCAGCGTCGCGCGCTTGTAGTCGCTGAAGTCGTGGCCGGTGCGCACCCGCAGGAACGTCAGCACCTCGCGCAAGGCCGCCTCGGCGGCGTCGGCCGGTTCGGCGGGCGCCGCCTCCTCCGCTTCGGCCGGCAGCCGCAGCCGGGGTTCCTGGCGGTAGTAGGCCAGCAGCCGTTCAGGCATTTGGCTGACGGGCAGCACCCAATCGACCATGCCGGTGGCGATGGCGGCCCGGGGCATGCCGTCGTGCTCGGCTTCTTGCGGTTCCTGAGCGATGGTCAGCCCGCCGCGTTCCTTGACCCGTTTGAGGCCGATGGCCCCGTCGCCGTCGGCCCCGGAGAGCACGATGGCGGTGCCCTGCGGGCCATGGGTGTCGGCCAGGGTGCGGAAAAACAGGTCCACGGCCGCCCGCCGGCCTCGCTCGGGCCTCAGCTCCGAGAGGCGCAGCTGACCGTCGGCCATCGACAGCTGTTTGGCCGGCGGGATGACGTAAACGCGGTTGGGCTCCACCGCCACGGCCTCGCGCACCTGGAGCACGGGCATGGGGGTTAAGCCTTGCAGCAGGGCGGCCAGGTTGCTGTCGCGGTCGGGCGGCAAGTGGACAACCACCACGAAAGCCAGACCGCTGTCGGCCGGCATGGAAGCAAAGAATGCGCGCAGGGCGTTCAAGCTGCCGGCCGAGCCGCCGAAGCCGATAACCGGCTGCACGGGCCGATCCCGCCGGGGGATGACGTCGTCGAGCCGCTCGCCCGTTTCGACGCTCTCCGCGGGCATCGGGGTGAGGGCGGCCGGCGTTTCCGCCGCCTCAGCCGGGGCCGGGGGATGGTTATTTAAAGGGACGAGGGGTTCCTCAGGCATAAGCGGCAATCGGTTCGTTTCCTACGATGGGTCGGCCCCGGGGAGTTCAGCGAGGTTGCTGCGGTACAGGGTCGAGGGCGTGACGCCGGAGCGGGCCGCGATAGCCCGCATCGGCACCTGGCCGGCCGGGTGCGGGTGTGGGGTTGTTCGCTCAGCGAGTCCAAATGGATTCCCCCGGGCCTGGAGATCGGCCGCTGATTGGATGAGGTCACTCAAGGAGCGGCCCAGCGGGTCCAGCTGCCAGACGACCAGGGGGTCGCCCGCCCGCAAGGGCCGGGGGCAGACGTCCCGCCGGGACCGTCGCGTGGTTTGGCCTTCGCCGCGTTCTTCATCGACCTGCCCGCAGCCGGCGGCCAGCAGGGTTTGGCGCTGCACGGGCAGCGACCGATCCTCCTCCGAAATCCGAGCGTAGCCGATGCGCATGGCAGAAACCCCAAAAAAGGCGATCGTTTCGGTAAGAGTAACTTCTAGCAAGGCCATTGCAACCCTGACCGGCTTGGGGCTGTCCCGGGCCAGCAGCACGGGGCGCATCGGCTTTACAGGATGGGGCACCTCGAGCCGGCCTTAACGGCTTACCCGTCGTCAACCCAGGGCTTCGCGTGCCCGTTTGATGCGCAGCCCCTAAAGGCCGCCACCGGGACAACCCTTCCTTCCGCTCGGGTGCCCGCCCGGGGGCCGAGCCGCGAACCCCGCGCATGGGGACTCAAGGCGGATTGAACATCCTTTTGGTCGAGGACCATGCTGACACCGCGGCAGCCATCAAGCACGTTCTGGAGTATTACGGCCATGAGGTCGCCACGGCCGCCACGTGCCAGGAGGCCCTCGCTCACCCGCGGCTTGCCCGCACGGACGTCGTCATCTGCGACCTCAACCTGCCGGACGGTTCTGGCTGGGACCTCTTGCCGGAGTTGCACGCCCGGATCGGCCCGGCGTACGCAGTGGCCATCACGGCCCGAAGGCTTCCCGAGGACGAGGCCCGCAGCCGGCGCGCGGGCTTTCAGGCGCACTTGACCAAACCGTTCGCGCCGCACCAGTTAGCCGAGCTTCTCGGCGGCGCCCGGGGTGAGGCGGCGGTGGCGCCCCGAGGCGCAGAGCCAAACCGCTAGAACCCTTGCTTGTCGGCGTCACGGCAGAAGGCGGCTTGGGGGAAGCGTTTGCGTCGCGCCGGCGCATAACCGCGGAAACGGTATCAGGGAAGCTGTGACAAGACCAAAGAATGGGGCCAATTTCATGAAAATGAGCCTTTTGAACCTCATTCGGTTTGTCAATTCCGGCACCGTCGTCGCGCTGTGCTTAAATCGTAGACGAGCCTCCGAGGGAATCCACGAATTAAGGGCGGTAACCGTTGCACGCGAGATCGTCGACTAATGGGCCATTTGTCAAAGTTGTGGCCGTCAATACCATTCAGATAGTTATCTCGGTAGAATGCCGGCTGGAGGGGGCGTCGGCACCGTTGGATGCCCCGTAGCCGGTCGAATCGGCCTTAGGCCCAACGGGCCGGCAGACGGTTTGATGGCCTGAAGGGCCAAACAAACATAGCCCAGGGCTTTACCCCCTGGGTAACCGTCAAATCACGATCGAGCCCTCCTAAGGCGTCACACCTTAGGAGGGCTCGGGCGGGGGAGGAACCCGTTCCCAGGGTAAAACCCTGGGCTATGTTCTGCCGGCCCGTTGGGCCGGGACCATTTATACGGTCTGACAGGTGTAAATCCGGCAAGGCGCCTGGGAAACAAGACACGATCTTACCTCCATGGCCGTCGAAATGGTAGAAGCGGGAAGCTTACGGGCCTCTGGCATAAGCCGAGCCCAGAAGCAACCGTTGCACGCCGTAACCTAACCAAGGCCAGGCAGAATTAGCGGGCTGATTAGCGCGGGCCTGGAGAACCCGCAGCCCACGTTGCCCGGGCTCGCGCACTTGGCCGTCAGCGGCGCCAGCCAATTTCACCGCCGTCGCGTAATCCGCGGGCCAATCAATGCCAACAACTTTGACAACTGACTCGCTAGTTCATTTGAGGCTTATCATGAACCGGTTCACCCTCAGCGAAAGCGAAGATGAAGCCCATTACCTGATCAAGGAAATGGCCGGTCGCCGCGCTCGCAGACAGCCGGATCTGCCATTCCGGTGAGGAAGCCCTAGCCTTTTGCGATGGCGTGCGCATGAGATCGCCACGCCTGGTTGTCCGTGGGCACGATGGTCATTTCGGAGACCGTGGCGCGGCGCGGCAAGCCGGCGGCAAATAAAGCCGCCGCAGCGATATCCTCGGCTTGCAGCATGAGGGCTTCTTCTGCCGGCGTCGGTGGGCTGGGGCGTGCGGCCAATATCTCGGTCGCGACCTCGCCGGGGTTGATGCAGATGGACCGAATGCCGTGAATACCTTCCTCGGCATTGATATGCGCGCTCAGCAGTCGCACCCCCGCCTTCGCGGCGGCATAGCTGGCGCCGGCCATCGGGAACACCATCGTTGCCGCCATCGAGCCGATATGGATCAGCGTGCCGTTTTGGCTTGCCCGCATGGCGGGCAACACGGCCATGGAGCAGAGGAAGGCCGCCTTCAAATTCACGTCCAGGAGGCTGGACATCTCTGCCACCGTAAGCTGACGCAAGTGCCGCTTACTGCAATTGGCGCCGGCGTTGTTCACCAGCACCTCTGCGGCGCCCCAAGCCTTCCTGATGGTTTCGTAGGCTTCCGCGATCTGATCCGCATTGGTCACATCGGCCGGAACCACCATCGCGGCACGGCCGATCGCCGATGCCGTTTGGGCCAGCGCGTCGACACGCCTCCCCGTCAGTGCGACCCGTGCGCCGGCGGCGGCAAAGCCCTTCGCCATGGCCCGCCCGATACCGCTGCCGCCCCCCGTGATCCAAACGATGCGGTCTTGCAGGGTTGGCATACGATCGATCTCCTAGCGATTGGACGGACCGATTAAACCGATTGCGTGGACGTTCATAAGGTTTGGTTCCAGAACTACATTCTTCGATGAAAAGAAGCCTTCTCAATCTTTAAATCGATCCTTCGCAGTTTTTGACAATGGAAAAACGCGCGGGGTCGGGCAGTGGCGGCTTCCCGGCTCACCGGCATGGGGCAGCGGGGATACCCGCGCTCAGAAGGCGCCCTGGCGGCCGCCGTCCCGCACCGCCAGTCGGACTTGGAGTAATCGGCTGCTTTTTGGCCACGCGCCGGCTGATGACCCGATCGGCCATCGATTCAACCACGGTGGTGGGGGATGCGCTGGCTCGCAGGTAACCCTCCGCATGGCTTTTCGGGTGCGCGACGCTGGGCTGACGCAATGGCAGCGGCTTCGAGCCAACCTGAGCTTTATCAGGGCGGTTAACGACCGCTCCGTGATCCGGCCCGACGGGACGACCATCCACCGCCGGTACCGCAAATTCGTGCAGGTCTTGCCGGAACTGCGCCGCCAGACCCGACTCGATAAGGACGAGCCCTCGTTAGTTGACTACCTTTCCTTGCTGGAGGGCTGGCTGAAGCAGAACGACTGGGCAACGGGACGCGACCCCTGCCGGCAAGGCCCCTTTCGAAAGGAGACCGGAAAAACCCAGAGGCAACGGGGCGGGGACCGTTGTCCCAGCAAAGGTCTTGCGCAGCAATTGATCGGCTCTCGCCCTTGTGTTGCCCCAGGGGCGAGGCAGGCTAATATTACAGTTGTAGATGGAGCAAGGCGTTCCGGGTTTTGTGGTGAAAGAACTGCGCTTGGGCTTGGTGGCAGCGACGCCAGTTGGACTAATGAAGCACCGCGGGTTTCTCCGGCTTTTTGGGCCGAAGTGGGGCGGCAGCTCCCGGACGGCGTACAACCAAGGCTCGCCGCGCAGCTTGACCATTGGGCCGCCTTTCGCGTCACGAGACCGGCAAATAGCGCTCGGAAAACTCGCGAACGATCGCCAACAGGCGCTCGTCCAGGCGCGCCAACCCCGCTTGTTCGATCTCCGGAGGGAGCGGACCGAAAAAGGCATGGGCAACCCCGCCCGCAATGCAGGCAATCGTGTCGCTGTCGCCGCCGAGCGACACCGCTTTACGCACGGCGTCTTCGTAATCGTCAGCTTCCAGAAACGCCCTTAAGGCCTGCGGCACGCTCCCCTGGCAGGACACGTCAAAGCGGTAGGCCGGCCGGATCGTCTCGAGCGGCTGGGACAGGTCGTAGCCGAATCGCCTGACGATCTGGTCCTTGATGAACGCCTTGGTTTCCCTTTGCCGCGCCAGGAAGACGGACAACGCGGTGGCTTGAGCCCCTTTGATGCCCTCGGGATGGTTGTGGGTGACTTCGGCGCTGCGTTTGGCTTCGGCCAGGACGGCCTCGGCGGTGTCGAAGGCAAACCCGACCGGGCAGACCCGCATGGCCGAGCCGTTGCCCCAGCTGTTGTATGGACGGAGTTTTCCCGTCAGGGCCTGCGCCAGGAAGGTTTCGCCGTAGCCGGCATCGGGGTACGCAGAGACGTAGTCCACGAAAGTCTGCGCGTAATCCTTGCCGTGCAGGAGGGCGTCGGCCACCGCCACCGTCAGCACCGTGTCGTCGGTGAAGCGCGAACGGCTGGAGAACAGCGCGAAATCCGTGCCCTTGTGATTTCGATGCTCGTAGGGGGACCCGATGATGTCGCCGATGATTGCTCCAATCATAAGAACCGACGGCGAAGGTACTGCACGTTGAGGCGGTCACGCCAGGACCGGATGAGGCGGTTCGTTTAGCCGGGTGGGCTTGATTTGCAGGACAGCCCCGGCGAGGTCACGGCGGTGGGTTTCTTACGCGCAGCACGGGCCCGAAACAAGGCACGCCGTGCCCGACGCCCTCTCGAGCGTTCCTGCAGTGCCCCCTTGCCGCGCCCAGCGAATGCCCGCGCGCGCGGCAGAACGCCTCGGCGGTATCGGACTGCTTTTCGATTGCGCCACCGGCAAATTGGCTGTCCGGACAAAACCCGCCCTTACGCCCTTGAAATGGCCCACCTTGTCGCCAGACTATCCGGGCCATTGAAAAAGCCGGCAGGAGACCGCCTGCTCGAATACAAGCCGTCTGTTTTAGCGGGCGGTAGTTGACGAGGACGGTCTCAAACACGGGCAAAATGAGAATCGTTCAATGATACGGGTCCTTGCGGTCGATGTCGATGGAACGCTGCTCGACAGCTCTCATGCTTTGAGGGCTGACGTCAGGGATGCATTAAGACGATTGTCCCGGTCCGGGGTTACGGTAGTATTGGCCAGCGCTCGCGGCCCGATGGCCCTCAATGAGATCGTGCACCAGCTGCGTTTCACCCCGTTATTGATTTGTTTCTCAGGGGCTTGGACCGGCGAATGGGATTCGGAATCCTCAACCGTCAGACGTACGCGATTCGATCAGCGGCTTGCTGCACCCGCAGCTCAATCCATCCTGGCAACCGCGTTAGCCCACCGCATCGAGCCGAACGTCTTCACGCCGGAAGCGTGGCGGGTTAGAACCATGACCCCGGAGATTCTTGCCGAGAGTCAGATCGTTAACTTTCGACCCCTCATCGCGCCGGATTTGCTGGGCGCCGATGAACAACCGAGCAAAATCATGTTAATCACGAGCACCGGCAAACCTGCCAAGGTGCTTCGGACCATCGCGCATTCGGTGCAATCGTTTAGCACGGCAACGTTTTCTAAACCCAACTACCTCGAGATCATCGCGCCCGGAGTCAATAAGGCAAAGGCGGTGGTAGCACTGGCCCAAACGCTGGGCGTGGACTTATGCCAGGTTGCCGCCATCGGGGATGGAGAAAATGACGTGGAAATGCTTCAAGCGGCCGGCCTTGGGATTGCGATGGGCAATGCGTGCGAGGCGGCGAAGGCGGCCGCAGGCTGGTTAACGGGTACAAACGACGAAGGGGGCGTCGCGCAAGCGGTAAAACGGTTGATGGCGGCGGGCATGGCCTGAATGCCTGCAGAGTGTACCGGTCGATCCTTGGTTGCGAGCCGTGGAAAGGGCGGCAGGCACCCGAAGGTGCGCTGGATAACGCGGGTGCCGATGAGCCTCAAAAAGGAGACGCATTACCGGACCGGTAAAGTCCGGCGCATCGATTGTGCCCGGCACCGCCTCGGGTAGCCCTGATTTTGCTTTAGGCGTAAGCGGCTACACCGCCCGGATTCGCCCAAAGCACCCGGATGCGATTGTATTCGTTCAGCAACGACCCTAAGAAAAGGGGGCCGTCTTGCCCGTCAAGCAGCCCTTTAGCGGAGGTTAGCCCGAAGCGCAATGCCGACTGCAGTAAAGATCTTTCTGCCGCTCGCCGGGCTGCGGGCAAGCGCAGTTGGTCGCCCGCAAAGCGGCGATGGTTGTCTGGCCGGCTGTCCTTTGCCCCCATGATTTCTAAGCCTGCCTTACTTGCTTCCGCGGGGCAGCGCGGGGCTAACGGTTTAGTGCGCTTTACGCGCTTTCCACACCTCTTCGCTCGGCCACTGCCGGGCCCACTCGATCGTGACGAAGTCAAACCGCGAGGTGGCGCCCACCGCCGGCCGCGGCTCGATCAGATCCTCCAGCTCGAAGCCCGAACCCCGCAGCAGCCGGATCCAATCGCCGTGCGACAGGTGAAACTCGACGCCGGCTGTGTCTGGCCATTCGGTCCGGTACATCTCGAAGGCCGGACGCAGCAACCGCTCGGCGGCGGCCGTGCCCTCCTGCGGCGGCACGCACAACGCTAACAGGAACGAGTTGGTCAGGAAGACCAGCCGGCCTCCAGGACGCAACAAGCGTGCGGCCTCGGGCACCCAGCGCCGGGGATCGGCCCACAGGCAGGCGCCATATTCCGAAATGGCCAAGTCGAAGCTGGCGTCCGGGTAAGGGACCGCTTCGGCGTCGCCGTGCAGCAACGGAAACTCGAGCCCGTGTTGGCGCTGGAGTCGCCGCGCGGTGGCCAGCTGCGTCTCGGAGTTGTCGATGCCGACCACGCGGGCGCCGCGCCGGGCCAGCCAAGCCGAAACGTAGGCCGTGCCGCAGCCCAGTTCGATGGCATCCTTGCCGGCCAGGGGCTCCGGAAGCAGGTGGAGCTCGGACTCGGGCACCTGCCAGATTCCCCAGGCGGGCTCCTCTTTTGCCCAGGCGCGTTCGCCGGCCTCGACGAACTGGCGCGCCAACGCATCCCAGTGCGCTCGATTCCTGGCCACGTGTTCCGGCAGTTCGCTCATCGCCCATCCAAGGTCCTTGGCTCGTGATGGATCGAATCAGGGGCTAAGGGAGATCGCGATCTTTTTGTACGGGTCGTGCGCTCGCGCCAGCCTCCACAGGCCATGGGCTGCCGGCGGGCCGCCGCAGCGATTCGGTGAGCGTTTCGGTCTCCAGGTTATACGTTCTCACGGCGTGAAGGATTCCCCGCAGCCGGGATCGGCAGTGGGGGCTGCTCGGGAACCAACGGGGTCAATCTGCGGGTACCAACGTTGAACGCGTTGCGGCAAGCGCCCGTCCAGTCGAACCTGCGGTAAGCGGTAGGCGCCGCGTCGACTTGGCAGAGGCGGCCAGGTCGCCTGCCGAGCGCGCTGCGCTTGGTCGTGTTGCAATCAGGGGGGCCATTCCGTATCAAATTTCAGCCTGACTGGCTTGCCGGCGCGGCGTTTACCGCCCGGTGCCGGTCCCGCCCGAGTTGCTCGACGTCCTCGACATGGCGTCCGGCGTTCGGGAGATCCAAGATAAAGGCGGCATCCGCTTGAACGCAAAGCTCTGGCACTGGAGCCGCATGACGGCTTATCGGCGCGTCCAGGAGATCATCGAGGCAGCCGGCATCAGCCATGGTCCACACGCCTGCCCCAAAGGCTTGCGGCACGGCTTCGGCGTGGCGGCCGTAAACAAGGGAATCACCCTCAGCATGGTGCAGAAATGGTTAGGGCATGCGCAGCTTACCACCACGGCCACATATGCAAACGCGGTAGGCGAGGAAGAGCAGAGCATTGCAGCCCGAATGTGGTGAAGCCGGTACCGGGAAATGATGGCTGAACCGACTAACACGCATTTCGCGAAAACAATTGAAATCGAGAACAAATGGCTCGTGGCAATAGGCCGAACAGTCGTAGACCTTGATCAGTGTGTGAGGCGGCATACATCCCGGATATCGCACGCGAGGAAGACTGTTTGTGTTGAAGAACATGTTCGAAAGCGGTTTTTATTCTGACGGGGATTCCAGCTTTGTGAACTTCAGCAAAGGTGCAGTTGACTGTGAACCGTTTGTTCGAAGTAATCGGAATGAGGGTGATCCTCATCGAACACCCTTTCAAAGGAAGCCTTCGAACGGCTGGACTGGTACGCGCTGCGCTGGACGGTGGAGGACTACCACAAGGGGCTCAAAACCGGCTGCCGGCTCGAGCAGCGCCCGGTGCGCCCTGCCCCGCGGTTCAAGGCCTTGCTGGGCTTTTTGTCCCTGGTGGCGGTGCGCTTGTTGCAGGGGCGCGACCGCGCGCGCCAAGCCCCGGAGGCGCCGGTGGCCGAAGCGGCCGTGGTGCAAGGGGTGTTGGCGGCGGCCTTGAAGGTGAGCGTGGCGAGCGTGGGCACCAACCGGGGTTTCTGGCGGGGGGTGGCGCGTTTAGGGGGCTTTTTGGGGCGTAACAGCGATGGGGAGCCGGGTTGGCAGACGCTCTGGCGCGGCTGGGACAAACTCCAAGCGATGGTAGTGGGCATCGAACTGGCTCAAAGCGGGTTGCCACAATGTGGGTAACGTCAAGCATTAACGAGGGGGTAGCCTTTGTATTCGATCGGCTGAGCTTCTGGCATAACGGAGCGCCATCGGTTTGCGGCGGGCTGCCTTTAGACGGCACAAAGCAGAACC
>Ga0213876_10001823_pt1 | contig 12873 bp, 13 predicted proteins | sample BarmaccomBMRX_R9_FD_160113 | JGI IMG/M metagenome (GOLD analysis project Ga0213876, IMG submission 160113) | Root-associated microbial communities from Barbacenia macrantha in rupestrian grasslands, the National Park of Serra do Cipo, Brazil - RX_R9 | ecosystem: Host-associated > Plants > Roots...
ATCCGGCAGGAGGGCGCGCCAGGGTCGCCTCCGCAAGCACCCGCTCGAGCGTCGTATCGAACCGCTCCCTGAGCGAAGCCGGGTCGACCGCGACCCCCGACGCGATGAGGTCATGCTCGACACGATCGGTCTCGAACAACTCCCCCGTATAGGGCCATTCCTCCTCGAGAGCTTCCGCCATTCGGCGATGGCTCTCGGGCGTGCCGTCGCCGAGGCGCATGGTCCATTCGCCGCAATGGCGCAGATGATAGGCGGTTTCTTTGACCGCCTTCGCCGCGACGGCGGAAAGCGTCGCATCGCGAGAGCCGGTCATCGCCTCCCAAAACGGATGCATGAAGGCGGAGAGCAGGAATTGACGCATGATGGTCTGGCCGAAATCGCCATTCGGCCGCTCCACCATCAGGATGTTGCGGTAGGAGGCGACATCGCGAAGATAAGCCAGCGCGTCCTCGTCCCGTCCCTTGCCTTCGACCTCGCCGGCATATGCATAAAGCGCGCGCGCCTCGCCGATGAGGTCGAGTGCGAGATTGGCGAGCGCGAGCTCCTCCTCGAGCACCGGGGCATGTCCGCACCATTCGGAAAGTCGATGGCCGTTGATGAGCGCCGTGTCCGCGAGCCGAAGCGTGTAGAGGAACAGGGGATCTTCGTGCATGCGAGAGTCCGGTCAGCCGACGCCTTTTTGCAGTTCCATGGACGCGGCCGAAGCTTCGAGCCGGCTCGAAGCTTCGGCCGCGCCGGAAATGCTCACCTTGCCGAACTCGCGCGTAAACCATTTCTCGAACTGTCGCGGCTTGCCGGCAAACAGGACCGCTGACGATTTTATGGCCTTCTGCACCAACTCGCCATGGTGTCGCATCAACACTTCCTCGAGATGAATGAGATCGCTCGCGGAAACGTCCGAGCGGGTACGCACGAAATCACGCAAGATCTCGAGGTCGTGACAAAGGCCGAGCTGGTCGCGCAGGCGCCTCAATTTCCCATGGCGTGCAGCGATCTTGCCTTTCGCGCCGAGCGTGAAAAAGGCCAGGTGGTTCTGATGATCGACGCAAGCCTTGCGCAAGGGATGGAGCGCCGCGTCCTTGCCCTTTCCGAGCGCAAGAGCTTGCCGGCGTGCGCGCCGATAGGCTTTTACCGCACCGTTGCAAAGGTGACTTGCATTGCCGCGGATCGGCGAGGCGCGCCAAAGCTCCCCGAAGCGCGCTATTCGATCGCGATCCCACCGGCGCGAGCGGCGATCGAGCATCGCCGAGGCCTGGCGATGATGGGCGGAGAGGACGGGGTTGATGCGTGAGGCGGTGTCACCGAGCTCGCCCGCGAAGGATTGCAGCGTCTTCAGCATCACGGTCGCGTCGCGACTGTGACCGAACCGGCGGCGAAGTTCGCCGGTCACCTCGCGCGTGTCATCGGCGAGATCGACGATGGACGCGGGTGCGAGCCGCAAAAGGGAGCGCAAACGCTTGAGCTCGCGGCGCGATTTATGCACGACGGGTTCGGTGAGGCGGCCTCCTTGCAGGACGTTCGTAAGGCCTCCCAAGCCTCGCAGAATTTCCGCCGTCCACACGGCGAGCCATGGATCGCCCGGCCTTTGTCGTGTCGCGTCGAGCATGGGACAAGCTTAGCCGAATGTGCGCCGACGCGCGAGATGGAGGCAGCCCTTGAGCGCCGCTTCGGGCTTGACCCCGCTCCTCATGCGTCGAATAAGCAGGAGCGAACTTCGCGGACACCCATGAACTCACCACTCGACCACAAGAAGCTGCTCAAAGGTGCCACCGGCGATTGGGAGATCGTCGTCGGCATGGAAATTCATGCGCAAGTGACGAGCGAGGCGAAGCTTTTCTCGGGCGCCTCGACGGCGTTCGGAGGCGAGCCCAACTCGCATGTCTCCTTCATCGATGCGGCCATGCCCGGCATGCTGCCTGTGATCAACGAGGAATGCGTCCGGCAGGCGATCCGCACCGGCCTTGGTCTGAAGGCGAAGATCAACCATCGCAGCGTCTTCGATCGGAAGAATTACTTCTACCCTGATCTGCCGCAAGGCTACCAGATCAGCCAGTACAAATCACCCATCGTGGGTGAGGGCGAGGTGGTCGTGGACACGTCCGATGGCGGTCAGATCCGCGTCGGCATCGAGCGGCTGCATCTCGAGCAGGATGCGGGGAAATCCTTGCATGACCAGCACGCAACGATGAGCCATGTCGATCTCAATCGTTCGGGGGTCGCGCTCATGGAGATCGTCTCCAAGCCCGATTTGCGCTCGGCCGACGAGGCGCGCGCCTATGTCACGAAGCTGCGCACCATCCTTCGCTATCTCGGCACCTGCGATGGCGACATGGAGAAGGGAAACCTGCGGGCCGACGTGAACGTGTCGGTGCGCCGTCCGGGCGAGCCTCTCGGCACGCGTTGCGAGATCAAGAACGTCAACTCCATCCGCTTCATCGGGCAGGCGATCGAGGCGGAGGCGCGCCGTCAGATCGGCATCCTCGAGGATGGCGGATCGATCGAGCAGGAGACGCGCCTCTTCGACCCGGCGAAGGGTGAGACCCGCGCCATGCGCACGAAGGAAGAAGCGCATGACTATCGCTATTTCCCCGATCCCGACCTTTTGCCGCTCGAGTTCGATCAGGCCTATGTCGACGAGCTCGCAGCCCATTTGCCCGAGCTGCCGGACGCGAAACGCAGCCGCTTCATGCGCGAATATGCGCTTTCCGCGTATGATGCCTCGGTGCTCATCGCGGAACGGGCGAACGCGGATTATTTCGAGGCGGTCACCAAGGGGCAGAATGGCAAGGCCCGAGATGGAAAAGCAGCGGCGAATTGGGTGATCAACGAGTTGTTCGGCCGCCTGAACAAGGAGGGCAAGGACATCGAAGCCTCTCCGGTTTCGGCGGCTCAGCTCGGCGCCCTCATCGACCTCATCGCCGAGGGGGCGATCTCGGGAAAAATCGCAAAGGACTTGTTCGAGGTCCTGTGGATCGAGGGCGGCGACCCGCGCGAGCTCGTCGAAAGCCGCGGCCTGAAGCAGGTGACCGATATGGGCACCATCGAGGTCGCCATCGACGCGATCATCGCGGCCAATCCCGACAAGGTGGAGCAGGCGAAGAGCAAGCCGACCTTGATCGGCTGGTTCGTCGGGCAGGTGATGAAATCGACCGGCGGCAAGGCCAATCCGCAGGCGGTCAATGAAATTTTGCGACGAAAGCTCGGAATCTGAAGCGAAACTCTGACCAACCTTCCCGGCCACGAGGCGTATTCGTGAATAGCTCGTAACGGGAACCTTCGCTCATTCCTTGAATTCGGAAGGGCTGTTGTCGACATTTGCCGCCTTCAGCCTCGGTTCACATTCCCTCTCCACATATGGCGGCTTTCATTCCCCTTGTCGTGCCCTCTTGCTCCCGTTATGCGACGGGCTGGGCGCGTTGGCAGTGAGGTTCGCAATGATCGGCGTGCGGTCTCGACTTTCGGTGGCGGCGGTGGTTCTCGCCTCTCTCTTGACGGCGGTCCCGGCTTCCGCCGCGCCATGTCCGGGCTTCGGCAGCTTCGACAATTGGCTTTCCGCCTTCAAGCAGGAAGCAGCATCCGCCGGTGTGGGTGCTCGCGGGCTTGCGGCGCTGAACGGCATCACGCCTGATCCCGTCGTGCTTTCGCGGGACCGGGGCCAAGGGGTCTTCCATCAGAGCTTCGAGCAATTTTCCGGGCGAATGGTGAACAGCTACCGTTTGTCGCGCGGGGCGAGCCTCATTCGGCAATATCGGGACACTTTCGACCGAATCGAACGGCAATTCGGCGTTCCGGCGCCGGTCATCGTCGCCATCTGGGGGCTCGAGACCGATTTCGGGGCCGGAAACGGCAACTTCCCGACGATCCGTTCCCTGGTCACGCTCGCCTATGATTGCCGGCGCGCCGACATGTTCCGCGCCGAGCTGATCGATGCGCTGAAGCTCGTCGATCGGGGTGACCTTTCGCCATCCGAGATGCGCGGCGCCTGGGCGGGCGAGATCGGCCAGACGCAATTCATGCCCTCTTCCTACATCAAATTCGCCGTCGATTACGGCGGGGGGCGAAACCTCATTCGCAGCGTTCCGGACGTGCTCGCCTCCACCGCGAATTACCTGAAGAGTTACGGCTGGCAGCGCGGCCAGCCCTGGGGGCCGGGAACGGCGAATTTCGGCGTCATCAAGGAGTGGAACAAGGCGGATGTCTATTCGCGCACCATCGCCTATTTCGCCGATCGCCTTGCCGCTATGACGGGCCAGGGCCGGGCCGAGAATTGAGCCGCTCGCGTTCGCCGTTCTCGTTGAAATGAACTTCTGCCGCGTTCCGCAGGACGGTCTCTGCTTTGTGGATCGCGGCGCATTCGCATGAAGCCGAATGCCGCATTTTCGCAGGAGGCGAGGCCACTCGAGCCGCGCGAAGACAATCTCCTGATCAGGCCCGCGCGCCGCGAGGATCTCGCTTCCGTTCGCGACCTTCTGATCGAGACCTGGCACGACACTTACGACGCGATCTACGGCCGCGAACGGGTGACCGCGATCACCGAAGAATGGCATGCGCTCGACCGCTTGGCGGGCGAGCTCGACCGGAAGGCCAACGCTTTCCTCGTCGGAGAGGCGCGAGATGCAAGCCTCCTCAGCACCGCCTCGGCGACGCTCCGCGATAGCGGCGTCGTGACGCTCGGTCGTCTTTACGTGCGGTCGAAATTTCAAGGCCAAGGCTTCGGTTCGGCAATGTTGCGGGCGTGCGAAAACTGGTTCCCCCAAGCAAGGTCGATGCGCCTCGAGGTCGAGACGAAAAACGCCAAGGCGAGGCGCTTCTACGCAAAACGCGGCTTTCGTGAGTTGCCGGAAGCCTCTAAAAGCGATGAAGGTCAAAACATCTTGTGCCAGAAGCCGCTCGCCTTCGATCGCGAGCGATCCTCGCAGGCGCTGATCCGCCCGGTGCGCGACGAGGATGCCCAGGAGCTTCTCGGCCTCGTCGCTTTGTGCTTTGCCGAGTATCCCGGCTGCCTCGTCGATCCACATGACGATCTCGCCGATCTCGTGAATCCCGCATCGACCGCCGCCGAGAACGGCAAATGCTTCTGGGTCGTCGAGGATGGTGTGGGGCGCATCGGAGCTTGCATCAGCCTCGACTACCCGACGCCCGAGACGGCCGAGCTCCATCGCGTCTATGTTCGTCCCGACCTGCGAAGGCGCGGCCTTGCCGGAAAGCTCGTGGCGCTCGCCGAAAGCGAAGCGGGCCGGCGAGGCGCAAGACGCATGTTCTTTTGGTCGGACACGCGCTTTGTCGCCGCGCAGCAATTCTACGGGCAGCTGTCTTATCGCCTCACGGGCGAGGAGCGTGATCTGCGCGACGTCTCCCGCTCGCGCGAATATCGCTTCGAGAAGGCCCTCTGAGCCGCCTTCATCCCGACCGTCGCATGAGCTTGAAGGAGACGCCTTGCACCAGCATGGCCGCAAGGCCAGCGCCGAGGAAAGCGATCGGCACGCTCGCCTGCGTCAACATGAAGCTGAGCACCACGAAAAAGACCGCAAACCCGTAAAGCCCGAGCAGCAGGCCGCGCAGCACCTGGCGCGCGGCGGGAGCGCCTTGCACGTGATGCGCGAAAACCGTGAGCACCGTCGCGAAGATCGGGAACGTCGCGATGAGGCCGCTCAAGCGCGGGCCGAGCGTTGCAGCACCGGCCGTCACCGCCACGACGAGTGTCGTGGCGACGGCCATTCGAGCCGGCAAGTCCCAGAGGGGCAGGATGGCAATGACCCGGCGGAGCGTCTGTCGTGGCATCGCCCGAAGCGCCAGGGTCAAGGCCAGAAGCGCGATGCAAAACAAGGCAAGGTGCGGCAGGGCGAAAAATTGCAGGCTCGCGGCGGCAACCGCGTAGGCAGCGACCCCGGCGCTGAACGCGAGAGGCCAGCGGGCACGTCCGGCCGCCCAGAAATAGCCAAGAGCGAAACAGGCTTGTGCCGCAGTACCGGCGAGCGACCCTGCCGCCGCTTGCTGAGCAAAGGCCGGCCCTTGATCGAGCGTGAGGAAGAAAGCGACCGGCCCCGAGGTCAAGGGCAAGCCGACGAGCCAACCCCCGATCGCCTCTCCCCATCGTCGTCCGGCAAGGCTCGCCGCAAGGATGAGGATCGGCGTCATCGAGAGCTTGAGCGCCAGGGTGTTCATTTCGCACCGATCTCACGCGCGCCGGGCGAAAAAACCGTCAGGAGCTTGGGCGGCGCACTCAAGAGCGCATGCCAATCTCGCCACGACCTTGGCGGCTTCCCGTGTATTTTTGACATCACGTGAATTCCGTCATAGATGCATCGCGTCACGCGGGCCTTTCGGCCCGCGCGGCTTTTCGAGCACCCGCGATCAGGTGAGCCTCGCTGCGAGCTTGGTCTGTCGTCCCTGCAAGCGCAAGCCGATTATGCGTGCGCCCAAACGGGAAGAGGAGGGCGCGATCCATCGCGGGTTCCGTGCGTGGCCGCTCCTCCGGGCGCTGCGGGCGGGTGCCCGCACCGAACCGAACAGGATACGCGATGAGCAAGCGACACAGCGTCAAGCACAAGATCGACCGCCGCCTGGGCGAAAACCTGTGGGGCCGCCCGAAGAGCCCCTTCAACCGGCGCGAATACGGTCCGGGCCAGCATGGCCAGCGCCGCAAGGGCAAGATCTCCGACTTCGGCACACAGCTGCGCGCCAAGCAGAAGTTGAAGGGCTACTACGGCAACATCTCCGAGAAGCAGTTTCGCCGCTATTACGCCGAGGCCATTCGCTTGAAGGGCGACAGCGGCGAGCATCTGGTCGGCCTTTTGGAGCGCCGGCTCGACGCGGTCGTCTATCGCGCCAAATTCGTGCCGACCGTCTTCGCTGCCCGCCAATTCGTCAACCACGGTCACGTGAAGGTGAACGGAAGGCGCGTCACCATCTCGAGCTATCTCGTAAAATCCGGCGACGTCATCGAGGTGAAGGAGGCCTCGAAGCAGCTCGTCATCGTGCTCGAAAGCGTGGCGCTCGCCGAGCGTGACGTGCCCGATTACATCGAGGTCGACCACAGCAAGATGACGGCGAAGCTCGCGCGCGTGCCCACGCTCTCCGACGTGCCCTACCCGGTTCAGATGGAGCCGAACCTCGTCATCGAGTTCTATTCGCGCTGACGAGAAACCCCGGGGCCGGGCCTTCGTCTCGCACTGTGCTTTAGCCGAGCCCGGTCACTCTTCGGCCGGCCGGCGCCGGTTCGCGCAACGAAGCTCACGGACCTCTAGGATTTGTCCTAAGCGCCCTTCGCGATCGCGTCGAAGGCGAGAAGTCGGCGAAGAAGGCTCTCCATCTCGCCGAACGGCACCATGTTCGGCCCGTCCGAGGGCGCCTTGTCGGGGTCGCGATGCGTCTCGATGAAGACGCCGGCGACACCGACGGCCACGGCGGCACGCGCCAGCACCGGCACGAAGCGGCGTTCACCGCCCGAGGAGTTGCCGCGTCCGCCCGGCTGTTGCACGGAATGCGTCGCATCGAAGACAACCGGCGCCCCGGTCGTCTCGGCCATGATCGGCAAGGAGCGCATATCCGAGACAAGCGTATTGTAGCCGAAGCTCGCGCCCCTCTCCGTGACGAGGATTTTCGGGTTGCCGGCGCCTGCGATCTTGGCGACGACATTCCTCATGTCCCAAGGTGCGAGGAACTGGCCCTTCTTGACGTTCACCACCCGGCCGGTCTTGGCGGCCGCGACCAGGAGATCCGTCTGGCGGCAAAGAAAAGCGGGGATCTGCAGAATATCGACCACCTCCGCGACGGCTGCACATTGGCCAGCCTCATGCACGTCGGTGAGAATGGGAATGCCCAATGTCTCGCGAATTTCGGCGAAGACGGCGAGCGCCTTGTCGAGCCCAAGCCCGCGCTCCCCGGTCAGCGAGGTGCGGTTCGCCTTGTCGAAGGAGCTCTTGAAGGCAAAGCCGATATCGAGCTTGCGGGTAAGCTCGTCGAGCGCGCCGGCCATCTCGAGCGCATGTTCGCGGCTCTCGAGCGCGCAGGGACCGGCGATCAGAGCGAGCTTCAGCGAATTGCCGAAGCGCACGCGGCCTGCCGTGACGACCGAATTGACGGAAAGGGGGGTGGCCGCGGTCATGAAGGGCGTATAACGTGATTGAACGGCCGAGGCGAGGTGCGCCGAACGGCCGAATTGTCGTCGTCGATCGTCGAACCGACGGCACGAGTTTCGAACGATGGGTGAGCAGTGGCGTTTCGGATCTGGGCAGCGCGCCGCGGCCGCATCGCAAGGGAGGCCCGGCATGGAGGCGATCTCCAAACTGGCGCGAGCCGACGAGATCGAAGCGGCAGCCCAATCGCTTGCCCTGCATGTGCGCCGGGCCAAGGCCTTCGTGGTCCTGACCGGAGCCGGCATGTCGACGGAATGCGGCATCCCGGATTTCCGCTCTCCCGGCAGTCCCTGGCTGAGCAATCCCCCTATGCCGTTTGACCGCTTCCTCGCGAGCGAGGAAGCAAGACGCGAAGCTTGGCGGCGCAAGTTTGCGCTTGACGATCATCATCGCGGAGCGCTCCCGGGCGAAGGGCACCGCGCCTTGGCAAGGCTCGTCAACGAAGGCGTCGTCGAGACGGTGATCACCCAGAACATCGACAATATGCATCAGACCGCCGGCGTTCCCGCCGACAAGGTGATCGAACTGCACGGCAACGGCACATATGCGCGCTGCCTCGAATGCGGGCGCCGTCATGAGCTCGCGTTGTGCCGGCACATGCTCGAGGAAAACAATCGTGCGCCGCGATGCGAAGCCTGCGGCGGCATCGTCAAGGCCGCGACGATCTCGTTCGGCCAGGCGATGCCGCAAGCCGAGATGCAGCGCGCCATGCTCGCGGCTGGAAATGCCGATCTCATTCTCGCGATCGGCTCGTCTCTCCTCGTCTATCCGGCAGCAGGATTGCCGCTTGTGGCGCGGGGGAACGGTGCCGTCTTCCTCATCCTCAATCGCGGCGAGACGGGGCTCGACGATGAAGCCCATGAACGCTTCGACGCCGAGGCGGGGCCGGTGCTGGCGCGCCTCGTTTCGAATTTGTCGCAACGCGTCAATTGAGGTTGTGGGGTTGTATTCCTTGTTTGCAACTGCGTTTTGGGGCTTTGTTTCGGCGGCGGCGATGGTAGATTATGGGCCGAATCAGTATTGGGCCCGTCTGACCTGGTAGTCCGATGAGCAGCGACGTTCCGGAGTATCGCCCTAAATCGAATGCTTCGAGCAGCAGCGGCTCTTTCGGTGACAAGACGACGCGGGAGGGCAAAGTGGGCGAGGGTTTGCAGGACAGCGGAAGAGCGCGGCTCGAAAGCGCCGACGAAACGGGCTTCGTCACCGTCCAGCCCATCCACATCGAAGGCATTGTGAAATGGTTCGATGCCGTGAAGGGCTACGGCTTCGTCAAGCCTGATCATGACCTTCCGGACGTGCTCTTGCATGTGACCTGCCTGAGGCGCGACGGCTTTCCGATCACGGTCGAAGGATCGCGCGTGGTGCTCGAGGCCGTGCGCGGACAGCGCGGCCTGCAAGCGTTGCGGGTGATCAAGGTCGACCCGCCGAAGCTGCCCCACCCTTCGGAGCTTCCGCCGGTTCGCACCCATACGCAGGTGATACCGTCGAGCGGTCTCGAAGGAGTGACCGTGAAATGGTTCAATCGCGTGCGTGGCTTCGGTTTCGTGAGCAAGGGGGAAGGCGCTCCCGATATCTTCGTCCATATGGAGACGCTGCGCCGCTTCGGTCTTGCGGAGTTGCGCCCAGGCCAGCAGGTGCTGGTACGGTATGGGCCGGGACCGAAGGGCCTGATGGCCACAGAGGTGCGCTTGCCCGAGCACGGCGCCGTCGCGGCCTCCCATTAGCGAGAGCCGGCCAAGGAGGCCGTTGCCGATATTCCCTCGATTCGGGTTTTCGCCTAGCTTTCATTGCAAAACTTGGGCCCGTTCGCTTTCACGCGCGCCGCGATGCTTGGTCGGAGATTTCCTGAAATGAGCCTTCCCGCCGTTTTGCGTCTTGCCTCGGATGAAGGGGCACGACTTGGCGAAAGACGACAACATGTCTTCCGTAGCCTGCCCACCTTTTGGCGCAGCGCTTCTTTCTTCCTTATCTGTTTTGCCTTCGCCATCTTCGGGCTCCAGGCGACGAGCCCGCATGCTCGGGCGGCCGAACCGCTGCAGCGCCTCGAGATCGTTTCGGCAAACGGGACCCACGTCTTCGAGGTGGAGCTCGCCCGCACCAACCCGGAGCGCGAGAAGGGGCTGATGTTCCGCCGCTACATGCCGAAGAACCGGGGCATGCTTTTCGATTTCGGCTCTCCCGACCCGGCGACGATGTGGATGGAGAACACCTTCATTCCGCTCGACATGCTTTTCATCCGCGCGGACGGCACGGTGGCGCGCATCGAGACCAACACGGAACCCCTCTCGAGGCGCGTGATCGCGGCGGGCGAGCCGGTGCTCGCCGTCCTCGAACTCAATGGCGGCGTCTGCGACGAGCTCGGCATCAAGGCGGGCGACCGGGTGATGCACCCGCTGTTCAAGCCCCGCTAGGCGTCTCACATATTCCCGACGTCCTCCGGCACCTCATAGAAAGTCGGATGCCGGTAGATCTTCGAATTCGCCGGCTCGAAGAGCATGTCCTTGTCCCCGGGGTCGGAGGCCTTGATGGCGCCTGACGGCACGACCCAGATCGACAAGCCTTCGCCGCGGCGCGTGTAGACGTCACGCGCATTCTGAAGCGCCATTTCGGCATCGACCGCGTGCAGCGAACCGACATGGCGATGGCTCATTCCGCCGCGTGAGCGGATGAAGACCTCGAAGAGGGGCCAATTCGCTTCAGTCATTCAAGATCCCCGGTCACTCGGCGGCAAGCTTGGCGGCTGCCTCACGCGAGCGACGCCTCGCCGCATGTGCCAGCGCCGCCTCGCGCACCCACGCGCCTTCCGCATGCGCCTTGCGGCGCGTCCGCATCCGATCTCTCGAGCAAGGTCCGTTGCCGGAAACCACCTGACGGAACTCTTCCCAATCGATCGGGCCGAAGTCGAAGTTCTTGGTCTCTTCATTCCACTTCAACTGCGCGTCGGGGAAGACGAGGCCGAGCGCGTGGCCTTGCGGCACGGTCGCATCGATGAATTTCTGACGCAGATCGTCGTTCGAAAAGCGCTTGATCTTCCAGCGCATCGAGGTGTCCGAATGCTGGCTTTCCTTGTCGGAAGGGCCGAACATCATCAGCGAAGGCCACCACCAGCGATCGAGCGCGTCTTGGGCCATGGCCTTCTGTTCCGGTGTTCCGCGCGCCAGCGTCGAGATGATCTCGTAGCCTTGGCGCTGATGGAAGCTCTCCTCCTTGCAGATGCGGATCATGGCGCGCGCATAGGGCCCGAAGCTGCAACGACAGAGCGGAATCTGATTCATGATGGCCGCGCCATCGACCAGCCAGCCGATCGCTCCGATATCCGCCCAGGTAAGCGTCGGGTAGTTGAAGATCGAAGAATATTTCGCCTTGCCGGTCAGGAGCTGCTCGACGAGTTCCTCGCGCGTTACATCGAGCGTCTCGGCGGCCGCATAGAGGTAAAGCCCATGCCCACCTTCGTCCTGCACCTTGGCCAAAAGCGCGGCCTTGCGCCTCAACGTCGGCGCTCGCGTGATCCAATTGCCTTCCGGCAGCATGCCGACGATCTCGGAATGGGCATGCTGCGAGATCTGGCGTACGAGCGTGCGCCGATACGCCGCCGGCATCCAATCATTGGGTTCGATCTTTTCATCTGCATCGATGCGCGCCTGGAAACGCGCCTCCCGCTCGGTGTCGACCGGAGAGGTTCCCTGCGTCTCATGCGTGTTCAAGCCTTGCGTATACATCGACCTGTCCTCGAAACGCGCGCGTCGGCGGCCGGATCTCGCATCTGCATCGCGAGCTTTCAGCCTCTTGGCCGTCGCGAGCACGCCAGCAAGCTCAATCCTAACATATGGGGTGATGGTCCGGGAATTGCCCCGTCGCGGGGATTTCAGGCCTCAAGCGTGGCCGAGGACCTCGTAAAGCTCGCGCGCCACCGCGAAGGATCCGCGTTTCTCCGCGGCCGCCTTGACGCGGACCACCGTCGTCGCATGGGGAAGCGCGAGCGTGAGCACATCGCCTGCCCGAAGCTTGCGGGCACCGTCGGTGATGCGCTTGCCGTCAAGCCGGACATGGCCTTGCTCGACCAGGGCTTGCGCAAGCGATCGTGTGCGCGCAAACCTCGCCACGACGAGCCATTTGTCGAGCCGTTGGCTGTCGAGCCCGCCCATTCAGCGCATAGCCACGCTCATCGCTGGCCTTCTTCCTCCATTTGAGCCTTCAGCGCCAGCAGCTTGGCAAAGGGGTTGTCGGGATCGATCGCCTTCTGTGGCCGCTTGTCGGGGCGCTGTGCACCCGCATGCGGACGTCCTGTTCCCTCCCGCTTTTGGCCCTCGCCGCCATGCTCCGGTCGAGAACCCGGGCGTTTGTCGCGTCGCGGCGGCCGAGCTCCGGCGTGGGCGCGATGCGAATCACGCTGAGGCCGCCCCTGAGCTTGCGTCCCGTCCGAAGCTGCGGGCTCGTCGGACGCAGAGGGCGTATCCCCGCCAGGCTGTGCGGTTCTGGCACGATCATGCCGCCGTCTTGCGTGCCTCTCGCCTGCAGCCTGGGCTTGCGCCTGGTGGCGAGGCCGCGGATGGGCGGATCGCTGCTGGCGCCACACCTCGATCGCTTCGGGTTCGGTCCCGGCGGCTTCGGCCTGGGTTGTTTCGACCGCCGTCGCGGCTCCCTCCTTGGGTTCGGGCGTCTCGCCAGACATTGGAGGAGCCGTCGCGGCTTCGTCCGAGGTGGGTGTCTCGCCGGCGGGGTTGGCGGATGCAGG
>Ga0213876_10001824_pt1 | contig 12862 bp, 9 predicted proteins | sample BarmaccomBMRX_R9_FD_160113 | JGI IMG/M metagenome (GOLD analysis project Ga0213876, IMG submission 160113) | Root-associated microbial communities from Barbacenia macrantha in rupestrian grasslands, the National Park of Serra do Cipo, Brazil - RX_R9 | ecosystem: Host-associated > Plants > Roots...
AAATCCGGGATGGCGCGGCGCAAAAAATCGACGCAAAAGGTGTTCGCAGTGTGTGGCGCGCCGGGTCGCCAAGCCATCGGCGGGCATGCTAGGCACGCATCCAAAAGCTGACACGAGAAGCTCGATGACTTCCGCCACAGTCGAAGAAGCAAAGCCAATCCGCATCGGCGTCGTTGGCGTCGGCGTCATGGGGTCGAACCATGCCCGCGTTCTCGCCGGGCTGAACGGCGCGACTCTCGTTGGCGTCGCCGATCCGGACCGCAAACAGACAGATTTTGTGGCGCGGACGCTTGGCTGTGCCGCGTTCAGCTCAGTCGATGAATTGCTCGCAGCCGGCCCGCAGGCTGTCACCATTGCCGCGCCGACCCATTTGCATCACGACATCGCGCTCGCCTGCATCGCGCGAGGCGTCCACATCCTGGTCGAAAAGCCGATCGCGTCGAGTGCCGAGGAAGGGCGGGAGCTGGTGGCCGCCGCCCGCCGCGCCGGCGTCACTCTGATGGTCGGCCATGTCGAACGCTTCAATCCGGCGGTGGAAGCGGTCAAGGCGGCCATCCGCGACGAGGATATCCTTTCGATCGGCATCACCCGGGTGGGGCCATTTCCCCCGCGCATGTCGAATGTCGGCGTGGTGGTCGACCTCGCCGTCCACGATATCGACCTGATCCGCTGGTTCACGGATTCCGACATTATCGACGTTCAGTCGCAGATCTCGAGCGCAGTCGCCGAACGCGAGGACATCGCGCTCCTGCAATTCCGCACCGCATCGGGCGTGCTCGCTCACATCAACACGAACTGGCTCACGCCCTTCAAGGCCCGCAACGTCACGGTGGCCACGCGTGGCAAATATGTGATGGCCGATTTGATCACGCGTCAGGTCACGGAATGTTTCGGCTTCCAGCCTGACGGCAGTTACTCGATGCGCCATCTCTCCGTCGGCCACGCCGAACCGCTGCGGGCGGAACTGCTGGCGTTTATCGAGGCCGCTCGCACCGGCGGCAAACCCGCCGTGACCGGTGAGGAGGCTGTGGCTTCACTCGAAATCGCGCTGCGCTGTCTCGATCACCGGCCCGCCAATGCGCCCGCGCGGCAGGCGCCACGCGCCGTCGTTGGCTGACGCGACTCAGGCTTTTCGCGTAAGCTCGCGCCGATGATAGGGCGCATCCTCACCGTCGGCGGCTTCACGCTGCTCTCGCGGATCACCGGATTCGTCCGCGATATCATTCTCGCCGCGGTGCTCGGCGCCGGCCCGGTCGCTGACGCGTTCTTCGTCGCGCTGCGGCTCCCCAATCATTTCCGCGCCATCTTCGCCGAAGGCGCTTTTAACGCCGCCTTCGTGCCTTCCTATGCCCGCGTCCGCGAACAGCAAGGCGCGCCGCGCGCCGCGGTTTTTGCGGACCGGATTTTTACCCTGCTTCTGGCGAGCCAACTTGGGCTGCTCGCTTTGGCGCTCCTGTTCACGTCACAGGTCATCGACATTCTGGCTCCGGGTCTCGCCAAGGATCCCACGCGCTATTCGCTCGCGATCGAACTCACGCGGATCACGTTTCCCTATTTGCTGCTTGTCACCCTGGTGACGCTCTACAGCGGCATGTTGAACACGCTACAGCACTTCGCGAGCCCGGCGGCGGCGCCGATCTTTCTCAATCTGTCGATGATCGTCGCTCTCGCGTTTGCCGCCTTCTTTCCCACGGCCGGCCACGCCGCGGCGTGGGGCGTGCTTGCCGCAGGTATCCTCGAAGCTCTTCTGGTCGGGTGGGACGCGAAGCGCACCGGTGTATTGCCCGGCTTGGCCAAGCCCAAATTTAATCCCGACGTAAAACAATTTTTCCGCGCGTTGGGCCCGGCGACGATCGGATCCGGTGGCGTGCAGCTCGCATTGTTTGCCGACACGATCATCGCCACGTTTCTGCCGGTCGGTGCGATTTCGGCGCTTTATTATGCCGACCGGCTCAATCAATTGCCGATCGGCGTGATCGGCATCGCGGCGGGCACAGTGATCCTGCCGGAAATGGCGCGCCGGATCGCAGCCGGCGATGAGAGCGGGGCCAGGGCGGCGCAGAATCGCGCCATTGAATTCACGCTACTGCTGAGCATTCCGTGTCTCGCCGCTTTCCTGGTCGTGCCCGAAGTCATCGTGCGCGCGCTCTTCCTGCGGGGCGCTTTCACCGCCGCCGACGCAGCGGCCGCCGCGCAAACATTGATGGCTTATGCAATCGGCCTGCTGCCCTTCGTGCTGATCCGCTCGACCGTCGCGAGCTTCCTCGCGCGCGGCGATACCGCGACGCCGGTAAAGGCCGCCTTGGTCGGCGTCGGCGTGAACATCGTTCTCAAGATTCTTTTGATGGGCCTGCTGCAACAGGTCGGCCTGGCGCTCGCAACTTCGATAGGCGCCTGGGTCAATTTTGTGCTCGTGGCCTGGTTCGCGCGGCGCGCTGGATTGACGCGTCCCGACGCCGGCGTGCGTACAGTGCTGGTGCGGCTCGCCGTCGCAGGCGTTGCGCTGGCGGTGTGCCTGTATCTCGCGGGGCCACTCGCGGAGCGCTTCGTGCAGCACGCCGTATCGCTGCGCGCTGAAAGCGTGCTTGCGATTTTGCTCCTGGTCGGCGCGCTGGTTTACGGCGGCGCGCTTATGGCCTTGTTTGGCATCAGCCGGCTGCGGCGGATTCATCAAAAGAATCCATGAAAACAATCATGTGACAGCCTCGCGCGGTCGCAGGGTGAGGTGGACATAATTCTCTCCAAACATTAAGTGAAACGAGCCCGGGCCCGACGGCTGGTTGGTTCTAATCCTCATGAAAGACGCTCTCTCGTTCACGCATCGAATCGCGCTGCTTCTCGCCGCGGCGGCATCGTTGACGCTCGCCGGCTGCGGCGACAGTCAAAAGCAGCAAGCCGCTCCACCGCCGCCAGTCACCGTCGCGAACCCGATCAAACGCACGGTTGTTGACTACGATGAATATGTGGGCCGCTTTGTCGCGGTGAATTCCGTTGAAGTTCGCGCGCGCGTGTCCGGCTACCTCGAAGCCGTGCATTTTACCGACGGTCAGCTCGTGAAGCAGGGCGATCTCCTGTTCACGATCGACAAGCGTCCGTTCCAGAATGTCGTCGAGCAGGCCCGCGCGACACTGACGCAGGCGAAGTCCAACCTGTCTTTCAGCGAAGCTGACTTCAACCGCGGCCAGCAGCTCGTACGCGACAAGACGATCACCGAGCAGACCTTCGAGCAGCGCTCTCAGGCTTTCCGCAATGCGCAAGCCGCCGTTGCCTCGGGTGAGGCGGCCCTGCGCCAAGCCGAACTCGACATCGAGTTCACCGAGCTGCGCGCGCCGATTGCGGGCCGCATCGGCGACCGCCGCGTATCGCCAGGCAATCTTGTGACCGGCGGCGCTGGGGGTACGACGACGATGCTGGCAAGCATCGTCTCGATCGACCCGATCCGGCTCGAATTCACCTTCGACGAAGCATCCTATCTGCGCTACGAGCGCAGCGCGCAAGCCGCCGGCACCCAGACGCCGGACGGCCAAAGCCGCAGCGCCGGACTTGAAATCGCGCTCAAACTAATCGATGAGCGGGATTTCGATCATGCCGGCCGCATGGACTTTGTCGATAACGCGATTGACCGCACGTCGGGCACGATTCGTGGCCGCGGCGTCTTCGCCAACCCCAAGGGCGTGTTCACGCCGGGGATGTTCGCGCGGGTCCGGGTTCCGGGCTCGCCGCCCTACGAAGGTCTCTTGGTTCCGGATGCCGCGATCGGTACCGAGCAGGTCCGGAAATTTGTGCTGACGGTCGCGCCGGACGGCACGGTGGTCCCGAAATACGTGACTGCGGGCCAGCTCACGGCCGACAAGCTTCGCGTGATAAAAGAGGGGCTCGGGCCCGACGATCAGGTAATCGTCAACGGGCTGATGCGGGCGCGCCCCGGCGCCAAGGTCACACCGATGAAAGAGGGTCAGCAACCCGTGCAAGGTGCCCCGGGCGCCGCGGCGCCGAAATAGGCCGTCCGGCATGCGCATATCGCACTTCTTTATCGACCGGCCGATCTTCGCCTCTGTCGTCTCGATCGTGTTCATCATCCTCGGCGGCGTTTCGTTCATACGCCTGCCCATCGCGCAGTATCCGGAGATCGCGCCGCCGATCATCAACATCAACGGTCAATATCCGGGCGCTAGCGCCGAGGTGGTCGCCGAAACCGTGGTGGCGCCGATCGAGCAACAGGTGAACGGCGTTGAAAACATGCTGTACCTGTCGTCGAACGCGACGGCGGACGGCAAGTTTTCCATCTCCGTCACGTTCGATATCGGCACCAACCTCGATATCGCGCAGGTGCAGGTCCAGAACCGGGTCTCGACCGCGACGCCGCGCTTGCCGCAGACGGTGCAGCAGATCGGCGTGACCGTCGCCAAGAGTTCGCCCGATATCTTGATGGTCGTGAACCTGTTCTCGCCGGACGGATCGCGCGACGCGTTGTTCATGTCGAACTTCGCCAATCTTCAGGTAAAGGACGTTCTCAGCCGCATCGACGGCGTGGGTTCGATCATCATCTTCGGCGCGCGCGACTACGCCATGCAGGTCTGGCTCGACCCCGACCGCATGCAGTCATTGAATTTGACCGCGGCGGACGTGACGCAGGCGCTGCAGGGCCAAAACATCCAAGTGGCGTCCGGCGTTCTCAATCAGCCGCCGGTCACGGAGCAACTCGCCTTCCAGATCGCGGTGCGCACGTTGGGCCGGCTCAGCGATCCCGCGGAGTTCGGTAATATTGTCGTCAAGCAGACGGCGAACGCCGTCGTGCGCATCAAGGATATCGGCCGGGCCGAGCTCGCCGCGCAGGATTATTCGTCGAGCTCCTATCTCGACAAGGATCAATCGATCGCGCTCGCCGTCTTTCAGCGCCCCGGATCGAATGCGTTGGCGACGGGCGAGGCCATCCGCAGCGCCATGGCGACTTTGGCGCGCGATTTTCCGCTCGGGGTCCGGCACACGATCATCTACGACCCCACGACGTTCATTCGCCAGTCGGTCGACGCGGTGGTCGAAACCATCTTCGAAGCGATGGTGCTCGTCGTTCTGGTCGTGATCCTGTTCCTGCAGACGTGGCGCGCGGCCATCATTCCCATTGTCGCCATTCCGATTTCGCTCATCGGCACTTTCTTCGCGATGAGCCTGTTCGGCTTCACGATCAACAATCTGTCGCTGTTCGGCCTTGTTCTGGCGATCGGCATCGTCGTCGATGACGCGATCGTCGTGGTCGAGAACGTCGAGCGCAACATCGCCAACGGTCTATCGCCGCGCGAGGCGGCGCACAAAAGCATGGACGAGGTCGGGTCGGCGCTGGTCGCGATCGCGCTCGTTCTGTGCGCGGTGTTTATCCCTGCGGCGTTCATTACCGGCATTTCCGGCCAGTTCTACCGGCAGTTCGCGTTGACCATCGCCGGCTCGACGGTGATCTCGCTGCTGGTATCGCTGACGCTGTCACCTGCGATGTGCGCGATCTTCCTGAAGCCGCACACGCCGCGCCACCGGCGCAAGGAGCGGCCGTGGGAAGTGCCGATCCACCGCTTCTTCGAGCATTTCAATCGCGGCTTCGACTGGCTGAGCGAACGCTACAGCTGGCTGACGGGCAAGGTCGTGCGCATCGCCGTCGTGATGGTCGGTATTTATGCAATCATTCTTGTCGGCGGCCTCACCGGCTTTAGCCTTGTGCCGCAAGGTTTCATCCCGCAACAGGACCGTGGCTATCTGATCGTGGCGGCGCAATTGCCACCCGGCGCTTCGTTGCAGCGTACCGACGAAGTCATGAAGCGTGCTTACGAGATCGCGGCATCGCAGCCGGGCGTGGGTCACGCGATCCGCGTCGTCGGATTCTCCGGGGCCACGTTTACAAACGCGCCGAACTCCGGCGCCATCTTCCTGGTGCTCGACGACTTCAAGAAGCGCGCCGGCGATCCGCGCCAATCGGCGGCCGCCATCCAGGGCGCGCTGTTCGGCAAGATGATGGCGATCCAGGAAGCAGCCGTATTCGTTGTCCAGCCGCCGCCGGTGCAGGGCATCGGCAATGCCGGCGGCTTCCGCATGATGGTCGAGGACCGCGGCGGCGCCGGGCCGGCCGCGCTGCAAGGCGCCGTCTATGCGATGATGGGACGGGCTGCGCAGACGCCGGGCGTGATGCAGGTGTTCTCGCTGTTCGAGACGCAGACGCCACAGCTGTTCCTCGACATCGACCGGACCAAGGCGCAGCTCTTGGGCATCAATCTGCCCGACGTGTTCAATGCGTTGCAGGTCTATATCGGCTCGGCTTACGTCAACGACTTCAACCTGTTCGGCCGCACCTTCCGCGTGCAGGCGCAGGCCTCGTCGGAATTTCGGCTGGAGCCGGATGACGTTCTCAAGCTTCGGGTGCGCAACGCGGCCGGCGAAACAGTGCCGCTGGGCTCGTTCACCACCGTCAGCAGTCAATCGGGTCCGTTCCGCGTGCCGCGCTACAATCTTTACACTGCGGCGGAGCTCGATGGCGCCGCGGCGCCCGGCTACTCGCAGGGGCAAGCCATCAAGATCATGGAGAGGCTCGCCGCCGAGACCCTGCCGCCTGGATTTACCTTCGAGTGGACCACGCTTGCCTATCAGCAGGCCAAGGCCGGCAATACCGCGGTCTTTGCCTTCGCTCTCGGCGTCGTGTTCGTCTTTCTGGTGCTGGCCGCCCAGTTCGAAAGCTTGACGCTGCCTTTGGCCATCATCCTCATCGTTCCGATGTGCCTCGTCGCTTCCATCACCGGCGTGGTGCTGCGCGGTCAAGACAATAATATTCTCACCCAGGTCGGGTTCATCGTGCTGATCGGCCTTGCCGCCAAGAACGCGATCTTGATCGTCGAATTCGCCAAACAGCTCGAAGATCAGGGCCGCGACCGGTTTGCCGCGGCGATCGAAGCCGCCCATTTGCGGCTGCGCCCGATCCTGATGACCTCGCTGGCCTTCGTGTTCGGCGTGGTCCCGCTGGTCTGGGCGACGGGGGCCGGTGCCGAACTGCGCCAGACCCTTGGCACGGCCGTGTTTTCCGGCATGATTGGCGTCACCGTGTTCGGTTTGATCTTCACGCCGGTGTTCTACGTCGTGTCGCGCTGGATCGCCGAACGGGTCGGGGCCCGGCGCCTGAGGCGTCAGCCAGCGGAGTAGAAGGACATGGCTCCAAAGTTCGGGGTCGGACAAGCGCTACGGCGCAAAGAGGACGATCCGCTGCTGCGCGGCGGTGGCCGTTACGTCGCCGACTACGCGCCATCGGGCGCGTTACATGCCGTGGTGCTGCGCTCGCCGCATGCGCATGCCAAATTTCGAATCGTCGATCGCGAGCGGGCAAAGGCGCTCCCCGGCGTTCGCCTGATTTTGACGGCGTCGGACATCCCGCATCTCGGTAATCTGCCGACGCCCGGTGTCATTCCAGGTCCGACCATCAAGGTTCCCCACTATCCGATCCTGGTCAAAGACACCGTGCGACACGTGGGCGACGCAGTTGCTTTCATCGTCGGCGACACGCTGCAGCAGGCGCGTGACGCTGCCGAAGCGATCGAGATCGACTGGGAGCCGCTGCCGCATGTGATCGGCGCGGAAGCTGCGCTTGAGAAAAGCGCCGCTCAAGTCTGGCCGGACCAGCCCAACCTCTCTTTCGAAACCGAGCTCGGCGACGCCGCGGCGACGAAATCGGCCATGGCGCAGGCTGCCCGCCAGGTCGAAGTCAAGATCGTCAATCAGCGTCTGGTCACGAATTACATGGATACACGCGGCGTGATCGCGGAGTACGACGGCGCGCGCTACACGCTCACGCTTGGCAGCCAGGGCAGTCATATCGTCCGCGATATCATTTGCGGCGAAGTGCTCAAGATCGCGCCGGACAAAATGCGGGTCATCACGCCCGACGTCGGCGGCGGTTTCGGAACGAAGCTGTTCCCCTATCGCGAATATGCGCTGACCGCAGTCGCCGCCGAGAAGTTGCGCAAGCCGGTCAAGTGGGTGGCGGAGCGCACCGAGCATTTCCTCGGCGACAGTCACGGCCGCGACAACATCACCAGCGCGCGCCTCGGTCTCGATGCGCAGGGCAAATTCCTGGCGCTCGACGTGGACATTATTGCGGATATGGGCGCGTATCTGTCTTGCTACGCCCCTTACATTCCGTGGCTTGGCGCCGGCATGGCGTCGGGTGTCTACGACATTCCGGCCGGGCATGTCCGGCTGCGCGCGGTGTTCACCAATACGGTGCCCGTCGATGCCTATAGGGGCGCGGGCCGGCCGGAGGCGTCTTATCTGATCGAGCGTTTGGTGGACGCCGCGGCGCGGGAGACCGGCATTGCGCCGGATGTCATCCGCCGCAGGAACTTCATCAAGCCTCGCGCGATGCCCTACACGACCCCGACCGGAAAAATCTACGATAGCGGCGATTTCGCGACGCATCTCACCCGCGCCCAGGAGGCGATCGGCTGGGATGGTTTCAAGAAGCGCGCAGCCGCAGCGAAGAAGCAGGGCAAGCTGCGCGGCATCGGCATCGCGACCTACATCGAAGCCTGCGGCAATATGGGCCCCGAAAAAGCGACCGTCGCGCTCGATCAGGACGGCGGCGTGACGATCCTGATCGGGTCGCAGTCTACCGGTCAGGGTCACGCGACGGCCTACGCGCAACTTGTTGCGGAGCAGCTCGGGCTGCCTCCCGATAAAGTGCGGATGTTCCAGGGCGATACCGACAAGATCCCGACCGGAGGCGGCACCGGCGGCTCGAGTTCAATTCCCTGCGGCGGCGCTTCGCTCGAAGGCGCGGTGAAGAAGCTCGCGCAGCAGATCAAAAAACTCGCCGCCGACCAGCTCGAAGCCGCGCCCGGCGACATCGAATTCGGAGACAACATGATCCGCATCGCCGGCACCGACCGCGCCGTTAGCTTCGCGGATGTCGCCAAGAAGGCGCAGGAGAAGCTCGCTGCCGACGACACCTGGACGCCGGAGCAGCCGACCTATCCCAATGGCACGCACATCGCCGAAGTGGAAATCGATCCCGATACCGGCCGCACCCGCATTGTCGGCTACGTCGTGGTTGACGACTTCGGCGTGACGATCAATCCGCTGATGCTGGAAGGCCAGGTCCATGGCGGCGCCGTGCAAGGCATCGGGCAGGCGCTGATGGAGGACACGGTGTACGACCCGCAATCGGGCCAGCTGATGTCGGCAAGCCTGATGGACTACGCGCTGCCGCGCGCGATTGACGCTCCGCGGTTTTCGTTCGAGACCAAAAACGTGCCGTGCAAGACCAATCCGCTCGGCGTTAAAGGGGCGGGCGAGGCGGGCGCGATCGGCTCGTGCCCTGCCATCATCAACGCGATTCTCGACGCGCTCTATCGTACTTACGGTGTGCGGCACATCGACATGCCGGCGACGCCCCAGCGGGTCTGGGCGGCGATCGAGAAAGCCCGATAGAGCTTAGGGCTCCTCGAAGCGGAACTTGCCGCCGCTCTTGGCGGGTCCGCCGTGGCAGCCGCCACAGGCTTCCGCGACTTTCAACCACTGCGCTTTGACGGCATCGAGATTTCCGCTCTTTGCGGCGCTACCGATTGCGTCGGTTTCGGTGATGAGTCTCATCAGCGCTGCTTCGAAGTCGGCGCGTTGCGTCCACACCGCTGGCGTTGCACGGGTCTTGGGCACAGCATCGCGGCCGGTGCCGGGGGCGAAAGCCTGACCCGCTTTTTTCAAAGCCTCGCTCGCCTGAGAAGCGCGACTCGCTACGCCAGGCATGTCCGTACTTTGGCCCCGCACCACCCGCGCCATCTCCTGATAATAGGCCGGCCAGAGGCTCTTCATGATCTCTTGCCGCTGTTCGACGAGTTGGGCCGGGGCTTGCGACCAGCCGGTCGTCGGGCCTGCGAAGATGAAAGCCACTGCCAATGCGGCGGCGCAAACGTAACGGGTCATTGCCAAGCTCCAATCAGACAGATGCTGCGTTTATCGGTAAACACCGGCATAGCCGAAATATTTCCTGCCGCTGTCCGCAAAACGCCGCAGGTGGCAAGGCCGGTGCGCAATTGGTATGAAGGATCGCTGCCGCGGCGATATCGTCATCATGCCCGGGAGAGACGGTGATGATTCGCAAATTGCCGGTACTGGCCGCGGTCTGCGCGGTCATGGGCTTTCTTGCGTTCTGGATCCTAACCATCCCGAAGACGGTTTTGGCGAGCGCGCTGCCGGCGCGCACCGCTGATCTTACGAATGGCCGCACGATGTTTTTTGCCGGAGGCTGCGCCGGTTGCCATGCGGTGCCCAAGCAGGATGACCCGACCAAGCTTGGCGGCGGCGTCGCGCTGCGGTCTCCCTTCGGCACCTTCTATGCGCCAAACATCTCACCTGATCAGGACGACGGGATCGGGAAATGGACCGAAGCCCAATTCGTGACGGCCATGACCAAAGGCACATCGCCCGCCGGCGAACATCTGTTTCCGGCATTTCCGTATCCTTCCTATCAGCGCATGATGCGGGACGACGTGCGCGACCTGTTCGCCTTCATCAAGACCTTGCCGCCTGTCCGCGGCCGCGTCCGCGGCCACGACGTGCCGTTCCCCTTCAACGTGCGCTTTCTGATCGGCGGCTGGAAATTCCTCTTTCTCGACGGCCGTGAATTCAAGCCGGAGCCGGCCCAAAGTCCGGAATGGAATCGCGGCGCCTATCTGGTCAACGGCCCGGGCCACTGCGCCGAATGCCATTCGCCGCGCAACGCGCTCGGCGCCATCATCGAGAGCAAGCGCTTCGCGGGCGGCCCCAGCCCAAGCGGCCAGGGCGGCACGCCCGATATCACCCAACGCAAACTCGCCAACTGGACGGCCGAAGATATCGCTCTCATGCTCGAGGATGCGCAAACGCCGGACGCCGGACCGGTCGGCGGCGAGATGGCGGAAGTCGTGCGCAACACGGCGCAACTGAGCAAGGAGGACCGCCAAGCCATGGCGATCTACATCAAATCGCTCCAGCCTCGGTAAAGGCCCGGCCGCGGCGCTTCATCGCGTTGCCGGAACGCGCCGGATCGGCTCACGTTATGCATGACGACGCGCCCAGCCCAATGCATAGTCTCGTATGAATCTCTTCAAAGCCATCGGGCTAAAGCTCGCCTCCGCGCTGCTTTTCACCATCATGCAGGCGATGGTGCGGATCATGGGGCAGGTCGCGCCGGTCGGTCAGATCGTCTTCTTCCGCGCGCTGTTTGCGATCGTTCCGGTGGTCGTCATTTACGCCTTTCGGCGCGAGCTGATGCAGGCGGTACGCACCAACAGGCCGTTCGGCCATATCGGCCGCGGCACTTTGAGCGTCGTCGGAATGTTCTCCAATTTCGCTTCGCTCGCGCGCCTGCCGCTCGCCGACGCGACCGCTATCTCGTTTGCCTCGCCGCTCATCACGGTCGCGCTCGCGGCCTGGATTTTGAAGGAGCGGGTGCGCATCTACCGCTGGAGCGCCGTCGTTGTCGGATTCACTGGCGTCATCGTCATGCTGGTCCCGCATTTCGACTTCAGCCATTACAGCAGCGGCGCCGGCCTTGCCGTGGCGACGGCGGGCGCGATATTCGCGCTCCTCGCGGCGCTGTTTAATGCCGGTACCGTCATTCAGACACGCCGGCTGACCTCGAGCGAGACCACGCCATCGATCGTGTTTTATTTCTCCCTGTCATGCGCCATCGCCGGCGCGGTGACGCTGCCGTTTGCCTGGCACACGCCGAGCTGGGGCGAACTCGCCATGTTGGTATCGATGGGCATTCTTGGCGGCATCGCCCATCTGATCCTGACGGAAAGCTATCGCTTCGCCAGCGCCTCGGTGCTGGCGCCGTTCGACTACAGCGCCATGCTGTGGGCGCTGATTTTCGGCTTCTGGCTATTCGGCGAATTGCCGACCGCGCTGGTTTATGTGGGCGCGGCGATCGTCGCGGGTGCCGGCTTGTTCGTGATCTGGCGCGAACGCCAGCTCGGCCTCAAGCGCAGGCTCGAGGAAGCAGGACCGCGCGCGCCCACCTGATTACTGGAAGGCCTTGAAGGTGATGATGGTGCGGGTGTCTTGAATACCCGGCACGCTTTGGACCTTTTCATTGACGAAATGGCCGATGTCTACGCCGTCATCGACATAGAACTTCACGAGCAAGTCGAATTCACCCGCGGTCGAATAGACCTCGGAGGCGATTTCGGCTTCGGCGAGGCGGTTCGCCACCTCATACGATTTGCCGAGCTGGCATTTGATCTGGACGAAGAACGGCTTCATTTCGCTTTCCTCAATCTGGCAAATCCAGCAAAAAGGCGCGGCGCTTGCAAGGCAGGCCCACGCGCACTAGCTTTCGGCTGCAATCTCGTGGGGTGTCCGGCGGTGCCGGGCTGAGAGGCCGCAAGGCCAACCCAACGAACCTGATCCGGGTCATGCCGGCGGAGGGAGCAGAGATGCGCGCTGCCACAACTGCCGACCTTCCGCGTGCTGCGGGCGAGCTTCTCGCCGCGTTGCGCGAGCGCGCCCCGCGTATCCACTGCATCACCAATTCCGTAGCGCAAACCTTCACTGCCAATGTCCTGCTCGCGGCGGGCTGCGTGCCCTCGATGACGATCTCGGCGGCGGAGATCGGCGCCTTTGTCGAGAGCGCCGACGCGCTGCTCGTCAATCTGGGGACGTTCGACGGCGAACGCCGCGAAGCGGTTTTAATCGCTCTCGAGGTTGCCCGGCATCAGGGTAAGCCTTGGGTGCTCGACCCCGTACTCATTGATCGTTCCAGCGCACGCGCCGGTTTCGCCCGCTCGCTGCTGGCGAAGAAGCCCGCCGCGGTGCGATTGAACGCGGCCGAACTCAAGGCACTCGGCGGCGATCC
>Ga0213876_10001825_pt1 | contig 12860 bp, 9 predicted proteins | sample BarmaccomBMRX_R9_FD_160113 | JGI IMG/M metagenome (GOLD analysis project Ga0213876, IMG submission 160113) | Root-associated microbial communities from Barbacenia macrantha in rupestrian grasslands, the National Park of Serra do Cipo, Brazil - RX_R9 | ecosystem: Host-associated > Plants > Roots...
AAGCCGCCAGGTCCTGGGCGTGATAACGACAGTGGGCGAAATATGAGCGGTAGCGCCCGGTCCCGGCTCCCACGTCCAACACAGTGCTACCCGGCAGGACGCTGCGTGCTTTGGCGAGCACCCAGGCATCCCGCCCCGCCTGGTTGAGGTCGGCGGTACGTCGGAGCCACCCTGTAATGCACTCCAGGGACATTAGGACCACCGCTCCGGCTTACGCAACCAGAACATCCCGCAGGCATACGAGGCGTCGCCGAAGGCAGCCGGGTCTGCGTCCTCGATGTACGCCCCAGAGTCATCCTCAGCAGAAAAGCTTTGCAGCTCGAGCTCGGGGAACATGTCGATGACCTGGGCAGGCGTGAAAATGCGGTGTGCGTTGAACTCGACGCGGCTGCGCCCCACTGGAACCGAGAAGTAGAGATCGCCCCCCGGCGCGAGGATACGGCTCAGCTCGCGCGCCGCGTCCGTCGTGCCGGCAGGGTTGAGAGGATCGCCATACCGGCCCAGACCGACATGTTCAGCAACGTGCAAACAGGAGAGCGACACGACAGAGTCATCCCGGAACGGCAGGGCCACGATGCTTCCTGCGACCATCGCGAGCGACTTGACGCATGCCCGTAGCGGGCGAATATCGACGAAGACGACGTTGGTCAGCCAGGTCAGCATGCCAACCATGCGGTGGTCCGAGCCGATGTCGAGGTGGCGTGGAATCCTGTGGTCAGCAATGAGTCGACCCGCCCAGATCGCTTGGTAGAAGTAGTGTGACTCAACGTTCGTCGAGCTGGTCCGCTCGCCCAAGCGCGGATAGCTATTCGCAATGCGGAGTGGCTCAGCACCCTGCATGCGCTCATAGGCTCGCCAGTCCGACCAGAAGCGCACGATGTCCCGTCCACGCGCCAAGGGGCTAGGGAACGTCGCTCGCCCAGGTGCCAGCCCGTGGCGCCAGAGCCATCGATACGCGTGTACTACACGGCCCGGAGCGTGATGCGCCGAGGGGGAATGCACTGGTCTACCTGGACGGTGAGGTACGGGTGGCAAGGAGCCGCCGTGCAACCAGCATTATCCAGGCTACATAGGAGAGAGCGAACAGCAAGCCGGCCACGAGTACCCCGGGGATTCCGAACAGATACGCTCCGCCGACATTCAGGAGCACTGCAAGCACAGCCGTCCCGATCTTTGGGGCAAGAAGCGCACGCGAGTCGCCGAGTACCATCGGTACCAAAGCGAGCACTTGGCCAACATTGAAGAGACCTCCCACGAGTACTGCAAGTGGTAGGAGCGATGAAACAGTGCGGTACTCAGGCCCGACGATGAAAGAGAAAATGAATGGATAAAGGAGCATCGCTCCCGCCACAGCAACAACGGTGAGCCCGAGCATTCCCGCTGCCAATAGACTACACAGGTGGGACGCACTCACGACTCGCCGTTGGTTAGTTCCTTGCCCTGCTTGCGCAAATACAATCGGAGCTGCAAACTGCGTCACGATCGTTCCGAGCAAACTGAGTGGGTAGAAACCCAGTTGAAGGAGGATAGCATAGAGTCCCACCTCCTCGCGGGAGCCCACCAACTGAAGCGCCCAACGGTCCGACGCGACCTGCAACCACGTGAAGAGGCCCCAAACGCTAAACGGGGCTGCATAATCCAGCATCTGACGAGTCAACTCCATATGCTCGGTGCCGTCAGGTTTATTGAGCTGCATGCCACGCCACGTCACTCGAAGGAACCAGAGCTGGGAGGCAAGAACAACTAGTGAGGCGAGCGCGTAGGCGAACAGCGCGACGCCACTACCGGTCGCGAACGTGGTGAGCAGGATGACAGCCATTGCAGGTCGGAGCCACTGCCGCAAGCCCTGGTGCCACGCCACGACACGGCGCTGGCGAGCGGCGTTCTGAAGGGCGTCGAGGACCGCCTCGCATCCACTAAGCAGCGCGAACAGGACGGCGCTGACCGCCAGCGGCCACCACTCTTCGTGACCGAGGAGGACGAGCACAAGGCTAGCCAGGACCCCACAAGCAAGTATCAGTACCGACGACAGCAGTGAGAGCTTTCGTATTGCGCCGAAGAACGCGGACGTCTTGCCTGACTCGCGTGCTGGGGCGTAGAACCGGGCGCAGGCGCTGGCAAGCGGCCCAAGGACGGTCTGCGACACGAGGATGGCGACCGTCAGCCCAAGCGTGAACTCGCCGTATGTCGGGGGGCTCATCACACTGGTGAGCAGACGCACGCTGGCAACTGCGCCCAGTGCGCCGATCACCTCGCCAGCCAGGATCCAGGTCATCTCACGCCAGCGAGCAAGAATTGGCGTCAGACGAGCAAGCCCGCGGACTCGCAGCCCCCATCGTGTACGAGCGGCACTGTCGCCACAGCTCGTCCGCGCCATGTCAACGGGTCGGGTGACGGGGAGCCTCGTTAGCGGTGTGCCAGACGGCCACGAGCACCACCTCGCCCGCCATGCACTCCTAGGTGAGGATGGCATCGGACGGGGCGTGCGCTCGGATAACGTCATCGCGCACCTCCACGGTCCAGCCTGGCCGAGTCGATCGAATGAGCGAGAGCAGATCGTCGAGCCCGTTGCAGGTCAACTGTGTGCCCACCCAGCTCGCGTCATCGATGAGAACGATGTGGCTCTGGATGGGGTGAGCAAAGATGGCTCTGAGCTCCCCGATCACGGGCGTCGCAATAGGTCCCCGGGCAGTTATGCCGCCTGAATAGTGCCCGTCCAACCAAAACAGCGAGGATTCAGATACTGAGGCGAGGAGTTGCGGTAGCACGGTGGCGCTGTCGCCAGCCACGATCTTGACGTGCGGCACCGCGCGGAAGCGCTCTCCTGCACGGCGAGCCAGATCGGGTGCCAGCTCGATCGAATAGATCTGCGAGAAGTCGTGCACCAGTGCCGCGACCGTGTCGCCCAGGTAGGTGCCCGTTTCTACCAGCGTCTTGAGACCAAACCGCCGCCCGTAGTCGCGTAGCAGCGCCCGTTTTGCACGTGCGGGCAGTGGTCCGCGCCGTCCCGAGCAGAACCACGACCACTCGGCTCGCCGATCGGCCAATGACCGAACGACCACATCGACACGCCGACTCATGCGACTCAATCCAACCCCTGCGAGCGGCCGGGACTCGCTTGCCTCGTGACTGTTCGGAAGCAACCTCGACGGCACCGGCGCCTGCATGGTTCTGTGCTCGACCCGCCGCTCGATCCTCGGGAGATGCGGCAACTCAGCCGGTCGCCAGAGATGACCGTGCCGGCCGTTGGTCAGTGGCGCGGGACGATGACTGAGAGTATGCGGCACGTGCGGCCGCGCGGTCGAGCAACCGGCGAGCGGCGATCTCGATGATCACCGGCCGCGTTCGGGCCGTCGCGGTGATCCTTGACCGGGACTGCATATGCAGACCTCGGTTGCCGGGCATCATGCCCTGATACCTCGCGGCCTGAGGGCTAGGCGACCTAGCCCACACAGCATCGCGTGCCCGAGCATGGCGCCGTAGAGTCCGACCAAGAGCCCGCCGAATCGCCAGGAAGCCTCACCACGGATCAGGCGCGACGGCAGCCTCGCCAGACGGCGTACCAAAGCGGCGTTGGCCAGCAGCACCGGGTGATTGGCCTGCAATCGACCCGCCATCATTGCCTCGCGGCGGAGCGTGGCCAGTGATGCCAAGCGCAGTGTGCCGCGACTGGCGCCGGCGTGCTGGCGATACAACAGGAGCGGCTTCGGCACCATGACGCCCGGCATGTCACGCTCGGCAAACGACAGCCACAGGTCCCAGTCTTCACAGCGGCACCCGGCCATGTTGAGGTTGTAGCCGCCTACGCGGCGCAAGGAGTCCCGCCGGACGAGGGCGCTGGCGTTGACGTAGTTCCATTCAGCCAGAGTGTCGGCCGCGAATGGCTCGATAGGGTAGGTGCCCTGTCGCGCACCGAAGTAGGCGACCGCCGTGTAGGCGAAATGCGCTTCAGGATGCACCCGCAGTGCCGCAACGGTTTCCTCAACATAGGTTGGCGCCAGGCGATCGTCGGCGTCGAGGCGGAGGACGAACTCGCCACGGGCAGCCGCGAACCCTGTGTTGCCAGCGACGCACACGCCCTGGTTCGGTTGGCGGATCAACTGCACCGGATAGCGGTTGGCGACCGCGACCGTATCGTCGGTCGAGCCGTCGTCGACCACAATGACCTCGATCGGTGCGTAGGTCTGGACCAGGGCGCTCTCGATGGCTTCCCCTAGATAGCGGCCGTAGTTGTAGCAGAGGATGACGATGCTGACGAGCGGATGGTCCCTCACCAGCGGATGATGGCCAGGCTGAGCTGGCGGTAGAGGCGGAAGGGGGGGTCGAGGAGGGCGTGGGCGAGGGTGGCGAGCCAGTGGGGGGCGAGCTGTTCGTAGGGGATCTGGTCGGCCAGGGCCGACAGGATCTGGCGATCGGACAGGGCGCGGACGGCCTGCGCGTGGCGGCGGCGGGCGCGGATGGTGGCGGCGTGGCGCACCAGCCAGCCGTAGCTGGCGAGCTTGGCCCGCACGAATTGCGGGCCGCGGGCGGCCAGATAGGTGAAGGTGACCAAGTCCATGGCCAGCAGCGCCGGCAGCAGGACCAGCAGCGTGCGCAGGCTGAACGTCTTGAGCAGCACGGCGTAGCGGTGGGCCTCGATCCAGCCCCACTTGATCGGCGGCAGCGTAAGCCGATAGTCGTGGGCGACGACCGCCTCGGGAACGTACAGGCACGGCTCGCCGGCCAGCAGGGCCCGCAACGACAGGTCGACGTCGTCGTGGTACAGGAACAGACTGGCGTCGAAGCCCCCAAGGTGCTCGAACAGGTCGCGGGCGATGGCAAAGGCGGCGCCGGAGGCGCCCGAGACCAGCTCGGAGCGGTTGTACCGCGAGCGATCGGCCTCCAGGCCGCGGCAGAACGACAGGCCGAGAAAGTGGATGAGGTTGCCGCCCGAGTTCAGTCGCTCGCGGTCGCGGGCGAGCGTGATCTTGGAGGTCGCGAAGCGGCGGCCGTAGCGGCCCATGGCCGTGACGAGCTGTTCGAGCCAGTCGGGGTCGGGGATCGCGTCCGGGTTGAGGAAGACCAGGATGTCGCCGCGGGCCTGAGCCGCGCCCAGGTTGTTGCCGCCGCCATAGCCGGTGTTCGTCGGCGAGACGATCAGGCGGGCTGACGGGAAGCGGGCGGCGACCAGCTCGGCGGTCCCGTCTGTCGAGGCGTTGTCAACGACGATGAGCTCGCGTGGTGGAGCGGTCTGGGCGGCGACGGCCGTCAGGCAGCGTTCGATGTGCGGCCGCGCATTGAAGGTGAGCACGATCAGCGAGACGCTCGGCAGCACGATCGCTCAGCCTCGCGAGCGCAGCTCCTGGTACAGACCATGGAGCGCATTCAGCACGATGGCCGTGAACAGACTGAGGGTGCCGATGATGCCGAGCGCGACGCCGACGATGAGCTCGCCGACCAGCAGGATGCGCACTTTGGCAAACGTCTGGACCACGTCGCCGCCGAGCGACAGGGCCAGCAGGACCAGCAGCAGGCCGGGTAGGCCGAAGAACAGCAGTGGGCGGCGGCGGGAGACCAGGACGATGATCCCATTCAGCACGTCGATGCCGTGGCCGACGGCGCTGCGCTTGGTCTCGCCGAAGTAGCGGATCTCGATGGGCACCTCCTGCACACGCAGGTGGGCCTCGGAGGCCAGGAACTGCATCTCCGAGGCGGCGGCCATCGAGGTCGAGCGCAGCATCAGGGCGCTGATGGCCTGTGGACCGAAGGCGCGCAGGCCGCTCTGTGAGTCGGTCAGCCGGACGCCGGAGCCGACGTTCGACAGCCACGTCAGGCCGTGCTGGGCCAGCCGCCGCACGGCCGGCACGCGCGTCCGCGCATCGGCGAAGCGGGAGCCGACGACCACGTCGGCCTGACCGTCGAGCACCGGCTGCGCCACCTGCGGGACGTCCTCAACGCGGTGCTGGCCGTCGGCGTCCATCAGCACCACAGCCGGCGGGTTCAACTCTTTGGCGGCGGCCAGGCCGGTCCGAATAGCCGCGCCGTAGCCGCGATTGCTGGGGTGATTGACCACGCGGGCCCCAGCCAGGCGCGCCACCTCGGCCGTCGCATCCTGGGAGCCGTCGTCGATGACGATGACCGTCTCGACGAGCTCGTGCAGTCTGAGCACGATGCTGCCGATGGACCGCTCCTCGTTGAAGGCCGGGATGATGACCACGACGCGGGCAAGGGCAGACGGCCCGGACGAGGCGGGCTCAGCGGTGCGGGGTCGGTCCACCTGGTGTTGCTGCACCTGCACAGATCGGACTCACTCAGGAGCCGCGTAGCGCGTGCTTCGGTTATAGCGAGATGGCCGGCCGCGCGCCATACTGTGCTGCCCGCCCCGCCGGGCGCCCCGTCGCATGCTGCTGGCACTGCTGCTGTTGATCCTTGTCGGGTGTGTCGGCTTCGGCACGCTGCGGCTGGCCGGCGTGGCCAAGGGGCCGCTCGGGCTCGGGCTCGCACCGGCCGTGGGACTGGCCGTGCTCGGTGTCGTGGCCACCTGGTGCGGCTTCCTGCGGCTGCCGCCGCCGCTGCCGGGTCTGGTGCTGCTGGCCGTGCTGCTGGCCGGCGCAGCGGCCACGGTCCAGGCGGGCGGCGCGCTCGGCGGCGCACTGTGGAGCGTCGGCCGCCAGCAGCGTCCGGCGCTGGCGTTCCTGGCCCTCGCCATGGGTGTGCCGTGCCTCACGCTGGCCACCGCCTTCGCCGGTGTCCAGGCGCCGCTGTCGACCCACGATGGTGCCTTCCACGTGGAGACGATCCAGGCCATGCGATCGGGCTTCGGCTGGGCCGGCTGGTACCCGCCCGGCCTGGCCGCCCTCTTCGGCGCCACGCTCCAGGACCTGCCGTGGGTCGATACGGCGGCCGGCGCCTTCCAACTGTCGCTTGGTCTGTCGCTGGTGGCGCCGCTCCTCGTCTTCGGACTCGGCCTGGCCACCTGGCACGACCCACTGGTGGCCGCCCTGGCCGCGCTCATGGCCGCCGTCACCTATCTGTACGGCTACTTCGTCCACATCTGGAGCGGCTGGCCGCAGCAGATCGGCCTCCTGCTGTTGGTCGGCCTGTGGACGTGTGCGCTCGCCTATCTCGACCGACCCAGCCCGCGCTGGGCGGCCGTGGCCGGCCTGCTTGTCGGCAGCATCATCCTGACCCACGGCACCGAGCTGTTCAGCGCGGTCATCATTCTGCTCGCGCTGCTGGTCGCCCGCTGGCGCCGCATGGACTGGCGACGCTTGCCGCTGACTCTCGGCGTGCTCGTGCTGGTCGCGCTGGTGTGCGCCGGGCCATACCTGCCGAACGTGCTCGCCTTTGCCCGCGGCGGCGGCGCATCCGTCGCCGGCCTGGAGGACGCCGGGGCGCTCGACCAGGTGACCAGGACCAGCACGGCGCTCGGCAACCTGGGCGCCTTCGGCGTCGAGGCGCTCGGCATGGACGCGCCCCTGCGCATCATCCTGCTCGGGGCCGGCGCGTGGTGGGTCATGCGCCGTGGCGTGGGCCGCAGCACCCTCGCCATCGGCGGCATGTTCTTTGGCCTGGCCCTGCTGTTCGGCTTTGGCAACGACAGCCCGTTGGTCCGCCAGGTGTACGCCGTCACCTACCCGTGGGGGCTGATGTATCGCCTGCTGATGGTCTGCTCGGTGGCCGCTGCGCTCCTTGGCGCGGCCGGCGGGGTCGCCCTGACGCGGCACCTGCGCGGGCGCGTCGGCGCCCGCCTGGCGCGGGCCGGCCGGGTTGGGCTCGGCTTCTGGGTCGTGCTGTCGACCTGGGCGCTGGCCGTCTTCGTGGCCATCCCGGTGCCGTCCGTCTCGAGCTTCGGGCCCGACGACGGGCGGGCCATGGACTGGCTCCGCCAGCACGCCGAGCCGGGCGCGCTGGTCGCCAACGACGGCTTCGCCGACGCCGGCATCTGGGTCCCGGCCAAGACCGGCCTGCGCATCGTCGCCTCGCGCACCGTCTCGTCCGGGTCCGACGGTGCGCTGGTGCTCGACAACATCGCCCGGTTGGACCAGGTGCCACAGGCGCAGGCCGCGGCCTGCGCTCTGGGCGTGCGGTACGTCTACCGCGGCGGCCAGAACACCCGCTGGCAGGCCCGCCAGTTCCCCCCGCTCGAGGCGCTCCGCGCCTCAGCCGCCCTCCACGAGGTCTTCACCAGCGGCGAGACCGCCATCTTCCAGGCCCGCCTGGTCTGTCCCGGCTGAGCGAGACGGGCGGACTCAGTTAGCTGTAGGTCATCGTGATCCACAGCGAGTGATGCATGGTCGACGGGACCACCGATGGATCGATGCTGTGGGCCGGAAACGGCATCACACTCTGTTCGCCTTCGAACTCGGCGCCCAACAGGTGGATGCTGCCGTCGAGGGGCACCTGGACACTGCACCACGAGGCGTACTCGGGCTGGCTCGCTGCTGGCAGCGGCACCTGGCCTGGGCCAGCCGTGGCGATCGAGGCAGCCGTCGGCCGTAGGAAGGGGTGGCCCAACTCGCAGGTGACATTGGTGAGCGGCGCCGGGTTGTTCTGATCCACTGTGCCATCGACCATCTGAATGACACCCCGCGGCGTATGCGCGTCGGCGAGGTCGGGATCACAGAAGCCCGGCCCGCCACTGCAGGAGCCGCTATCGAAGGCCTGATTGGGGTCCTTGTCGAAGACCACGACCGTGCAGGTCACCGTCCCGCCCGCGTGCGCGGTCACGGCGGTCACCGAGCTCAGATTGAGCCCAACGCTGGGGCGGACTAGGACAGTCCCGTTCTGCGTCGAGCCGGGGCAGCTCACGGCCACGTCGACGGGGTGGAGGCCTGCCAGGAGCGACGGGCGTACAACCTGGATCTGGGTCGGGTGCTGGTTCTGGGGAACTGAGGCGCTGACGACCTGCGCTGGCGTGGTGATCCCGGTCGCCCAATTGGAAAGGATGCCCGTGGCGGTGAGCGTCTCGGTGCCAATGTCCACTTGGTTGTTGTCGTCGAACGCGCGTCGGAAGTTGATCGCGCAGCTTTCATTGTGGCTCGGATCGGCCACACACCAGCCCAGGTCCGACGTGAGCGGGCCGCAGGCGCCCAGATTGTGGTAGTCGTGGCTGGCGAAGCACGAGAACGTCACGTGGCCCTGTGAGGGATGCGTTGCTTGGGTCACCATCCAGAACACCGTGACCTGGTGGCTGTACGGCAGGCTCGTGAGCGGGTCCAGAACCTGTACGTCACACTCCATCGGATGCCCGACTTCGACCCAGCTGGCCGGCAGGCCAGCGCTGTTATGCCACGGATTCGTGCAGCTCGTGTTCAGCACCATCTGTGGATGGACGACGACCGGCCAGGTGGCGGTGTGCGGGGGACCTGGGTCGGACGGGCTGTGATACGGGTCGGCCACTGGGTCAGGTGTGTAGTAGCCGTTCAGGGTGTGAGGAGGCGGATTCAGGTTGACGTCGGACGGGCCGGTGTGCCAGTGCAGGGTACAGGTCGTCGTATTGCCGTTTGGGATCGTGCACGTGGCGACCATCGCACCGTCGACACGCAGGTCGAGCTGGCCGGTTAGGGCATGCTGGGTGCCCGGCTGGCCGGGACGGTCGACGACTGTCACGGTGCAGTCGACCACGGCGCCGGCCACGACGAGTGACTGCGAACATGCGATGCCCGTATCGACGGCGTGCACCACGTCGCCGTTGCCGACGGGTGCTGGCGGGGCGAGGTCGTTCTGGAGGGGGATGAAGTAGCGCACCTCGGCGCGGCCGAGGACGTTGAGGCCGGCCATGCCGACCAGGGCGAAGGCGGCCAGGATGACGCCGAACTCGACCAGATCCTGCCCCGGGTGACGGAGGCGCAGCAGGCGACGAAGGCGATGCAAGAGGCGGGTGGGGAGCACGACTAGCCTTCTCCGAGGAGCATGACGCGGCCGAGGCGGTCGGCGATGATGAGCGAGCCGTCGGGGCGGATGGCGGGGGCGGTCCAGATGGGGGCGCCGGCGTTGTAGTCGAAGATCACGCGGCCGCTGGCGCCGTCCAGGGCGAACAGGTGGCCGACGGTGCTGGCGGTGTACACGGTCCCGCTGGCGTCCAGGGCGGGCGAACTATACACCGAGCCGACGATCGGGAACTGCCAGCGCAGCGTGCCGTCCTCGCGGTTGAGGGCGTAGATGCCGCCTTTGTTGGCGCCAAAATAGAGTGTGCTGCCGTCGGCGCTCAGCGCCGCCGTCGACCAGATGCCGGCGATCTCGCGCTGGGCCTCGAACAGCCACTCGAGATGGCCGTCGGGGCTGATCGCGTAGAAGTTGCTGTTGTTGGCGCCGATGTAGATGGTCCCGTCCGGGCCGACAGTTGGCGAAGCGCCACTGCCGATGCCGTCGGCGCCGGCCGGCGGCGAGTGGCTGACCACGGCGGGGTGCTGGCCGGGGTACTCGGCGAAGCGGAACGTCCAGCGCACCTGGCCGACTCGCACGCGCGGGTCGCGCGGCGGGCTGACGGCGTACAGCTTGCCGTTCATGCTCGGCACGTAGACGGTGCCGTCCAGGCCGAGGGCCGGCGAGGACTTCAGCACGGGCCCCGTCTGGGCCGTCCACTTCAGGTGGCCGTCGGGGGCGATGGCCGACAGGCGGCCCTGGCCGCTCAGGGCGTAGATGGTGCCGTCCGAGCCGAGCATCGGCGACGACGTCTGGCGGCCGGGGCCGAGGTCGACCGACCACAGCACGACGGGGTCGATGCCGCTCGACGGGGCCTGGAGGGCGTAGAGCGTGCCTTCGGCGTCGGGCGTGGCGCTGTTGGCGCTGAAGCCGACGTAGACGGTGTCGTCGCGGCCGATGGCCGGGGTGGCGTGCCACGACGAGCCGCCGGGCGGGTGAAAGCTCCAGCGGGCGGCCAGTTGGTTGCCGGCGTTGGCCGGGTCGCGCAGGGCGAACAACGTGCCGCTGTGCAGGCCGATGTAGGCCGTTCCGTCGGGGGCGATGGCGGCCGAGCTCTGGATGTCGGCGTTGCCGAAGACCGGGTCGGGCACCTCGATGCGCGAGGCGTTGAAGGTGCGCAGCAGCACGACCTCGCGCGGGCCGGTGTGCGGGCTGCGGCCGGTGTGCTGGGCGTCGTTCTGGTACATCGGCCGGCCCATCGTCAGCCCGGCGAAGGCCGGGGCCGGGGCCACGGCGGCGCCTGGCTGCAGCGCGCAGGCCGAGGCGAACACGGCGGCGACCATGCCGACGGCGGCCAGTCCTCCGCCCAGGCCAGGACGTAGCACCTGGGTAGTCTCCGGGCCGACCGTTGCGGGCGTGTTGCGGTCGTTACAGACGACGGTTGAGATTTCGTTGCGCTCAGGGGGTGAGCACCGCGCTCGGGCCGTCGACCTGCTGCTGGACGACGCTGCCGTCGGGCAGGCGCAGTTCGATGCCGCGGGAGATAGGATTGCCCTCGACTTCCAGGTGGCTGCCGGTCCAGCGCAACTGGGTGCCGTCGTAGAGCGTGAAGCTCGCCTCGCGGGCGCTGGCCGGCCCGCTTGGCAGCACCCGTATGATCAGGTCGCCCTGATAGGTCCGCACGTCGTTGGTGGCGGCCGGGACCAGCGAGTCGTACTCGGGCGCCAGCGGCACGAGCGCACCGGCGCGGGCGAAGACCGGCGCACCGCCGCCGACTTCCAGCGGCGCCGGCACGGTCACCTCGCGGCCGCCCTCGTAGAGCGTGCCGCGCCAGTAGTCGACCCACTCGCCGGGCGGCAGGTAGACGGTGCGCGTGGTGGCGCCCGGGGTGACGACGGGGGCGACGAGGAACACGGGACCCAGGAAGTAGCTCTGCTCCTGCTGCCAGGCGCGCGGGTCGTCGGGCACCTCCAGGGCCACGTGGCGGATGATCGGCAGGCCCGTGCGGCTGGCCTCGGCGGCCAGGCTATAGAGATAGGGCAGCAGGCTGGCGTGCGTGCGGGCGGCCTGGCGGAAGGCGCTCAGGGTGCCGTCGTCGAGCCAGACGTCGATGGGCGCGCGCTGGTGATCGCCGAGGTGGTCGCGCAGCAGCGACGTCCAGGTCGCCAGTTGCAGCCAGCGCAGCCACAGCTCGCGCTCCTGATCGTGGCTCAGGTCGGCCTGGACGTAGGCGGCGACCTCGGTGTGCCAATACGGAAAGCCACTCAGGCCGAACGAGGTGGCGGCCGGCACCATCGACTGCAGCCCGTCCGGGCCCGCCCAGCGCATGACCGCGTCGCCGTTCCACTGGGCGCTCTGGAAGCGCTGGGCGCCGAGCGCGCCGGTGCGCATGAGCACGGCGAAGTCGCCGTTGGGGCGGACGGTGCTGGCCGCCTGCCAGGCCGCCTGGGCGTACAAGAGCGGGTAGCGGTTGTGGCTCTGCAGGCCGGTCGTGCCGTCGCCCAGCAGCGCGTCGGGCGGGATCAGCTCGCCCAGGTCGAGCATGCCGCCGTCGTAGCCGAGGTCGACCAGGGCGCGGCGCCAACTGGCGGTCCACCAGGTGACGGCGTCAGGATCAGCCAGGTCCAGCCAGGCGACCTGGAAGCCGGGGTGGACGTAGACCCGCCCGTCGGGCCGCTCGACCAGGAACCCGTGCAGGGCCGGCTCCTGGTAGTTGGGCCGGTCGACGTGGAAGTCGGCGGTGAAGTAGTTCAGCACCTTCAGGCCCAACTGGTGCAGGTGATCGGTGAAGGTGGCCGGATCGGGGTACTGGCCAGCCTGGCGACCGGCGAAGGTGACGTACGGCCAGCCGAGGTTGGCGTTCTGGTCGACGGCGTCGAAGACGAAGACGGCCGAGACCGGCACCTTCAGGCTGCGCAGCCGCTGCATCTCGCCGAGCACCTGATCGGGGCCGCCGACCGACGTCTTCCAGACGCCGAACAGCCAGGCCGGCGGCAGCGGCGGCAGGCCGTTGA